>Ga0115002_10008501_pt1 | contig 11369 bp, 7 predicted proteins | sample ArcticOcean_MG_C_8_FD_89576 | JGI IMG/M metagenome (GOLD analysis project Ga0115002, IMG submission 89576) | Marine microbial communities from western Arctic Ocean - ArcticOcean_MG_CB11_86 | ecosystem: Environmental > Aquatic > Marine > Oceanic | place: Arctic Ocean: Canada Basin | collected... | reverse complement strand
TAGACCAGCTATTGACGCGTAAATTCGCCTTGTTTTCACCAAAAATTTCTAGCTAGAGAGAAACAGACTTAAATATCGTTATTATTTATAGTGTTTTTAAATCTCTTAACCAGAATTTAGGTTAGTTAGTAAAATAACACCAAATACGATTCGGTAAAGACCAAAACTAACAAAAGTGAAATTTTCTAGAAAGCGTATGAATAGTTTAATAGTAAAATAAGCAACTATAAAAGACGTTAAAAAACCTACAGCAAGGGCAGTTAGGTCATCTAAGCTAAACAGTTGGTAATGTTTAAGTAAGTCGTACCCTGAGGCTGCTGCAAGTACAGGTAAACCAAGTAAAAATGAAAATTCAGCGCTGGCTTTTCGGTTTAAACCACACAACATGGCACCAACAATAGAACTTCCAGCACGACTAGTCCCTGGAATTAACGCAAATACTTGTGCTACGCCAATCCAAAGAGCTTGTTTATAAGTAACTTGGGTTACATCGGTAGTTGTGCAGTGAGTCTCTTTATAACTGCGCTCTAATAGTAAAAAAATCACACCGCCTACAATAAACATAACACCTACTACCGGTACGCTAAACAGTGTTTTTATTACATCACTAAATATAAAACCAATAATACCCAAAGGAATAAATGCAATGGCAACTTTCACCCATAAATTGAAATGTTTAGGGCTAAACTTGTCTTTATAGTTGGCTAGTACCGCTAAAATGGCGGCAAGCTGGATAATTACTTCGAAGGCGAGATTAGCGTCTGTTGATTCAATGCCTAACCACTTTGACGCTACAATTAAGTGCCCAGTTGATGATATGGGTAAAAATTCTGTTATACCTTCAATAATACCTAAAATAATCGCGTTAATTATATCCACGGTTTACTGCTTCCTGAAAAATTAAAAAGCCCGAACTCGGCTTAACTGAAATGACGCATTACTGCGTACCTAAATTGCGAGGCGTAGCATAAAAGCTCTTAAGGTAAACCAACAGTGTTTTTAGACTTAATTTGTTTAATAAATTGCATTAAGTATTAAATGCACAATATAATGACAATTGTTATCATTTGCATGTGATGTTTTGTATATGTTTGGGCAAATTTATTGAGCGAATAATGAATAATAAAAAAACGTTTACAGCTACACGGCGAAGGCACTTAATTGCGTGTGTATTAGCGCTAGTTACTGCGGTAATAATGATTCCGGGTATGACAACCTATTTACCGTTTCAAATGAATGAACAAATATTACTGCCTATTTTACTCTTTCCTATTATTTGGACTGCGTTGTTTATTTATGCGTATTTGGCGCAAAAAGTATGGCAACCTTTTGTAGTAATGATTGCATTGTGTGTATTACATGGTTTATTGAGTTTTTGGGCGTTAACGCAGGGGCAGGGATGAAGTCGATTACTTTAAAAAAGCTATTTTTATTACATAGCTGGGTAGGAATTATTACTGCGGTACTGCTATTTATTGTTGCATTTAGCGGCGCATTAGCGGTGCTGTCTCGCCCAGAGTTAAAAATATGGGCTAATCCAGAACTACAATCTAGCCAACACGTTGCCAGCGCGCAAATTAACCGACTAGTAAACGAATACCATAAAAAAGTACCTAGTGAATTTGGCGAAAACATTCATGTGTTTTTACCAAGTGGGCATAACTTTCATTTATTAACGTTGGTATTTGAATCTCACCATGGGGATGAAAATTACGACCAAGAGGTAGCCAGAGTATTTCAGTTTCATCCCGATACGTTAGCGCTGGAAAATACTTACTATGGGCCTAGTAAAGAGTTTTACGCTAATAAAAAAACGGATGCGCCAACTTATATAGGTGAGTTTCATGCAGATTTGCATTTAGGGCGACCAATTGGGTTAATACTCACTGGTTTTTTAGGTTTAACGCTTTTAGTAAGTGCAGTGACAGGCTTGTTTATTCATCGCAAATTGATAAAAGAGCTCTTTACGTTTAGGCGAGATAAAGAGTTAGATATTGCAGTAAGCGATGCTCATAAGGTTATAGGTATTTGGGGCAGCGTATTTAATATTGTGATTGGTTTTACAGGATCATTTTTAGGGCTCGCGACCATTATTTTACTACCAGCAGCTGCGTTTGTGAGCTTTGGTGGCGATCAAGATAAGTTAATAGAAACGTTTACCGCTATTCCTGAGCCTGTAGTTAGCCACATTAAGCAACCTACAAAAATAGACACTATTTTAGAGCATGCTCATAGTCGTTACCCTGAAGCAATAATTAGGGATGTCACAATAATGGCGCATAACGATGCGAATGCGCAGGTATATTTGCGTTTGTTAGGTGGCGAGGCTGTTGCTTCTCAGTTACTGCATTATCAGGGCAATGGTGAGTTTGTGCAGTCGATGAGTAGTTTTGGTGATATTTCAGGTGTTTCGATAAAAGTAATTGAGTTGATGTTTCCGCTGCACTTTGGGAACTTTGCAGGAGTGTTTGTAAAATTACTTTGGGTATTGCTTGGCTTAAGTACTGCGCTTTTACCTATTTCGGGCATGATGATGTGGCTAACAAAGCGCACACGTGGCAGTAGCCCTTCACTGAGTATGCAGGCATATGCACGCTGGAATCGTTTTATTATTGGCAGTTGTGGCGGTTTGGTATTAGCAAGCTTTGTGCTATTTCCTGTGCAAGTTTTACTTAATTATAGCGTTGTTGGTGTGGCGCAAAATAGCTTTTTTGGACCCGTGTTCTTTTATACGTGGTTGGCATGGTTACTATTAAGTGTATTGCCCATAGGTTATAAAAACTATTTTAAGCTGACACTTTTACTATGCGGCGCTTCGCTTGCTTTGGTGCTGCCACTTAATATTTTACTTGGCGTTAGCAATGTTATTAACCTTAATAGCTCGCTTGTCGCGGTAGTAGATATAAGCTTTATGGTGGTGGGTATCGTGTGTATGTTTGTTGCCTTAAAAATAAAAAACACACAAAAATTAAAAATTGAGGTACAACCCGCATGAACGAGCTACTAATTACAATTGCGATGGTGAGTTTACTACTCATGATGCTCAACCTACGAAAAAACACACTTACATTAGCGACTAAAACATTTTTAAGTGCACTGCTATTTGGTTTAGCGCTGATATGTTTTATGAGTGTTTACGGTATTTTAGGCGGTGCAATATGCACCGTTGTGGGAGCTATGTTAGCTGGTTTACTAACCGCAGTTATTGCGGGTAAAGCACCGCAATTATTAGGTTAAATAATGCAGTTATTTAGCTAAAAAGGCCTTAGCAGTATCAACTCCCATGTTGTAACCACTATTAAGTATTTCAAACTTTTTAGTGGTACGCCCAACTTTAAAATTAGCCGGTGGTGCAATGATATTGATTTTGCAGTCATTAGGTGGATTCATAATAAAATCGATAGACTTATTATAAAAATCAGCCCTATCTAAGGTCGCTTGAACTAATGCAGGATAGTTTTTATACATTTTTTTAGTAAGCCAAGGTGCCTTACTTGGTTTTTTACGATAGCCTAAACATTGAGACAAAATAACGGTGATTTCGCGTGCACCCATTTCGTAAGCTTTTATTACCGGAATTGAATCAGCACCACCGGCATCGGTCATCGCTATGTCATTAATAATAGGGTAGTCACGATATGCAATGGGTATAGCGCATGATGCTTTTAATTGATGCACCATATCGGCGCTGGTGGCTTTTAAATAGTGTGCTTTGCCTGATTCGATTGCCGTAGATACAATATAAAACTCGTGTGGAGTTTGTTCGAATACCTCTGTATGAAGACGTATTTCGCGAATCGTTTCTTGCCATAACCAATCTAAATCAAATAAATGACCACCTTTAATAAAGCGCGCTAAATTAATAAATTCAGGACGGCATGAATAGTCGGTAATCACTTTATAATTTCGCATTGGTTGTTTGCATAAAAATGCGGCTATATTAGTGGCCCCGGCTGAAACACCAAAATAGCGTTCAAACGGCTGATATTGCTGTTTTAAAAACTCATCAAGCACACCTGCGGCAAATATACCGCGCATTGCACCGCCTTCAACGACGAGTGTATTTTTATTATTGTTGTTCATGGTCAATCCTTTTTATTAAATTTGATGTTATCAACTCAGTCTAAAAAATGCGATAGAGATTACTGAAGGTGTTGATAAATTAAAGCCAGGTACACATCGCGAAATCAACTGTTTTCTGGTAAGGTTTGGGTTACAAGGCTTTGTTAATAATAAAGAATAAGTATTTATGTTTGACCCTAGCGTAACCATTTTTGAAAGCACACAGAATCGGCTTGCAGAAAGTCCTCTTTGGCACCCTATGCTGAATACTTTTTATTGGGTCGACATAAATAAAAAATTACTTTTAAGCAAAAAAATACACAGCGAAAGCCAACTAAAAATAGTTAATATGCCTGATACACTCAGTGCAATAGCGTGGATTGATGAGCAGCACTTGTTGCTAGGTACAAGTACTGGTTTATACAAATACCATATTAATTCGAGCACTCGCCACCTTATTCTTAATATTGAAAATACACAACTAAATAGGCGTTCAAACGACGGCCGCGCTGATCCATGGGGTGGTTTTTGGTTAAGTACAATGGACGTAAATGCTAAAAAAGGTGACGGTAAGATATACCGTTATTATAAACACCAGCTTAAAGCCGTTGTAAGTGGTTTGAGTATCCCAAATGGATTGTGCTTTGATAAGCCACGTTTACGCGGTTATTACTGCGACTCTTTAACGAGTTGTATTTATGTATTAGATTTGGATGAGCAAACTGGCGAACCTTGCTCTGAGCCACGTGTTTTTTATCAATTTAATAATACTGATGTTGACCCCGATGGCTGCGTAACTGACCAATTAGGTAATTTGTGGCTAGCTGTATGGGGAATGGGGTGTGTTATATGTTTATCCCCAGGCGGTGAGCTAATTAAAACAATAAAGCTTTGTGCAATAAAACCGACATGCACTGCATTTGGCGGTAAAAATGCTGAATTGTTACTTGTGACATCGGCATTTGATGAATCGATTAATAATACTGTTACTGAACAAGGCGCTGTATTTAAAATCTCAGGCATAAAAAACGGGCAGTTTGAGCCGCCCGTTTTACTGTAATTTATTATACACAGTGCTTGTTTTAAAGTGATGGTTAGCTTTTAGGCTTAACCCACATAACACCCACTTCTTTTTTGGTTACTAAAACCTCAGTACCGGCGCTAATTGGTTGCTCACTTTTGAGTTTCCAGCTAATACCTGAATATTGATGTGTAGTTAAACCTTGTTCTGTACCTGGGGCCTCATTTCAACGCCATACTTAGCTTTGTAAGCGACAATCACTGATAAGCAAATTAACTCCATCAACAATTAGTGAGGTGTTATATTTAGTGATATCTGATTATTACTCCAAAGTACTCTATGAAGAAGGCGCAGTTTTGTGTTAATAATTAAACGCTGAGTGGTTGTATTGTTTATAATTTCAGCGTGTATAGATTATCACTACAGCGAACTTTTAACCACTAAAACTCACTGTAGCGCGCCGGCTTAGTCGGTTTTTTTAAAAACTGGCTATTTTATTTCTGCCTGTTTCTTTTGCGTTATAAAGGGCTATGTCGGCGTTAGTTATAACTTCTTTAGGTGTTGTTTTTTGATTGGGTATAAGGCTATAAAATCCGATACTCAAAGTGAGGTATTTACTGGCACTTGAAAAGTTATGTTCAATTGCAAGTTCTGCAATTTTTTCCTGAATAAGAACAGCATATCTTTGGCAATGATCTGTGTCGACTGCAGGTAAAATTATCGCAAATTCTTCACCACCGAAACGAGCGGCTAAATCACCTTCACGTTTACAAAGATCATGCAGCGCTTTGGCAACTTGTTTTAACACTTCGTCACCTAGCTGATGCCCATAGTTATCGTTATAACGCTTAAAAAAATCAATATCACACATTATTAAACTAATGGGTTCTTTATTACGTGCGCCGCGCTTAATTTCGCATTTTAAAGTTTGATCAAAACAGCGTCGGTTAGCAATGTTTGTAAGGCCATCAGTATTAACTTGTTTGTTAAGTTTATGATTGGCATTAATGAGTTGCTGCTGAGCTTGTTGTAGCTCTTGCTTGTAATTTAAATTTTTGAAAGCATTAGCAAGCATTTCACCTACTAACCTTAAGCGAATAAGGTCTAAATCAGTCCAGTTTCGCTTTTGAACAACGCAATCACAGCCTATAAAGCCAACGAGCTCTTTGTCATAACGTAGACCAATGCAAAGTACTGATTTTATTTTTTGTCGCTGGAAAATTGTTTTTTCGCTCATTGCTTGAATGGGTAACGACGTTACATCGTTAACTCTAAATAAGTGAGTACGTGCCATCAAACTAAAAAAATATGGGAGATCGCTTTTCGGAAGGTTTTGTAAGTCCTCTTTAAATGCTTGTATATCATTATTGACCCATTCGTGGGTGTTATTTATGGTTTTACCATCCTCGGCAAACTTAAAAAGATAACTTCTATCTGCGTGGCAAACGGTACCAATAGCTTTTAATGCGTAGTTGATATGCTTATCAACGTCGTCGTTTTGAATATCAATTAAGTCAGTTGATATGTTCGAAATAATATTATCAAAATCATATTGTTCATCTACATTATTATTCAATACATCGATTATAATAATGGAGCTTGAGTTAGGTAATTTTGCAAATTTTACATTGAGTAGCAATTTAGATACCTGTTTTGATAAAACAAACTGGCATTGGTTATTTGCAGTGAAATAATCAAAGAATAGCTCCTCGACTAATAGTTCTTTTTTACTGTGATGATTGGTTAAAGTGATGTGTGAAAAATCAATTTTATTAAAATGTGATTTATTTCTTAAGCCAAACAAGTCCTGTGCTTGGCTGTTAACTTTAAATATATTTTCATTGGCATCATAAAGTAATACACAAAACGGCAGTAACTCCAAGTTTCGCCATATTTCATTTGATAGGTTATTACTCACTCAACTCTCCATGTGTTTAAGCCACAATTAAATTGTTATCTATTGTATTTTTATTGTTTTTACTTGGGCGTGTTAATCGTCCTTAGATCGAGCTCAAAAGGCAGCGCATGTTTGGTATTTATGCTGCGTTATCGCCTATTTATGGGGAATAGCCACACTACATAGGCTCTGCCTTGCCTAAAAAACAAAAATACTGGTGTAAATTCAACCACCGAAGTTCAACAAGCCCTACTAATTATTAGCACATTTTTTTTGATTTACTAAGTTTTTAGTGCGTTTGAGGGCAGTACGTATTATAATTGATACTGTATATCATTACCCTTTTCTACTCTAAGCCATCTTTGGTTTATTTGCACTTTAAGTATAGGTTATTCAAGCATTTCATGACAGAAATCACTACACACCAAGCTTCTCGTCGTCGGTTACTTATTGCGCTAGCAATTACGTGTTCGTTTATGGTAATTCAGGTTATAGGTGCTTATTATTCTAATTCGCTTGCTGTACTTGCCGATGCGGGGCATTTGTTTGTTCACAATAGCTCGTTATTCATCGCACTGATTGCATCAAGTCTCGCTATTCATTTTGCTAAAACCTATAACGATGGTCATCAAAGAGCTGAGCTTCTAGGCGGTCTGGTGAACGGGTTTTTATATCTAGCAATAAGTTTAATTATTTTGTATGAAGGTGGTGAGCGCTATATACACCAGCATGAAGGAAATGAGCTGGCTATTAATAGTTATTTAATGTCGGTTATTGCTGCTATTGGTTTTTTATTTCATGGTGCTGCTGCATGGGTTTTATATAAAGGCCGCAAAGCGAGTATTAATGTTTACGCGGTATTTTTACATTCATTCTTTGATTTGATTTCTACCGTATCGACATTTGTGGCTGGTATTCTTATATATTTTACGGGCTGGGTTGTTATCGATATTTTATCGAGCATGTTAATCGCCTCTTTCGTGTTGTTTACCGGTGTTAAGGTCATTATTAGTTGTATAAAAGGTTTACGCTTAAATAAGGCCAAACTTCCTAAAGTTGCAGATATTGAAAGTGAGATTACAGATATGGAGCATGTTCACAATGTCCATAACGTCACTGTAACGCGTAAATATAAGGGTGTAGTAGTCGGGGCGCACGTTGTACTTAAAGAGCATTGTACTATTGAAAAACACGATGAAGCATGTCGTATGAAGGTAGAACAACTGTTAGCTGAAAAATTTAATGTACGCAATAGTGTATTACAAATAGAAAGCCACGAATGCCATCACATCCATTAGTAGCATTTAATTAATATAAAAGCGTGTAATAATGATTAGCACGCTTTTAATGTTTTAAATCAAATCAAATCAAATCAAATCAAATCAATGATATTGCTAAAACAATCGCTTTTACGTAAGTCTTTAGCATCCATTGGCCTTGCAAAGTAATAACCTTGCAGTACAGTACACCCAACCTCGGCTAAAAAGATCATCTGTTCGCGCGTTTCTACTCCTTCTGCAATACAGTAAAGATCTAGGTTTTCGGCCAATAAAAGAATGGTCTTAATAATTGACTCATCCCCTTTATCTATACCAATACTGTTTACAAAGCTTTGATCTATTTTAATAACATTAATAGGAAATTGGCTCAAATAGGTGAGTGACGAGTAACCAGTACCAAAATCATCAAGTAGTAATTTAAACCCAGCAGCTTTTAAGTTTTGTAGCTGCTTGGCTGCTTTGAGTTTATCTTCTAGTAAAATACTCTCTGTTATTTCAAGTCTTAATTGTCTTGGATGAACTTGAGAGTCCGCTAATATGGACATTAACCGCTGGGTTATGTTTGTTTTTAAAATGTGTTTAGGAGATAAGTTTAAAGATATATAAAACAATGGGTTTGCGCTGAGTATAGGTGCAATTTCAATAAGAGCTCGTTGCAATGCTTGCTCAGTAAGGAGTTCTATTAAACCGGTTTCTTCTGCTACCGGTATAAAAAGTGCTGGGGATACCAACTGTCCTTGATTTTTCCAGCGCATGAGTAACTCCACGCCATTTATTGTTTTTTCTTCTATGTCGATAATGGGCTGATAGTGATTAAAAAATCGGTTGTCTTTTACTGCATCTTTTAAATCATTTTCGAGCAGTAACTTTTGTTTTATCAGCTCATTCATTTCATCGCTAAAAAACTTAAAGTCGTTTCTCCCGCCTTGTTTAGCGTGCATCATCGCAACATCGGCATTACGGATAAGTATATCGGTGGTTACAGCATCAAATGGGTATAGAGCTACGCCAATACTTGCTGAAATATTAATAGAGAAGTCTTCAATAATTACTTTATTAGCTAACTCATTACTAATTTTTCTTACTGTATCGCGAAGAGACTGAAGCGATTTTATATTTTGAATCAGCACTAAAAATTCATCACCACTTTGACGGCCAAGTTTTGCGTTTACGCCAAGCATACCGTTTACTCTTTGGGTAATATTACAAAGTAGCTTATCGCCAACTGCGTGGCCAAAAGAGTCGTTAACAGGTTTAAACTTATCTAAATCAATAAATAATAATGCGCATTGTGTATTACTTTCATTGGCATATTTAATCGCTTTTTCAATGTTTTGATACATTAAACTACGATTTGGGAGATGCGTTAGAGGATCAAAATTAGCCAAATAGCGCAATTCGTTTTCAGCACGTTTTTGCTCGGTTAAATCTGTAATAACCACCACATAGTAACTTGCAGTATCTTTTGTAACTGCTGTGGCACTTATATGAATTGGATGTTCGTTATTTCTTGCTGTTTTTATATAAGCATCACTTTGCCAGTTTTCTGTCGGTTTTAATTTTTTTAAAATACCAGCAAACTCTTTACACTTATCTTTACCAATCGCTTTTATGAATAATTTAGGACTAATTTTAGTGGCTACTTTTTCATTTGAAAATGTTTCAATAAAACTGTTGTTCGCAGAAAATGGCATTAAATGTTTATCGAGTATAAGTAACCAGTCATTTATTTGGCTGAACGCTTCACCTAAAATTTTTGCTTGTTGCTCGTTAGCACGTTGCGCTGTGATATTAGTATATATGCCAGAAACATATAACGGCTCATTTGTTTGAGGATCGTATATAACTTGACCTGTATCTTGATACCATAACCAATGGCCATCTTTGTGCTGTAAGCGATAGGTTGCTTGCCAGTTTTGTTGTTTTTTGTATTTGAAGTAGTTTTCCCATTGGTTTTCAAAACGACGTCGATCATCAGGGTGTATTAGCGCCAAAAATTGTTCTATGTGTACGCGTACAGGCAAGCCTGTATAGCCTAATTCAATTCCTCTGAGCGTGCTTACGGAAGCATCTTTAAAATTATAATCCCACACGCCACTTTTGTTATTTTTAAGCGCGAGCTCTGTTTGCTTTTGCGAATGAATAGTCGCTCTATGGGCTTGTTCAATTGCAACTTGGCGGCTGCGGTATTGCCAAAAAATAAAAAACAACACGGCTAGTATTAAGGTTATATAGGCGGCAATAGCAAAGGGCGACTTCCATGGAGCATAAGCTACGTTGATGTTAAGCGTGGCTGGTTCGCTTGTAACAATACCATCGCGATTATGCGCTGATATTTTTAGTGAGTAACTACCCGGTTGGAGCTTTGTGAAAAACACTTGATTAGATTGTAAGTCTTCATATGTAAGGGACGTTGGCCCTAAAAGGGTAACTTTATAATACGCTTTGTCTATATTGGGGTAAGAAAAGTTAGAAAAACTAACCGTCAACCCCATATCTTCATAACTGAGCTCAAGTGGTTGGCTAAGATATTGATGAGGGTAATAATTGAGCTCTTTGGTAAAAAGATTTATATCGGTAATCGCTACATTATTTTTTTTAAATAACTCTTCTTCATCAAAGTCTAGAGGGTCAAAGAGTAGAGCTCCGACATTACTGCCAAAAATTAGCCTGTCATCATTTAACGTTGTTGCAGCTACAGGAGTAAATTGGTTTATATTCAATCCGTCCTTTACTGAATAACTCACCACAATGAGTGTATCTAGGTTTATTTGGTATAAACCATTGTTACTACTTACCCATAAAAAACCATTTTGATCAGGAAGTAATGAATAGATAGAGTCAGTATTAAATGAATTTTTTAATCCTATGTAGTGTTTTCTCTCATAAGTAACTGGGTCAACACCAATTAAGCCTTCCTGGGTGGTTGCCAACCATAAAGTATTCCGTTTTGAGTCTAAGTAAAAGTTTTCTACAGTGTAAAAAATATCTTCTTTAGGATTAAAAGACTGAAATATAGTCGTTAAAGTTTTCGTTTTTTCGTTGTACCTAAGGAAGCTTTTTGATGTGCCAAGTACAAACTCTTCAGGATGTGTGTCGAGGTGTTTAT
>Ga0115002_10008499_pt1 | contig 11370 bp, 6 predicted proteins | sample ArcticOcean_MG_C_8_FD_89576 | JGI IMG/M metagenome (GOLD analysis project Ga0115002, IMG submission 89576) | Marine microbial communities from western Arctic Ocean - ArcticOcean_MG_CB11_86 | ecosystem: Environmental > Aquatic > Marine > Oceanic | place: Arctic Ocean: Canada Basin | collected... | reverse complement strand
TAACGGTGGATGTACAAGCCAACGATCTCGATCCGTTACTGATTGCTGACTATCGCGACGACTACCAAGGCGGCGGACCCACTGCTGGCTGGCAATACTTGTGGAATACGGGCGGCTCCATTGGCGATCCAGTGAACTACGACGCCTTGAATTGGAATGGCGCCTACTACGATTTCGACGGAATCGACAATGGACTTCCCGATGCTTATCCCTTGGGTTGGGGTAACATAAACGGAAACGGCGGTCACCCCGGCCGAGGTTCTGCTCAAGGTGAATCCGGCGGCGTCGATCGAGCTGTCATCGCGGCGTACACCGTTCCCGTCGACGGACAATACTCGATTGGCGATAGCTTCTTCAACCGAAATGGTGGTGCTGGGAACAATCTCAGCATGACGGTGCACGTCAACGATAACGCTCCGGTTATCAATGCGACCAACGCGGCTGCGAATCAGTCCTTTGACGCATCGCTGGGCGACTTGAACGCTGGCGATACGATCTACGTAGCTTTGGGACCGCAAACGTCCGATGGCGGCGACAGCTTTACATGGGACTTCTCCGTTCTGCTCAACCAATCTCCAGCCAACGACGTTGCCGATTATCGCGACGACTTCCAAGGTGGCGGACCAGCTGCTGGATGGCAGTATGCTTGGAACGAAAACGGACCCATCGGCGATTCAGCAGGCTACTCGGCACTGAACTGGAATGGTTCGGAGTACGACTTCGACGGAGCTGCTGGTATACCAGATGCCGATCCACTGGCGTGGGGTAATTTGACACCTGCCGGCGGTCACCCAGGCCGCGGCTTCACTCAAAATGCACTCGGCTTAGACCGTTACGTCATCGCTGGCTATACAGTCAGCGACGACGGCCGCTACTCCATCGACGACAGCTTCTTCAATCGTGGTGGTGGCGCCGGCAACGATATTAGTCTCGTTGTTCACGTCAACGACAACGATCCACTGTTAATCACAGCAAACCATACCGCGAACCAGTCATTCGATATGGATCTCGGCAACTTGGCGTCTGGCGATACCGTCTATATTGGACTCGGTCCAAATCTAACCGACGGCGGCGACAGTTTTGGTTGGGACTTTACGATTACCAAGAACGACTTACACACCACATCGTTGGCCGGCGGAACGAGCACGGAAGGTGCGACGGTTTCGGTCAACGCCGATGGTACGATCAACTACGACCCATCGACCTCAACTTCTCTGCAAGCCTTGAATGAAGGTCAAACGGCAACCGATACGTTTACTTACACGGTTCAAGACGGTTCCGGTCAAACTAACTCGGCAACCGCCACGATTACCGTTCACGGATTGTTGGATTCACCCGTTTCCGCAGGCGACACTGGCGCTACTGATGAAGACACTGCTGTCGACATCGACGTCTCCGCCAACGACCTCAATCCGAATTCTGTAGTTGCCGACTACCAAGATGATTTCGACGGCAACACTCCCGCGGTTGGCTGGCAATACTTGTGGAACTGGGGCGGAGCGATCGGCGACCCGGCGAACTACCAAGCCATGCATCCCAATGGCAATGGCCAGTACGACTTCGACGGCGTCAGCAATGGCGCTCCCGATGCCGACCCACTTTCGTGGGGTGTTTTGACTGGCGGCGGCGGACATCCCGGTCGCGGCGCAGCCCAAAACGCTGGTGGCACAGATCGGTATGTCATCGCTTCTTACACCGCGCCCTACGACGGCGACTACGAAATCACCAACAGCTTTTTCAATCGCGGCAGTGGAGCTGGAAACAACATCTCGCTGATCGTGCATGTCAACGGCGACGCAGCTTTAGTCAACACGACTAATGACGTGGCCAACAAGCCGTTCGACGTGGCCCTTGGAAACCTTTCGGCGGGCGACACCGTTTACGTCGGCTTGGGACCAAACAACACCGATGGCGCCGACAGCTTTGGCTGGGACTTCTCCATCGAGTTTTCTCCCGACGTTGCGATTGCTCCCACGGGTCCGAGCGTCGGTGGCGCGACTATCACTGCCAACGTGGATGGCACTTTGAACTACGATCCGTCAGGTCAATTCGACTCGTTGGATGACGGCGTAACAGCGACGGATTCCTTCACTTATACCGTTACCGATTCAGGCAATCGACAGACGACGGAATCGGTTGTTGTGACATTGACTGGCGTCAACGACACTCCCGTTCCCAACGTGGGCGGCGCTTATTCGATTGACGAAGGCGACGACCTGACACTCGACGCATCGGCTACGACCGACGCCGATGCAAACGCCTCGCTCACTTACGCGTGGGACGTCGATGGCGACGGCGATTACGACGAGAACGTCACGGGCGTCAATCCGACGCTGACGTTGGTTCAACTTTCCGCCCTCGGTCTGGACGACGGTCCTTATTCCGGCAACGTCACCGTTCAAGTCGACGATGGCTTCGGAGCCGTAACGGCAACAACCACGTTGGACATCGCCAATGTCGCGCCGATCGCTGGGGCAACTGGTCCTATCGAAGCGGCGCCAAACGATCCGCAAACGTTCACGTTTACGGCCAACTTGGAGCCCTCGCCGGCCGACGTGACCGCTGGCTTTACCTACTTGATCGAATGGGGTAACGGCGAAACACAAACGCTTTTGGCTCAACCAATAAGTATTGATGTGGACTACGCATATCCCGAATTCGGCGACTTCACCGTCACCGTGACGGTTACCGACAAAGACAATGGTTCCACGCAAGCAACTCACGACATTAGCATCGTGCCTGTCCTCAAAGACGGCGATATGATTATTGCCGGTGGTACAGATTTGCGATCCGACCGGATTATCTTCTACCGCGCCGGCGGGAATAGAATTAGCGTTCGCTACAACAACGTCCACTATGGTCCGTTTTCATTCGACGCCAACACGACACTAGTAGCCTACGGTGGCGGTCGTGCAGACCACATCTCGGCAACGGGGAACACTGGCGTCCCGGCAATTTTCTACGGAGAAGAAGCCAACGACCGTTTAGTCGGAGCAACCGAAGATGATTCGCTTTATGGGGGTCCAGGCAACGACCTGATCCTCGGCGGTGCTGGAGACAATTTCATCGACGGCGGTATCGGAAATGACAACCTCTCGACCCGCAACGGAAACGACTCGATCATCGGTGGCCTCGGCAACGACTTAATCCAGTCTTCGAGCGGTAGCGATACTCTCGACGGTGGTGGCGGCAACGATCGAATCTCTGCCGGCTCGGGCGCCGATTACGCTCGCGGTGGTTCTGGTGACGACGTGATTAGTGGCGGCTCCGGAAACGACATCTTAATTGGTGGCGAGGATAACGACATCTTGTCCGGAGGTAGGGGAAACGACATCCTCATTGGCGGACTGGATGCTGACAACCTTCGCGGTGAAGGAAATAGTGACTTGATGGTCAACGGCGAATCGACTATCGATGGCGACAATGCCGCACTCGCTTTGGTGCTCGCCGAATGGACTACCAGCGACAGTATCGACGACCGTCGAGCGGCCGTTCTCGGTACCGGTTTCGCTGGCTCGGACGACGGCTCGGTCGATGGTTTCATCGGTGGTGGCTCGGGCGATTGGCACATCCTCTCGCCAAACGATATCGTCGCTGGTTTCGGCAGCAACGATCGCGAAGACATCGTCTAAGATGTCACATCGTTTCAAACGGTAATACACAGTAATACTCAACGGTTCGGCGCAAAGAGCGTCGAGCCGTTTTTTTGCCGCGCAGGTCGTTGGGAGACCGTAGTTGCTGCACGTCGGTTCACCCAGAAGTCTGGCGACATCTGCTACAATCGGGTCCACTAATTCCAGAAACTCTTTCGTTCCTCAATTACTAACGGCCTCTTCAATACATGCCTGCGATCTTCGAGCACAAGTTACTGGTCACTGCCGAGCACATCGACCGGCTTGGCCACGTGAACAATTTGGAGTACTTGCGTTGGATGATCGACTCCGCGGTTGCTCATTCGGCCGCACAAGGCTGGGATGCCGAGCGGTACTTGGAGATTGGAGCGACGTGGGTGGTGCGATCTCATGCGATTCAGTATCTCGAATCGGCGATGGAAAACGACGAGATTATCGTCCGCACTTGGGTTTCCAACTTCCACAAGATTCGCTCTTTGCGAAAATACAAGATTTTCCGAGCGCGTGACGAAGTGCTGCTCGCCGTGGCGGAAACCAGCTGGGTGTTTCTGGCGTTAGAGGCGCGAGTACCGCGGAGAATCGCTCCAGAAGTCGAGGAATCCTTCATTGTGGTGCCGCCGGAAGAAGAGCCATGATTTTGGCGCGAAGCATTGGTATAATTCCAAGTCGTCGATGAAGTAATTACTTCTGAACCAGTGCCCAACAACTCGTCGTGCACACAAGAATCAGTGAGAGTCTAGATGCCCCGCCCGCTCAATATTGTGTCGTTGTCGTTCGCTTTGGCGATTTCCCTCTGTGCGATGTCAGTGCAAGCGCAAGTGAAGTTTCTCAATCCGCAAGAAGCGGCTGACAAGATGACTTACCCGAAAGGGTTTGACGTCCATGCCTACGCTGCCGAACCAGATGTTGTACAGCCGTTCGCGTTTGCCTTCGATGACCGCGGACGCATGTGGGTAGCGGAGAACCTCAACTACGAATCACGTGGTTCAGACACTCACAAGGACGGACCGCAGGGTCGCATCATTATCCTCGAAGACACCGATGGCGACGGACGAGCGGACAAGCGAAAAGTATTCATCGACAAGATCTTCTTTCCCACTGGATTAGCAGTTGGTCACGGTGGAGTGTGGGTTGGTTCCCCGCCGAATTTGATGTTCATTCCCGATGCAGATGGGGACGACAAGCCCGATGGCGAACCTCAGATTTTGCTCGATGGCTGGGGGCGGCACGATCGACATGAGACACTCAACAGTTTCACTTGGGGTCCGGATGGCTGGCTTTATGGTTGTCACGGTGTTTTCACTCATTCGAAAGTTGGCAAGCCGGGCACGCCCGAAGATCAACGAGTGCCAATCAACGCTGGCGTCTGGCGCTTACATCCAGTTACCAAGAAGTTTGAAGTCTTCGCTTGGGGTACAAGCAACCCGTGGGGGTTGGACTTTGACAATCACGGTCAGTGTTTCGTGACAGCCTGTGTTATTCCACACCTGTGGCACATGGTTCAAGGAGGCCGCTTCCACCGCCAAGCAGGTAAGCACTTCAATCCCTTCGTTTACGACGACATCAAAACGATCGCCGATCACCGCCACAAGTCGGCGCACGGCGGCGCGAGTTTCTATCTCGCGGATGCTTTTCCAGAGAAGTACCGCAATCGCTTGTTCATGTGCAACATCCACGATCACGGCGTGCTTACCGACATCCTGGAACACAAAGGCTCGGGTTACGTCGGTCATCATGGCGATGAATTCCTGATGGCCAACGATCCGCAGTGGTTGGGTTTCAACATGGAAATTGGACCGGAAGGCGCAATATACATCATCGATTGGCACGACGCGGACATTTGCGGCCGCAAGGTTGTTCATGGCGAGACGGGTCGCGTTTGGCGGATTGCTTGGAAAGGAACAAAGGCCTTCAAACCGATGGATCTGGCAAAGTTGTCCAACGCCGAATTGGTCAAGATGCAGCTGCACGTCAACGACTGGTACGTTCGCCAGTCGCGGCGAATATTGCAAGAGCGAGCTGTCGCTGGAAAACTGGACGACCAAACAGAAACGTCGCTGTTGAAAATGTTGAAAGAACACCCCAGCACTCCCCGCAAACTGCGAGCCTTGTGGGCGCTGCACGTGATCAACAAAGCCGATGATTCTCTTCTCACTGACTTGCTGAATGATAAAGACGAACACGTGCGAGCGTGGGCGATTCGGTTTTTGGCAGCGGACTACGAAGTCAGCGATGCATCGATGACGAAGTTTGCGGAGATGGCCAAAGACGACGAGTCCGCGGTGGTCCGCATCCACCTGGCTTCGGCACTACAGCGAGTGTCAGTAGATCGTCGCTGGGATGTGCTCGCCGGTTTGGTCAGTCACGAAGAAGACAAAGGCGACCACAATCTTCCGCTAATGATTTGGTATGCATTAGAGCCGGGTGTGCCCAAGAACGTAGCGAAGGCTTTGCAAATCGCCAAGACCGCAAAAACGCCTCGGCTGGCCGAATTTATTGCGCGACGAATTGTCGGCGGCAGCGCGCCATCTCCACCTAAGAGAGTCGCTCCCAAACCCATTAAAGTTGCCCCAGCCAAATCTGTCTCCAAAGAAGGACTATTTCTATGGTACCAGGCGGATGGCGTCGTTACCGACGACAAGGGAGTTGTTTCCCAATGGACCGATGGTACTCGCGAAGGTCGGCACGCCAAACAATCCGCTGCCGATTCGCGACCGAAGCTAGTTAAATCGCTAGATGGCCGAGCCGCCTTGAAATTCGATGGCAAAAATGATCACCTCGTCGTGCCACACGAATCGGATCTGACTTTCGACAGCGCGCAGAATTTTTCCATCTCTAGCTGGGTTCACATCAGCAATCACGATCACCGCTGGATCGGCATCGTCACCAAGTCTCGAGAAAAAGAACCGTGGTACGGCATCTGGCTGGATGCGTCTCATCAATGGACTTTTGGAGCGCCAAACGGCAATCTCGCTGGCCTCCATGCGGAAAAAGGTTGGCATCACGTCTGCGTTGTTCAAAACGCAAAACTCGCGAAAAGGTATCTCTATGTGGATGGCTTTCTCATCGGGTCGAAAAGAAGCTACGACGGTCATGGACCAGGTGATTTATGGATTGGCGGAGCCAAAGGCGTCAATGAATTCTTCGCAGGTGGACTCGGTGAAGTCCGTTTATATCGCCGAGCCCTTTCTCATCCCGAAGTTGTTCACCTCACCGAAAATCCGTAACAGTGAAGTGAACTAAACCGTTGCAATCCCAATTGGCTAAACGAAAAATGCAAAAACTCATCGGTGCCCTTGCGCTAGTCGTTTTCTGTACGACGGCTGCATTCGCTGAAAACCCGACCATTCATCGCGATTTGGTTTACGCCACTCGCGACGATGTAAAACTGAAAGCCGATTTGTTCACACCTGTCGGTGAAGGTCCGTTTCCAGCGATATTGATGGTCCACGGCGGGGCTTGGATGATGGGTTCTCGGCGGCATATGGACCATATCTCGAAACCCGCCTGTCAGCGCGGATATGTCGTCCTGTCGATCACTTATCGTTTCGCACCAAAGGATAAATTCCCGGCGCAGATACACGACTGCAAAGAAGCCTTGCGATGGTTCCGCGAAAATGCGAAGAAGTTCAAGGTCGACCCACAGCGAGTTGCTGGTTACGGATATTCTGCCGGAGCCCACTTGGTCAGCTTGATGGGCACGACTGAAGCGAAAGACGGCCTGGAAGGCGAGTCCGAATTCAAGGACGTTAGCACTCGACTTCAAGCAGTGGTTGGAGGCGGTACACCTACTGACTTTCGAGTCTTCCCCGAAAACAACAATAAGTTAGCGTACTTTTTTGACGGCACGCGAAAACAAAAACCTCAACAGTACAAGCTTGCTTCGCCCAACGCGTTCGTGAGTAAAGACGATCCTCCGTTTTTCTTTTTTCACGGAAGCAAAGACAGCCTGGTTCCCATCGTCAGCGCGAGAGAAATGAAGAAGAGTCTTGAAAAGACCGGAGTCCGAGCCGAGATTCTTGAGCTCGACAACAAGGGCCACATCGGCGCCGTGTTTGACAAAGACGCTATTTCAAAATCGTTAGACTTTCTCGACTCGATTCTAAAAACTGAGAAGTGAGTTGCGCGTGCACTTCCTCAAATCAACTCGCAACGCGAGTCACTCTCCCTTTGGGAATGGCGACGTGTATCCAGACTCAAATAATACCCCCCAATTAGTTACGCACCCCCTAACTTGTGACCTACACTCAGAATAGGACAACTAACACTGGCCTAAAACACCGACAATGGACGGCTATCGGAGGGTAAGATATGCCGGGGCTATCAATACAATCGGTGCGATCACGCGTGTCTCCTAGGATTATCTGCACAATCCTAGCAGTCATTTGGCTGGGGCTCGTTGGAATCGCACTTCCACAATTATGGGTGTACGAAGTGACACCCGGAGCGTCGACCATTTCCCCATTAGATTGGCCCGCCGCCAGCCGTATCGAACCTGCAAAAAGTCTTCCGACTTTGCTCGTGTTTGCTCACCCCCACTGCCCGTGCACTCGAGCCACGATCGATGAATTGGATCAATTGATGGCACGCTGTTCGGATCGCGTCGAAGCCCGAGTGTTGTTCTACCAGCCATCGGAGCTTGCAGACCAGCAATGGGAGAAGACGGACATTTGGTACGCCGCCGAGAAGATACCAGGTGTTTCGGTTGTCATTGATCGAGACGGTTTGGATGCCAAGCGATTTGCCGCACTCACGTCGGGACATGTGGCGCTCTACAGTGCGAACAAGCAATTGTTGTTCAGTGGAGGGATAACGGGCTCGCGAGGACACGCGGGAGACAACGCTGGCAGAAGCGCCGTCGAGTCGCTTCTACTCAACGGAATGACGGACCGAAGTCAGTCTGCCGCAACAGTCGGCAGTCTTTGGCTGCTCACTGACTGATGCTGGTGCCAAGGATGGAGGCGCGTGACTATGACATCGACAACAATTACTTCCGAGCCAATAGAACCAGCAACTTTGTGCGACCAATCGATTTCGAAGCGAGCAGACGATCTCTATTGTGAAAACAAGCGGAACATTTTTCGGCGGACCGATCGATCATTTGCATGTTTGATGCTGATCCAGTGGTTCGCTGCTATCGGAACAGCTTTTTTGATTTCGCCTTTGACTTGGGCGGGTGCGTCGAGCCAGACTCATATTCACGTTTGGGCAGCGATAGTGCTGGGCGGCTTAATTACCGTTTTCCCTGTTTGTTTGGCCATTTTCCGTCCTGGCTCAACTCTGACTCGTCACGTGATCGCCATCAGCCAGATGTTGATGTCGGCATTGTTGATCCATTTGTGTGGCGGCCGCATTGAGACACATTTTCACGTCTTTGGCTCGCTGGCTTTCCTCGCCTGTTACCGCGATTGGCGAATTCTGATGACCGCTGCACTCGTGGTGAGCGCAGACCATGCAATTCGCGGTCTCTACTTTCCTCAATCCGTTTTTGGTGTCGCATCGGCAGGTTCGATACGCATCGTCGAGCACGCGGCATGGGTCGTTTTTGAGAACGTATTTTTGATCATTGCGATCAATCAAAACCAAAAGGAAATGAAAGCGATCGCCCAACACCAAGCGAAGCTTGAAGCGACCAAAGAAATTGTGGAAGGCGAAGTAGAACGCCGAACTCGCAAATTGGATACGTCCAACCGCCTGTTATTGGAAGCGAAAGAAGAAGCGGAGTCGGCGAATCGAGCTAAGAGTGAATTCCTGGCCAACATGAGTCATGAGATTCGTACACCGATGACGGCAATAATCGGCTATGCAGACATCCTGCTCGACGACTTGTCGAAACCGGCCAATATCGACGCGGCTACCACCATCAAACAGAACGGCGAATGCCTGATCAGTCTGATTGATGATATTCTCGACTTGTCGAGGATCGAAGCCGGACGAATTGAGGTGCGAAAGACGAATTGTCCGCTGCAGGAAATTGTCGACGACGTTTCCTCTTTGATGGACATCCGCGCTACAGCAAAGAGTTTGCCGTATGTGGTGCGATTGGAGAGATCCGTTCCCGAGTCAATTCATACCGACCCTGTTTGTCTCCGCCAGATTCTCATGAACCTCGTTGGCAACGCGATCAAGTTTACCGAAACGGGATCTGTCGAATTCGTTGTGCGGCATTTAGACGAACCTGGAGAAGAACCGAGATTGCGATTTGACGTGATCGACACCGGAATCGGAATCGCGGAAGACAAGATCGACAAGATCGACAAGATCTTCTCGCAGTTTACGCAAGCCGACAACTCGTTAACTCGACAGTCGGGGGGAACCGGACTGGGACTATCGATTTGCCAACGATTAGCCGATCTCCTGGGCGGTGAAATTAAAGTCTCCAGTACGTTTGGAGTGGGAAGCACTTTTTCGCTCATCATTGCAATTGGATCGAGCGTAGGCAAACAACCAAGTCCAACCGAAAGCGAGCCCGCCACAGTTAGTATCGCGCCAGACTTTCAAGGGTTACTCAACAATTGCACTATTCTATTGGCGGAAGACTGCCACGCTAATCAACGAATCATTAGCTTCTTCTTGAGCAAATCAGGGGCCAATGTTACGTTGGCCGAAAACGGTCAAGTCGCGATGGAATTGGCGAATTCTGCGGTGCGAGAAGAGCGTCCTTACGATCTCATTCTGATGGACATGCAAATGCCTGTATTGGACGGGTATCTAGCAACTAGGCAACTCCGAACGAACGGGTACCGCGGTCCTATCGTAGCCCTCACCGCTCATGCAATGGGATACGACCGCCAAAAGTGTCTAGACGCTGGCTGCGACGACTATGCAACGAAGCCAGTTGATCGAGAAAAACTAGTTTCGCTAGTTGGTCGATACATAACGAACGAAACGCCAGTTTCAATCGAACCGTAGTCGGTTTCTCTGAGAAGAATCTTGCCAGCAAAGACAGCACTACAACTGTTTTGTTTGAGCAAAGAAGGATTTCATGGGGGATTTTTCGCGTCCCTCGTAACTTCGCATTCAATCCACGCTCGATAAACTCACCACTTCTCTACTCCACCTTCCACTCGTCATTCCGTTTTCGCCCTTGCCATTTGTGCCTGCGGGGCTATTCTTACAATGTGATTAACGAACTTGATTTCGCTAATCTCGAGTCATGTAATTGGTGTCGCGTGTTATCGCGGTATCTGTTATGGTGAATGAACAAATGGAGGGGACAGCGGGTTGATGTGGCCTCAGACGATTGGTGAACCACGCTAATACGTAAAGATCCCAAGCAAAATGAGCAAATCTCGAACTAAAAGCAAAACTGGCTCGACCGAAACGGCGGCCTCAGAATCCACTTGGACGTTCTTGACCAATCATGCTCACGTCCTCGCGATTCTCCATTCTGACTCGGAAATGGTTTTACGGCAGGTCGCAATTGAGGTGGGAATTACAGAGCGCGCTGTCCAGCGAATAATCCAAGACTTGGAAAAAGATGGATTTATCGTTCGGGAGAAAGTTGGTCGCTGTAATCGGTATCAAGTTCAGGTGAAAGAACACCTTCGACACCCGATTGAAGCACACCGTAAAATCGGCGACCTACTGAAACTGATTAACAAATAGAGAATGCGTTGATGGCACCGAAAAGATCGACAACACGGATTTTTCCTTCGTGGCTGATTTCAGTAACTGTCTTTGGCTGCGCATTCAGTTTTTTAACACTTCCGCATCTCAGCTTGATCGAAACAGAATG
>Ga0115002_10008498_pt1 | contig 11371 bp, 6 predicted proteins | sample ArcticOcean_MG_C_8_FD_89576 | JGI IMG/M metagenome (GOLD analysis project Ga0115002, IMG submission 89576) | Marine microbial communities from western Arctic Ocean - ArcticOcean_MG_CB11_86 | ecosystem: Environmental > Aquatic > Marine > Oceanic | place: Arctic Ocean: Canada Basin | collected... | reverse complement strand
TGAACTCGGTTGGTGCGCTGGTCATTCTGCTGGGCCAAATGGATATCACTACCACTACGATGCGAACTGCATCTATTGGGAGCCAGAAAATGGTGAGGATATGAGCGATTATGATATGTCTAAAATCCCCAGTAATCAGCACAGCCCGATTGTAGGTTGGGCGTTTGATGGGTATCCAATCTATGGGATGTATGGATACGATGATGATGGCCAGACAATTCGAACAATCAGTTCATCTTATGCGATTGAAAGAACCCAAGATGGAGGCGACCAAGGCTACAATGGAATTGATGACTGGAACTATGTAGATGGTATTGGAGACCTCGATGAGTGTAACGGTCGTTTTGGCCCTACCCCTGAATTCCCTGAAGGGATTTATCACTATGTTAGTACACCTATTTCTGGTTCTCCTACATCAGTTACAGATGCAAATGGAAACACGGTTGGAATGATTGGTTTCCCTTACTTCTTAATCTGTTATCATGGGGTTGCTGATGTTAGTGGCCAATCTCTTGGCGGCGGACAAGGTCCCGGTCCAGGGCCCGGTGGAAGGTCATACGAATTCAATACTGAAGTTCTTGGTTACGATGTAGTAGATATTGAGCAAATAGAGATTGAGACCGTTCCAATGTGGGTTGATTTGACAATCACATTGACTCTAATGGCATTGGTATTCTCTGGCTTTGGTTTAATTCGACGTAAATGAAAATAACATCCGTTTCAAAGAAGCGGTTGTTGGCTTAGCCATTCTAAGTCAGAGATGTAGAGTTGGCGGATATCATCCAAACCAAGTACCAGCATAGCCAATCTCTCAAGTCCCATTCCCCATGCACAAACAGGCCATTTGACTCCCAAAGGTTCGGTTACTTCAGGTCGGAAGATCCCTGCTCCACCTAACTCTAGCCACTGGCCACGCCATTTCACCTCAACTTCCATACTCGGCTCAGTGTATGGGAAGTAGGCGGGGCGAACTCGAACTTCGGGGTATCCCATTTTGGTGTAGAACTCTTTGAGTGTGGTGACTAACATCGGTAGGCTCGCTCCGGGTTCCATGATGATGCCTTCAATCTGGTGAAACTCTGGTAAGTGGGTGCGGTCAATACTCTCCTTGCGAAATACTCTACCTATACTAAAAACACGGCAGGGTTTGTCAGGGTTCTCCTCTAAATGACGTATTGTGTTGACTGTTGTATGTGTGCGTAGCATCCCCTTCTCTGAAATGTCAGATGAAAATTCACCGCCCCAACCAGTGCTACCAGTCTCTCCTCCACTTTCGTGCACATCAGCCCATTGCTGGATCCTTTCACTAGGAAGGGGTACTGATTCCGGTTTGTCAAGATAGAAAGTGTCTTGCATTTCTCTTGCTGGATGGTCTTGTGGAATGAATAATGCATCCATATTCCAGCCAGCGGTTGTAACATAATCTCCATCAATTTCAGTGAATCCCATTTCTAGGAAAATTGCGCGAATCCTCTCGATTAGTGCTTGCATTGGGTGGGTTTTCCCAACTTGTGGGGTTGGGGCTTCGCGGCTAACATCGTATGGCTTGAAGTCAGCTGAACGCCATTCTTCACCTTGCAGAAGTTCAGGAGTGATATCGGCTACCAAAAGTCGCTCCTCAAGGTTTGATTCTGTAACCGCTTTGCCTCCAGTGGTCAGTTGCCAAGTTCTGACAACTTCTTCTGAGGAGGTGATGATTCCTTTGCGGCTGTCGAAGTAGTCAATTTGTGAACTATCTAGGTCATTTTCTAGTGTACCACTTCCATCAGCATCCGAAAGTTGAGAGATAAAGGCAGCCCGCATTTCCAAGGTTGCAGTGATAGCACCTGTAGCTGATGGGACTACGAATCGGCCGCTCTCTAATTGGATGCCAAGGTCTTTCAGTAGGCCGATTCCAGCCCCCGCTTCGCGCTTTTCCACTACGTCAGATGATTGTAATTCTTTCATGCCAACTTCCGCTTCTTGTTGTGATAGCCAATCCCATATTCGTTGTTCAAGGAGACCGTTTTCAGCAGCGGCTTGACCTTCTGTGGCAAGCCGCCAAATTTTGCTTCGCTCTTCTGTTTGATTGACTAATCCTGACTCAGCGAGTGAGCCGCCAGCACCGGCGACGTGAGCCTGATCATTCCAGCCACATGATTCGAGAAGTGGTGCTAAATTCCAGACACGCTCAGGATCAGCAAGCATCGCTTTGAGCATTCGGCGCTCATTGTTACTCAACTCCATGCGGCTCCCTCCAATGCGTTGGGAAAGCCGGAATGCCTTGAATCAATTGGAGATGAGAAGGTAGTTATTCACTCTTCTTCGGCTGTTGGGTAAGCATCGAGTTCATCTAGGGAAACCATAGATTCCTCTTCTTCGTCATCTTCGGGATTATCCCACAACAATGTGTCACATCCGGGACAAGTGAAAATTTGAGGCCTTTTTCCGTCAGACCAAGTTAATTCACCGCATTTCCCACACAAAACACTGGTCCGAACAGGTTCGTCAAGAGTAGTGTCAATTCGGTACATGATACTCCCTTCAGCACCTTTAGGTAATTCTCCCACATCAGGACTCCAATTACGAATATCCTTCTTACTCATCGGTTTAGGCTCTTCAACGCGGACGAACGCTAGCAAAAACAGAACTGCCCCTGCTAACCCAATTGGTGCTCCGATTGCAATGTACGCGGGGCTTGCGAATATCACTCCGGATGCAAGTATCATGCATAACCAAGCCGCGATGAACATGTTATCCCGTGTGTTGCCAGCCACATTTTCACCTCATTAGTTAAGGCAGTGCCACGCATCAATGAGGATTTCTACTGCACGGTCAATTTGATTGCTACTAATTGAGCAAATACCAATTCTGACACCTCCTCTAAGTGGGACTACATATAATTGAGATTCAGAAGCCTTTTCGGCCATTGCAACAGGGTCATCACAAGGGATGAATGCAAAATAACCATCATCTGATGGCATCAGAGGTAACTCAGATTTTGCTATTTTAGCATTGAAAACTCTTCTCCTTTCAGAAAGCAACTGTTTCAATCTTGTTTTTTCTTCTCCCCACGCGTGAGCCTCCGATTCGTTGGCATGAATTGAGATGAGTGCAGACTGGGGTAGTCGGGGGGCAAGGGACCAGGTACCTCGCCCAGTAACGGCACAAACCTCGCTAAGCCGGTGTACATAATCCTCGGAAGAATGTAGGAACACAATCGCTCCACATCTTAAACCGTAAATCGTGTGTGATTTTGAAGCCGAAAAACCCCAGCAAATAAGCAAATTTTCTGGCCATTCTGCCCATGAGAACTTCTTGTGAATTGTTTCTGACCAGCCGTATGGTTCGTCTGCATAGACGGCATAAGCCGTGTCAAGGAATAGCGTTACTCCAATTCCAGGATGATTTCTCGCACAATTTAGGAACGCATCTAAAATCAATTCACGCCCAGCAGAATCAAGAGAAATGCCAGTAGGGTTGTGGGCCGGATCATTGAGCCAAGAAAGGACTCTTTTCTGAGATGTTGCTAAGTTTTCAAGCATTGATTCTAGAGCAGGTAAGTCTACTTTTTCGTGGCCATCGCCATCATTGAGAATTGGCCATTCAGCAATCCTCAACCCACATTCTGCTGCCAAAGTATCGTAAGGGGACCAGCGTCGAGAACGGAATAAAATCTTATCACCAACAGCTAGCATTGTTCTTGCAGAGAGGTAGAGTGCACCAGTTCCACCTGGGGTTGCAACTGAGTCGCTGTGTAGGCCGATATCTTGTAGGCTAGCAAGCCTCGGGCCAACTGCTAATTCAGCGGCTAATTTCTTGAAATCGGGTAATCCAGAAAGCGGTGCATACGATGAAAAATCGACATCAGACTGTTTCCGAAGTGAATCCATTACAACGTTGTTTACAGCAAGTGCTCCATCATCTTCGAGAAGGCTACCAACGGTCCCGTTAATCGCAGGTTCACCTAGTGCCTTGGCTTGTAGATATCTGCCATACCAAGTAAAAATCGTGTCCGAACCGATTTTTTTCTTACTTTCTGCAGGCAGAAAGGTATCCTCAAGGCGATCTAAATCCACAGCAATCACAACTGCGACAGAATCCCGCCGCCAAACCATCCTACAGGTTTCTAATTAAGAATCCATCCATCAACTTTTCATCCAGTCCTAATGCTATTGCCCTATGGGCAAAGTTGACTATGGGGTCCACACATCGTCAGAAGAGGGGAGGGCATCCTATGAAGCGTAGTGCAATTATTCTAATTTTGATAATGTTCACTTCATCGTTAGTTGCATTCACTCCCTATCTTTCAGAAAGTCCGATACAGCAAGGAGAACTTGAGAAAATTGGTGTCAATGATTTTGCATCTTTGAATTCTACAGAAGTAGTGACAATCAATAACCATCCTAACGCAGTTACCAATTCTTTCAAAATTGAAGTTCCAGAGGACGAAGCGATTCGAAATATTAGTCTTGAGTTGTCACCAACAGCCCTACCTCGTAGCGAAGGGATATCCTTCACTGCCCCAAATGACTTCAATCAATCGGGGGCTTTATCTCAAGGGGTTGACTACAACTCATCTGGATTACAAGTTTCAGCGATTGATGAATACTGGGACTTTGAAGGTTCCACCAATCTTCCAACTGGGTGGAGTTCAACAAATACAAATTATGGACGAATAAACACTATGTCTTGCGGCACAAATGGCAGTAGTTCGCGTTCACTTACCTTGAGGCACGGACAATCATATGTGACATCAAATTTATTGGACCTTTCTTCTCTTTCAAATGGCCAAATTTCATTTTGGATGCGAGAAGGGCAATCGGGTTGTGGTGAAGACCCAGATAGCAGCGAACACCTCTATCTACAGTACAAACGTTCATCAGGAAGTTGGGGTCAAATAACCTACTTCAATGCAGGACTAGGCTATCCTTATTATACTCCGAGAAATGTGGCATTCAGCCTCCCAAACGATGCTTTTCATGCAAATTTTCGATTCCGGTTTTACATGCCAACAGGGTCAGGGACCTGTTGTGACTGGTGGTTTGTTGACGATGTACGTCTGACCAAACCTGGTGGTGAAGGTAACTGGACCACTCCCGCTTTTGGTCCAAATGCTAGCAATGCAAATTTCCGTTCACTACCCGGTCCATATGGTGTGATGAGTATTGATACAGATGCTCCTTCGAATGCTGTGACTTGGTCAGTTTTTGATGCTTCAAATAACATACTGCTGGATGGTTTTTCCGAGCGCCAAGGGAAATGGGCAGATTTAGGTGGGATTGACTGGCAAAAACATCCGTCTATCCGCCTCAAGGTGACTTTGGAAGCGATGGGCACTGGTTCTGTTACCAAAGTGAATGGAGTTCACATTCAAGGGCGCTTTGTCAACAGTTTTGATGACAGCCCTTCAGATTGGAGTCTGATAGCATGTAGTTGGGATGGTGATAGCGTAGTAGGTGATGGCGAGGCGTACTCGCCGACATTCCTTTCTCGCCGGCCAATTAGCCGGGTTTCAACAGCTTTGACGGTTACTGGTGGCGGCCACTTGGAAGCGACCATTGATGGCGGCCCTTGGGTGACAATGCCTACAAGCGGATTGACAAATCTAGATAGTTGGGTACATTCAATTCAATTCCGATGGATTGGGCAAGGGCAATCTTTTGATTTACAAAGGTTTGAGGTTGAACTTCACGGTTCTGGTTTACCAGAATCACCGCTCATTGATTTGGGCAATGATGGTATTGAGGAGTGGGGGCTCACTAACAACTCAATTGGTACATGGGGGTGGCAAGATGTTCTTGCAAACGGAAATCGTTCAATAGATTTGAAATTCCCAACTCAGCATAATGTCGAGTTATGGATCCCGAAGGATTCATCTGGAGATGTTGTGTTTGAAATCAGTCCGGAATTGTTTACAGGAGTTTCAGATTTGCAAATTCAACTACTGATTGGAAACAATGTGATGTCATCATGGACGTTTGGTAGTGGGGATGAATCTCGAACTTTGCGGGTCCAAGAGGCTGACCGAGCAAATTTTGTCTCTGAATTAGCGATTTCACAGCCTGTTTACAGCCAAAGTGGAGTAGAATACGTAGTTGCAGAAATGATGTTGGATGCCTCAGCAGGTGGAGTTAGATTCGGTGGAATTGCGATCCCACATTCGCCATCAGCAATATTACATTTTGAGCCGGAATCAGATTTTATTCTCGGCCTAAACAACCTTGCTGGAAGCATGACTGCTACTAATGGATGGGTGACTCTTCCATTGTCAATGAGTTGGACATACCTCGGTTCAATGGAAGTTACTTTGAGAGAATTGAATACAGATTTAGCCACAGAAATTTCACTTGAATCAGCAGCAAATCTGTCAGCAACATTAACACCATCTTGGCAGATGTTTGAATTCAAGCACAATTTAACTGTAAATAGCGGCGAATTAGCAGCATTGAGATACGACTTGGTGGGTGAGAATAATGCGGTCACCTACACTGTTTGGCTTGGTGCATCTCCACTTCCAGCCGATACTCTAGAGGGTGATGCTGCGGCAATAATATTACCTACAAATTTCGATACAGGTTCTTATTCAACACCCGTTGGTGCAAGTGGGCCAGGAATTTGCTGTGAATTGAACCCCACTCTGCGATTTTCACTGAATGCTTCGTGGGATGATGAAGAACTAGTGACGTTGACTTTACGCGGGGTAATGGTGGACGGGTTAATCAGCATACCATGGGTTCACATGTTTGGTGTAGGTCCTTCTCAAGGGGTTGAGAATGACATGAAAATCACTGATTGGAGGGTCGTGAACGACCGCGGAATCGCAATTGCAGATGAGACGTCCTATCTGAAGGCAGATTCAGATATCTCTGTTGAAGTTGAATTTGGTTTTGATGGATTAGAAGCAATGTTTGCCCCCCGTAGTGATGATATTGAAGTCAAATTACTAGAGGATGGTATTGTGAAGGCGCAAACGAATCAGTTGAATCAAGGAGTTGCTACTTTCAACACTAGAACACCGTTGGCGACTGGTGATGTTGAATATGCTGTGGAATTCACGCCATTAGTTGGTGGCGATGATGTGACTACAATAATTCTAAATCGCAGTTTTGAAATTGATTCAATATCACCTCAAGTAATCAATCAAAATGTGAAAGCCCACGACCATCTTGAGCCTTCACTTTCTCAAACACTGACCTTTGAGTTGTATGATATGCCAGTATTACCTACTGATGTAACTTTGATGTTGTGGCGTCAGTGGCAAGATGATAGCGATGGCGATGGTGACATTGATGCCGATGAATTCCAACCACAAAATATGATGGTACCAGATAATCTTTCAATAAATAGGGGCAATTATTCCTTCACATTTGATGATACCTTTGGCTTAGAAGGTGATTTAATTGCAGGTTATTTGACTGGTTCAGACCCTGCTGGTAATGGAATAATTGGAGGGGGTAGTTCAGTATATGGTGCCCAGTTATTTGTCTATCAACTAATGACAGATGAAGCACCGAGTATAACTCGCAGCGGTGCAGGTTGGGATACTGGTCCAAGAGATTGGCTTCACCCTTCACCGACTTATGGACTAATTATTCCATTTGAGGAGGCAAACGGATTTTCAGATATTGATCACATCAGCATCAACTTGGCTGGTAATTCAATTACAGACCAACTACAAATCCGCTGGGATGCTAGTGGAGGTGAATGCGTGACACTCAGCCCTCATCTAGAGATAGTCAATTGTCATGTGCGAGCCAGCGAAGGGAATATTACCGCTTTCACTAGCAATTTGTATATTCAAATCGACTTCAAACTCGGATGGGCTTTACCTGACGAGGGTGACTTAAGGAGAGAGCCAGATATCGAAGTAGTTGACCGTGCAGGTCAAGGGGATTGGTTAGCACTTCCAGAACTACGATGGCGCTTTTCAACTGATTTACAAGTTGAGCCTGACAGCATATTGGTTGAATTAGCTGAAGGGAAAAGGTCAGCAAGCGGTGCTTGGGTGGCACCAAATAGCAATATTACAATTTCAGGCAGAGTTTCATTTTCACCAACTGGTGATTTACCTACAGATGAAATGAAAGTCAAAGTTATGCTTGATGATAAGGGCTCAACAGTTCGTACTGAAAATGGTTGGTGGAGTGCGACAGTGAAGGCCCCAGCACAGGCTAGTAATGCAATTCCACTTACCTTTGAACTGACAGAAATACCCGCTCAAGCAAGAGATGTCACTGATACAGGATTGACCGTTCTTTACATCATTGTAGATGATACTCCACCAATTCCAATAGACGTAGTAGGTCCAAGGATTGGAAGTGAGATTCAAGTCTCATCACTCTCATCTCTAGTGGTGGAAATTCAAGTTAAAGAATTTGAACAACTTGACATTGATACAGTTCGATTAAACTGGATAGTTACACATGGCTCAAATCCCTATGGTGATGAAATCGCCAGCGGCCAAAGTACAGTGGTTTTACCCGCACACAACCCTGCTGGTGAGGCAATTCCGGTGAGAGCAACACTTGAACTTCAATCTGTGATTCCAGCAGTTATGCTTTCCGAAGAACTCACTTTACACGCATGGATTACAGGTAAAGACATGGTTGGAAATGAGATGGTTTCTGATGTACAATTTAATTCTGCAGGAAGCCCATTTGCTTCTTGGAGTATACAGCAACTGCAAGCCGATTTATTGATTGAAGATTCTGACTTAAGTTACTCAAGAAGCGGTGAAATTGAATTAGGTGAAACAGTCATGGTTACAGTTTTAGTCCATAATTTAGGTGAGGTATATGGGGTCGCAGAATTAACCCTCAAGGAGGTTGATTCAGAGGGTGTGAGCAGGGTAATTACACCAATTTATGCAACTGTGGGTGTTGACCCTGGAGGCTCTAGCCAAGCACAAATTGACTGGGTTCCTGAGAGTGAGGGGCACTACTTCATTGTCGTATCAATGGGGGATGAGGAGGTTGCAACTGGGGTTGTTGTTACTGTAACTCAACCGGCAGATACAGGTTTACTTGCGGATTTGAGTGAGAAAGGATTCTCCATTGAATGGTTGGGAATTATTGGTGGATTGCTGATTCTATTAGGCGCGGTTGTTGTTGTAGGGATGCGGGCTAGTGGTGCACCAAAGCAAGATTGGTTTGAGGAGGATGATGATGCTACAGCCGTAATAGAGGCTGAATTTGATCAAAATCAGCAATGGACTCCAGCGCAGATTGCACAATGGCAACAATCTCAGGCACAAGGGATGCAAACTCAGCAACAGTGGACTCCTGAACAGATTGCTTGGTGGCAACAACAACAGACGCAACAAGCCGGTCAAGACCAGCAAGGTTGGGAAGGATACCAACAAGCACAGCAGGATTCCTATTATCAGAAATAATCGTGCTATTCTACATCATTTAAAGAAGGGTAAACCACTCTTTGGGATGAGGGAAAGTGCAATTTTGGAGCCAACGGAGAGATTTGAACTCCCGACCACCTGATTACAAATCAGGAGCACTACCAGCTATGCAACGTTGGCGCTAAGCAACCCGACACGCCCATTGGTTTTGAATATCACAGTCCGGGCACCGCCCTAATGGTCAAGAATGGCCGGCCTACACGAGATATTGGTATGGTCGCAAAAGTGCTGGATGGAAAGGTGTGTGGCGCCGAAGTTGAAGCCGAAGTAAAAGCCAAAGTTGCGGTATTGAATCAGCGTGAAATCACCCCTCATTTAGCAGTGGTAATTGTTGGTGACGACCCAGCAAGCCGTGTCTATGTTGGAGCAAAAGAACGAGCCTGCGCGCGGGTGGGTGTCAAGAGTACCCGCATTGATTTACCTGCGGATAGCGATTTTTCAAAGGTGGTAGAAGTTGTTGAAAAACTCAACTCTGATGCATCAGTACACGGTATTTTGGTGCAGTCCCCACTTCCAAAAGGGATGGATGAGTTGGCAATAACCGACCTGATAGACCCTACCAAAGATGTTGACGGGTTCCATCCGGTTAACCTCGGTAGGTTGGTGCAAGGCCGCGCTGATGGGCTAGTCCCGTGCACGCCAGCAGGGGTAATTCGCCTCCTTGAGTGGGGTGGAGTTGATATTTCGGGGAAAAGTGCCGTAGTGATAGGTCGTTCGCGTATTGTTGGGACTCCCGTCTCACTTTTGCTAGGGCGCAAAGGTGTTGATGCAACAGTCACAATTTCGCATTCTCGTACTAGTGATATTGCTGATGTCTGCCGCACTGCAGACATTGTGATTGCCGCAGTCGGCCGCGCTGAAATGGTGCAAGCTGATTGGATTAAACCCGGAGCGGCAGTTGTTGATGTTGGAGTTAATCGAGTTGATGATGGAAGCCGAGAGCGTGGCTATCGTTTGGCTGGAGATGTTCATCCAGATGTTGCAGATGTAGCAGGCTGGATGAGTCCGGTACCTGGTGGTGTCGGGCCGATGACTATCGCTATGTTGATGCTCAATACAGTAACTGCCGCTGAAAACTAGGAACTATTGACAAATATCAGATTAATGAAGAATTGGAACATTAAGAACCAAATCAACATTATTCCACAAAGAGGCGCTAATGGCGGGTCATCGCCGAAAATCATTGTGTAAATTATCAGACAAGCTGCCATACCTACCAAGAAGAGAATTCGGTAGAGAATTTGCACTCCTATCCGTTTGCTGGTGGAAAGTTCCTTCCATCCGCTGAACCCGAACCATTTTTGGATAAATCCCATGAGTCGGGATATCTGCACCCGGTTTTTCATCTTATTGAAAATTGGTTTGTAATTTACTAAGTGCCCGACTACAGGGAGTTGAGTCGCTTCTTCACTCACTTCCGACTAGATTGTAATCATCGGAAAGTGGTGTTGCACCAGTTTCCATGGAGATAATCTTGCCATTCTTGAAACTGAGGAAAGACAACACGGCTTCAGAGGTTGAACCGTTGGCAAAGTGAATCACGGAATGAGCGACACCAACTTCATCGTTTTCGAAAAGGATTCGGTCGTTTTCAGATCGTACTGCATCATTACCTGCAAAACCCATTAAATCTGACTTGCCCATGGTTATGCCGCCTACGTGCGGGTTGAAGACAAACTCATCATGAATGAGTTCTGCGAGTGCTTCGACGTTTCCAGTATTCCAGGCTTCGTTGTATGCTGCTATTATTGACATGTCCTCTCCTCTTACCTTCATTCTTTAAACCCGCCGAATTGAAACTATATCGCAAAGGCTCCATATCAGCCTTGTTCTAAATTTGAGACATGCCGTGGATTATATCCGATATTTGGATTAGAAGATACCCATATCCATCAGCGCATCTTCGCTAGCATGGATTTTCGGCTCCCAGCGTGGGGTCCAAACTAGATTGATATGAACCGTTTCTAGGCCTTCTGT
>Ga0115002_10008495_pt1 | contig 11374 bp, 9 predicted proteins | sample ArcticOcean_MG_C_8_FD_89576 | JGI IMG/M metagenome (GOLD analysis project Ga0115002, IMG submission 89576) | Marine microbial communities from western Arctic Ocean - ArcticOcean_MG_CB11_86 | ecosystem: Environmental > Aquatic > Marine > Oceanic | place: Arctic Ocean: Canada Basin | collected... | reverse complement strand
TGGAGGGCTACACTTGTTTATCTGGCTCGCCACTCTGTATGTGGGATGGAGTGCCTGGACTATTAGTCATACGTCATGGGCATTAGAATTATCTCGCGACTACGATCGTCGATCGAGAATCACCGGCCTACTCCAAGCAATGACTATGATTGGTGGAATTCTGATTGGCGGAGGCTGGGCCATTATGGAATGGATAGCCACTCCCACTCTTGAACAAACAGCCTCAGCTATCGGCTGGTTTATGATCATTGTATTACCTATAACGGTCATTATTTGCTTATTGAGCATGCCAGAAAGAGTGACATCAAACCGACCTCACTTAGGGTTTAAAAAAGGTGCTAGCTTAGTTTTCACTAACATGCCTTTGTTGCGCCTACTGATAGCGAATTTTATGATTTCATTTTCAACTTATTTTGTTCAAGCTCTTTTCGTTTTCTTTGTATCTTTTACGCTTAACCTCCAAGATAAAGCTGGCTTTATTCTCATTTTTCTTTTAGTTGGCGGTCTCGTAGGTCTGCCGATATGGGTTAGGCTCTCTGAACGCTGGACCAAACACAGCTGTATGCAAATAGCTGTAGCCACAGGAGCCGTGACTTCATTATTGCTTCTAGCTCTGCCATCAAACGCCGTCATCTTAACTACAGTCACATTCTTGTTAGTAGGACTTAATTCGTCAGCTAATGAATTCTTGCCTAGAGCGATGATGGCCGATGTATGTGACCATGATCATATTCAAAGCGGCTCTGAGAGAATGGGGCTTTACTATTCATTGCTTCAGGCTTCAAGCAAACTTGCGTCGGGCATTGGAATTTTCCTTGTGATGTCTGTTCTTGGGGCATTTGCATTTATTCCGGAACTAGGTGCAGATAACACAGATACTGTTCTCCAACGTCTACGCTACCTCATAGTTATCTTGCCAATGATTGCGTATGTAATCGTAATAGGTCTGATGTGGCGATATCCTATTAGCCGAGAATACCAAACAGAGATGCGTGGGATAATTGAAGAACGAGAGCGGCTTGCTCTAGGATCTTCTACAATCGATAGTTGACAACCGCACTAAGCAAAGACCATATAAAGCTTACTAAAAGTATTTCTAGACAGACGATTTTTTATATACCAATGCAACGATACCCATTCATTATTATCATCCTTTTTTGGGCCTCGTTTGCTAATGCAACAAACGTCACGATGTGCACGGATCTAGGCCGCGTCGTCATCGAACTTCTTGATGACGACGCGCCATTACACGTAACTAACTTTCTTGATTACACAGATCGCGGCTTCTATGGTGGAACAATTTTTCACCGTGTTATTCCAGGCTTTGTCGTCCAGGGAGGCGGCTTTGACAAGGAATTGAGAGGAAAACGTCCCAGCACTCCCGTGCAAAATGAATCAAGAAATCGACGCAAAAATCAACGTGGCACATTAGCTGCAGCTAGAACTAGCGACCCTCATTCTGCATCTTCACAGTTTTTTGTGAATCTCAATGATAACGATGATCTTAATGCTAGTAGGCAAGAATTAGGCTATACAGTTTTCGGCCAAGTCATACAGGGCATGTCGGTAATTGATACGATCGCAAAACTGCCAACTGGGCCTAGTGGCATATTCCCCTCAGATGTTCCTGATCCAGTTATCTCCATAAACTCAATTACACGATTGGAAGAAGAACGTTATAGCGAGGTTCCTCATACAGAACGCGATGGTCTAATCAGAGCGGAAATTCAAGCAGCATTGAATTCGAACGACCAAACCGCAGTTTTCTTCTGGATCCAGCAGATGCGAAATATCTGCGGATCTATAGATTCGGATTTGCTGGTTGTCGAGTCTGAAGCGGCACTAGCTAAGAGAGATGAGCCTGCAGCATTAGCTTCCCTAGAAGAGTATCTGCGAGTAACCGAGGATTCTCATAACAGTTACGCTAGAGCTCTTGAGCTCTACTTAGCAATAGTACCCGTCCCTCAGGAAAACCTAGCCACTCAAGCCATGATGCCTAGCATTCAAGAGATCGCCGGTCACTGCACACCTGCAACCGTACCGGCAATACCTGATGGAAGGTCAGCAACGATACAGCGAATGATCTCTGGACAGACGGAACTCCGTCATTTTATGGCACTGACCAATAATCAGCTTGAATGCCTGTCGGAACTTATTGATGGCGAACAATTAAGAAAAGATGAGCAAGCGCTTTTAACCTCTTATTACAATAGGCGTATAGAGGCCATGGAAAATTCTGCTAGCAACTTTAATGAACAAGTCCAAATAGTTCGTGCTCGTCAATAGATCTCTAAGGATGCTCAGCTAACGAAAAAAATTATTACAGCTAATTATTTAAGGTTTTTAAACGAAGGTTTGTAATGGCCCGTTACCGCTTCAAAAACATAGTAATATAGAGTAATTATTTGACTAATATGTGCTCTAATAATCCATAATATCGCAGGCTCCAATTAATACATAAAAAAAATGGGAGCGAATCTGCTGGGGGGTACGGCCTTGAACAATCTGTTTACTAAGCCAATTGTTGCGGTAGCAGCTATCTTTTATAGCATCTCAGGGTTAAGCCAGGAGATGCCTTCTAATGCTCTACCCCAAAATTACACCCCATCCCTCACATTACATAACACACCAAATATCTCGGGGGTGTGGCAGTCTTTCACTACAGCCAACTGGAATATTCTGTCTCATCCAGTGCAGGCGGGACCCTTTGCCGAGCAAGCAGGCGGCTGGGGTGCCGGTCGTGCTGGATTCGGTATAGTTAAAGGTAATGAATTGCCATACCAGGAATGGGCTGCAGCAGAGCAGAAAAAAAACTATGAGAACCGTGCCGTCGTAACTGCTGCAAATGATCCGAGTAGATTTGATACTGGTGATCCGGAGCTACTGTGTTTCCGTGCAGGCATACCTCGCGCCAACTATATGCCTTACCCATTTCAAATATTCCAGACACCTGAACAAATACTCATCGTCTATGAATATAAAGGTGCCTATCGCACGATTTACATGGACGAAGATCGCCCCGCACTGGATGAGTCGTGGATGGGGACATCCAACGGGCACTGGGAAGGAAATACTCTGGTCGTTGATGTTAAAGGCTTCAACGAACATACGTGGTTAGACCGTGAGGGTAATTTTGCTAGCGATGAACTACATGTTGTCGAACGCTGGACACCCCTGAGCCCATACCATATGAAATATGAAGCAACGATTGAAGATCCGAATGTCTTCACTCGTCCATGGACAATGAGTTTTATACTTTATAAGAACGTAGAGGAAAACTCCGAAATTAAAGAATTTAACTGCGTTCCACTCGTAGAACCCATGTTCTACAAACCGCTTGGATTTTATGACGAAGACATATCAAGTAATCCCTAAAAATATCTGAATGCCAAAAAAAATACTTGGTTTTTCAACACACTCACAAACGCACGAAGTGATCGTGTCAGCATTCATATTGTTTCTGATGACTGATGCTGTGGGTCAGGATTCTCCTCCGCCCTCGGCGCTCATAAACCAGCAGTCTGAACAGACCTTAGAGGCCGCACGAGCCGCTTCACCACACACATCTCAATCAACATATGCATACTTTGAAGATGAAGCTAAGGCCTTTATCGAAAATGCTATCCAGTACACCTGGGATCCAACAGCCCCCCGTCTCACCTCCAAAAAAACTGCTTGGGGGGATCCCGACTTAGGGGGTTATTGGCTAAACATCGCCTACGTACCGCTTGAACGTCCTGAGGAATACGCAAGTAACCCTCTTCACACACAAGAAGAGGCGGTCACCGCTTTTGTACAGTGGACAACCCGTGATGCTGCTGTAGATCCGGCTACAGTCCACTACGACTGGACCGAGTTTGGAATGGATAACTGGCAAAGCCCAATCAGACCAAACCGACGTACATCTTTAATCACTAGCCCTACAAATGGACGAGTACCTGCTCTGACCCCGGAGGGATTAGCGAGACGTGAAGCTCAATCCCGTCGCCACACACTTGAGTCTAGAGGTCTCTATGAACGTTGCATACAAGGAAACCAAGGGCCTCCGAGCGTCCCATTCGTGCAGAATACTGGTCAGGCTCAAATCATCCAAACCCCAGATCATGTGATATTAATTACCCAAGCAAATAGTGATGTTCGCATCTTTCCCCTAAATGGATCTAACCATGCACCCGAGACTATTCGCAGCTATTTAGGAGATTCTCGAGGCCATTGGGAGAACGACACATTAGTTGTGGATACAACCAACTTTCATGAGAGCCGCAAATGGAATGGCTCCAGTAGTGGGCTACAGCTCGAAGAGCGTTTTACACGTGTCGATGAAAAAATTCTTCTGTACGAAGCAACCCTAACCGACCCTAGTACCTGGGAAACGCCATGGAGCATCGAGATCCCTTGGCCAATGATGGATGCTCCGAGGTGGTTATTCGAATTTGCCTGCCACGAACAAAACTATGGCATTATTAATGTACTCAGAGGTGCAAGGGCCCGTGCAGCAGAGTACCAAACAACTCAAAAAGTTGAGTAAAAACAGAAGGGAGAATCGAACCATGGCAAAGACTATCGAGCTACTTCTAAAGACAATGAGCCTTATGTCATTACTGTTGACTATGCCAGCACAGGCGCACCATTCCTTTGCAGCAGCCTATGACGAAAACAAACCGCTTAACATGGAAGGTGTTGTTACCAAAGTAGAGTTAACAAACCCGCATTCTTGGCTCTGGGTGGATATCACGAGCGAAGACGGCACAGTTACCAACTGGGGTTTTGAAGGCGGGCCTCCCGTCAATTTATTTCGCAACGGCGTAAGTAAAGATAGCCTGCCCGAGGGATCAGAAATTAGAGTGTTTGCTTATCAGGCAAAAAGCGGTGAAAACAAGGGTGTAGCAGTTTTCTTTGAATATCTTGACGGACGAAAGGTATTCATGGGGGGATCTGCGCCTGGTGCAGATGGTAATCCGCGTCCAAACCTCTAATTTTTCATAGTCCTTACTCAAAAATAATCTATGGGATATCAAGGACTTCCCTTGTTTCAAAGACCTGTCGATGCCCTCTCCTTATTAGGATAATCTGATTGGCTAGTTTCCTGGAATGGCTAGCATTAACCTCGGGAAGTGTTTCTCTTCACCAATCTCACTACATGTACTTAGTTGTACTTACGGTACATGTACTAGCTTTAACTATTTTTGTTGGAACAGCCTTGATTATAGATCTAAGGTTTTTAGGCGTATTCATGGGGTATGTGCCTACTTCTGTAGTCCTAGCTCGCCTTCTTCCTTGGAGCCTGAGGGGATTTTTTCTAATGATGATTTCCGGTCTTCTGATGTTTTATGCGTCACCAGTGGATAAGTACAACAACTTATTTTTTCAGGCCAAGATAACAATGTTATTATTAGCGGCAGTCAATATCTGGCTCTTCCTAAAAACCGAGTATTCCACCATTACAGAGTGGGACCAAAAAACCCTACCGCCAATACGAGTGAGACTTGTCGGTGGTGCAGCGTTAACCCTTTGGGCAGCAATTATTGCCGCGGGTCGGTTGATACCCTATCAGCAATATTGGTTTAACTAATGTCGTTATTAGAAATCTGTCATTCGCTTGAGTACTTGCCTGTGCTTATTGAGATGCGTAGTTCACCATGGATATTTCCAATTATTGCAATCCTTCACCTGTTTGGCTTGGTAATAATTGGTGGGGCTGTGGTGGTAGGGGATCTACACTTACTAAGCTATAGACTGACGCCCCAGTTAGTTGATCGAATTGCACATGATATGGAACGACTGCTGATTGCAGGCCTTCTTGTCATGGTAATCACAGGAGTGCCGCTTTTTATGTGTTTCGCAACGAAATACTACTATCTGACTCCTTTTTGGGTGAAATTATCTTCACTAATCTTAGTAATTATCTTTACCTTTACGATCCGACGTAATGCATTAACGAGATACAGAGAAAATCCAGTTGTTAAAAAAATGATAGCCCTAACCTCCCTTTCTCTCTGGACTAGCGTCGCACTCAGTGGGCGACTAATTGGATTTCCTTGAACTTAATTCAATCATCATGAGGCTATGATTGATTTTACCTCGGTGTAGGTACGAGTCTTTTTTAAAAAGGAGCTCACACACGATACAGTTAATTAATTCCATAAAATCAATAACCGACCCTTTAATATCAACTGCATTTTATAATCTCTAGAATTTGACTACGCTAACGCCAACAAACTTACTACAAACAAACTGATGGCCTTAGTTTTCACCTATGAACGGATCACTCATTTAAAAAGCTACAATCCTGATAGGATTAGCTAAAAATAGGAATTAGCACATTTTTAATAAATTAATTTTCACGGTAATTGCCCTCGTTTTTTGGGCCATAACGCCTACTCATGCTCATCACAGCGCTACCATTTTTGACAGGACTACTGTGGCTGCCTTCCATGGCACAGTCACGCGCTTTACTTGGACAAATCCACACGTCTACATCTACGTTGAAACGAAGACCGAGGATGGTGAACTTGTTGAATGGGAAATTGAAACTGATGCAACACCAATTCTTACAAGGAGTGGTTGGACATCAAGATCTCTGGCTCCTGGCGATCAGGTTTTAGTTCGAGCCTACCCAGACAAGCGTGCAGAAAAAAAACATGCCCTGTTGGTGTCGATCTCCACGGAAAATGAAACTCTTTCAGCACGTTCCTACTTCCTTAGAAAAACGGATGATGCAGTCTCAAGAGCTAGCGCATCTGATATGTCAGGAGTATGGGAGCTTGGCTTTTCAGATTTTCGTGAGTTCTATGAGGCTTGGGCTAAGGCCAAATTAACTGACAAGGGAATTGCATCACAAACCAATTATACCGTTCTATCTGGTAGTCCTCAGGCAAAATGTATTGCCATACCAACTCCCGCTAGTCTTTTATCACCAAATCTAAATGAGCTGATTATTAGTGAGAATTCCATACTCATTCGAAACGAACGCTTCAACGTAGAGCGTGCTATCTACACTGATGGAAGAGAGCACCCTAAAAACGGCATTCTCAGCAATCAAGGTCACTCTATTGGAAGGTGGGAGGAAGACACTTTAGTCGTAGACACAACCTTGTTCGAATCCCATAGATCCCCGGTTATTGGGAGTGGGGTACCCTCAGGCCTAGAAAAACATGTGACCGAGCGTTTCACATTAAAAGAAGATGGCACACAATTACATATTGATTATGTCTTAGAAGATCCAGAACATTTAGAAGAACCCTTTGTAGGTACAGTTGTTTGGCACTATGCGCCACACTTCTCAATGCTAGGTTTTGATTGCAATCCAGAAGAGGCTAGCCGTTTTACTCTCAATTAACCCGCAGAATAAGGCCGTGAGCAAGAAAAAGACAACGAGAAACCAACATGAAAACTAAATTTATCTCTTCGGTTTGCTTTCTACTCCTTCTGGCTATTACATACGAAAGTACTGCTCAAACACCGCCTCAGCCGCAACAAGTCAGAGTAATCACCTCCGGCGGATTTACCGCTGCTTTCAATATACTTGGCCCAATCTTTGAGCAAGCTACCGGCATAAAGGTAATAACAGAATATGGATCCTCTATGGGAGGCGGACCTCAATCCATTCCAGTTCGACTACAGCAGGGCGAAAACTCAGATCTACTAATATTCAATGGTAGAGGTTTTACCGGTATTGCCGCTACCGGGAGAATTCTGACCTCAACCCGAACCGATCTTGCACGTTCTATAGTGGGCATGGCTGTGCGCAGCGGCGCGTCCAAACCAGATATCAGCACTATGGATGCCTTCATTGAAACCGTGTTGGCTGCAGAGAGTATCGGGTACTCAGCCAGCGTAAGTGGCACCTACCTCTCCAATGTTGTATTTCCTGAGCTAGGAATCTGGGAACAGATTCGAGACAAGACAACTCGGGTCGTAGGAGAGCGGGTCGCAACCGTCGTCGCACGTGGAGAAGTTGAAATAGGTTTTCAGGCAAGAAGCGAGATTCTTCCAATTCCTGGTGCAGATTATGCTGGTGCCATTCCCGATGATATACAACGCGTATCGTCAATTGTGGCAGTAATGACCACAAACGTCGTGAATTCCCAAAATGCCCAAAAACTACTTGAATTTATTGCCTCAAAGGCGGCTGCGCCTGTCATCGAATCCACTGGCTTAATGCCAGTAGTTCTTGAAAAACCTGCCCAGATAAAGGTTATTACCTCAGGAGGATTTACAGCCGCATTCAATATTCTCGGGCCAATCTTTGAAGAAGCCACCGGCATTAAAGTTATCACCGAATATGGCTCTTCAATGGGCGGGGGACCCGAGTCTATCCCCAACCGTTTAGCCCGGGGTGAAGTGGCAGATATTCTGATTCTTAATCGACCACCCCTCGATGAGCTCGTTGCCTCTGGTTACATTCAACCCGGTAGCCCTGTAGATCTCGTGCGGTCAATCATCGGTATGGCTGTCCTAAGTGGTGCACCCAAACCTGATATCAGCACTCGCGAAGCATTTATTAAAACGTTGCTAGACGCCAAGTCTATCGGTTATTCGGCTAGTGTCAGTGGTACATATCTTGCAACAACCATGTTTCCTGAACTGGGAGTATGGGAACAAATTCAAAATAAAACATCACGAATAGTCACCGAACGAGTTGCAAGTGCGGTAGTCCGAGGTGATGTTGAAATTGGTTTTCAACAGATAAGTGCAATTCTACCGATTGAAGGTGCAGATTTTGCTGGGACTATACCTGCTGAGTTACAGCGACCATCGGTATTTTCTGCGGGTATAATGAAAGGCTCCTCAAACCTACAAGCTGCTGAACAGCTAATCAATTTTATCTCCTCGGAATCAGTAGCCGGAATTATTCAGTCGACAGGGCTTCAGCCCGTAGTCTGGGAAACAGAAAGACAATAGAGACTTCATCCGCCATTTCCTTGTATAACCCCCCAAGTGGGATATGAGAAAAAAGACCTTACAAACAATTATCGTGTTTCATACGATTCTTATCGGCACCTTATCGATTAGTGCTGGTGAGCCTGCGTTCGCTCAAGATACCTTGTCTGTGGAGTTAGGAACAAAATCGGTATCTATTGGTAGAGGTCATGCTCCTGTCATTGATGGTCATCTTGACGAAGATGCCTGGCAGGCAGCAATTATTGTAGATGATCTGCATCAGATCCGGCCTATCGAGTATTCCATGCCATCGGAAAAAACCGAGATCCGCATCTATTACGATGATGATGCACTTTATATTGGTGCAAGAATGTTTGACTCACAGCCTGAAGAAATGAATGCAAATACTCTCAGACAAGGCGCGCATTTTTGGGGAGATGATTACCTATCAATTATCGTCGCCCCGTTCAACGACAAGCGCAACGGTTATCGGTTCCAACTCAATCCAAACGGCATCAGAATGGAAATGCTTTTCTATGACACAAGCGGACAAGACTGGAACTGGAATGGTATCTGGCAAGGCATGGCTAGTAGAAATGATTCGGGCTGGGTAGCCGAAATCTCAATTCCATTTAAGACCCTGTCCTTCAACCCTCAAAATGAAACATGGGGCATTAATTTTACTAGAGATTTAGGACGAAAAAGTGAGATGAGTGGTTGGGTTTCTAGAAATTCTAGTCAAGACCCAAGCATTGCAGGCGAGGCAAGTGGATTTAAAGATCTCAAGTTAGGTAAGGGGCTCGACATCGTCCCATCACTCACTCTTAAACAGAAAAAAGACTTTGATTTTTCTGTGAATGAGAACAATGCAGAACCTTCACTAGACCTATTTTACAAAATAACCCCATCGCTCAATGGATCACTTACTCTTAATACAGACTTTTCAGCTACAGAGGTGGATGCTCGTCAACTAGAACTTTCTAGATTTAGCCTCTTTTTTCCTGAAAAACGCACGTTTTTTCTGAGAGATGCGGACATTTTTCGTTTCGCGCGAGTTGGCGGCCGTTTAGGTTATGGCCTCACCGGAACCAGTTCATTTTCGCAACCAGATCTCGAAAATGGACGTCCTTATTTTTCCCGTAGAATTGGACTAAGCGCAACCGGTCAGCCAGCGGATTTAAATGCAGGAGCTAAATTGAGTGGTCGGATTGGTCGCTGGAATATCGGTGGTCTTGCCATCCAACAAGATCAATTTGATAACGTCCATGCCACTGATATCTTTGTCGGACGAATTACCGCCAATGTCTTAGAGGAATCTTCCGCTGGCATTCTCATCACAGATGGAGATCCTCGTTCTAACCTAGAAAATAGCGTGGCAGGAGTAGACTTCGTCTATAACAACACCAGGCTACCAGGTGGAAGATCGATGCAAAGTGAAGTCTGGTACCAAGAATCCCGAACCGAGGGTGTCGATACTGATCAGAGTGCGTACGGACTACGGCTACGAGCCCCAAATGTACTTGGCTGGCGGGGTGGTATCGGCATAAAGCAAATCGATAAAAACTTTTTCCCTGCTCTAGGATTTGTCAATCGAGCAGGTATCCGCGATCAAACATTTGAACTTGGCTATAGTCGACGAGTCAGCGGGCCACTATTAAGAACAGTCTATAGCGCTATCGATGCACAACGTGTGGACTTGATTGATGGTGGATTGCAATCACAGGTGATTACTCTACGTGCCTTAGAATTTGAATCTAACATGCGTGATAGTGGATATCTTCGCTTCCATAGCACTAAAGAGGTTCTTACCGAGCCCTATGTAATATGGAAAAAAGAAAGTGCTCAGGTAGTGGTCCCGTCGGACAGTTATTCTTTTAATGAGACTGAGCTATCACTTTCTACTGGAGACTTTCGAAAAACATGGGGAACCTTCAACTATCGAACAGGGGGGTTTTTTGGCGGAAATAGAACAAGAATTAAAACCGGAATAGGCTGGCGCCATAACAACCATTTTCAGTTTAAACTAAATTATGATTTCAACGATGTAGAGCTCCCTGGCGGAAATTTTAATACCCGACTAGTAGGGGTTGGAACAGACATCATTTTTTCTGCTACTACATCATGGCTAACTCTAGTGCAGTACGATAATGTAACGGAAACAATGGGAGTCAACTCACGATTACACTGGATCCCTGAAGCTGGTCGGGAACTCTTTATAGTGTTCAACCATAATCTTCAAGACATAGATCTCAATAATCGTTTTGAATCCATGCTTAGCGATCTAGCAATTAAGCTAAATTACACCTTTCGTTTCTAAGTGCACCACATTATCATGCTGCGCATGCTTAATATTCACATGAATCACACTCAACCAAGCTCTGTAATTCCACTTAATATAAATCCCTAATCATTTTGAAAAAAAATCAAAAAAATCTGAATAAGCATGCCAATAAATCGAAGAAATTTAACCTTCGCACTATTAATCCCATTG
>Ga0115002_10008491_pt1 | contig 11375 bp, 6 predicted proteins | sample ArcticOcean_MG_C_8_FD_89576 | JGI IMG/M metagenome (GOLD analysis project Ga0115002, IMG submission 89576) | Marine microbial communities from western Arctic Ocean - ArcticOcean_MG_CB11_86 | ecosystem: Environmental > Aquatic > Marine > Oceanic | place: Arctic Ocean: Canada Basin | collected... | reverse complement strand
ATCGAGTTATGGTAGTCGATCCGGCATGTGGTCACGGAATTTTCTTACACGATCTTCAGCGACGTCAAAACGAGAACTCCGAATCGATCCGAATCGCTGGCTACGAAATCCGGCCTGCAACTGCAGTGACGGGCAATTATCTGTTGCGAAATACCTTTGGAACAGATCGCAATTTGATTCGCTGCCTCAATCCACTCGAAGGCCCGCAAGACGAACTGATTGACGATGACCACATTCTGGCAATCGTCGGAAATCCACCGTACAGTAACTTTGGAAAACTCAATCGTACACCTTGGATCCTAAGTCAGCTCGATCAATACAAACATGGACTGTCGGAAAAGAAAATAAACCTCAACGACGATTTCATAAAGTTCATCTGTTGGGCGGAACACCATATTGCCAAAGCGGGACGAGGTGTGCTGGCGTTTATCACCGGCAACACATTCTTTCACGGCATCACTCATCGCAAAATGCGTGAATCTCTGCTGACTACATTTGACTCGATGTATTTCTTCGATTTGCATGGCAGCGTCACAAAACGCGAGTTGTCGCAGAACGGAGATCGGGACGAGAACATCTTTGCCATTAAGCAAGGCGTCGGCATCTTCGTCTTTGTCAAAAGCGGCATTAGCTCGAGCGTCTATTTTGGAGAAATACTTGGCAGTAGCGAATCCAAGCTCGCGGCAATGAACGAATCAGAGATCCAGTCGTTAGCCACACAAGTGGTTGAACCTGCCGCGCCGCACTTTCACCTCGTGACAAAAAAGTCACCACAAACTCGCGATGGAATCGCCCTCACGGATGTATTCCAAGAATACATTTCGGGTGTCCAAACGAAACAAGACGGGTTGTTCACCGACCTATCGCGAGATGTTCTGACTGACCGCATGAAGCAGTTGATTACCAACCCCGAGTCGTTTCGAGGAACGATCCCAGATTGGATAATCGAAAAAGCAAAGCAGGTCCGCTACACCGAAGACAATATCCGTCGTTACATGGTCGCACCGCTCGACGTTCGCTGGCTCTATTACGACCAACAGTTGCTTGGACGGGCCCGCTGGAAAGTCATGCAGCACATGTTGCAACCAAACTATGGCTTTGTGTTCATGCGGCAAAGCACCAATCCCGGTGAATACGATCATTTCCTGGCAACGACCGAGCTTATCTCGGATCGAGTTTTCTACAGCGCACACGGCGCCCCATATCTTGCACCGTTATTCCTTTATCCCGATGCGTCTAGCGGGCGGCGCGACAACTTCACTGAAGAGTTCATTCGTCAAACAGAGAAAAAGACGGGACTTGCCTATCGTTCCACTTCAGAAGACTGCACCCCCGAGCTGATTTCCCCTGATCAGATTTCCGCCCTGCAACTGGGTGGATTTATCTACGGTCAATTTCATTCGCCAAATTACCGACTACGAAATTCCGACGCGTTTAGACGCGATTACCCCAACATTGAAATCCCCAACTCGCCTGAACTATTTCGCAAAATTTCACAGTTCGGAACCGAACTAATGCGATTGCATACGTCTCGAGGAAACACTGTCGGGCCGAGTAAACTCAACCGACGTGACACAACTGATGTCGATCTTTCTAGCATCGCGGCAGATCAGAGTGATCGAGAGACGATTGCGATCAGCCAGACACACCGGGTCGATAATGTTCCGATACCGTCGTGGGAATTCAGCATCGGCGGTTATCAAGTCCTCCGCCGTTGGCTAAAACAAAGAAGTAACTCTGAACTCACACCAGCCCAACTCGACTACTTTGAAAACATGGTCAACGTGATTAATCAAACACGTAGCATCATGCAATCCATCGATTTGATTGACGCGACTGATGCGCTCAATTGATTCAACGAATACGTCACTCGAACAACTTAGACCTGAACATTTCACCCCTCACCTCCAACAGCCATTGAATTCACAATGCCCCATCCTGCAATAGCAGCCATGCCGGGTTCTCGCGAACCGCACCACGTACCAGATATTGAGCCCGCGGCGCCTCGGAACGGTCAACTCGTCTGCAAGACGTTGCAACTCGGGGTCTGCGGTACAGACCGGGACATCATTTCGTCGGGAACGCCTTTCCTACCGCCCGATGAAAATCACCTGATCCTTGGCCACGAATGCTTGGCGATTGTCGAGCAGACGACGGAAGCTGTAGTGAATTTAAAGAAGGGTGACTTGGTGGTTCCAGTCGTTCGCCGCCCGCTCAACAACGACAGTGACAGTGGCAACGACAGTGTCGGCGGCAGCTCAATTGCGAAAACGGCGAGCGAATCTCGCGTCGACATGATGCCGTTTGGTACTTACACCGAACGGGGCATCGTTCACGAACATGGGTTCTCTCTCAATCGTTGGCTCGACGAGGAGCAATTCCTGATTCCTGTCGAAGAATCGATGCGCGACATCGTCGTGCTTGCCGAGCCCATGGCTGTCGCAGAAAAGGCGGTCAACGAAGCGATCGCCGTTCAGTGCGGACGTCTCGGTGAAGCGTGGGGGAAACAAGGCCCGCGAGTGTTAGTCACTGGAATGGGTCCGATTGGATTCACGGCGTTGCTGGCAAGTTTGGCGAGAGGCTGGCATACTACGATGTGGGGACGCGATCCCAAGGACTCGTTCCGAGCTTCTTTGGCACAACAATTTGGCGCCGAATACGAAAACTCGGTCGCGGACCAGATCATGCCTGCCGATGTCCAACAAGACGGCTTCGATCTGATCCTGGAATGCACGGGTAACGACGATGTAACTCTTCAAGCGGCACGCTCACTCGCCAGTTGCGGTGTCATGGTCTGGCTCGGCGCCGATCGACGGCCCATGAGCAAAGAGCACAACGTATCGCAGCTGATGCGCGATGCCATCATGCGGAATCACATTCACCTCGGGTCCGTCAATGCTGCGATGCGCGACTTTCGCGACGCGATTGCTCACCTCAAATACTTTCAGCAAACTAAACCGCAAGAGTTAGACAGCCTGATTACCCGCCGAGTCACACCACAAGATGCGATCAGCGAATACCGCAGTCGTACTGCTCAGAGTATTAAGGCCGTCTTGATGTACGACTAAATACCCGACTTAGATAAATGCCCGATTTAGAATGTTCCGATTTAGAATGTTCCGATTTAGAATGTTCCGGCTTAGAATGATTCGACCGCTTCGCCGACGTTACGCGTCGCATAGCCACGCCAAATGTGAGTATCGATTTCGTCGACAACAAAGTGCGTCGAACCATCCATCAACACAACCTGCACTCCACCAGTGTGGAAAGAGCGAGAAGTAACCGCAGCATAGGTCGGAGTCGTATCCGATTTTCCTTCTTGTTGATTCGTCCAATCGACATCGTATTTCTTGCCGTTCACTTCGCAAATGACTCGAGTGTTTGGAGTAAACGTTGCCGTGTAGCCCGTTTGATGCACTCGACCATCGACCCATTCAGTGTGACCGGTGCGATCTTTGAAGTCGCCACCCAATCCGCAAACAGTTCCGCCGAGTGGATCGGCTGGGTTTTGTTGGCCGGCGTTGCGGAAGTATGGATTCCAACCCTTGACTTCGGACGCACAAATCGTCTGGCTCAGGCCGTCGATAAAGTCAGCGGTGATCATATACCGATTGGGATAGAAAGCTCCGTCGCCTCCCTCGTCATCTTGCGATGGATCCCAAACAAACCAAACACCTTCGTTGAACGCGTAGTTCAATGGGTAATGCTTCGGCTGGCCACTGCTGTCAAAACGCATCTCGTCTTTAGGGTCCGATGGGCACTGATAAGTCGGAATTCGAGCCGAAGACAAACGTACATTATGACCTTCAATTACGGCGCGAGCCGATCCATAGGAAGATTCGAAGTCGATCTCCGATGCCAAATTGTTTTGCTCGATAAAGGGTAAGATCCGAGCCTGAACAGACCAACCGTCCGCTCCGTCAACCGGCTGCTCCCAACTGGGCGGGTAGTTATTAAAAGTGTCCTCAAAGTGATGCATCGCTAAACCGATTTGCTTTGCATTATTGGAGCACGACATGCGTCGAGCGGCTTCCCGCGCCATTTGGACTGCAGGAAGTAATAAGGCAACAAGAATGCCGATAATCGCAATTACCACTAGCAACTCGACAAGGGTAAACGCGCGGCGATTTGATTTCTTACCTCGTATCACGATCGCTCTCTCATCGTTTTTGAAATTGGTCATCAGTGCTGTCCGTACCTTTTGATTTATAGCGGGGAAGGTTTGGCCTGCTGGCCGGCGGGGATATTGAGACTCGTTATCATCAACATGCCCGATTATAGCGGTCTCCTCGCACCTGTCAACAACTAACTTGATGAAACAAGAAATGCGTAATCCATTACGGGAGCATAACTTAAGAATACAAAGCGAGATTTTCTCGTGGGAAAATCGCCAAATTCGCGATCGCTTATTGAGTTTCAGTCTCAAAACAAATCGGCGATTCAAGGCCACCAAGTTTGATGATTAAGCAAGCGAGAGCGATCAACGAAGCGCTCCCGCCGAGCAACGCAAAATATTGTGAGAAGCGCAATATGAAACGCTAGTCCGCTAGACGTTGCTTGAGAGCTTCTAGCCCCGAGTATTGGAGACGTTCGGCGATCTCGAAATACTTGTCGCGATTCTTGTCGTCGCCATGGAGATGATAGGCCCAACACAGATTGGCGGCGATCGATGGATTGAGTGGGGAAATGGAATAGGCCCGTTCGCCATAGTCGATCGCTTTGTCGATATTATGAGCTTTAATTTCTAGCAACACCAAACTTGAATAGGCCTCGGCATTATTGGCGGACAGCTCGATTGCCTTTAGATAATACTTGCGCGCTTGCTCATCTCGATTACTCTTCCTCGCGACGACGCCCAGTCCGACGTAGGCGTTATCCCATGTTGGATTGAGTTGGAGAACTTTACGGAAGAGTTTCTCTGCCTCTGCAAGGTTACCCCGTCTCACGTTGATCCAGCCTTTGAGTGCCCATCCTTGATAGCTATCTGGGAACTGTTTTAGATAATCGTTCAAACTCGAATCCGCTTGATCGATTTGGCCGCGAGCGAATTGGTCATCGATCTCGGCCAATTTAGCGCGACTCAGTGTCGTTTGTTCGAGTTGGCTATTTTCGTCACAGCCGACGAAATGAAACAACATCAAAGCGGCGAGTCCAGCGATGAACCTTCGGACGAGCTGGTTCGATTTTGAATTTGGATGCTGTTTGTTTTTCATCACGAGTCCATTCGCTTTATCGGTTTTTTTTGGGACGAGGTACTTTAGAACCGCCTTTTCGACCCTTCCTCTGCTTGCCGCCCGTCGGCTTCAGTTTGACATCGCTGATTTTTTCACCGACGGATTCTTTCAATTGCATGATCTTGTCGCGCAACGTGGCGGCTTTTTCGAAGTCGAGAGCATCGGCTGCTTCGAGCATTTCCGCTTCGAGTTCATTAATAAATTCTTCGGTGATGACCTGTGTCTCATTGGTTCGCCCGACAGCTTCGTTGGCTTCGCGATGAGCTGCTGCATCGGATTCGATCCCATCCTGAATTCGCTTCTTAACGGTCTCTGGGGTGATACCGTGTTTTTCGTTGTATTCCTGTTGTAACTGACGTCTCCGCACGGTCTCTTCGATAGCGGCCTGCATGGACCTGGTCATCTTATCTGCGTAGAGGATGACTTTCGCGTTTACGTTTCGCGCTGCGCGTCCAATGGTCTGAACCAAAGAAGTTTCGCTACGAAGAAAGCCTTCTTTGTCAGCATCGAGGATCGCGACCATCGAGACTTCGGGAAGATCTAATCCTTCGCGAAGTAGATTGACACCAATTAACGCATCAAAATGCCCCAACCGCAGTTCCTTCAATAGATCCACACGTTCAAATGCATTCAATTCGCTGTGCAACCATTTGGACTTCACACCGTGCTCGTTGAGGTAGGCGGACAGGTCTTCGGCGAGTCGCTTCGTCAATGCGGTAACCAAGACTCGTTCGTTTAACGCCGCTCGTTCTTTGATCTGTTCCAGCAAGTGAGGAACTTGCCCACGAGCCGGTACGACTTCCAGAACCGGGTCCAAGAGGCCGGTCGGACGAATGACCTGCTCGACAATTTCTCCGCCAGTTTTCTTCAATTCGTACTCGCTAGGAGTCGCCGAGACGAAGATCGCCTGCTTGTACATCGTCTCCCATTCTTCGAACTTCAAAGGACGATTGTCCAGCGCACTGGGAAGGCGAAAGCCGTGATCGACAAGAGTGTTCTTACGGCTGCGATCGCCAGCATACATCGCTCGAATCTGCGGTACGGTGACATGCGATTCATCGATGACGAGCAAGAAATCTTCAGGAAAGAAGCTGTACAAGGTATCTGGCTTCTCGCCTTCGTTGCGACCAGAAAGATGCCGGCTGTAGTTTTCGATACCCGGGCAATGGCCAACCTCTCGCAACATTTCGATATCGTATCGAGTTCGCGCATTGAGTCGCTGGGCTTCGAGCAGTTTTCCCTCTTCGTTAAACTTCTTCAATTGATTCTGAAGTTCTAGGGTCATCGACTTCACGGCATATTCTATTCGATCTTCCGGCATAACAAAGTGCTTTGCGGGATAGATAAACAATTGCTCTTCCTGCGAAATCGTTTCGCCACTGGTCGGATTAATGATCGAAAGCTGATCGACATCATCGCCCCAGAATTCAATTCGATAAGCAAACTGTTCGTAGGCGGGCCAAATCTCGACACAGTCTCCACGGACGCGAAACTTCGAACGCTCGAAACTAACGTCGTTTCGTTCGTAAAGAATACTGATTAGCCGTTCCAATACCTCGTCCCGATCGACAGTCTGACCTCGGACGAGCGAAACCATCATCTCCTTGTAATCGGCAGGAGAGCCAAGACCGTAAATGCTGGAAACGCTGGCGACGATAATCACATCGTCTCGACTCACCAACGAACTGGTTGTCGCCAATCGCAAACGATCGATTTCCTCGTTTATCGAAGAATCTTTTTCAATGTAGATATCGCGCTGAGGAATATATGCCTCGGGTTGATAATAGTCGTAGTAGCTCACAAAGTAATGGACTGAGTTGTAGGGAAAGAATTCGCGGAATTCGGCGTACAACTGCGCAGCCAATGTCTTGTTGTGCGAAATCACCATCGTTGGCTTTTGCACTTGTTGGATCACGTTGGCAATCGTGAATGTTTTTCCCGACCCCGTGACTCCCATCAATACTTGAGAGGGCTTTTGAGCTTGCAGACCGCGAGTCAGCGCGTCGATTGCAGCCGGCTGATCGCCAGCTGGTTCAAATGGCTTTACTAATCGAAATTCCATGGGATCGTGCTTTTATGAGAGTTCTATTCGACGATCAAATTCGGTCGAAGTTTTCGTAAGCGATTGGAACCAATACCCCGTATCAGAACTAACTCGTCAATCGCCTCGAACCGCCCGACCTCTTCGCGATGACGAACAATCCGCTGAGCGATCGTTTTGCCAATGCCCGGAAGCAATGTCATCTCCGACCACGGAGCTTTGTTGATGTTGACAATGACAGGAGCCAATTGCCCGCCATTCTGCTGCAGACCATTCTGCTGCTTCGTGTCTTGCTTCGATTCGATATCGCGGATGTCAATCCAGCGAATTCCGCCGTGACCAACTCGAACCGCAAATAACAACAGGGCCCCGAGAGCAAACAACATCAAAAGGCAAGCCGTCCTACGTTCGCGCGGCCCGTACGGCAATCCGCGAATCCAATCCGACTGATCATCAAACCATTGTTTCCACATACTACCGTCCTGGCAAATGTTCAACTCAATTGAGTTGCGAAGCTTCCTTAAATACTCAAACGCTAACTCGCTCTCTGTCTCCTAGATCGCTGAACTAGGTGACGCCGCATAGACAACTACCACGTATTATGGTGCAATCGAGCTATGATTTCGAGGTGACTGATAAAGGATTCTGCCGTGCCCAACACGTTTAAGCAAATTACTTGGCAAGAACCGCTCATCGACGACTGTCGGCAACTTATCCGACTCGCTGTCCGCGAAGATCTCGCCAACGAAGGAGACCTGACAACTCTTTCGCTCGCGCCCCGTGAAACTCGCGCTTCTGCACATTTTATTTCCCGCGAAACGGGAGTCGTGTCCGGTTTGCTAGCGGCACAGCTCGTCGTCGACGAAATGGAACTCAGTTGCCAACTCGAATTACTTGTCGACGATGGCGAGCAAATCGAACCTCAAACTAAATTGGCCAAACTCAGCGGATCGGCTCGCGACATGCTTACCGCCGAACGAATCATGCTAAATTTCGTGGGACGGCTTTCCGGAATTGCGACTCTCACTCGGCAGTTCGTCGACTTAGTCGCTCATACCGACGCGAAGATCTATGACACTCGAAAGACGCTACCCGGTTGGCGACGTCTCGAGAAATACGCCGTCGGCTGTGGTGGTGGAACGAATCACCGCAACGGTCTCTACGAAGCAGTCATGATCAAGGACAATCACATTCAGCTCGCCGCCAAAGACTTGGAACAACCACTCACGCCAGCTCAAGCGCTTCAGCAAACTCGAGAGTTTCTTTCAAACTACCTACCCGAACGCAGTAACACAGTCGTGCTGGAAATCGAAGTCGATACACTCGACCAACTCAAAGGCGTCTTACCGGCCAAGCCGGATATCGTCCTGCTAGATAACATGTCGCCCGACCAACTCCGCGAAGCGGTTTCGATTCGCGACGAGGTGGATAGCGCCGTCGTCCTCGAGGCATCTGGTGGAGTAAACATCAATACTGTCAAGGCGATCAGCGAGTCAGGCGTCGATCGCATCAGCGTCGGCGGCCTCACCCACTCGGCAGTCAATCTCGATATCGGCTTGGACTGGCACGACGAGTGACCAACTTACAGCCGCCCCATTTCCAGGCGCCCCATTTCCAGTAAGATCGTTCGCTAAAAAATCTGTTTCCCGTAAATCCAATTACAGCGCATTAAAAAACGCGGCCGCCGACGACCGCGTTTTTTATACTTTTTAAGTTCGTTTCTTAAACGCTAAACAGCGTATCAGAGGGTCGCAAAGCGTTCACGGCATCGTCAACACCAATACCGATTTGATCGCCGCCGCCGTTGCCACTGAGTGAATCTCGTTCGCTGTCATCGATAAAGGATCCGATGGCACTTCGATCGCGAGTTGCCGTCCAATTGGCCAACAGAGTGAGCAAGGCAACTTCGTCTGTCTCGTTGACAGCTTCTGCACCCGTGATGGTGTCCTCACCGCGGTCGCCGCGGATGCCATCGCGGCCAGCACCACCGATGGCGAGGTCATCGCCGGTGCCGGATCGAATAATATCGTTTCCGATTCCGCCGATCAGAACATCTTGGCCACTGCCACCGTTAAGGTTATCGTTTCCAAGACCGCCGACGAGCAAATCGCTTCCACCGCTGCCAACAATTTGGTCGTTACCACCGTCTCCATAAACGACATCGTCGCCTTGACCTGATTGGATACGATCGTTACCGCTACCGCCACGAATGAAATCGTTGCCGCTGCGGGCTGTAATGATGTCGTTGCCAGCTCCACCATCGGCACTATTGTCGCCTTCTCCGAGGCGGATAATGTCGCGTCCGTCGCCACCGTCGACCACGTCGCCACATGTGCCGCCAAAGTAGGCATCATTACCTTCTTGTAATTCAACAACCATCGAAACACACGTTCCCGATACCGAGATTCGATCGTTCCCGTCGCCACCAAAGGCTCGAACGAGGTCGAAGTCAGATCTCTCAAATTGACCGTATCGAATGGTGTTGTAGCGAACAAAAATGCTATCGAGGTCTGCGGGCTGAATAATGATTCGATCACTGACAGCATCGGTTCCACCAATGAACAGCTCTCGGCCGATAAGCGCTACGGGATCGACTTGAACGTTGTGGACGTAGATGGTTTGGCCACCATCTTTATCCGTAGCTGTCAAAGTCACATCGAAGTTGCCGAACTGCGCGAACGAGTGATCGAGGTTAATCGGTCCGAATGCATTCGGGCCAAAGGTGTCCATCGTTCCATCGCCCCAATCGATCGTAATATCAAAGCCTTCGGCCTGATCCGTCGGTCCAACATCAGAAACATTGACGACGTATGGAACGGCGAAGTTCGGTACTGTGCTGGTTGTACCGCTGAGACTTGCCGCCGGTGCAACATTGTTGACAGTCACGTCGATTGTCTCGATAGTCGACGCGGCGTCGCTATTAGCACCTTCGGTAGCCGTAGCCGTGATCGTCAGCGTAAAGGGTGCATCGGCGGGCAGGTTGTCGGGCATTGTTAAAGTCAGTCCAACCAAGTCGGCAGGAGTTAACGTGTAGACTCCACCCGATTCAGTTCCAGCTGACAGAGTACCGATAGCCGGGACACCAGTGAGTGTCGTGACGAGCGTTTCCGATCCATCCATGTCCACTAGATCGCTTGTGATATTCAGTGGAATGACAGAATTCTCAGGAACAGAAATCGTGCTGGCCCCGACAGTAACGGTGGGAGCGTCGGCGACAGGTGTGATCGTGATGGCAACCGTTATTTGATTGGAATCTAGATCGCCATCGGTCGCTAGGTAAGTGAAACTATCCGTTCCCGAGAAGTGGAGTACGGGAACGTAATCCCAAGATCCATCGGGGTTGAGCGTAAATGATAGAGCGTTGGCAGGCCCGGTAACTAGATCAGCCGTGATGGTGTCTGCCGCATCGGGATCGGAATCGTTGCCCAACACTCCGGGTGCGGCGATGTTGATAGCGACATCTTCTGGCGTCGTCATTGGGCCATCTTGACCAGCCACAGGAGCTCGATTGGCAATCAATGCGATATCGTTTCCGTTGCCTTCGGTCGAAGTCAGCTCATCGTAGATATAGGTAATGTGGAAGCGGCCACCGGCGACATCCAAGGCGCTACCTTCAGGCAGCCCGGTGAATCCGCCTCCGATTGGGTCGAATTCATCGTTGGCTAGAATTACAAACACTTCACCTGGCGATGGCGTAAAGCCATTGGTTAAACTTCCCGTCAAGGCAGGACCAGCGAGTGTTACTCCGCCAGTCACATCGAGCGTGTCCCAGAGGCCAGCGGTATTTCCACCGATTTCTATGTCGAACGAACCAGTTCCAGCAATCGCTACATTGGCGGTCGACAGAGTTCCCGTCGGGTCACCAGGAGCGACCGTGCCAGTGGCAACATTGACGTCTCCGGAAATCGTTCCGTTTCCGCCGAGCGTTCCACCGGTGTCGACTTGTACATCGCCAGTCCCTGTTGCAGAACCAGCTGTATTGTTTGCCAGTAAAGTTCCCCCAGCAACGGTCGTTCCTGCGATATACGAGTTGTCTCCGGCTAGGGTGACAGTACCCGCTCCTTGCTTGAGCAAACCGTTTTCCGACAAGATAAAGCCTT
>Ga0115002_10008490_pt1 | contig 11375 bp, 10 predicted proteins | sample ArcticOcean_MG_C_8_FD_89576 | JGI IMG/M metagenome (GOLD analysis project Ga0115002, IMG submission 89576) | Marine microbial communities from western Arctic Ocean - ArcticOcean_MG_CB11_86 | ecosystem: Environmental > Aquatic > Marine > Oceanic | place: Arctic Ocean: Canada Basin | collected... | reverse complement strand
ATCGGTGTGCAAATGTTGGATGCGCGCTCTTTTCTTGATCACGAACTGGCTCAACCTGGACTCATGACAGCCGCTAAGCTGAAAGCGAATATGGAGGACGTTGAACACGGCATTAAAATCGCGAAAGAAATCGCTCGACTAAACATCGGGCAAAGTGTCGTTGTGAGCAAAGGGACCGTGATTGCGGTGGAGGCTTACGAGGGGACAGACAATATGTTAAGGCGCGCAGGAAGTTTTCATACGCACCCCCTACTCTTTATCAAAACCGTAAAACCAAATCAGGACTTTCGCTTTGATGTTCCAGTTTTTGGCTTAAAGACACTGGGAGTTATGCGCGAAGCTAAAATCGATATTGCTGTCCTCGAATCAGAAGCGACAATCATCCTTGAAAAGGACCGTGTCCTAAACCAGGCAACGGATTGGAAGATCCAGTTATTCGGGTTTTGATAAAATTTATCAATTTTATCGTGTTAAGTATTAGGTTTTAAGTTTTAGGTAAGATATTGGTTCTTCAGCTAACGATACCTAAATAATTTCCCGGTTTATTGGTGATACTTAAAACCTAACACCTAAAACATAACACTGGAAATCTATCGATTTTCAAAATAACCCCGCTTGTGCCGAAGGGATTAAAAAACTCTATACCTGTTTATGTCCAGGGGGGTGCTCTTGAGACAGCTTTTGCCTTCCGGTTTACGGCTTGACAGCCGCCACCTCAGGTCGAGCTCCCATTAATGTAATTACTTTATAAGGATTAGAGCGTTTTTTTAATATTTCGTACACAGCAGGGTCACGATTAATAAATACCCATCCCCCATCATCGTCAACTTTCAATGCTGTTATTGATTAAAGCTTCCTCTGCCTCCCCGTCTACTTCGCATTCAGCTATATATAATGAAATTGGGTGGAACGCGGTGTCCCTACCGCGTTTGAATTTATCGTAATTTAAGAGGAGACGATGAGGCAGACGTGGACGATGACGAAGAAAAATTAAACAGCTCTTCGTCTTCCTCAACCTCCTCGTTTTCCTCTTCTTTTGCTTTTCTAGCCCTATCTATTAACGAATGGTTATGTGTAATAAATACTACTTCTTCATCCTTTCCTTAATATAAATCAGGGACGATGAGGCTGACGTGGACGATGACGAAGATAGATAATATACAAGCAGTGTTACAATTTATTGACCCCGGAGGGGCGACACAAGTATGGTTAAAAGACTAGTGGTGTCGCCCCGCTGGGGTGGATTTTATATTATCTCCTAACCCACAGCTTGCGCAGTGGGCTAAACAAGTATCGCCCCTCCAGGGCTTAAAGATAACTCCCCGGTAATAAAGCTGAAGGGTGCTAGAATAATTTATAATGACTCATCGTCATCGTCTGCCTCATCGTCATCTAACTATTTATTATAATATCAAGGTGGAACGTGCTGTCCCTAGCGCGTTAAATTAAGTCGTAATAGAAGAAGTGTGCTAGAGACAGCCCGCCCCACTGTTCACCGTTCACTTCTCCCCATCCCCAACTCTTCCAATCATCCATTTTTCCATTCTTCCTCCACTGCCCCCTGCCTTCAAAATTCCTCACAGGAGGGATCTAATTCTATAAGTATTAAGGACTGCAAACTGGCGAGAAACAAATAACAGGCATAACATTGCTGCATGTCTGTAGGAAGCGAAAGAATATCCACCTCCGCATTTTCCAGCTGGTCGTCGGTTAATTTCAGTAGCGCCGACTCTCTTAATTTTAATCGAATGGCAGAACAGGCCCGTACTACCGATTCCGCCACACCCTCTTCCATGATCAGCTCACCTTTGCCGAAATCGTGGTCGCGCAAAACCAGAAGAAGATAATCGATATCATAGTGAAGCGCTTCAATTAAGTCGGCCTGCCAGGCCATCTGTAGATCTTCGTCATCTTCTGGCATCTGCGGTTCGACCGCCAAATGACCATTCAAAGATTCGGTAGCGGCCTTTACCAGCTCAAGCATAGCGACGATGAGATGCGAATCGAGAAATAGACTTAAATTAACCATCCTGTTCCATAGTCGCCGTTAGCTGCCATTTCTGTAAAGTGTGAACATAGGCCTCCGCTTTTTCCCGCTGACCACTCCATAAAAGTGACCGCCCATTTTCGTGAACTTCGAGCATATGTTTTCGGGCTGTCTCATGATTATGACCAAACACTCTTTTAAATACCGTAACGACATAAGACATTAAATTTACCGGATCATTTAATACGATGACATGCCAAAGAATATCGAGGGCAATCTTCGTCTCAGAAGCTGTCACCGGAGTTGTCTTCTCCGCTTGTGCCGTTATTTTCATCTTATTATATTAAATCAATTTATCCGCTCTGTAAAGTGGGGATCAGTGATCATTGTTTCCTCTCTTCAAGAGAAAATCATGTAAATAGTCTGAACGAGAATATAAATAAGAATTGCGATCACCACCCATATCATGGGCAACGGTTTTTTCTCCGGTTTTTCTTCTTCAGGCATGGGGATGCTACGCAGTGTTAAGTGTTAGGTTTTAAGCTGAGAGCTTAAATTAAAAAGAAATATATTCGACTTATGACATTAGACTTTCAGCTCTTTCAACACACCTAAAACTTAAAACATAACACTTAACACTGAAAAAAATTCTTTTTTTCATCTCCGTGCTTCCTTTTTCAGGATATGTAAATTTGCCATTGAGATGCCACTTAGCATAGCGCCGATAATACCGAGGAAACCCTGGTCAGTACCACAGAGGTATAAGTTATCCAAATGCGTGAGACCATTTCTACTTTTATTGGGGGCGCCATAAACCGCACCCCCTAAGTGTCCGGTATATTTTTCAATCGTGCGAGGCGTAAACATGTCCACATAGACGGTTAAATCTTCCAGGGATTGGCCTTTCAGTGGGCTGAGAAAGCTCATTGCTTTATCGGCCAAAACATTGTGCCATAATTTCTTCTGCTCCTGGTACTCCTCCTCTGGCAGCGTTGTCCAACGTTTAAAATTAGCTAAGGAAGTGACACGTAATACACCTTCCTCGAGTTCTTTCTCATTGGCGTAAAGATAATTATTCGGCATGCAAATCACTCCACTACGTGGGTCGACTAGCGCATCGGGTTCGGAGTAATCAAAGCGATCCCAGTCATTGAAAAAGATAATCGTATCTTCCCACCCCAGTTCACGGGGTTGTTTATTCAGAATATTTATCGTTTCAACAAATGAAAGGCGACCGACATTGGTTTCCTCTGTGTCTTTTTCTTTGTCATCACATAAACGCAGCGTTTCAACAAGGCCGATCGATGATAACACATGATCGGCTGTTATATTAACCCCATTATCCAATATTAATTCTTTAACTCGGCTTTCGCGACAAATTATCTGCTTAACCCCACATTTCATCTTTCGCAGCCCGCCGAGCGTACGATATTTTTTTATTAACACCCGAATTATTTTACGCACCCCATCGTAGGGGCGGGCAAAGCCTTCGAAAAAAAGTGATTTGAACATGATAACGAACTGGCTGAAATCCATGTCGTTTTCCCGTGCACTTCCGTAATACATTACCGGGCAATAAATCATCTCTTCAAGAACAGGGTCGCTGATATATTGCGCGGTTATTTTTCTTGCCGATTGCGCGGGTTGATTGAGATCGAGCTCGTTATATTCTCTAATCATTTTGAGGAACGACTGAAAATTATCGATCTGTTGAGGAAACGCCCGCGCTACTTCGGATTCAAAAACCTCAAAATCATTGGTGAAACGTAGTTCCACACCGGGAAATGCCACCTTCGACCCCGCCTGCTCACTCAAGTCGAATTCATCGCGATCGATCCTTAATTGGCGAAATAATTTTCCTAATGGCGTCCCCTTGACCCCCGGACGCACATAATTAGTGACCGCGTGAAGTCCGACATCGAATTTCCGCCCGTCAAAACTATAAAAACTGTTTAGTCCGCCCGGGACATTGTGGCGTTCGAGAATAAGGACATTCCGGTTAAAATGGGCGAGCCGGATCCCGGCGGCCAGGCCCGACATGCCCGAACCGATAATTACGGTGTCAAAATGATCGTGGGGTGATACGTCCAAAAACTGATGCGCTAGAAGAAGAGCTCAGGCTTTTACGGAGTTAAATTTCGGCGTCAAATATTCTGCGCTGCTGTCCAATGATTCCAACTGGGGATAATCATCTTCTGGAACTTCAATTCCGTATTTCTTACGAATTTCCATCACAATATCGAGAAAATCCATTGAATCGAGCTCCAGTTGTTCACGCAGAGCTACATCCGATTTAACATCACTAATATCTTCATCCGGAGCAATATCCGCAATAATCTCTAAAACGAGCTGCTTGCACTCTTCTTTTGTCATATATGAATCAACTACTAGGTAATTTTAGTCTTCTGTAAATCTTTTAATGACGAGGGAGGAATTAATCCCCAGCATCCCAAACGAATTATTTAAGATCGTATTTACTTCAGGTAATTTTTTAGGTTCGTTAATAACCAGATTAGGTAATTGGCATTGTTCGTCAAGCTGGTCGATATTTATCGAGGGATGGACAATGCCATCTTCAAATGAGGGGATATTGCCCGCCAATTCCAATGCGCCGGCCGCGCCCATGGCATGTCCAATAAAAGATTTGGTATTATTAATGTAAGTGTCCGGGCAGTCTTTGAACACTTCACGCAACGCCTGGCATTCATGAATGTCACCTTGCGGCGTAGCCGTAGCATGCGTGCTCACGATATCGATATCTGAGGGACTGAGGCCCGCGCGTTCGATCGATGCCAGGATGCACTTACTCTGTTGGCCGGGATCGGGTAAAACCGCGTCTTTGGCATCTGAATTTAGCGCGTAGCCAACAATTTCTGCAATGATAGTAGCCCCACGTTTCTTGGCGTCATCCAGACGTTCCAGGGTATAAATACACCCCCCTTCACTGACGACAATTCCATTGCGCGCGACGTCAAAGGGTCGGCTTGCTTTGTTTGGATCCTCGTGGTGAGCGAGTGCGCCCTGACTTTTGAAGCCGGCAAAAATCCCGAAAGTATGGATACTTTCACTGACCCCACCCCCGAGGGCAAAGTCCACATCACCGAGACGCAACATCTGTAGCCCTTGAATCAACCCCGCGTTACCGGCAGCGCAGGCTGCACCAATCGTGTAGTGAGGACCCGTGATGTGCATATTCATTGATACCTCACCCGCAGGATTATTGGCCACTGTTCTTGGGTTGTGGTGGTGCGACCAGAATCGGGTATCATATTCGTACTGGGAGATATTGAATACCTCATTTTCCGTCTCAACATTCCCGTGTTCAGTAATGCCGAGGTATATACCGACTCTGGATTCATCTACTTTATCCCAATCTATGCCGCAGTTCGCCACCGCTTCACGCGCGCAATAAATCGCAATACTACCGGCACGGGTCCCTTTGCGTATTTCCTTGCGAGTCTGGTATTTTCGCGCGTCATAATCACAAACTCCCGCCGCGACCGGACCAATATAGCGCCTATCCAACATCTGGATCCGGGCAACTCCCTCGACCAGATTTTTGCGGAATTCAGCCAATGTGTTCCCATTAGGCGCCGTTAAGCCAATTCCCGTAATTACTATGCGATCGTCAAGCATTGGAATAGTCAAAAGGTGGAAAATCTAATGATTTTCAGTGTTCGGTGTTAAGTTTTAGGTGTTAGGGTAAAGAAAGAAATATCAGTTATTACTCTTAATTGTTAAGTTTTTTCTGTCGATCTATATATAATCACGTTCTCATGGTTTATAATCAGGCAATCAAGGTATTTAATTTTAATTAATGGCCTATCAATCATTTGAAAAACTGGATGTTTGGCAAAGGGCATGTACTTTAGTTGTAAATATATACAGCGAGGTGAAGGACTCTCATCATTACAGTTTTAGAGAACAAATTTCGCGAGCAGCTGTATCGATTCCTTCGAATATTGCAGAAGGCGCTGAGAGAAATTCTAATAAAGAATTTAAACTCTTTCTTGGTTATGCTAAAGGTTTTGCGGCAGAAGTTAGAACACAATTGTACCTCGCTAAAAAAATTGGTCTTATTTCAACTGTAGAAGCTGAAAAATTAATAACTGAAGCAAAACATATTTCCGGAAAGCTCCATGCTTTAATTCAATCCCTAACCTAACACATAACACCTAAAACTTAACACTGAAAATCGTCAGATTTTCAATCTCTTCCAAGCTATGGCTTCCTGGATATTTCTTCGATCTATTACACCGATAAGAATGTCACGATCCAGAACGGGAAATATGTTTTGCGGGACTTGGTAAATCAGGTCGGAATATTCTTCCAGGAACCACTCCGCCTGAAGTATTGTCGGGTTGGGTATGCAGTGATTGTATAAGGGCTCATTCGATCGCTTTTTTCGGGCCAGTTTTCTTATTACACCGGGCGTGATAATTCCGCGAACTCCCCTTTCATCGATCAGGAGTATATCTTGTGAGGGGGACTCACTCATGAGGGTGATCGCGTCTGCCATGCTGCATCTCACATCGAGGGAAAGAAAATGTCTGCTCACAACATCGCGGACTTTAAAACCAATCAATGATTCACGTAAACGCACCATTCGATATTCAATCTCTCCCCCAAGGAATATAAATGCAAAGACCCCGGCCATCATCCAGTTTTCTAAATAAAAGATCCCGATAAAAAAACCGACAATGGCTAACGGTTTCGCGACATAGACCGCCAATTTAGTCGCTTTGAGATAAGTAAATTTTATCGCCAGTAGAGCGCGCAGGACGCGACCGCCGTCCATGGGAAAAACAGGAAGCAGGTTAAAGCATCCCATAATTAAATTGAAAACAAGGAGGAGAGAGAGGAGGTCAGGTAAATTATAATAATTCTCATCATCCAGTAATCGCTCAGGAGAACCGGATAACAGGTAAAGTATTCCCACAATCATGAAATTTACTAAGGGTCCGGCGAGAGCAATGACCAACTCCCTTCGTGGCTGGCGCGGGATGCTTCCGAATTGAGCCATCCCCCCGATGGGAAGGAGAAGGATACGATGAATATGTACACCGTACTTTTGTGCCGCCAGGCAATGCCCCAATTCATGTAATACGACGCAGGCGAACACGAGGATGATGATCAGTGTATTCCAGATTCCGCCACTGATCCCGCCTTCAACTCCACCTTGATAGGCGACAAATAGAATGAGGAGAAAAAAGGTCAGATGCAGTTCAAGCTGAATTCCGAATAAGCGAAACAGCTTTATATTCCAGATACTCTTCACGCGTTGACCGCCCTGGACGATATAAATGGCAAGCCTCTTGCCATATCATTAAATTTTCTTTTGATCACTTTACACTTTATCTGATAATTTTACCTGTTTACTCAATTAAAATATACAATGGTTTCCAGTCTCCCAGAAGCGTCGATTCTCGTTATCGATGACGACGCGGAAGTTCGCTATTCTTTGCAGCGCGTGCTCTCAGCTCGCGATTATCAGGTAAGCTGCGCCGCAAACGGTAATGAAGGTATTGAGATGGCAGGAAAAGAGATGCCCACGGTCATATTCCTCGATAACCGGATGGATGGGATGAGCGGATTAGAAACCTTGCAGCATCTGCGCAATCTTAACCCCCATGTCATGGTGATCCTCATGACTGCTTATAGCACCACGCAAACCGCTATCGAGGCGATGAAGTTCGGTGCCTTTGATTATATCGTTAAGCCCTTTGACACAAAACGCATCCTCAGTCTTACGGAAGATGCGATCAAGGCTCAACAGGATCTCGTAAAAGCGGGGGCCGAGTACACCCCGCTCCTTAACATTGATGACTATAAAGAAGGCTTGGTCGGTTCATCGCAAGAGATGCAGGAAGTGTTTAAAGTGATCGGTCAGGTCGCGGTGAGTGACGTCACCGTAATGATCACGGGCAAAAGCGGAACGGGTAAAGAACTGATTGCCCGTTGTATTTGTCAGCACAGCCTTCGTGCGAATGGGCCCTTTACTGCTGTAAACTGTGCGGCCATTCCCGACAATCTTGTCGAGAGCGAACTATTCGGCCATGAGAAAGGCGCCTTTACCGGGGCGACCCAACAGCGCATGGGTAAATTCGAACTCTGTGACAAAGGGACAATCTTTCTCGATGAAATCGGGGACATGTCACTTACCACGCAAACTAAGATTCTGCGCGTTTTGCAGGACGGAGAATTACAGCGCGTTGGCGGGAATGAGACAATTAAGGTCGATGTACGTTTAATCGCGGCAACGAACAAAGATATTGAGAAAATGGTGAGCGAGAATGAATTTCGAGAAGATCTTTATTACCGTCTCAACGTCGTGCGCTTAAAACTTCCTCCCTTGAAGGATCGCAAGGGTGATATTCCGCAACTCGTCGACTTCATTTTGCAGGAACTGGCCCAAGGAGGAAAAGTCGGGATTAAACAGATCGCATCGGAAGCCATGTCCGTATTAATGAAATATGATTGGCCGGGAAATGTGCGTGAATTGGAAAACATAATACACCGTAGTGCTGTCATTGCACAAGGTGATGTCATCCTCGCTAAAAATCTTCCGCAGGAGATCTTCGATAATGTTAAATCGAGTGACGCTGTTGAACAAGAGCCGGAGGAAACAGCTGATTCCGAAGTCATGGAATCAGAACTCATCGGATCCGTGTCCGCGGAAAATAGTGAAACGGCACCAGGGGCGAACCCCGGTGACATAATGGATCGATTGTATCAAAATATAAGGGGAAAAACGGATAAAGATATCCTTCAGGAAATAGAGCGCGAAATGATACAACGCGCCCTAAAAGAAACCGGAGGCAATCAAGTAAAGACCGCCGCCATCCTCGGCATTACCCGCTCCACCCTACGCAAACGCATCGAACAGTTTTCGTTGAAGTACTAAAAAAATATCTCTGATATTTTTTTAGTAGGTTCAAAAGTTCACCGTTCACGGTTCCCCTTCGACTAGGTTCAGGGCAAGATATTATTCGCCCATCACTTAAAACCTAACACCTAAAACTTAACACTGAAAATCTAATGATTTTCACCCTTTTGACTTTTTGACCTTTTGACCTTTTGACTCAAAGCCATCCGGATGGCTTTGATGCCATTTCCAGGACGTCTCGATTATCGATTCTATATCCGGATATTCAATTTTCCAGTCCAATTCTTTTTGAGCCTTACTCGAGTCAGCATATAAGGAGGGCGGATCACCGGGTCGTCGCGATGATTCCTTGGTCGGAACCTTTAACCCGGTTACTTTTTCTGTCGCTTCAATGACTTCACGAACTGAATAAGGTTTACCCGTGCCGAGATTGTAGAAGTAAGCTGCACTGGGTTTTTCAAGTTTATCGAATATCGCTATATGTGCGCGTGAAAGGTCATCGACGTGCACGTAATCGCGCAGACAGGTCCCGTCCGGGGTGGGATAATCGGTGCCGAAAATTTCCAGTTCTTTTCTCTTACCCATCGCAACGGCGATTGCGATCGGGGTGAGCCGGGTCGCCGGTTCAACGTCTTCCCCTATCGACCCGTCTTTCGCTGCACCTGCCGCATTAAAATAACGGAAGGCTGCAAAACTCAGACCATAGGCATGGGCAGAGGCGCGAAGAATATTTTCCATATCGAGTTTTGTCTGCCCATAAGGATTGATCGGCTGTTGCGGTGTATCTTCCGTAATCGGTAGTTTCTCAGGCGCACCGTAAGTAGCGCAAGTAGAGGAGAAGACAAATTTTGTTACTTTATGGTCGAGCATCGTCCGAATGAGACGAATCGGTTTCACTACGTTGTTATCATAATATTTAAGCGGCTCTTCCACCGACTCCCCCACAAACGCATGTGCGGCAAAATGCATGACGATATCAATTTTCTCTTTTTCCAAGACCTCACCGACAAATTTTTCATCACCCAAATCACCTTCGTAGAGTGTAATCGAAGGATCTATTGCCTGTCGGTGCCCAGTAACGAAATTATCGAGCACCACCGCGTGATGACCCGCATCCTCCAACTGCCGCACACAGTGAGACCCAATATATCCCGCCCCCCCTATGATTAGTGTATTCATAATAAGATATAGCCACAAAATGCACAAGATGCACAAAAGAGACAAGAAGGAAGAATTAACCGGCGGAAGGTTGGATGATTGGATGGATGAGTGATACTAAAAGCTTTGTCTTCGTCCATGTCTGCGTCTTGGAAATATCGAAATAATGAGACCGTAATATTTTATAAATGAACAATTTGTTTTCAGAGATTATTGATTATAGGGGAAATAGAATGCAGATGAAGATTACTGACTTCCAATCTCCCACTCATTCACTCATCCACCCATCCAATCTTCCCCGGTCCTCCCTCCCTTCCGGCTTTCTGGACACCAGTCTTGACTCCAGGCCTCTTGATGCTTTGATCTAAATCCTTCTTTCGCCAGGGTAGCTCAGTGGTAGAGCAGAGGACTCATAAGCCTTTGGTCGGGAGTTCAACTCTCCCCTCTGGCACCAAGAATATCAAGTAGTTATAATTATTTACCGTTAGGCTGTTTTTTCTAATGGCCTAGTTTTGGCCTGGATTTAATAGATATATTTTATAATTAACTTGGTCAGGTTTGTCCTAACAAGCGAGTGTCTAAATTGATCTTCATCTTTCATGCATGATATCCCAACTCATTAACGCCCGGTAACGCTCTCACTTAAACGGGTACGAATAACGGGGTCCGATCAACGGCCAACTTGCAAAAATCAGAACAGATTGATTAAACCAAAGTTAACTTTGTTGACCTCGTATGAGCACACAGAAAAAATAATCACCTATTAAATGACAGCAGAACGACCATGAAATTAATAACTTTATTGTTCAGCGTTATTACTACCCTTGCATTCTCTATGGGGCTATACGGCCAAGTTGAAGTAGAACTTCACTGGTTCAAAGGCAATACCCACACCCACACCCTCAATTCTGACGGCGACACCGCGCCCGGCGAAGTCGCCCACTGGTACCGCGATCATGACTATGATTTCCTTGTGCTCAGCGATCACGACTATCGCACTGCCGTGGATCAGTTGAATATGGAATTCGCCCGCGAAACCGAAAAGCGCGACTACAGACCTTTCATCCTCATTCCAGGCGAGGAAACATCGAGCGATTACAGAGATGAACCAGCCCATCGGCGATACGTCATCCACATCAACGCTATAGGCACTGATTACACGGTCGGACAAAAAACCGGCAACAATCCGCGGGAAGTGATGCAGAACGCTATCGATGCCATACATGAAGCGGGAGGTTTCCCCCACGTAAATCACCCAAATTTTTATTATTCCATCACCGCCGATGACTTTTATTCCGTCAAGAACCTGAGGCACTTTGAAATATTCAATGGCCATCCGCGCGT
>Ga0115002_10008486_pt1 | contig 11379 bp, 7 predicted proteins | sample ArcticOcean_MG_C_8_FD_89576 | JGI IMG/M metagenome (GOLD analysis project Ga0115002, IMG submission 89576) | Marine microbial communities from western Arctic Ocean - ArcticOcean_MG_CB11_86 | ecosystem: Environmental > Aquatic > Marine > Oceanic | place: Arctic Ocean: Canada Basin | collected... | reverse complement strand
TATAAGGTGGGCAAGTTCCCATTTTTGGCCAATGGGCGTGCACACAGTTTGGACGCGACAGATGGTTTGGTGAAGATGATTGCCCACGAGAAAACAGACCGGATGTTGGGACTGCACATTTTGGGGGCACGCGCGTCAGATATGCTCGCTGAAGGGGTGCTGGCGATGGAATTTTGTGCCAGTGCTGAGGATATTGCACGGACGATGCACGCACACCCGACCATGCCAGAGGCAGTGAAAGAGGCGGCTTTGGCGGTGCATAAAGAGGCGATTCATATTTAGGATACTCGTCGAAACCTTTCTGGCATCGGTTCTATCTACTAAGATGCACGCAAGCTTCCAAAACTTGCTCGAAATTTACAGAAAGCTTGACATTGGTAAGGGATCGCGTTAGTTTTGGGACCTGCAATTCCCTTTAATTGGATATAAATAAAAATGACTTTTCCGAACACGCACATATCAATCGGCTACAAAACGGTGATCATTTTTTTGGTCAGAAAGTCCGCGTCCTAAAGTGTGTTTCATAGGATAAGTGTGCCCATGCGTGAATGAAAAAGTATCGCCTGATGATATCTAAGTATAATAATTTTAGAAATTTAGGCCGCGATATTTTCGCGGCGTTTATTTTTTAGGCTGTGGGCACTTTTTGTGACCACAGCCTTTTTTTATGAAAGATCGTGCAATGACAATATTAGAACTGCATCATATCGCAATGGCCTTTGGTGCGCAGGATGTTTTGACTGATGTGACCTTTCAAGTTCAAAAAGGTGAAAAGGTCGGCTTGATTGGTGAGAATGGATGTGGCAAGTCCACCATTTTAAAGATGATTGCAGGAATGGAAACACCTATTGCGGGCACAATCAATAAAACCCGCGCAATGTCGGTGGGGTATCTGGCACAGCATCTGATCTTTGATGCGGGTGAAACCGTGCGGGAAGAAATCGCGTCTGTTTTTGAGAATTTGGTAAAGATGCAATCGGATATGCGGTTTTTGGAGCAGCAGATGTCCATTGTGAGTGGGGACCAATTGGATCAGGTCATGAACAGGTATAGTCGTTTGCAAGAGGCTTTTGACCGTGCAGAAGGATATGCCAGCCAGGCCAAGATTGACGCGATTATGGATGGGTTGGGTATTATAGGTTGGGCAGATCGTTCGGTGAAAGTGCTCAGTGGTGGCGAAAAGAATTTGGTGGCGTTGGCCAAGATTTTGTTGGGTGAACCTGATTTGTTACTTTTGGATGAACCAGGTAACCACTTGGACTTTGAGGGGTTGTCGTGGTTGGAAGGATTCTTAAAGGAGTCTGATAGAACGGTCGTTCTGGTTTCCCACGATCGGTATCTGTTGGATCGGGTAGTGAATCGGATTGTTGAAATTGAAGATGGGAAGGCTGTCGCCTATTCAGGGAACTATTCGGCTTATCGGGCAGAGAAAATGCGTGAGCTCATCAAGCAGAAAGCGGCGTTTGATGATCAGCAGAAAGAGGTTCAGCGGTTGGAGGAGATGATTACGCGGTATGAAATTTGGGGCGGTGAGAAGAATGCAAAACGGGCGAAAACCAAGACCAAGTATTTGGATCGAATGGATCGCATGGATAAACCGGTGATGGACCGTCGCAAGATCGACCCTACATTTGGCGCGACGCAAAGCAGTGGCAAGATTGCGCTTGAACTACGCCAATATGAGCGAACGGTGGGAGATCGGGTCTTGTTTACGGGTGTGGACTTTTTGTTGCAGTTTGGGGAGCGCGCCGGGTTGGTTGGGGGCAATGGCACGGGCAAGTCTACTCTTTTTAAAGATATTGTGAATGAGGCAGCGTGGGAACACCCCGTGATGCGCATTGGGCCCAGAATCCAGCTGGGTTATTATGCCCAAGAGCATGAAACATTGGATGGGGATCGTACTATTTTGGAAGAGGTTTGCCGTGAAGGCGGATTAAATCGGGACCAAGGTTTTGCTGTGTTGGCCAAGTTTTTATTTGGTTGGCAAGATTTAGACAAAAAGGTTGGCAACCTCAGTGGAGGCGAAAAAAGCCGTATTCAGTTGGCCAAGTTGATGGTGTCGGGCGCGAATATGTTGTTGTTGGATGAACCCACCAACCATTTGGATATCATGTCTCGGGAACGTGTTGAAGATGCGCTTGAAGGCTTTGATGGCACTCTTTTGGTCATTTCACACGATCGATACTTCTTGGATAAAATTGCAGAACGGGTGATCGAACTACAGGATCTGAAATTGCATTCTCATGTTGGGAACTTCTCTGAGTTTTGGGCAAAACGACGGGAAGGCGCGCGTGCAGAGTCTCCACAGGTTTTGGATTTGGAAGTCGAAAAACAAATAGAAAGTTTGGAGAATGAAAAGTTGGGGCTTGAACAAAGGATGAAGGTTGCGTTTGAAAAGAGAGATTTTAAACAAGGCGAGCGTTTGAGTCGTCAATTGCGAAAAGTAGAGAATCAAATTGAGGGGTTGTATGAGCAGTTGTAGCAGAAAAGAAGGAAACAAAAAAAAACCGGAGCAGAATATCTTCTGCTCCGGTTTTTTTTGAATCAAAATAACCTATGCGTCATCGTTGTCGTCATTGGGACTCTCGGCTGTGAGTTGGGCACCCTCCATGGGTTTGGAGAGCGCGTCCCGGAGGATTTTCCCTGGCTTAAAGCGAACCTTACGACGGGCCGGAACAAATACTTCGGCACCTGTTCTGGGGTTGCGAGCGCGGGGCCTGGCATTGGTTTCTTTTACTTCCCAACTTCCAAATCCTCGAATTTCAATGCGTTCGCCATCAACGATGGCATCGGCCAAAGTCTCAAAGAGGACATCCACAGCTTGCTTGGCCTGCGTGTTCTTGCAATTTAGATCGTCTGTGAGAATTTTGGCAAGATCTGCTTTGGTGATGGTTTGCACTCGCATCCTCCACATATTTCGAAATGGGCAAAAAATGAACCGAAGAGACTGCAAAATTATGCAATACAGACAAGAGTCCAGGAAATACCAGTCTGCTTTACGTGCTCTTTTTGAGGGGTATTTGCGATGAATATTTCGGCGTTTTGAATTGATGCCGAAATATTCATCGTTTTGGGTTGGTGGGCGCACAGGGACTCGAACCCCGGACCAACGGATTATGAGTCCGCCGCTCTAACCGACTGAGCTATGCGCCCAAAGCAATGTTTACAAAAGAACTTTCAAATAACCGTGCAAAGATAAGGAAGGGTCTGTCTTAGCGCAACCTAAATTTCAAGTTTTGTACGAACTTATGTTGATATTGCCTGGGCAACGGGGTTTATTAATTCCCGTTTTTGTGCAGTGAGAACCCTGTGCTGCTCCATCATTTCGCGTTGTTGTTCTGGGGTGATTTGAGACCGAAGCTGTTTTTCTATTTCGTTGCGCTTTTGGTCTATGCTCTTGACTTGAAATCTGCGAATATAATCTGGTAGCGGGAAAACCTCTTGGTTTGGGTCGGCAATACCGAGTTCTAAAGACATGTCGGATATAATACGTGACAATTGTTGATTGCCAACTTGGTCAATGAGGTGTGCGGCGTCTACTGGGTGGTTCTGTTTTCGGTTTTGCGCAATCTGTTCAACGATTTGACGATAGGTGCCATTTGAGAAATCAGCGGGGGGAATGTGTTGCAGCACTGCATCGGCAGTTTCATTGCCCTGCATCATCAATAGAAGCAGTTCGCGCTCTGCACGTGGGCGTGGATCAAAAGGTGGCTGAACAGCTTCTGTTTGTTGGGGGGCTCTGCGCTGGGTTGGCGGGCGACGTCTGTCATTTTGAACGACCTGGATGAACGCATCTTCAGATAATCCCATTTTTTCGGCCAAATCTTTGATCAAGAATTGGCGCAAGGCTTGGTCGCCAATGCGACCAATGAGTTCGGCCAGTTCGTGGGTTGCTCTGGCTTTGCCATCAAAGGTTGAGAGGTCTTCTCGTTTGGCAATCTGTTCCACGAGAAAATCTGGAGCGGAAACGGCCCGTTCAATGAGGGCCTGAAATCCTTCGGCACCGTGTTCGCGTACGTAACTGTCGGGGTCGTGTTCCTCTGGAAGGGCGACCACACGCGCTTCTTGGCCTATTTCAAAGAGAGAGCCAATGCCTCGCACGGCAGCTGAGGTGCCTGCCGCATCGCCATCAAAGATGAGTACAACACGTGAAGCATATCGGCGAAGGAGGCGTGCGTGGTCGGATGTGAGTGCTGTTCCCGAGGAAGCGACAACGTTTTCTATGCCAAATTGCGCCAGTGAAATGAGGTCCATATATCCTTCAACCACAATTGCTTGACCTGCATTGCGTATGGCATCTCGGCCCCGCCAAAGCCCATAGAGTGTGGCACTTTTGTTATAGACAGGGGTTTCGGGCGAGTTGAGGTATTTGGCCTGTTCTTCGGGGTCTAAAGCGCGGGCACCAAATGCGACTGTGCGGCCCGTGCTGGCTTCAATGGGGAAAGTGACACGGTGACGAAATCGGTCATAGAAACCACCGCCGTTTTGTCGAGACGTTATGAGACCTGCTCGTTCAAGCACCTGAGGTGAAAAACCACGGCGGGTAGCGACCTGAAGAAATCCATCCCAAGCGTTGAGGGCATACCCGATGCCAAACGTGTCCATAATTTCGCGACTGATGCCGCGGTTTTCAAGATAGGCTTTGGCTTGCTCACCCTGTGCATCTTCTGTAAGCATGTGATGGAAGTATTTGTAGGCGAGTTCGTTGGCTCGATAGAGTTCGTCGTAGGCTTCTTGCTGCTGAGGCGTCTCGGAACGTGTGTCGGGTAAATTGATGCCGGCACGTTCGGCCAATTTGCGCACCGCTTCGATAAAGCTGATGTTTTCAATGTCGCGCAAAAAGGTAAAGACGTTGCCGCCTGCGCCACACGAGAAGCATTTGAAGATCTGCTTGTCTTGTGACACATTCATAGAGGGGCTGGAGTCATCGTGGAACGGACAGATGCCCAGAAAACTCTTCCCTTTTCGCGTGAGCACGACATGATCGGATACAACATCAACGATATCGACTGATTGACGGATCTGGTCAATGAGTTCTTCGGGTAATAAGGCCATGGCGTATCACTTCTCTGGGGAGAGGGATCGTTCGGTGTCTTATTGGTGGCGGGAGAAAAATAAACGAAAAAACAAAAAATAAAAATTCCAAAATTAGAGTGGGGGATTCGATAGGGTGTGTCTCTCTGAGTTTTTAAACATGTCTGTGCTGTAGAAAACTTCAACTTGAGAATTGCCACCCCTTTGTAAAGAGAAACTTTGGCAGTGTATCCCCTTCATTCCTTTTGATCAAGCGAACCCGATTGCCAAGTGTTCAGATCTTGTTTGTCCGTTGCCCATTAGTTTTTAGGGTTCTACCCAATCGCCACCCTCTCGGATGAGACCGATGAGTTCATCCACCGCACCTTCCGTGGGGATGTTGCGTTTGACAACTTCTTTGCCTTTGTAGAGCGTGATTTTGCCAGGGCCGCTGCCCACGTAGCCGTAGTCGGCGTCGGCCATTTCTCCAGGGCCATTGACGATACAGCCCATAATGCCAATTTTGACACCTTTGAGATGGGTTGTCTGGTTGCGAATGAGGGCGGTGGTTTCTTGTAGGTCAAAGAGGGTGCGACCACACGAAGGGCACGAGATGTATTCTGTTTTGGAGATGCGTGTGCGTGTGGCTTGCAAGATACCAAATGCGGTGCGGTTGATGGTGTTGTTATCCGTGTTTTTCGATTCGAGCCAAATGCCATCGCCAAACCCATCGGTGAATAAAGCACCTACATCTGTTGCGGAGCCGAGCATAAAGGCGTCACCGGTTTGGGTATAAACACCGTGGATGACGACGGGTGCGGGGCAATTATTTTCGGCGAGCGTGAAGAAGGCGCGTCGCAGTTCGGGCATTGCGTGGGTGTTGGTTGTAGATAAGATGAGAACGGCTGTAGAATCTTCTGTAATAGTTTGGGTAAGTGGTGTATCCATCTCTGCAAGTTGAACTTGGACGAAATTAATCTGGTCAGATTTTTTGGTGTCGGATCGATACTCACTGGCCGAGAATAGAGGGTGACCCGCAGGATTGGCTGACCATGCAGACGCTTTTTGTATGACTTGAAGGGTTCCGGGAAGTTTAAAGTCTAAGGATTGATCTGCAATATAAATGTAGTCAACTGCCATATCACCAATATGCCATTTGTCGAGTGCTGGATCATAGGTATAACCAAATGGCTTGAGGGATTCAGGTGTGATAGGGGCTGGTGGCGCGGCGATCACGATGGGGACTTGGGTACTGCCAATTTTACCCGCGCGAGAAGTTTGTCTGCGTGTGTAAGAGAAGGGGTCTATTGGGCTGGTTTTTACGTTGGGAATGGGCGCGTGATCGTGGCGATTGCGGTAGCGTGCGACAAGGTCTTGTGCCACAGGAATCTCTGCTTCGGGGTCTTCTGTAAGGGAGACCCGAATGGTGTCGCCGAGACCGTCTTCTAAGAGGGTGCCGATGCCGACGGCGGATTTGATGCGGCCATCTTCTCCATCACCGGCTTCGGTGACGCCGAGGTGAAGGGGATAGGCCATGTTTTCTGCGAGCATCTTGTGAACGAGGAGGCGATAAGCCTGTACCATCACCTGTGTGTTGCTGGATTTCATGGAAAAGACAATGTTGTGATAATTGAGTGATTCGCAAATACGGGCAAATTCGAGGGCTGATTCGACCATACCAAGTGGTGTGTCACCAAAGCGGCTCATAATGCGGTCTGAAAGGGAGCCGTGATTGGTGCCAATGCGCATCGCGGTGCCATATTCTTTGCAGATGTTGACAAGGGGGGTGAATTTTTCACGAATGCGGTCGAGTTCTTCGGCATATTGTGCATCCGTGTATTCTATAATTTGGAATTTTTTCCTGTCGGCGTAGTTGCCTGGGTTCACGCGCACTTTTTCGACTATTCGGGCTGCAATTTCTGCGGCATTGGGCGTGAAGTGAATGTCGGCTACCAAAGGCGCGTCATATCCTCGGGTTCGCAATTCTTTTTTGATGTTTTCGAGGTTGCGGGCTTCATTTTGGCTGGGTGCCGTGATGCGCACGTATTCGCAGCCTGCTTCGATCATTCGGATGGATTGGGCTACAGTGCCTTGGGTGTCCATGGTATCGGTTGTGGTCATGGATTGTACGCGAATGGGGTTGTCACCACCGAGGGGGACACCGCCAATGTTTACAACGCGGGTTTTAAGGCGGGAATATTCGGTCAGGGAGTTGCAATATTTGTCAGGTTCCACGAGCAAGTCAGATGTGAGCAAAGACATAGATATTCCTAATCAGGATTGCGATTTGACACGGTGGTTTGTTAGCAAAAATACATGCAAAATGGCATTTGTGCAAGGTGGCAAGATAGAAAGAGAGACCAACCGTCCTAAAAGAAGTCAACCACAGTGACACCCCAGTCGCCCTGTTCGGGAGGGGCGGAGTGGATGTTTTTGATGGAGGGGTGTCGTTTGAGGTGTGCGCTTATCTTGCGACGCAACACGCCTGTGCCTTTGCCGTGATTGATGCGCGCTTGGGAGAGGTTGGCTAATATGGCGTCGCTGAGGTATTGGTCTACCTTGTCGACGGCTTGTTCAAAAGTGTGGCCGTGTACATCCAATTCAAGGGACACGTCGGGCTTGCTGGGAGAAATATGACTGGGAAATTTGGGCGCGTCTTTGGCGGGTTCGGTTCTTTGGCGCAACTCAAGGTCTGATGCGTTGAGTTCCATCTTTAGGTTGTCCATTTGAACCATTGCGCGTCCAGAATGGGGAAGGGTCAGCAAGACCCCTTCACGTTCAAAAGTACGACTCCAAACACGGTCGCCTATCTGGAGTTTACCGTCTGACGGGGATCTGGGTTGATTGGGCTGAACTGGGGGAGATGGGGGGGGCAGTTCTTTTTGGGCTTTCTCTATGGTTCTGTGGGCTTCTTTAATGGTGTCTGGGTTGGCCTGTGATTCTCTAATTTCTCGAACTGTGCGTTCTATCATCGCTTTTGCATCATCAATGATACGTTTGGCTTCGCTTTTGGCGTTTTGTGTGAGGTGGCGTTCTCGGTCTTCTACCTCTTTGAGTCGTGCTTCAAAGTCTGCTTTTAAGGCATCTAATTCGGTTTGATGGTTCTGAACCTTTTCTAAGGCTTCAAGGTGCTGTTGGTAGGCCTCATCTAAGTCGATGATGAGCGATTCGACATGACGAACATCACTGCCAACACGTTCTCTGGCTTCTGCGATGCGAGCCGGATTAAGGCCCAAGCGTTCGGCAATTTCAAATGCGTAACTGCTGCCAGGAATGCCTGTTCGCAGGTGAAATGTTGGCGTCAATGTCTCGGCATCAAAGGCCATTGAACCATTGACCATGCCGGGTGTGCTGTGCGCAACGGCTTTGAGGGCACCATGATGCGTGGTGGCTATGGTTCGGCAACCGCGTTCGTTAAAGCTGTTTAAGAGTGCGATTCCTAAGGCAGAACCTTCATCCGGATCGGTACTGGCGCCTATTTCGTCGAGTAGGATGAGGGCATTGCCATCGGCATTTTGTTCAATGTTGATCAAATTGCGCATGTGAGATGAAAAGGTGCTGAGGTCGTTTTCGATAGATTGGGCGTCACCTATGTCAGCGAAAATGCCAGAAAAAATAGGCAACTCAGATTTTTCATCTGCCGGAATGGGCAAACCCGCTTGCGCCATGAGTGCGTGAAGGCCAACGGTTTTGAGCGAGACTGTTTTGCCGCCAGCGTTGGGTCCAGTGAGGATGAGTGTGTGGTGGTCTGTGCCCAGGGTGAGACTGAGCGGAACAATTTCTTCTTCAGAACCCTCTGTGCGCAGGCGATAGACCAAGAGGGGGTGCCTGGCATTGCGCAAAATGATGCGGCCTTCGGTATTAAAAATGGGTTCGGTTGCTTTGAGGTCACGAGCGAAGGAGGCTTTGGCATAAATGGCATCAAATTGGCAGAGGATTTCAAGATTGTCACGCAATGGGCCAGACGCTTGGCCAATCTGTGCGGTCAGTTGCATGAGAATGCGTTTGATTTCGCGCTGTTCGGCCATTTCTGCTTGGCGCAGGTCGTTGTTTGGTGCCACGGTGGCCATGGGTTCAATAAAGAGGGTGGCACCGCTTGCAGATTGGTCGTGAACCAGACCTTCTAATTTGCGTTTCTGGTTTTCGCGAATGGGAATAACAAATCGATCGCCCCTCATGGTGACGAGGCGGTCTTGTACCACATTGTCGGGCAATTGGGCCAAGATGCGTTCAACTTGCTCTCTGATGCGGGTGCGGGTTGTTTCTATGGTGCGGCGAATTTTGCGAAGCTCAGAGCTTGCACTGTCTTTGACGGTTTCTGTGGCGGGGTCAAGCGCGTGCTCTAAATTCTGCTCGATATCTGGAAAGGGTGTTAAGGGTGCAACAATTGTCCATAGGGCAGGGTATTTTGTTCGGCGGGAATCTAAATACTGGTGCAACCGTCTGCTGCTGTTTAGGATTTCGGCTACTTCGAGGAGTTCGACCACAGAGAGAATGGCGCCTTCTGGGGCACTGGATATGAGCGCACGGCGAATGTCTGGTAAGTGAGGGATGGAAATGGGGCTGTCATAAGCGATGAGGCTGCTGCATTCTAAGACGGGGCGTAGGCGGTGCTCGATTTGTATGGGGTCTGAAACGGGTGTCAGATGGGTTATCTCTTGACGGGCGAGGGGAGAGGCACACCGCTGGGAGATATGGTGGCGTACTTTATCAAATTCGAGCGTGATGAGGGTGTGATTTGAGAGATGCATAGGTCATTTGCCAAGTTTTTCGCGCGATTCGTCTATGAGTTCATCAATTCTTTTGCGGGCTTCGCCAGCACTTTTATTGAGTTTGTCCACCAGGGGCGGGGCTTTGTCTCCTTTGACGCCCATGCTTTCTAAAAAGTTTTTTGTTTTGGGAAAGATCGTTTTGACGACATTGGCAATGACCAATGCAGCGTCTTGTACGGGGGTACCAAGGGCAGATTGTTCGATGAGAGTCGGCACACGGCTGTGGATGGGGTATTGCTTAAAAAAGACAGTGAGCAAGCCCAAGATCAACAACCCCTTGGCCAGTCCCAAAGCGCCACCACCAACAGAGTCAACAATGCCAAGAGGTGAAGCTTGCAGGACTTTGTGGAGGGTTCGACCGATGAAATAGCAGGCTATGAGTACCACTACAAAAATGGCTAAAAAGCCCAAGAGCGCGGTCCCCCCGTCTAACTCTTCTGTGGTGTCAAGAAGTTGGCGGGCTGCATTTTCGCCATAAGCGAGTGCAAAACCATAGGCCAAAACAATGCTCAACAGACTTAAGAGGGTTTGGACAAGACCAATCTGCCAGCCTTTTCGTGCTGTCCAAAACAGACCGAGAGCGAGAACGATGTCGACAATATTCATGGCAACTCCTAAGATTGTTACCAAAAAAGCGACAACCTCTTTGTGAGATTATCGCTTTTTCGATATACATTGCCAACAAGGCTTAACTAAAATTTTCCATCTTGATACGTTTGCGCTTAGCAGCAGCAACTTTGCGTTTCCGACGCTCACTTGGTTTTTCAAAGTGTTGGTTTTTCTTCATATCGGAAATAATGCCAGCCTTTTCGCACGCTTTCTTAAATCGCTTCAACGCTCTTTCGAACGGTTCATCGTCGCGAACCATGATACCAGGCATACCTGGACTCACCCCTTTCTGTCGGTTTACAGCATGAGTGGAGTTCGTATAGTCAATATAGGAAAAAAATATATGATAAAGCCCTACTTTCTGCAACCTCTTTTTCCCGCATTGACTTTATGGGTGTTGCGGGCTTATTTATAGTATGATCGGGTGAATAAACGGATAAAGGCGTTTTTTATGTTGAGGTTGCATGATTGAGAGACTGAAGCGTAAGTTATTGTTTTCAATTGGCCTGTCGGCTGTTGTGTTTTTGGCTTTGAGTTTGTACGCCGATTGGGGCAATTTGTCCGATGCTTTGCTGCATTTAGACTGGATTTTTCTGCCACTTGCCCTATTCCTCGCGCTTGTGAACTATGGATTGCGATTTTTGAGGTGGCAGTATTATCTGCATCAATTGGACATTGCTTTGCACTGGCGCGAAAGCTTGGTGGTGTTTTTAGCGGGGTTGATTTTATCGGTCACACCTGGGAAAGCAGGCGAGTTACTGAAGGCGTATTTTATAAAAGAACGCCTTCAAACACCCATTAGCCAAAGTGTGCCGGCTGTGATTGGTGAACGCCTAACGGATGTGATTTCACTGATCTTTTTGGGGTTGATAGGTGTTTATTCGTTTCAGGTGGGCCTGATGCCGTTGCTTATTGCAAGTGCGGTGCTGTTACTGGGCGTTTTGGCTTTAGGTGTGCCCCGGTTGATGCACGGATGTATTGGGCT
>Ga0115002_10008485_pt1 | contig 11379 bp, 8 predicted proteins | sample ArcticOcean_MG_C_8_FD_89576 | JGI IMG/M metagenome (GOLD analysis project Ga0115002, IMG submission 89576) | Marine microbial communities from western Arctic Ocean - ArcticOcean_MG_CB11_86 | ecosystem: Environmental > Aquatic > Marine > Oceanic | place: Arctic Ocean: Canada Basin | collected... | reverse complement strand
GGTCTACCCAAACCGAATTTTGAGAGAGGCCGGGTACCTAGCCCTAGAGAACAAAGAAGGCCGCGAATACTTGCAACCGGGTGACAGCCGAGCCTGGGCACTGGTCGATCATCAATTTGCCCACGTGTTCGTGAAGTCGGAAGACGACATTGCCGCCGTTTCCGAGTTGTTTCGCGGTCAACCGGGAATTTCCGAAGTTCTTGTCGGGCCCGAGCGCTCAAAAGTTGGTTTAGACCATCCACGTTCCGGAGAGATTGTACTCATTTCCGATCCCGATAAATGGCTTGCCTACTATTGGTGGCTCGACGATGCACGTGCCCCCGAGTTTGCTACCACGGTCGATATCCACAGAAAACCGGGTTACGACCCGGTGGAGCTGTTCATTAACATGCCTGAAAAAAACACGCCTTTAGATGCCAGCTTAGTCCGAGGCACGCACGGCTACCCAGCTGACAGCCCCGAACGTTACGGAGTACTGATCGGCTCAGACAGTTCTGTTTTGTTAAATGATAATGACGAATTAAAAGACACCGATGTAGCAGGTATGGTGTATCGAAACTTTGGAATCGATGCTTAACCGGCCAGTTCGCTTCGAACTTTGGTGCCGACTTCAGGGTCCGTCATCACTGCGGTTGCCAATTGCACTGATTCGGCCCCAGCATTCAGATACTCTTTCACATGCTCTGCTGAATGAATACCACCGACGCCGACAATTTTTATATTGAAATCGTTTTCCTGAATGATCTGAGAAAACATTTTCGTCTGTTGGATTGATGCCGTACGTATTGCATCACCACAAATCCCCCGTGGTTGGCCGTCGAACATCAATTGGCCAGCCTCGTCTTTCACCGTGGTGGCAATGCTGTTGGTCATTGCCAGGCCGTCCACGTAGGGAGCGACTGAGTTAAGTAGCATAGCAGCGGCTGCGCAATCGGGTTGATGTCCGATTTTGATGAGATATGGAGAATCGCCAATTGCTTGCCGGACTGATTCAGCAACCACTGCCGCCGATTGGCATTCTTGATACAACTGCCCATCAGCCGTTGAGACATTCGGGCACGAGAAATTGGTTTCAATGCAGTCGGCACCACTTTCAACCGCCCAGCGAGCACATTGTGCATAGTCTTCTGCCAAATCGGTTAACGACCAACCAGCCTGAATGGTTCCAACGACCGAAACCGAGAGAATTTGATCGCCACTCAAATTATCCCGCGTCCATTCAATATCTTTTCGCCAAACTTCAGGAGCAGCCGAAGGCATACCAAATGAGACCGCCCAACTGCCCAGCATTTGTGTTGATGTAGAAAGTTCTGACTCTTGACCGGTCATTTGGTCTATGTTCACTGGGGTCAAATTCGGCAGTTCGTAACAGTCCCGTTTAGTGCTGCGAACCGTTTTGTATGTAAGAACATCGAAGCCCAGTTTTGCGTAGTAGAGAATCCATTTTCCGTTTAATAGCGGGCCAGCAGAAATACCCAAAGGTGAAGCGACAGGTTTCCCTAAAAAAATCCAACGACCTGGAACATCGGGAACAGGCAAGTCAATTAGGTCGGGGGCGTGCTGATAGTTCCAGGCGTAGTCCTGTTGGATATCGTACCGCTGAAAATTTCGGTTGCCCATCGCCGTGCTCCTCACTCCAAGAAAACCTGAATTCAGATCGACCATCGCCATCTTAAGCAATGGCCGTGTGGATTTCTATCAGTCTAGTAGGATAGAGTAACGCGGTTTACTGTCACTTAACGCGTTTTCCGGCGGCTTGGCTCGGAAGTGGCTGAAGTGGTTGTCTTCGCAGCGGGAGCAGGAGTGAGCACACTCATTTTTTGCTTGGCTTCATCATAGTACAAATAGGGAACCATCGCTGAAGCAATCGAATCGTGACTATAGTAATTGGGCCACATATGTCGGGAGCCTACTAAATGATCGACATCAAGCACACAGGTTTTGTCGGCAAGGTTTCCTAATTTGTAATAATCTTTTGCTGTGAATCCTGTTCGGTCGAGGGCTCGGGAAGAGAAAGGCCTACGTAGCGGATAGAAGCCTAAGATGAAATCTTTTCGGTTCCTAAACGTCAGTAAGGCCTCGGTTCGGGACAACGTACAACCGTAACGTTCACCCGGGTTGAGCCAGTGATGATCGATGGCTGCCGCTGCGAGGACGACTCGATAACGCTGGGTATTTTTATTCGAGCAGGGAAAAGACAGGCCGTTTACGTTCCCACCTCCTAGTAAATGCAAAGCAGCAGTGATTAATCGTGCGCCGTGGCTGTGCCCTAAAAAACTAATCCGACGGTTATTGGGAAGCGAACAAACCAATCGAGCCAAGAGATATCCGTTGTGCTCAGCCCGGTTGCCTAGCATATCGATCGTAAATTGAGGTATCGGGAAAACCGTGCTGTTGCTGGGCCACGTGTAGAAAACAATTTGAATGCGTCGATTTGGGGCGGCCCGCCGTATCCAGCGGGCCGTTTGCAATGAGTCATATTTCACGCCCTCCCAATCGACAAAGCTGCCATGCGCCATAAAGCACACGGGGACATCAGGATCGATGGACTTCAAAAAATGATTTTTGGTCGATTGTTCGATGCGACCGCTGTGAAGATATCGATGATAATTGAACGGGCAATTACAGGCCGAGCAACTGGAAAACTGTTGGCAGCAGTGCCTGCTGCTGACCACCCAGTATTCGGGATGGCAGACATCACAGGTGGATTGCACTTTGAGTGCAGACGATTCGCCAAGCGCAGTCGTCTGACAAACCGCCGTCGCCAGAAAGATCGCGACGATCGACAGAATGCACGTTCTGTATTTGTTCCGCAGGTCAATCATGACGGTTATTCGAGTTCCAATCCCTGTTGAATACATCAATACGGCCCGGGGAATGCAACCCGGCTGCGAAATGTCTTTTTCTTATCGGAAACTCAGACGAAATTCGCAGGTGTTTGGCGGGAATGTTCGGTGGTATGGGTGATAACTAGTATGCCTGTTTGAGCATAGCTTCTACATAGTCAACAGGGCCGAATCACTCGATGCGAACACCAAAATCGAACACGAACCAATACCAGTGAGTCCGGCTGTACCACCTGTAGGAGGCGAAATTGAAAATCGCCTTCAATGAGAGACCAAGAAAGGTAAATGCCAGGCACGATTTCAGACTACTGAATTATGCAAAAAATTGTGCTCATCGACAAATCGTATCTCTCCTAAGATTTTTACGGAGTGTGACGATTAATTGAGCAGACTACGGGTGAGCACATCCTTGGCAGAATCGAAATACGGTTGCCATTCGATTTCTGGCTTGCCGTCGCGTAAACAATTACGCAATTTCTGCAGCGTGTTCTTGGCCATAAACGGGCAACGGTTGCACGCACACGTTTCGCCCGTTGACTCCATAATTCCAGGGACAGGCACGAATGTATGTTGTGGGGCGGCAAGTTCCAACGGATGGATCATGTTGGCTTCAGTCGCAACGAGAAACTTTTTGGGTTCGGCAAACGATTGGGCGTGCCGTCGCATCTTTTCAGTGCCACCAACAAAATCGCTGACTTCCAAAATGTTCTGCGGGCATTCGGGGTGAGCCATGACAATTGAATTGGGGTCTTGGCGTTTTACTCTCAGCAAGTCCTGCAGGCTAAACAGTTCATGGACCACGCAGGCCCCCTGCCACAAAATCATTTCTCTACCGGTCACTTCCATCAAGTAACGCCCCAAGTGTTGGTCGGGGACGAACAAAATCTCTTTGTCTTTCGGAAGCTTGTCGATAATTTCTTGTGCGTTTCCGCTGGTGACAATCCAGTCGCACAAACTTTTCACCGCGGCTGATGTGTTGATGTAAGCCACCGTCAGAAAATCGCGACCAGCGGCTCGCAGTTCTTCTTGGTAGGCGGCCAGCTTGTCAGCCGGGCAACTTTCTGCCAACGAACAACCGGCTTCGAGGTCGGGCAGCAAAACGCGTTTTTCCGGACTAAGAATTTTGGCCGACTCGGCCATGAAGTGTACGCCGCAAAAAACAATGGTCGAGGTGGTCACTTCCGTGGCGTCGCGTGCCAACTTCAAACTGTCCCCCGTGAAGTCGGCAATGTCTTGCAATTCGCTGTCCACATAATAGTGGGCTAAGATGGTTGCATCTTTTTCGACTTTGAGGCGGTCAATTTCATCCATCAAGTCGAGCGGATCTTCGTAAATTTCTTCCGGCTCATCGGTAAGGGGGGTGAGTACGTGATCCATTTCTCTCTTCTCAATTATACTGCAATGTCGTTTCCGAAAGTCGTTTCCGAAGGCGTTTCGCTGAACGACTTCACCGGCTATTATAGGCGTGGTCGATGCATTCGTGAATGATGCCCGTTCACACTTTATGAAAAAGAGGCGAGACACTCGAATTCTAAGACGGTGGTTCCAAGTTTTCGGTTCGGATTTCAATAGGAAAGCAGTATGTCAGGCGAAAAACTCAAGATTTTAGTCATCGGCGCGCACCCGGATGATTGTGATATTTCTGCAGGAGGCACGGCGGCCCTGTACCGTCAACTGGGGCACAGCGTGCATTTTGTCAGCGTGACCAACGGCGAATCGGGCCACCACCGAATCAAAGGCCAAGAATTGGCCGATATTCGCCGAGCCGAAGCCCAAGCCGCCGGTGAACTACTAGGAATTAAATACACAGTGCTCAATCATCGAGATGGTTATTTTGAACCGTCCATCGAGGCCCGGCTCGAAATTATCAAGCTGATCCGCACCGACCAACCCGATTTAGTTCTAACCCACCGTCCCAACGACTATCACCCCGATCACCGCTACACCTCGCAGACGGTCTGCGATGCGGCGTACATGATCACCGTGCCGAATGTGGCCCCTGAAGTTCCCGCGTTACGAGTGAACCCGGTCATTGCTTATATGCGAGATGACTTCCAACGGCCCTACCCTTTCTCACCAACCGTTGTTGTCGATATTGAGCCGGTGATTGAGTCGGTGGTTGATATGATGGACTGCCACAAATCTCAGTTTTACGATTGGCTGCCTTACAACATGCGCCTGGCCCAAGATGTGCCTGAAGCGGATTCCGAACGGCGGGCCTGGTTGGGCGAACAACACCGAATCCGAATTGCGCACGTGGCTGACAAGTATCGAAGCCAGTTGATTGAAACTTACGGCGAAGAGCACGGCTCAAAAGTTCGCTACGCCGAAGCCTTTGAACATTGCGAATACGGTGCCCCACTGTCGCCGAGTGCGATTAAAAGGCTATTTCCATTTTTGGGCTAACTGGCCCCATGTCGGTCCGGTATCGATGTGTAAGTTTTGAAGTTCTTCCTGCCGCTCGACAATTTGCTCGAGCAAATCCCCAACCGCTTCACCCATTTGCCACATAGCATGACGGAAATTCGCCTTGTCGGCTGCTGCTAACATTTCAGGATAGGTCAGTCCTCCCGTGCGGCGGCTGAGTTCTTCATCGCATTTCCAACCGGCCTTCGTTTTGGTCAATTGAAATTCTTTAATCAACCGGCCATTTCGAATTTTCTGATACCGCCTGTTTTCGGCTAACACTTTTAGTAGCAGTTGTTCGTGTTCCGGTTTCCAAGCATTGGGGAAATCGTGGGCCAGTCGGCCTCGGGGGCGAGTCAGCCGCATGTAATGGGCCTGGACAGATTCAACGGGCGTTTCCGCTAAGTCGTGCATTAAGTTTCGCCAGTTCATGCCAAGTTCTATTCGACCGATTTCATGGAAAGTTATCAAATCTTGAATCGGACGATTTTGCGGCGTGTACTTTCCGTTTAGTAAATGCAGGTCGATGCCCGGTTGAATCGACTTAATTAAACTGTCGCCAACAATGTGCGTGGCCCAACCAAAAATGTAAGCCAGTTGTCGTTCGCCGGGCGAGTAAAATTCCAGGGCATCCCCCACAATGTTCCCCAGATAATCGGCCAAGTGATCCCACGGGACAGTGTGCTGCTGGTCGTCGCCTCTCCAGCCGAAAACCAAATGAGTGCGTCCATAAAACATGGTGTGAATGTCTTTGGGCGTGTATTCTTTCCCTTGAAACTTCAACGTCCAAGGTTTAACTTCACCGCCGGTAATGGGCGATTTCTCGAAAACTTGCGAACCGTAACCGATTTCCTGGCCAGAATCGAGGCAAATGGCAGCCGGTAACGTCTGCACGTCGCAACCCAAATAGGCACCGGCCAAGTAGCTGGCATAATGCCGATTGATGATCGGGGCAATGGGCAGCTTCCGCTGTTCCGCCACTTTGCCACCCAAGACAGCGTACATCATGTGGCCAACAATTCCGCTCATGATATTCAATTCCCCTCGATATCGATTTCGAACTTAGTTTTGTCCATACATTGTGCCCATTGAGTGCTTCGATTTCATCTCACTCGAAACAAAGAACACAATTCTCGGTGAACGTCTGAAAATTTGGGCCTATCAGCGAACTGGATTTTTCACGGGAAGCCAATTATGATCTGTGCGTCCAGTAAACCTTTAAAAATTGTTCACCACGAAGTACACAGAGAACACGAAGGCTGTAGTAGGTCATGCTGTTGCATGACGAGAACGTCGTTTGGCAATCATGTCATGCAATAGCATGACCTACAAGTTTTAACTTCGTGTCCTTCGTGGTAAATTATTTCGATAACCCGATATCTGTTTTTGGTTTGGAAGTACAAAAATGCCCACCGTTAAGTTTGTCAATGAAAAGAAATCAATCGAAGTTCCCGAAGGTTCCAATTTACGGCAGGAAGCCCGTAAGGCGGGCATTCAGCTATATTCCGGACCGCATAAATACGTGAATTGTACGGGATTTGGACTATGTGCCAGTTGCCGTGTACACGTCAAAAAGGGTGTAAAAAACATCAACAAACAAAGTTTGTTCGAAAAACTGCGGTTACTGTTGGGCCCGATCACGTTCTTCGCACGGCTGGGCCACGAAGAAGACTTACGCCTCTCCTGCAAAATCAAAATTCAAGGCGATTGCGAAATTGAAACCCATCCGCCCATTAATCTGCACGGCGACAAATACTGGGGTTAATTCAGCTTCCATCTCTATAAGACCACGGAACAACCATGCGAGAAATCCGAATCGGCGCTGCTCAGTTTGAAAACCGCGATGGCGACAAAGCCTACAACCTATCTCGCATTCGGGAGCTGACCGCACAGGCCGCAAAACAGGGAGCCGAGATTGTCAGCTTCCACGAATGCTGCATCCCCGCGTATTCGTTCATTCAAGCATTCTCCAAACCACAGGTTTTAGAGCTTGCCGAGCAAGTGCCCGATGGCCCAAGTGTCAACGAGTTGAAAGCGATCTCAAAAGAATACGGCGTCGCCGTCTTAGCAGGAATACTCGAACGCGATGGAGATGAAATTTACAACACCTATGTGGTTGTTGACGGCGATGAATTTATTGCCAAATTCCGAAAGCTGCACGCATTCATCAACCCGCACGTTTCATCGGGTGACGAGTATTGCGTGTTCGAACTACGTGGCTGCAAATGTGGCATCTTAATTTGCTACGATAACAACATCATCGAAAACGTCCGCATGACAACGCTGTTGGGGGCCGACATCGTTTTCATGCCCCACGTCACGGGCTGTTTGCCCTCAGTGATGCCGGGGCGTGGGCTTGTCGATCCCAAACTGTGGGAAAACAGGGAAAACGACCCGGTCTCTTTACGGCAAGAATTTAGCGGGCCAAAAGGCCGTGGCTGGCTCATGCATTGGCTGCCCGCCCGGGCCTACGACAACGGCATCTACGCCGTCTTCACCAACCCGGTTGGCATGGACGCCGGCGAAGTTCGTAATGGCAACGCCATGATTCTCGACCCGTTCGGCGAAGTCATAACCGAATGCCACGTGTTAGGCGACGACGTCACCGTCGGCACTTGCACGCCCGAAAAAATTAACGTCGCTAGTGGCCGCCGCTACATCCGCGCCCGCCGAACCGACCTCTACGGTAAACTGAGCGAACCGACTGACGAAAAACCAATGACCGAACCAGGTTGGTCACTCAAGAAACCGAATGAGTGATGTGCCAAAAAATTGGAGAGTCCTCATGACGAAATACCTTCTGCTCTCCTTATTCGCGATCACTCTTCTCCCCGGATCCATCCAGGCCGAACTCCGCGTACCCGCTGCAACGGCTTACTTCGAACCAGACCCGCACGGAGCGAAAATTTCCAAGGAATCCGGCATCACCGGCTGGACGAAGCCCGAACTCAAAGTTGTCTGGTACGGCCAACTCAAACAATCGGGGGCGTTGCAAGCTTCAATTGCGGTTCGACTCAAGCCCAAAACTGAATCTAGGCTGAAATTGAGCATCGCCGGGAAATCGGTCGAACGGACAGTCCAGTCGAAAAATGGTGAATCGACCACGGTTGATTTTGGAACGTATGAAATTACCAAGGCGGGCTATCATTCCATGGTGCTCGAATCGCTCAATGCGAAAGGGAAACCTGCTGGGAATATCCAGGCGTTAATTCTCGATGGGACTGCGATCGTGGATGCTCATTTCAATTTAAAACCACGGCGTAACGCTGCGTCGGTGCATTTGGCTTACCCGGTTCCACGAGATACTAAAGTCTCGGCATTTTATTGCGAAATGACCGGCGTCGAAGATCCGCTGTGGACTTACTACATGGCTTGCGGATGGCACCGGGGGTACTTTGGAATGCAGGTGAATAGCCCCACCGAACGCCGGATTATTTTTAGCGTCTGGGACAGCGGCAACGAGGCCGTTGACCGCAAGAAAGTTGAAGATGAAAACCGCGTCACGTTAATCGCCAAAGGTGACGGCGTCTATTCCGGCAGCTTCGGTAATGAAGGGACCGGCGGACACAGTCATTTGAAATATCCGTGGAAGACCGGCGAAAAACAACGTTTTCTTGTCACAGCAAATCCAGTCTCCGAAACGCAAACCGTGTTCGCGGGATATTATTTTCATCCCGATTCTCAAAAATGGATGCTGATTTCGAGTTGGAAGGCCCCCAAAGAAGGGAAATACCTTCGCGGGCTTTATAGTTTCAGCGAAAACTTCGGCGGGCAGAACGGCCACGTCGTCCGCAAAGCCCTATACGGCAACCAGTGGATTCGCACCGCTGCCGGTGAATGGATCGAAATCACAACCGCCAATTTCAGCCACGATGCTACCGGAAAGTCCGACCGACTCGACCGATTCATGGGTTTAGACCATGGTCAGTTCTTCCTTTCCCACGGCGGCTTCATCGACGGCTTCACCAAATTCGGCACGCCGTTCGACCGCAAAACCAGCAACCTTAGCCCGGCAGACATGAAGCTACCGCCGTTGCCCGAGCCGCGTAAATAAAGGCCACACTAAAGGAGTGACACAGACAGTTGCTCACTTCTGGCACATTGATTTCTTAAGTGTTTCAAACCTTCCTCTATCTTTCCCTCAGTACGGGACGGTAAAATGGGGCAAGTGGGCCAATTGCGGTCCTTGTAATTTCCCCTCGATTCAAGTTGAAGTATCCCAGTATGTTTTCTCTAAAATTCAATTCGACTTTGTTTGTTCTCATAGCCTGTTTCCTGCCAACAAATAGTGTTTCGACAGCTGCGGATTCATCGGCGAAGGACGCCGAGGCGGACGAGCAAGTCGAGCAGCGGTTGTTGGAATCGGCACGGTATTTGGCCTCCGATGAACTGCAAGGCCGGGGGGTTGGTACCAAGGGGCTCGACCGTGCTGCCAGTTATATTGCCAATCAGTTTCAGCAAGCGGGGTTACTGACCGACCTTTACGAAGGCAAACCGTTTCAAGTGATTAAACGCTCGGGGACGTTTCAGTTGGGCCGGGCAAACTCGGCCGCCTTTGTTGGACCTAAAAAAGCGAAGGTCGAATTAAAGCTGGGAAAAGACTTCACCCCTTTGTCGTTAAGTGGGTCAGGAATTTTAAATCTTCCGTTGGTGTTTGCCGGTTATGGAATTACTGCAGACGATTTGAACTACGATGACTACGCCGGGTTGGATGTAACAGAGAAGGCTGTCATCGTATTGAGGCACGAACCACAGCGAGGCGAGGCGGGCAGTGTCTTCGACGGAACCAAAACGACCGACCATGCGTACCTGTATCGAAAAATTGCCAACGCCGTCGATCATGGGGCGGCGGCGATAATTTTTTGTACCGGCGGGTATGAATTGAAATCGAATCTGCAAAGTACTTACGGGCCCTGGCAACGAGCCTTGAACGAAATGACTTCTGCCAACGTGGCATTCCAAAAAATTGAAAACCCGTCACTCGACCAATTGGAAACGCATCGGAAGAAAGTGGATGAACTGGTTGCGAAAATTCAAAAATACGGCAAACAACTGGGCGGGCAAACCGACAAGCTGCTGGATTTTCGTGTGAAGTCTTCGCTGCGCGACCGGCAAATACCGGTATTGCATTGCCAACGTTCTGTGGTCGATCAGGTCCTTAAAATAGTTTCCAAGACTGACTTGAACCAATTAGAGCAGGCGATTGACCAAGACCTGAAGCCTCGAAGCCAGTTGTTGACCGGGTGGAAAATCTCAGGACAGGTCTCAGTCGATTGGAAAGGCCAGGAACTAAAAAACGTACTCGGCCTATTACGTGCCAGCGGCGGGAACGCTGAGGAAACGGTCGTTGTCGGGGCGCATTACGATCATTTAGGGCTCGGCGGTTGGGGCTCGCTCGATTTTAGTTTTCGAGACCAAGTTCATAATGGGGCGGACGACAATGCTTCGGGGACATCGGTTTTGATGGAAGTGGCCCGGCAACTTACCCAACGACGCGGTGAACTGAAACGGAACGTATTGTTCATTGCGTTTACGGCGGAAGAGCAAGGACTCATTGGGAGTAAGGCGTATGTGGAAAATGCACTTATTCCGATGGACGAAACGGTTGCCATGCTAAACCTCGATATGGTGGGGCGATTACGCACAGGAAAATTGACAGTTTTTGGAACCGGGACCGCCAAAGAATTTGACGGGGCTATTGACCAAATCGGAAAAACCCACGATTTTCTGATCACAAAAAGGCCAGGTGGTTTCGGGCCAAGCGACCATGCTTCGTTTTATGGGAAGCGTGTTCCCGTGCTGCACTTCTTCACCGGGTTTCATCCTCAATATCATCGTCCGAGTGACGATTTTGACAAACTCAACATTCAAGGAATGCGAAGAATTTCGGCGGCAGTTGCAGAATTAACCATCGATTTGGCAACTCAACCGAAACGACCGACATTCCGTGAGACTACGAACTCCCCCGACACATCATCACTGCTTCAGTTGTTTGCCGGTTCACTGCAGGGGACGACAGCAACCGTGGGCCCCCAAAAAAATTCGGCTAAGGGGAAGCCTTTTGTGGGGGTTCAGTATGATGCTTCGAAAAACGTTTCCGGGTATGCCATCTCAACGGTTCTAAAAG
>Ga0115002_10008482_pt1 | contig 11379 bp, 14 predicted proteins | sample ArcticOcean_MG_C_8_FD_89576 | JGI IMG/M metagenome (GOLD analysis project Ga0115002, IMG submission 89576) | Marine microbial communities from western Arctic Ocean - ArcticOcean_MG_CB11_86 | ecosystem: Environmental > Aquatic > Marine > Oceanic | place: Arctic Ocean: Canada Basin | collected... | reverse complement strand
TTACAATGGGGAAATAGATCATTATCAAGAACGTCAATGGTAAATTGCCTTTTTCTCGCAATCCCTGTTTCCCTATCCATATTTATAGGCGTAAACATCGCTGATGAAATAATTTGTGTTAACGCCTCTTCCTGTGTAACAAATTGCGATGCCTCAATGATAGCTGCTTTTACAGCATATAACATTCTTTTCATTTTAGGTGCTTCAATATCCAATAGAATCAACCGGCATATTTCTTTGTCAGAAACAATCCCCAAAGCCCGAAAAAGTACAAACAAAGGAATGGGGTTTTTTATACGAGGAATTTGAACATATATATTATGACCAAACCCATTATTACGTGTTGCTATCGTCATATTTATTTGTTTGGGAGAAATACATTTATAATCTGGCACTGACTTAATTTCAGCTAACCAAGACCATTTATTATTATTTTTTTTTACATTAAAACAATATACTCTGTTTTCGGCAGCACGTTCCTGTATAAGTACCGTTTTCTCACTACCATTGATGATAAAATACCCCCCAGCATCAAACTTACATTCGCCAGTCAAATTTGGATGCAGATGGCGATACTGTTTTAATATACAAATATCAGATTTCAACATAACCGGGATTTTTCCTATTTGGATCTTGGGAAGGATTTTATAAAATGTCTCCATTTGAGATAAATTTTTCCCAAATCTACGCACTATCTTAATTTCCAAATCCACCATCATTGATGCGGAGTAAGTGAAATTGCGCAGACGGGCTTCCTGCGGGAACATGAGTTTGCGTGCCCCATTATTTTCATAAATCTGTGGACGATATATATTGAAATTTGTAAAAGTCACCCATATCTCCAAACTATATAACTTGGTATCTTCATCAAGATCATGCGGCGAATGAATACATACAGGATTAAACATATCAATTGTCTTAGCTATATAAGAATTAATTAATGCATTATAAGATTCAATATGATGACGCACAAGTCTCTTCAAATGATGATTTTTGAAATATGATTCTATAATTATCCAAGGAGTCTCCATAGGTTGTGACATGGTAACAAGTTAATTTATATAATCAATTTATCTTTAAATTATATATATAAAATAAAATAGATGCAAATATTATATGCCCAAAAATATTATTATCAATGATATATCAAGAAATTTAGTTGATCCATCTTATAATTCTTTACTACATTGGGGGGAAAAAAATAAAATGAATATATTAGAGACAATAAATAGTGATTTTAAAGATAAAAATATAAATAGTAATAATTTTATATTTAGTATGAGGTTAGATAAGATATTAAAAAATATGGAGAAATCAAGAGAGAACAATTATAATAATATTGTTAAGTATTTGGATGATAAATCTCTTTTACAGGATAAGGACACTGGGAGAAAAAATTTAGATGCCTTATTGGATAACATCAATAAAAAATTCAATAATATGAAATTAGGCGGACTTCCCGCTCCCCCCAACATTGCACCTCAACAGACTGATTATCCATGGAGTTATAAACACAGGGTGCGTAGCAGCAGTGTATACGTCCCTCCAGCACTCTTATCCCTACCGCCCCCGCCACCACCGCCACCCCCTCTACCTATGGAAAAAATAGATATTCAAGTAGAAATTAATTCTTTAGACGATATACTTCAACTCTGTAGTGATTATCCTATCAAAAAAAATGTGGAATACAATATCAATATGGCGGCGATCCATAAGATAAAGGAACCGTTAAGCGAATTGAACAATATGGTTGGATTGTCACATCTTAAATTATCGATCATGGATCAGATCCTGTATTTTATTCAAAATCTGCATAAGAATGGAAATAGTAAATCAAATGATTTTATGCATACCGTAATTTATGGACCGCCTGGAACTGGCAAAACAGAAGTGGCAAAATTGATGGGACAAATTTTCAGTAAAATGGGAGTTTTATCAAAAAATGTTTTCAAAAAAGCTGTACGGGCAGATCTTATTGCTGGATATTTAGGACAAACCGCACTGAAAACCAAGGATATGGTGAAAGATTGTTTGGGAGGCGTTCTTTTTATCGATGAAGCATATGCATTGGGAAATCCAGAAAAGCGCGATAGTTTCGCAAAAGAATGCATTGACACATTATGTGAAGCCCTTAGTGATCATAAAGATAATCTAATGGTTATTATTGCTGGCTACGAAGAAGAATTAAAAACATGCTTTTTTGATTATAACCAAGGACTCGATTCACGATTCACATGGCGATTCAAAACCACAGATTATAATGCAGACGAATTAAAATCCATATTTGAAAAAAAAGTAAAAGATGCAAAATGGGACTTCAAGGAAGATATACCTACAGCTTGGTTTGAAGGGAAAAAAGAATATTTCAAGTTTTTTGGAAGAGATATGGAAACACTTTTAGCAAAAACAAAAATAGCACATAGTCGTCGCATATTTGGCAAAGATAAACAGGAGCGAAAAAAGCTTACCATCAAGGATTTAGAAAAAGGATTTAAAATGTATAGCGATAACAATGAAGTTAAAAATCGAAAGAAGGATAATTCGGGGATTGAGCATTTATATTTGTAAAAATAGGCGCAGTTTTATATAATTATAATTTAATGGTAAAAACGAAGAAAATACAAATAAATGCCGAATATCTTACTAATCAGGAAGGGGGGTGGAAAAAGAAGAGGAAAAAAAAAGAGAAACCCAATACAAAACATTTTATGACTCCTAACAAGATGAAGAAGGCATTAATGGAGCGTGTAGCTCTCCATCAAAAAGCGTTAAAAGATAAGCAAAAAAGTGATACCCAAGAAAAAGAAGCGATTTCTAATTTCGCAGGTGATTTCAAAGAAACATTATCCTATTTAAATTCTGTGTCAGATAAGAAAACATTGAAGCACGAGAGAAAGCGACAGCGTCGCAAAAAACGTATTGCGGCAAGAAATGTGCGTGCAGCTCGAAAAGGCGGTGCACAATCCACCCCAATTATTCATACCAAAATAACCACAAAAGATGATCCACCTTATGGTATTTTAAAGGGAGGTAAGAAACCTTTATATTCTGACTATAGGCGTACTTTGCGAAATAAGGAAAGGTCTCCCATGATTAAGTTTGCTGTCCCAATGAAAGATGAAAGAAAACCGGAGACTGCTGCGGCGAAGGCGACAGCGGCAGTAACACTTGTGCGGCAAAAGAAATTAGAGCGCTTGAGAAAAAAAATGAGAACACCTTCGTTAACGCGAAAAAGGAAATTAAAGAGGTATACATTGGGGAAACGAAAAGGCAAGATTGGTGTTCTTATTAAGAGTCGAGAGACGCGTCGCAAGATTAAAAAGGAGCACGACAATTTGAAAAAGGTAAGGTTATCAACTATTAAGCTTTATTTGAAGAAGCACGGATTATTGAAAGTTGGAAGCAATGCCCCGGAAAAAGTGATGCGTGATATTTATGAGACAGCAGTTCTCGCAGGCGATGTATTCAATAAAAGTGGTGATGTGCTCTATCATAATTTTATGAATGATAAAAAAACATAATATAGTATATAATGTTATCTTCTATTATGTATGTACCATTTAAGAAGAAATACCCCCTTGAAAAAAGAAGGCGAGAATCTTCGCGAATAATGAAAAAATATTCATCTCGTGTTCCTGTTATTTGTGAGAGAGCAGGCACCACAGATGTTCCTTTGATTGACAAACATAAATACTTGGTGCCTAATGATCTTAGTATGGCACAATTTATTTTTGTCATACGGCGGCGTTTGAAGTTAGACGCGTCGAAGGCAATATTTTTATTTGTGAATAAAAATATTATTCCTTCTAACTCGGCATCTTTAGGCGAGCTCTATGAAGAATATAAAAGCAAAGATAATTTTTTGTATATGACCTATAGCGGTGAGAATACTTTTGGATAAATAATTATCTTGGGAGTTAGTATAATGGGAAAACCTGGATTAACAGCAGATAGATCAGCATCAGGGGCTATGGTAAATAAAATTATTCGTCGTGTGTATATGGGGGTGGACCCCCAAAAAAATACACGACAACCAAAGCAAAATAATTACCACGGTAATGCAATGAGTACCGTTATTATGTTTAATAAATGGAGAGAGGCTGTAAAAAATGACTGTGCGAGCGTTGTGCCAAAGACAAACTGTGTAAAAGCCGCCAAGAATACTGGAAAGTGTGGATGCTAATACAATTAAAATAATTTATCTATTTTAATAGTATAATGATGAACAAATTTGTAGTCGAATTTTTAGGAACAATGTTTTTTCTCTATGTTATTTTGGCGTCGGGAAATCCTTTAGCAATCGGTCTCGCTTTAGCAGTTGCGATTATGGTGGGTGGAAAAATCTCGGGTGGAAACTTTAATCCCGCCGTTTCTGTGATGATGGTTGCTGCTGGTAAATTGAAGAAGGCTGATTTATTGCCATATATCGTTGCTCAAGTAGCGGGAGGTTTAGCCGCGTTAGAAATACATAAAAAATTCTAAGCCAAGAAAAATCTATCTTATATATATAATGGTAAGAAAATCAAGAAGAAGACGTAAGAGGCGAGGGGGTCTCGGAGGCGACGCCGTGTCTCAGCACACCGACTCTGGGTCATCTGGTGACCAGGTGCACAGCTTTGGGCGCGATGTCGAACACGGTGTCACCAAAACTGTTCACGCACCGGGCAAAGCATTGGACAGTGTTATGAGAGCACCAACCCGAACGGGTCGGGCGAAGCAAAAAATGACAAAAACGACTGCAAATGCAAAGGATGCTGCGAAGAAAGCCGCATCAACTATGGGCAATCTTTTTAAAAAACTAAAATTTTGGGGGGGACGTCGGCGAACGCGGCGCAAACGTCGCAAACGTCGCCGCCGCCGCACGCGACGCAGGCGGGCTGGTCCGCGCCGTCGTACAAAACGTCTCCGTCGTCGCTCTAAACGCCGCCGCCGCCGGCGCCGCCGTTAATTATTTAGCCAATATATATAATTTATCACTAATTTATATATATATATATGCGATCAACAAAAAAGAGAAAAGGGAAAAAAAGTACAGCGTTGGCATTAAAGAGAAAAAAACCCACAAAAGCGCAAAAGGACGTTATGCGCGGAATATTGTCAAAGCAACCAAAAATATTAAAAGATGCAGCCGCCGCTGCAGCACACGGACTTGTAGGACCACTGATACCAAAGAAACTACTTAAACATCTCCCCCATCTCAAATTGCCCAAGCTACCACATATAAAATTGCCCCATATCAAACTCGATCCTGGGAAGTTGGGGCGCGAGATGAGTCATGATATTCATAAGGCCACTCATTTCTTTACAGGATGGCTTAAAGCTCTTACATTTCCACATTATAAGGATAAAACTTGGAACTGTCCACCAAAAGGTAAACACTGGGATGGAAAGGAAATAAAAGAACCAAAAATAAAAAGACCGCATATCAAGATGCCACGGGGGCATATTAAGGCGCTTCATAATATGGGTGGCGCATTTAAATCATCTCATAAAAAATTACGCCATGGAATGACAAGTGCTGTGAGAGGTACATCATCGGCACTGACTTCGCGCCCTACATCTACCCTTGCTGTTACGCAAAAAGGGGGGCGCAGAACCCGACGTTATATTCGTAGAAAACGAAGAACGCGCCGCAAGCATTGCACACATTATAAGCGACGAACACGAAGAAGAAAACGGAGGAAGCGGCGCCGGCGGCGCACGCGACGCCGTTAAAATAAGAAGGGACTACATACACACTTTCCACCAAAACCTGGATAACGTCGTCCTAATTCACCATTAGCACACCGACAAGCACCAGGACCGAAATGTGTTATAGGTGTTTGAACGCAGAATTCTTTTGTGTACCCTTTAGCCAGACAATTGTTAAAAGCTGATGAAAATCCTTCGCGCTTGCTTCTAAGTAAAAAAACAGCGATAGTTATTAGTATAATAAACATAAGTGCTTCCATTATATATTACCAACGAAAAAACATTTCGTTGACAATATAACAAATTAAATATTTATCTACATTAATATGTGGAAAATTATTCTTTCATCTTTTTTAATTGTAAATTCATTATTTTGGGGTTTGTACCCACATACAGAAAAATGCGCTATGGGTAGTTTTTTGGGGATGGAGAAATGTCCTAGTTTCTTAGTGCATTTGGGGATTGGGTTAGTATTTTATATTATCGCTATTCTCATTGTTCATTTTAATTCTTTTTCAATAGTTTTTGGACAATGTAGATAAGCAATAGTCCACACAAGAATATATATATATTATTGTAATTTTCTTTGATGTTTTTGTGTTTTTTCCGGAAAGAAGTATCTAATCCCTGTTTTTTCATTTGGTCAAGAGTTGTAAATTGTATTTTACATGGCACATTGGTGATGGGATTAGTTCCTTGACTTGGTGGATTTAGCTTAAAATCGCATGGATCAAGATCGCCAATATCTGTATCAGAAACAAAGTGCGTTCCTTGACCCTTTGCTGTAAGACTTCCAGGCGGTTGTCCAACTGTTGGCATAGTAATTTCGCGGCAAGGGGGGTTGCTGCCTTCCTTAAAACCTCTCATGATTGCGATTGGATTAAATCGCCCTAAACCTTCTATTATTCCTGGTATGAGCCCCGTAAATTCGGCAAATTGCATCCCCCGATGTGATGTGAGAAATGGGATAGATCCATTGGGAATATTATTAATATACAAGTAACGATCCACAAGTTTTCCTGACTGATTATCTTTACATTGCCCACCAGTTTTGAGAAAAAAAGCATCTCCCGTTGGTAATGCCTTTCCGTTTGGATTTGCATTTGCATTTCCAGTACCCGTGACCATAAGAGCAATATAATTAATAATTCCTGCAAAATTTGATGCCGCCTGGCTAAGCGTTCCAGTTTCACCCATTCCCATAGCCGCTGGTGTTGCAATATAGGAATAATAGGGATAGTCAGGTCCTAACATTTTTTGCTCCATTTTTTTTGCATCATTGACTACATCGTCAAAAAATTGCGCCATTTATATATATAAATAAATATATAATAATGAAAGCTTAACTTTTTTTTAATAGTTTTTGAACCATATATACAAGTAATAACCCACATAAAAATATATATATATTGTTGTAGTTATCTTTTATCGTGTGCTGGGTTTTTTGAAAAGATGTATCTAATCCTTGTTTTTTCATATCTTCAAGGGTTGTAAATGTTGCCCGACACCCAATTTTGGTAATAGGATTGACTCCATTGGCGAAATCACATGCGGGAATATTTTCAATATCTGCATTTGCCACGTGGTATGTATTTTGTACTCCATTATTAGTAGTCGGGGCACCCAGTCCAGGTTGTCCTACAGTATTCATTGGTATAGTCTGGCATGGTGGATTATTCCCTGTCATAAACCCCTTCAAAATCGCCATAGGATTTAGTGCCCCTAAATCTTCCATAATTCCTGGAATAAGTCCAGTAAAATCGGTGAAAGTTATACCCGTATTTTTTGTCAATAATGGAATAGATCCATTGGGAATATTATTAACCCATAAATAACGATCCACTAACTGCCCACCTGGAGATTTGCAATATGCGCCAGTTTTTAGAAAATAAGCATTTCCCATGGGACACGGTCCCCCGCCAATCTGCCCTGATTTACAACCAGGACCCGATTTACGCGGATTCATATTTGCACCACCCCTGCCTTCTATAAGTAATTGTATATAAGCAATCATAGCTACGACATCATCTCCTGCCGCAGATATACTTCCCACCTCACTCATTGGAGTTGGTTTTAATTCCCCCGGTGATGCAATATAGTCATAATAGGGATAATCAGGACCTGTTAATTGTTTTTCCATTGCTTTTGCGTCATCTACTACCTTAGTAAAAAAATTAGATGCCATTAATATATAAATATATAATATATCAATATATTAATGTTTAAAAAAGAATGCAGGATTTGTTATGATGATGAAGAAGAAAATGCATCACAATTTATAAGTCCTTGCGCTTGTGACGGAAGTCGAAAATATGTTCATCGTGAATGCATAGAGCAATGGCGGGCGATAAAACACGGACTCATTGATTACATGCAATGTCAGGAGTGCCTACAATTTTATAACATAGATAAAAAATATGCCTTAGAGCATCTTACATTTAACTCCAGTTTATCCATAAATTCTATAGATTATGCTATTATTTTTTCTTTCAACATCATTTTTGTATTATTTTCTCCTATACTAAGCATTATGGATAAATCATACCGAATTCCAACAGCAATGAGTATTGGCGACTCATCATCTTTTATATTATTTTTAAAGGATAATGATTTTGAGACATATTGTTATTATTATTCCTTTATAATATTTATATCTTCTATTTTTGCTCATATATTTATTTTTGCAAAAATTCAATATAAAATTCATAATAAAATTCGTTATTGGAATAAAATATTATTATACTTTATTTTCACCATACTATATAATTTTAATTTTTATTATTTGTATTTATTAACTATAGATCGCGAATATTCCGCCTATTGTATTATATCCAGTATAATGAGTCTATTTAATATATTATTTATCGGCGCTTTTATAGGAAAACATTATAGTGTCTTAAGAAATCTCAATACAATAGATAATGAAGAATATTTGAGAAATTATAATCAACCAAGGGTGAGAAGCGGTAGATTTGAAAGAAATATTGTGCTGGATATTATATAATAAATTTACCATCCGCCGCTGTATTTAGATTGGTTTTCAGCCATCTTCAATTCATATTTCTCTATTGCTGCGTCCGCCCTACATCCGAGAAGCATATAATCGGGGCGATTAATATGAGCCATAAGCTCGTGATTATCAATAGTACCGCTGAGCGCATTGACCTTACTGATCAGAGATCCAAATGCTCCTTCTGCTGAATATAATGCATTAACAGCAGCAGTATTTGCGCCAATGGTAGCTGTATTGATGGTGGCTGCGTAGGGATTCGGGGGTAGAACAGTTACAATCGGCGGTTGCCCTGGAGCTGATCTTGCTATGTAATTATCTCGTATAGCATCATTTTCTTTTTGAATATGCGCTCTCCCTGCCACCGCACTCGCCTCCTGCTTCGCTGCGTTTTCCTTGCTGATTTTATTGCAAATCGTCCACGGTGATATAGTGGCGGGGGGTATAGGACACGGGGTGGGGGCGACTCCTTTTGGACATATCCCAGCACTCTTTCCAACGCACGGTGTAGGTGATACCCCTTGTGGACATATACCCATAATCTTTCCAGAGCACGGTGTAGGAGATACCCCTTTTGGACATACGCCGTTCTTCTTGCCCAGACACGGTGTGGGTGAGGATCCACCTGGACAGAAGTCGGGGGACTTTCCAGGGCACGGTGTGGGGGCTACCCCTTTTGGGCATATCCCAGCGCTCTTTCCCACGCACGGTGTCGGCGAGCACGGCATGGGTGCAGGCGTCTTGCTTGCATTATCACACTCCCCAAATCCTTCCCGTTGATTAAGAAAACACATAAAAGGAAAACATTGATGTGTGGAAAACATATTATATAAAATGAGTAGTAATAATGCAATGATAAATATTTTCATTATATTATTATATGCTAAATTAATTTTATTTCGCCGCCGCCCCTGCCGCCTTCGCTCCGGCAGCCAGTTTTTTAAGAAGAACTTCGGCCTCTGGCATACCCTCTTCAACAAACCATATTAATTTGGGTATGGCGCCTTTAGGAATTATTCCAAAAGAAACACCATCAATACTAATGCCATTAGCCTTTGATGCTGCTGCTGCTGCTGCTGCCATTTGGTTCCTAATAAATTTTTCAAGTATTCCTGCAGAAGCCTGTATATATTGTGTACTTTTATTTATCTTCAATTCCATAGGTTTTAGTTTAGCATAGGCAGATTTCAATTTCGCAGGAAAACTTGTTAAAGTTGCTGCGTTTGCCGCAATTTGAGCACGATTTGAAAGGCATTGTTCCTCATATGCTTTCTCTTTATCAACAAGTCCTGTAATATATTGTGATGCTGGTGATGGGGCTATAGGACCACAACCGGCACACCCACCCGGATGACAAGTAGGTGGATCACCATAACATAGACAATTTGGTTGTGTGCAATAAGTATCCCCACAAGGAACAGGTTCGGGACATGGTGTCCCAGATTGACATGGCGGACAACAGGGAGGACATCCCTCGACTGGTCCACATGTATCATTGGGTGGGATACCAACACACTTACAATTCGGGACTCCACAAGTCACCCCACCACAAACCACAGGTCCTGGGCATCGCGCTGCTGCTGCAAATATATCAACGACAAGTGGATGTGTATAATCACCGCGCCCCTCTAATGTATCATCAGCGATTCCCTGCATAGCCTTTGCCATTGATTGATCGGCTGTGGCTTGTGCCGTCGCAGCCTGTGCCGCCGCCGCCGCCTGTGCTGCTGTTTCGGAGGGTGGTCCTTGGTTCTCATTATTCCCATCACCATTATAACCCTCTTTCGATGGAAATAAATTATATAACAGAACAAATATCAATCCTATAATTAAAAGATATACAAACCTTTTCATTATACATTATGAGGATTTTAAATTCAAGATTATACAGATTCTGCCTAAATTGTTTACCATTTTTTTGCTGATGGTGATGCCGCCGCCTGCTGTGTACCGCCTGTTCCGGTCGCTGTTTGACCGGCGAAAATTGGATCAGCCCCTTTAAATTGCCCCGCCCCCGTCCCTCTGGATTCATCATCAGGTATCCCCGACACTGTATTTTCTTCTGCTTTTTTATCTGATGGAGATGGTGAAGTAGTTCCAAATGGATTGGTACAGTAGTTCCCCGATGCCGAATCAACAAAATCACAGCAATTGCATTTGCAAATCTCTGTTTGTTGGGCGTTGCTAATTGTTCCCAAGATATGGGTGCCTGGGCACCCATCTGACCAATCGTGAATGTCAGCACTTTTTCCGGCTGGACATACCGCTAATTTTGATGCTCTATTTGTCTTTTGGTTAGTAACAATCTGTTGCGCATTAGCCGTCACCTGTTTTTCTAAACCTGCAACATAGGCATCAAAATCTTGTAATTGTTTTTGATATTGTTGAATTAAATTTTTATTGCTATTAAATTGTGCCGCTTCAGCAGGGGTAACACATTGAAAAAACCCTTCTTTTACTGTTGTCAATAGATGGCTTATAATGATAAAAGATAGAACCATAATGAATAGATAGATGAAAACTTTCATTATATTATATTGTTATTTTTTCTTTGCATATTATAAATATGCCCCAAAGAAAGTTTAGAATGTTTTTAGCATCTAAAAATACCCAGACAACAGCATACCACCGATTTCATGCTACACGGCAAAATCCTAAGAATGCAAATTTTCAAATGA
>Ga0115002_10008479_pt1 | contig 11380 bp, 10 predicted proteins | sample ArcticOcean_MG_C_8_FD_89576 | JGI IMG/M metagenome (GOLD analysis project Ga0115002, IMG submission 89576) | Marine microbial communities from western Arctic Ocean - ArcticOcean_MG_CB11_86 | ecosystem: Environmental > Aquatic > Marine > Oceanic | place: Arctic Ocean: Canada Basin | collected... | reverse complement strand
GCCACATAGACACCGAGTTATCCATGGGCGAGGTCCGCAAGGCCATGGTGGGACTGACCGAACTGCAAAAGGAAGTCATATCTCTTCGCTTTGCCGCTGGCCTGTCCGTCGCCGAGACGGCAGAAGCCATTGGCAAAAAGGGAAACGCCGTAAAAGCATTGCAACATGCGGGGCTGAAAAAGCTGCGTCGGTTGCTCAACCCGGAGATGCCGGCTCCATCGATTCTGGTACAGCAGCAGGAGATGTTGCACTGGAATGGCGGCTGGAGCACTCCTACGCCGCATTCCAAATGATGACGCACATGAAGCAAGACTTTGACGACATACTAAATGAATGCCTCGAGCGGGTAGCCGCTGGTGAGGACATTACTGCGTGCATCGAGCGTTACCCGGAGCAGGCTGAAGAGCTAGCCTCGCTGCTCAGGATTGCCAAAGTTACGATGAAGGTGGCTTCGGAAGTCTCACAGACTGACGACGTCAAGGCCAGGATATTGGCCCGAGTTCAGCAGAGGATTGCTCAGGCGGACGCCGGGGTTAGGCCCTTAGCCAGGGAACGAAAAGGTATTCAGAGATTCGTCCCCAGCTTCGCTGCTAACCCTGTCTTTAGGCCCGTGATGATAGGTTTCGCCGCCGTATTCGTCTTGCTGGTGGCCGCTGGCGGTAGCACATTGGCATCAGCGGATAGCGTTACTGGAGATCCGCTTTACTGGCTGAAGAAGACCAGTGAGACCGTGGCGCTGCAGATCCCACGGTCGGACGAGGGCAGGGCCAGAGCCCAGGCGCACCTGGCTGTAGTCAGGGGACAGGAAGTGCAGGTTTTGCTGTCCAGGGGGCGGCTTTTCGATGCAGAGCGAGCAGGCCTACGCATTCGGTATCACCTCAATGTGTCCGCAGATCACATCGGCATTCTGCTATCCAGTGATCCTGTGAAGATGACGCCCCGGCCCGCACAGCTAATGAGCGTGCCTACCGCCGTCGGCTTGCGGCAGGTGTTGGAGCGCGACGAGAGTACGGTAAAAAAATACCTTACTTCTCTGCTGGACGAAGCGCCGTCAACGCACCAGTTTCGCATCAGGCGGATCATTTACCAGACGGACTATGGTTACCGTGTGCTGATTCAGGCCATCGACGAACGCAACAGCTTTGCGGTGAGCCAGCCGGTCTCCGGCTCGTCTCTCACAGGCTCCGCATATTAGCGTCACAGTGACCTGCCCCGGTCGGCCCTTTCGTTTTCATTCTTCCTTAAGCGACCATATAACTTTCGATCGTGTCTTTTATGCAAGCCATAATCGAGCTTTCATGTAGCGACAAAATTGTAAAAACAATACATGAAAGAAAGTTTGAGAATCAGATATGTAGGGTACTTGTCAAATATTCCAGTAGAAGTGCTAAAATGAGTATTGTCGGGCCATGCTGAACAAGTCTAATGACGTGTAGAGCAATGCCCGGTCAATAACAGGGGGCCATGCTTAGTAAAGAATGTTAATTATTTGGCGAATTCTGCAAATCGCGTTTACTCGAAGGTGGTGCATGGTTGGTGCATACACCTCCATGATCGGTGCCACCGTAGCCTATCTATTTCTTCCTAAATACTTCGGCGAAGCCATAGACACTGTAAAGAACATGCTAGAGGGCGGCCAACTCGACAACGCCGCCATATTTACAATTGTCGGCACAATATTCGTCCTAAGCGTCATCCGCGGCGTACTTTCATTCTTTCAGACGTATTTAGGTGAAGCGGCTTCTCAGTACGTTTCCTACGACCTCCGAAACAAACTATACGATCACATACAGCACCTCCCATTCGGTTTCCACGATAAGCATCACACCGGCAATCTGATGTCCAGAGCCATCACAGATGTTGAGAACATTCGCATGTTCGTGAACATGGGAGTAGTTCGTACACCTTATTTCATAGCTCTGTTTATCGTCGTTGCCGTAATCTTGCTGCGCATGGACTGGAAACTTGGTCTGGTCGCCGTGAGCTTCATGCCTTTTGTTGCCATTCAGTCCGGGTTCGCTCGACTTCGAATGCGTCGGGCTTGGCTAATTATTCAGGACATGATGGCAGAGCTAAACACAGTCCTGCAGGAAAACCTGACTGGGCAGCGTGTGGTCAAGGCCTTCGCTTCAGAAGATTTCGAGAACCAGAAGTACAACAACCAGAGCCGAGAGGTATCTACCTCAGTAATCCGGGCAGAGCGTCTTCGTGTATCCAACACCGCCTTCACGTTATTCTCGTTCCAGATTGCGTTGGCGTTGATACTCTGGTTCGGTGGGTCTCGCGTCATCAACGGCGACATGAGTATCGGTGAACTGGCGGCGTTCGTCTTTTATATGCAGATATTGGCCATGCCGGTACGAATGTCCGGTATGGTAGTCAATTCCTATGCCAGGGCAGCTTCTGCGGGTCAGCGTCTATTTGAGATCCTCGACCTAAAGGCTGAAGAGGAAGAGGCCCAAGGGTCAACAACCTTGAGCAACGTTAAGGGCCACGTGAAATTCGAGAACGTATCTTTTAGTTACGATGAGGGCGTGCCCGTCCTGAAGAACATCAACATAGAAGCGGAGCCTGGGAAAATCATTGCGCTGCTTGGTGCGCCGGGGAGCGGTAAAAGTTCAATCATCAATCTGTTGCCCAGGTTTTACCATGCAGATTTGGGCCGTATCACTATTGATGGCATAGATGTCAACGATATCAGTCTAAAGAGTCTTCGCCACAATATTGGAATGGTGCAGCAGGACGTGTTCCTGTTCACCTCCACGTTGGAGGGGAACATTATATACGGTAAAGAAGACGCTACTTATGACGAGGTAGTTAGCGCGGCAAGCGTAGCCCAGTTGCATGACCACATAATGTCTCTGGACGACGGTTACGATACGGCTGTTGGGGAGCGTGGATCCACATTGTCCGGCGGCCAGCGCCAGAGAATGTCCATTGCCCGCGCGGTGCTCCTAGACCCGCCAATACTGATACTGGACGACTCCACCTCCAGCGTTGACGCCAACACCGAGGAGGAGATTCGCAAGGCCATGGAGGAGGTAATGGAGGGCAGAACGACCTTCATTATCGCGCATCGCCTTAGTACAGTTCACCGTGCAGACGAGATCATTGTCCTAGACAAAGGTGAGGTAGTGGAACGCGGAACACACCAGGAGCTTCTGGCCAAGAACGGCAAGTATCGCGAAATATACGAATTACAACTGCGGCCCCAAGAGGAAGTCCTCCGGGATATGGACCTGGATGACGACGGCAAGGCCATTGTAAGCGGGAGGGCAAATAGATAATGCACGGTAGCGCCTTCCAGGGAGTTTCAAGGGGTCAGGTCGACGAGGTAACATTTGGCAGGGTATACGACAGACAGGTCATATTGCGCCTTCTGCCGTACGTATTCCCATACAAGCGATTGGCACTGATAGCCACAGTGGCAATGCTGGTTTACACAGTAAGCCAGGTATCAATTCCCTACATGATCAAACTGGGTATTGATCAGTTCATCGATGTGGGTGATTTTTCTGGCCTGACCGTCTTATTCGGAGTTTTCATTGCGGTTGCCTGTACCAACTGGGTCGCCAACTACACCCAGCAGTTGTACATGGAGAAGGTTGGACAAGGCGTCCTTTACGACCTGCGACGCACGTTGTTCGCCCATCTGCAAAAGCTGTCCCTGTCTTACTACGACAAGACCGAGGTAGGCCGCATCATGTCCAGGGTGCAGGGCGACGTATGGCAGCTTCAGGAGTTCATGAACGTCGTTATCATGACCTTGGCAGACCTTCTGAGCCTTGCCGGTATCATCATCATGCTTCTCATCATGGACTTGAAGCTTGGCCTTATTACAATGGCAGTTCTTCCGCTTCTGATATTAATAATGGCTGTTTGGCAGCCCTTCGCCGTTAAGGCATTCCTCCGGGTACGCCGGGCAATTTCCATAGTTAACGGCGCTCTTAACGAGAACATCACGGGCGTGCGGGTTGTGCAGGCGATGAACCGCCAGAACCGCAACCTGCAGCAGTTCGACGAGAAAAACTCTGAGCACCTATTTTCCAATCTGGTGGCCAGCAAGCTCTCGTCGGGCCTAATACCAGTTGTCGACATACTCACTGCGGTGGCCATCGGCCTGGCCATCATATTCGGCTCTCGTATGGTCTCTCTCAGCCAGCTGGAAGTAGGAGTGCTGGTCGCTTTCATCATGTACGTGCAGCGTTTCTTTGATCCGATTCGAAACCTGACGATGCAGTACACGCAGCTCCAGCGTTCCATGGCATCAGGCGCTCGTATATTTGAGCTTCTGGATGTGGAGCCGGATCTGGTCGATACCGAGAACGCCACCGATCTGCCCAGGCTAACGGGTGCAGTGGAGCTCAGGGACCTTAGCTTTAGCTACGCAGCTGCTTCCAAGGAAGTTCAGACTATGGCTCGGGAGACTGTTGAAGAGAGAAATGGGACCAATGGTCATGGGGACGGAAATGAGCTCCCGGACGTTCTAAAGAATCTTAACTTGGAAATCAAGGCGGGCGAGACCGTGGCCATCGTCGGTCCTACGGGGGCCGGCAAGACCACGCTGGTGTCGCTGATATCGCGATTCTACGATGTGCCCAGGGGGCGTGGCTCGATCCTGGTTGACGGCACCGACATTCGAGACGTGACCAGGGGTTCCCTGGCCGGTCAGATGAGCATGGTGCTGCAAGAGCCCTTCCTCTTCTCCGGGACCGTTAGGGACAACATCAAGTACAACAAGCTTGATGCGACTCAGGAACAGATGGAGGAGGCAGCCAAGGCTGTGGGTGCCCACGACTTCATCATGAGCATGGAAGAGGGCTACGACACTTATCTGGCAGAGCGCGGCGTGAACCTGAGTCTGGGCCAACGCCAGCTAATCAGCTTTGCTCGTGCCATCGTGGCCGACCCGCGAATACTTATCTTGGATGAGGCCACGGCAAATATTGACAGCTACACGGAGATGCTTATTCAGCGTGCTCTTCAGAAGCTGCTGGTAGGCCGCACCGCCATCGTGATTGCGCATAGGCTCTCGACTATACGAGGGGCTGACAAGATCGTTGTGCTGAACCTCGGCGAGATCATGGAAGTGGGAACTCACGAAGAGTTGATGAATAGCGAAGGCCTCTATGCCCACCTCTACCATATGAACTACGCGTCTATTGAAGCTCCGGAACCAGCCACAGCCAACGGGGCGTCCAGCAGAGACTAATTCCCAACATAGGCTTATAGTTAAAGGGGCAGGTGACTCACCTGCCCCTTTTGCATTCTAGGTCTTTTCTCAAACAGTCCAGAATTGCTAGAATGGCCCCATGACTTCCATCTACACAATCGGCCACAGCAACCATAAGTGGGAGACCTTCCTGCCTCTTCTTACAATGCACGATGTTGAACTTCTGGTTGACGTGCGCTCCAGGCCAGTGAGCAGGTTCGCGCCGTTCACTAACAAGGTCAGGTTTCCTGGCTTGTTGGCGGCAGAGGGCGTCGGTTACCTGTTCATCGGTTACCTGTTCAAGGGAGAGGCTCTGGGAGGCAAGCCCGAAGACCCTTCTCTCTATAATGGGGAGGGCAGGCCTGACTACGCAAAGATAGCCAAAGACGTTGGTTTTATAGCCGGCGTTGCAGTCCTGGTAGCAGCCGGGGGTGACCAAAATACAGCCATCATGTGCTCGGAAGGAGACCCCGCCGGGTGTCATCGTTGGCTGCTGCTAGCGCCGGCACTGGAATCACACGGGGTCCAGATACTTCACATTCTGGAGACGGGTGAGATCAGCAGCCCGCTACCGATAGGTGTCTAGACTATGACATTTCGCATTGCCACACTGAACATGGAACAGGACCACAAACGCTGGGACGATCGTCGCGGTCTCATCATCTCGGAGATGGGTCGGCTGAAGCCCGACATCTTCTGCATGAACGAGGTCTGCATACCGCGCCAGACAGGGCGATGGCTTCAGCAGGTTGGCGGAGCGGCTGCAGGGCACACCTACTGTCTGGTGCAACTGTCGCGTCCGGGCGAGAAGTCCCTGGCGGACGGCGAGGGCATCCTCACGCGCTTTCCCATCGTTGAGACTGCTAACCTAGATTACCGCATCCATGACGGCGTGGCGCAGGTGGCCCGGCTTGAAGTGGATGGCAGGCTGGTCGACGTTTACGTAACTCACCTATACCGCTCGATAGGGGAGGACTCTGAGAGGATAATTCAAGTGCAACGGCTATTGGAGTGGGTCAGCAGCCGCAATGATGCCGATGTCAGGATCGTCTGTGGCGACTTCAACGCGACGCTGGACATGCCCTCAGCAAAGCTAATGCGGTCCGCGTTCGTGCCTTCTCAGACAGATGTCACGGCCTTTACGCCGCTGGAGGGCGTAATGGGTGATGTGTCGCACCCCGATTGGCGGCGCTTCGACCGATGTATCGATTTCATCTGGGTAGCAGGTCAAGCCAAGGTCGTGGAAAGCGGAGTCTGCTTCGCGGAGCCTGCAAATGACGACCCTACGCTATACCCGTCTGACCACGCAGGCGTCTGGGCAGATCTGGATTTCGCCTAGGTTGGTGAGGTAGCTGAGCCTTTATTTGCATCACTGATTGAGGCTAGCAGTGATGCGGGTATCAGCGCCATCGCCGCCGGGAAGTAGAATAGCCCGATGGAGGAGGCGCTCAACAGAGAAAAGACCACAATCGCGATTGTGCAGGTCCACGCCAGGCTAATGCCGAATCGAGGTCTGGTCGTCAGCAGCACCACCGCCATGGCAGCCGCAGCAGTCAGCGCAACAGGTAATGCCAGTATGGGAACTATTCTTAGCCCGTGAAGGTCGACAACAGATGCCGATAAGCTCTCCGTTGTGGTTTCGGCTTCGACAAACGTTAAAGTAGCTTGGCTTTGACTGCCCGTACTGTTTACGGCTACGGCAGTTGTGGACTCACCAGAATAAAAACCGGTCCAGAAGATAAGAACCAGCAGTGCTGCCCATGCAAAGATGTGGCCGACCAGTGCCGCCGTTAGCGCCCATTTACGCATATAACGCTCTTATAAGTAGCATCTGGATGATATCATCCGGAGCCATTTTCGAACAGGCTCCCCTGCATGGTGGCGTCAGGCTTGTCCTTGGTATAGGCAATGCCGAAGTGCTCGTAGGCGCGCCGGGTTGCCATACGACCGCGGGGAGTCTTGTCCAGAAAACCCAACTGCAACAGGAAAGGCTCATACACGTCCTCGATGGTGTCCGACTCCTCGCTGATTGACGCTGCGATGGTGTCCAGACCCACCGGGCCGCCGTTGAACTTCTCAATGATCGACAGGAGCACGCTGCGGTCAACGCCATCCAGTCCCAACTCGTCCACAGCAAGGCCAGTCAGGGCGTCCCGCGCCACGTCTGCTGTGATGACGTCGTCTGCCTTGACCAGCGCGTAGTCCCGCACGCGGCGTAGCAGCCGGTTGGCGATTCGGGGCGTTCCCCGTGCGCGACGAGCGATCTCCTGCAAGCCCTCGTCCTCTGATTCGATGTCCATGATTCTGGAAGACCGGGTTACTATGGTGTTCATGGCGGGTTCGTCGTAGAACTCCAGCCGATGGATGTTGCCGAAGCGGTCCCTAAGGGGAGCGCTGACCATGCCGTACCGTGTGGTAGCGCCAATAAGCGTGAAGGGCTTGATGCTCAGGTTCATGCTCCTTGCCTTCAGTCCCTTGTCGATGACCCAGGAGACGAAGAAGTCCTCCATGGCCGGGTAAAGTACTTCCTCAACGGTGCGGCTCAGGCGGTGGATCTCGTCGATGAATAGAATGTCGTCCTGCTGTAGCTGCGTGAGGATTGCCACCATGTCGCCGGGCCTTTCAATGGCCGGGCCAGATGTTGTCTTGATGCGCACGCCCATCTCGGTGGCCATAATGTTGGCCAGCGTCGTCTTGCCCAGTCCAGGAGGGCCGTACAGCAGTACGTGGTCCAGAGGCTCGCCGCGCTGACGTGCCGCCTTGATGCTGATATCCAGCAAGCCTTTTACGGTGTCCTGGCCAATGTAGTCTGAAAGCTGGCGAGGGCGCAGGCTATTGTCTAGGTTGTGGTCGTCTTCATGGGGCGCGCCGGATACCATCCGCTGTGTCATCTGGTCACCTGGTTTTTGCAGCGCTAATGAGTTGTTTAGAACGTGTGTTCATTCTATGCGTGGGCGGATGCGGAGGTCAAGAAGCTTTCGATGAATCCTCGTGCACGTATGTTCCTCAGAGTGTCTCCTTGATCTATCGAGTTGTGACGGGCTCTCACAAGCAGGACTCATAAACGTAATAGCTACGAAAGCGGTCGCACGATTCACATGTTGATAATGACCTTGCCCGATGCGTGGCCTTCTTCCATATATCGGATTGCGTCGGGAACCTCACTGATCGCAAAGCGCCTGTCGATTCGAGGAGTTACCTTGCCTTAGTAAATAAGATTACTTATGAAAGTCAAGTCGTCCTGATTGGGATTCACCAACATGTTGCCCATTTTCTTGTCGCTGACCAATGAAAACCATGGCCCCAGCAGCATGGCCTGAAACAATTGACTCATCGAACGTCCAGTCATAAACTATGTCCCATTCGGCTTCAGCGAACCTTTGTATTGGGAGATTGAGTGGTAACCGTTGGCGGCATGAATCAGGTCGTACTGCAGACCGTTCTGCGAGAAATCTTCCTTGGTGTAGTCAATGATGTGATCCGCTCCAAGCGAACTCACCATGTCCACCTTGCCTGTGCTGCAAACGCCAGTAACCTCTGCCCCAAATGACTTTGCAAGCTGGACTGCGTACGAACCGACCCCTCCAGATGCACCGTTGATTAGTACATTCTGCCCCGGTTCTATATGGCCCTTGTTGCGTAGGGCTTGCAGGGCGGTGACCGCCGACGGCACGGCCGCTGCCTGCTCAAAGGTCAAGGAATCGGGCTTTAGAATTATCGCTTCTTTTTCGGGAACACATACGTACTCGGCGAAGGCGCCAAACCCACACCGGGAAACGTCGCCGAAAACCTCGTCGCCAATGTGGAATCTACTAACACTGCTGCCCACCGCCTCAACCCGGCCAGACACATCCGTGCCGAGAATCCTGTGTTTGGGTTTCAACGGTCCAGACACGGCGCGAATCATGAATGGGTCGGCCCTGAGGATATGCCAGTCACCGGAGTTGACTGATGCGGCCTCAATCTTGATCAATATCTCATCGTCCGCCGGTACAGGGGTTTCGATCTCCTCGAGTTGGAGAACATCGGGAGACCCGTATTCGTAGTAGACCACTGCAGACAGATTCGAGAATAATTTCGGTGACAAGCGTCGAAGCCAATTCTAGCATATGCGCACATATGACAGTTCAGGCCATGATATTATTTGAATGCTTAAAACCCTCAACCTCGTGTAACCAAGAAATTCCCCAAGCCGTGTTTTGAGATAACGCGAGTAGGACGACAATGTTCTCGTATATCCTGGACGAAAATACAGAACTCCATCTGCTGGAAGAGCGTCACTCAGAAGAGCTTTTTGCGGCTATCGAGGGTAGTCGCGAGTATCTGGAACGCTGGCTTCCGTGGGTGAGCAACGTGCGCAACAGCGATGAATCGCGGCGGTACATCATCGGCGCTCTACAGCAGTTCGCAGACAGCAACGGCATGGCTGTCGCTATTCGCTATCAGGGCAAGCTGGCCGGTGTCATCAATCTGCATTTCCTGGACAGGTACAGCGAGCGTACCTCTATAGGCTACTGGCTGGCTGAGGACTTCCAGGGCAAGGGCCTGATTACCAGGGCCTGCTCTCTGTTGATTGACCATGCCTTTGGCCCGCTAGAGCTGAACCGTGTGGAGATTCGCTGCGCCTCCGACAACACCAGGAGCAGGGCTATTCCCGAGCGGCTGGGCTTTAAAGAAGAGGGCACGCTGCGGCAGACCGAGCGCGTGGGCGACAGGCTGCTGGACCATGTGGTCTACGGCATCCTGGCCGACGAGTGGCGTAATGCCGCAAATTGACTCGATATAGGCCCGTTAACTAAACTCAGATCTCTGAAGGCGCAACGGCGGCGGACAGTGCAAAATTTCCCATGAGGTATATAAAAATAATGTCAGGATATTTGCTGAGCGAGGAAGAGCTCCTCCTAAAGAAGACGGTGCGGGACTTCGCTGACAACGAGCTTGTGCCGAACGCGGCAGGCCTCGACGAGAGTCAGAAGTTCCCCTGGGATAACTTTCGAAAGCTTGCGGACCTGGGCATGCTTGGCCTGGGCATCGACGAGGAATACGGCGGCAGCGGTGGCACCACGCGCCAGATCGTTGTGGTGGGCGAGGAGATCGCGCGAGGCTGCGCTGCCACTGCGACCACCTGTCTGGCACACCTGTGCCTTTGTGCCCACTACATCCAGATGTATGGGACCGAGGGCCAGAAGCGGCAGTTCTTGCCAGACCTGGCCACCGGTAAGAAGGTAGGCGCCTTCGCCCTCACCGAGCCTGGTGCAGGCAGCGATGCGGCGAATATGCAGACGGCCTCCAAGCGGACCAACGGCGGCTACGTGCTTAACGGCACCAAGACATTTATCACCAACGCTCCGGAAGCCGACGTTTTTGTTGTCATGGCCACGCAAGACCGCAGCCTGCGCACTCGTGGCATCGACGCGCTTATCGTCGAGGGCGACACCAAAGGCATCACTGTTAACCCTCTGAAAGGCAAGATGGGCATTCGCGCCTCGTCGATAGCCGAGGTTGTATTCGACAATGCTGCTGTGCCGGAAGAGAACCGCATGGGCGAAGAGGGCGAGGGCTTTCGTTTGACTATGCAGGTGCTCAATGCCAGCCGCATAGCCATAGCCACTCTTTGCGTGGGCATCGCGCAGGCGGCATTCGAGAGCGCGGTCAACTATGCCAAGCAGCGGGAGATCTTTGGCCAGCATGTAGCCGACTTCCAGGGCATCCAGTGGATGATTGCTGACATGGCCACGCAGCTTGATGCGGCGCGGCTGCTTACCATGCGCAGCGCGACGCTGCTCGACGAGGGCCAGCCCTTCATTAAAGAGGCGTCCATGGCCAAGCTATTCGCGTCCCGGGCGGCAGTGGAGTTGTCAGACAAGGCTGTGCAGATTCACGGCGGCGTAGGCTACCTCGCTCCCACCACGGCGGAGCGCCTATATCGTGACGCCAAGGTCACCGAGATATACGAGGGCACCTCTGAGGTACAGCGACTCATCATCGCCCGCCAGATCCTGCAGTCTGACGTTCTCTAATAGCCGCTACACAATGTTGTAAGGCACATCGCAGACGGTTATCATTGCCTTGCCTGATTAAAGGCGAGGGACTATATGAGTTCGCGCCCTTCGACAGGTCCCGAGTTTGTCGAAGATGCTCGATGAAATCGGCACTCAGGGTGAACGT
>Ga0115002_10008476_pt1 | contig 11383 bp, 10 predicted proteins | sample ArcticOcean_MG_C_8_FD_89576 | JGI IMG/M metagenome (GOLD analysis project Ga0115002, IMG submission 89576) | Marine microbial communities from western Arctic Ocean - ArcticOcean_MG_CB11_86 | ecosystem: Environmental > Aquatic > Marine > Oceanic | place: Arctic Ocean: Canada Basin | collected... | reverse complement strand
GGGCATTTGTTCTTCGACTAACCAGTTACCCAGAAAACGTGCAAATGTTGCGGCGTTTGCGCGGAACCTGGTATCAATTGCCCAATTCCGCGAAATCGAAGTAGCCCAATTCCTGGAAGACGAAAACGCTTCTTGAAAACGTCGGAAGTCTTTCACTGTGAAGCGATTAGCTACCGCCGGGCGAAATTGCTAGCGTCTGGCCAATAGGGTATATCCGGAAAACCCGAAGTTTCCTGCACGGATCGTTGCGTCTTTTGTCACTAGTAATGGTGTCACGGCAGTTTCTCTGGCAGTTTTCGCTGCAACAGGAGATGGGTGTTCGAGACAAGTACTTAAGAAGATGCACTTAGATACGACCGGCGGCAGACTTGCCAATGGTTGCATTCATATTCGGAAGTAAAAGGGCCAAGCAAATGCGACTAACTTTGCGAACCATGTTGGCGTACATGGACGATATTCTCGATCCCGCGGATGCTGAGGAGTTGTCGAGCAAGATTAAGGAGAGCGAGTTTGCGAGCCGTTTGGTGCATCGCATACGGAGTTCAATGCGTCATTTGCGAGTTGGTGCTCCGAAGCTGGATGGGAAGGGGATGGCATTGGATCCCAATACGGTCGCGGAATACTTGGACAATGCTTTGCCGCACGAGAGATTTCCGGACTTTGAAAAAGTCTGTTTAGAATCGGACGTGCATTTGGCGGAGGTAGCGGCGTGCCATCAGATTTTGACTTTGGTACTAGGAGAACCGGCAGACGTACCTGAGGCGATTCGAGATCGAGTTTATTTGTTGGGTACGCAAAATCCAAAGGCGGCGGCAGGCAAGACGATCGAAACGGCAGATGGGTCGCACTTGCGAGTCGACGCGCAGCACAACCGCAAGGCGGCCATGGAGCCGCCTAAATCCCAGTTGGAGGAGCGGCCGAAAGCCGAGGGCGCGGTGGGCTCACAAGCGAGTGTCGAGGAGGAGCGAGTCACGGAAGTGCCGGAATACATGAAGGCGGCCCACCGCAAGCCGGTTTGGGTTTACTTCGTTGGTGCTGCCGCATTGATAATGTTCGGCTTTATCGGCTATCAATTCTATCAATTGATGTTCAATTCTGGCCCAGATGTTGTCTTGCAACCTGAGACGACAGACCCCGAACTGCCGGAACCAGTCGAGCCAGTGCCAGCCGATCCCGTGATCATTAATCCCGATCCGAATTCGCCTGCCGTCGATACGCCACCGGTGGTTCCGCCTGCAGATCCGAATGTTGGTCCAGTTGTCGAGCCCGGCGTGCCAACGATTCCGTCAGTCGACCCATCTGTTCATCCGCCTGCCAACGGCAATGATACAGTCCCAAACAATGAAAATGAAGTCATTCCACCGCCCAATGAGATCCCAGAGACCAATGGAGATCCGATCTTACCGCCCGATCCAGATGACCCGACGCAGCCAGTGGTTCCAGCGAATCCAACTGTTAATGGCAACGGTACCAATAACGGTGATTCTGTAGTTGGCCCCAATGAGTTGGCGCGTATCGACGTTAATCCTACCGTCGTGGATGTCGGCAAAAATACGTCGAGCGACGATCAAGTGTTGGCTCGTTGGAATACGACCGAAGAGGCTTGGTTGCGGGTTCCGCCACGAGCGATGCTGGCTTCGACTCAGCGTTTGACGGTTTTGCCGATGTACCAGCCTCAAATCTTATTGATGAGTGGAATTCAACTGCAGTTCTCCGGCGCGTCGACAGTTCAGCTGCTGCCCACCGATGCTCAAGGCGTCTCGGGGTTGGCGGTTGAGACGGGTCGAATTCTACTGGACACGGGCAATGCTGATCGCATTCGATTGCGAATTGGTACCCGTAGCGGCGTGTTAGTCTTTGGCGACATCAAGTCGATCGCGGCGATTGAAGTCAAGAAGTATTTGCCGCCTGGAGCAGATGCTCGGACGACAGATGCAGCGGTTGTGGTAATGATCTATGCCAGTAATGGAAGTGTTCAGTGGCAAGACGCCAAGGAGACAGCGACCACCACTATTAATAGTGGTGAGCTGCGATATTACATCGATGACGAGGATGGTCAAACGGTAAGCTATGGCTCGGGACCCAAATGGATTTCGGGAGTGGTCGCTTCGCAGATTGAAAAGCGAGCTGCTACGGAACTCGAGCCACATTTGAGCTTGGATCGATCGATTAGTTTGTCGCTGAAAGAACGCGCAGGGGATTCCAAAATAGAAGTTCGTTCATTGGCAGCGCGTAGTTTGGCCCATCTTGGCGAATTGAATGCCCTGATCAAGGAGCTCAGTGAACCGAATCAACATTCGTTTTGGCCGCAAGACTTCGGCACTTTGTTGAAAGTAAATCTGGAACGGCCCGAAAACGCAAAACGAGTTTTCTCGCTGCTGCAGCGCATCGACGCTCAACGAGCGGAAGAGATGTACAAGCTGATTACTGGTTATTCGGAAGAAGAGTTGGGTACCGGCGGTGCCAAGAAGTTGGTGGACTTGTTAGAGAGCGATCAGCTTATCGAACGAGTTTTGGCCATCGAAAATCTAAAGCAGATTTGCGAAATGGAGTTGTATTATTCTGCTTGGCGGCCCGAGGCGTTCCGAAGGTCCAAAGTGCAACGCTGGCGCGAGCGTTTGGAAGACGGATTAATTGTCTACAAGCATCCGCCGTCCCCCATTCCTCCCATTCCAGCGGCAGTGGTTCCGCCAGCCACGACGACTCAGCCAAAGGGCGATGTGCTACCTTAGAGCTGCAGTTTTTTGGATTCAAAACGAAATTGAGCGTTATCTGCTGGTTGAGATCCGGTCGAGACGTGAGTCTAAGTCAATTGCGATTAACAATTTAAGAAAATCACTCGCCGCTAGACTGGCTATTCAATCAGAGAATTCTTTCCTCGAAAGGATTCCCCTTACCTAAACTCGGTTACCCGCTAGAATAAGGGATCGAATCGAGTTAAATGCCCGTTCGATGCAGTCGCCAATCGCAGCTGTAGATCAAAATGAATCGCGATTACCGACAAGCTATTTGCGTTTGTTCTGCGCTCGACACAGAGTTAGAATGGGCCGTTTGGCTAATTGTCGATAAGTCCTTTCATAGGCGATAGATTAGTTGGCTGCAGCAAAATGATCACGAGCAACAAGAATCAGCGATTCACTCAGTCTTTCTGAGAGTGTGCTCTTGAGATTGTTGTCCCTCCCCCGTTTGATTTACGAACCGGAACGTTCGTTTTTTGGGGAGCGAATTTTGACTTAAAGGTGAATAGGAGAGCCAACAGTGGATATCGATATTTCAGCAAGACATGGGCAGCTTGGCTCCGAAACTCAGAGCAAGATCTCTGATAAGGTGGGTAAACTCCCCAGGTTTTTTGACAAGCTGACGGCGATTCACGTCATTGTAGATTTAAAAAATGAAGAATCAGTCGAAGTGGAGATTCGGGTATCGGCGGAACACACTGATAATTTTGTTGCGACAAGCGACGGTGACTCGGTGATGACAGCTGTTGATGGAAGTCTTCACAAGATTGAACAGCAGATACGAAAACACAAAGAAAAAACAACAGATCGTCGGGCCACGGGACATAAGCATATGGAATTGCCGAGCGATTCTAGCGACGATGGCGTCGATGAAGACGACGAATGATCGTAGTCAGTCAGCGGAGAATCAGAACTGCTGCACGCTTTGAGCCCGCACGCCCGCACTAACCGCGATAGAACTCGCGACACAAGTAAATTCGAAAGGTACACAAATGAAATTTTCCGAGTTCGTTAATCTCGATGCTATTCAGGCAGATCTGAAAGCGGACGACAAGGAAGGTGTGATTGCAGAGTTGGTGGATTCTTTGATCGCAGCCAACACGATTGGTAGTGATGAGCGCGACAGTATTATCAAAGCGATCATGAAGCGTGAAGAGTTAGGTAGTACGGGTATTGGTCGAGGCGTTGCAGTGCCTCACACCAAGCATGGTAGTGTCGAAAAACTCACAGGCACCGTTGGCGTTAGTTTAGAAGGCGTCGACTTTGAGAGTTTGGATGGCGAAAAAGTCCAATTGTTCTTCTTGTTAATTTCTCCGCACGATCGTCCTGGCGACCACCTTCGTGCACTCGAAAATATTTCGCGACAACTGCGAGACGACACGTTTTGTCGATTCCTCAAGCAGGCGAAAACAGCAGGCGATATTGCTCAGTTGTTAGAAGAAGCTGATAACAACCAATTTGCCTCGTAATTTTCCATCGTAAATAACACATACGTGAGTCATTCAAAGTGATGACTCATTCGGCGAATCAAGGGCCGGTTTTTCGACCGCGGGTTCCATTCGTAGAGCTCCGCCGCCTTACCGAAAGAGAAAGCGATGACCGAAAAGACTGTCAGTAAAGTCGTCACAATCAATAACGAACAGGGTCTGCATCTGCGCCCCGCCGAACTCATTGCTCGGATGGCAAATCAGTTTGAATCGAACGTTGAACTGATCAAAGATAGTGAGCGCGTAGACGGAAAGAGCATCATCAACATCGTGACCCTCGGCGCTACTAAGGGTACGCAGTTGCGGATTGAAGCATCTGGTGCCGATGCCGAACAGGCTATCGCGGCGCTCGCCGAATTGTTCGACAACGAGTTCTTAGATACCGAGACCGCCGAACAAACTTAGTTTGTCGACAACTGTGATGGGCGTTTTCGATTCGTTCAGATTAGGGCCTCGTCGCGCCTTATTATGTAACAGACATCACTCAACTAACGCATCATCATCATGCTTATCCTGCAAGGTATTCCAGTTTCGCCGGGAGTCGCTGTCGCGGAAGCGGTAGTGATCGATAACGAGGGGTTTAGGATCCCCAGAAGATTCGTTTCGCGCGATGCGGTCGATGACGAATTGTCTCGTTTGCAGTCTGCAACGGATGCAGTTGCCGCGGATATCGCCAGCAATCGAGATGCTATTTCCAAGCAACTTGGCGAGCAGTACGGAGCAATTTTTTCAGCCCATCTTCAGATGCTTCGCGACCCCAAATTGCACGCTGAACTGGAGGAGCTGATTCGAGACCGGCACTACTGTCCCGAATACGCCGTCAGCCGCACCATGAGGGGTTATGCCAAGGCATTTCAAGAGCTGGATGACCCGTATCTAGCCGAGCGAGCGCACGATATTTTCGATTTGGAAAAGCGTTTGCTGCGAAATCTACTCGGCCGACGACGCGAAGAATTATCTCATATTACAACACCCGTTATCGTGTTGGCCCACAACCTTACGCCCAGCGAAACGGCAAATCTGGATCCTCAATATGTGATGGGGTTTGGCACTGAAATTGGTGGTGCTGGTGGCCATACATCGATCGTTGCTAAAGGGCTGGAGATTCCAGCGGTTGTCGGTATCGGCAATTTCTTGACAGATGTTTCGGGCGGCGATTTGATCGTCGTCGATGGCGACTCGGGTCGAGTCATCATGCAGCCAGATGAAGAGACGTTGGCCTACTACAAACACGAGGCGGAGGAGCATCGAACTTTTGCAGAGCGGTTGGAGACGCTCCGCGACTTGCCAGCTGAAACAACCGACGGGAGCCGAGTTTACATTACGGCTAATATCGAGTTTCCGCACGAGGTGAATGCCTGCATGCGTCGGGGAGCAGATGGTATTGGTTTGTATCGCACAGAGTTTCTCTATCTCGGTGCCGACCACGAACCGAGCGAAGAGGAGCATCACGACGCCTATTCCAAAGTGGTTCAGGAAATGGACGGTCGTCCGGTCGTGATTCGCACTTTGGACCTCGGCGCCGACAAGATGGGGCACCTCCCATTGGCAGAAGAGGAGAAGAATCCGTTTCTTGGACTCCGCAGCATTCGACTTTCGCTTCGCAACTTGCCATTGTTTCGAGTCCAGTTGCGCGCCATTTTGCGAGCGAGTGCTATTGGCGATGTCCGAATCATGTTTCCTTTGATCACTACGCTGCACGAATTGCGGCAAGCCAAAATGGTGCTCAACGATGCCATGGAGGATTTGGAAGATGAGGGAGTGGAGTTCAATCGGGATATTCCAACGGGCATGATGGTGGAGTCTCCAGCTGCTGTCGTGATGATCGACAAGTTTCTCAAAGAGGTCGACTTCATTAGCATTGGAACCAATGACTTGGTGCAGTATTCCTTGGCGGTCGATCGAAGTAACAATCATGTAGCCGACCTTTACCAAAATGGTGATCCCGCGGTTTTGCGTTTGCTCGATACGACGATACGTTCGGCGAAGCAGGCGAATATCCCAACGTCGATGTGTGGTCAAATGAGTGCTGGGATTGATTACACAATGTTGTTATTGGGTTTGGGATTGAGGCGATTTAGTGTTCCACCGAGTGCCGTTCCTGAGATCAAAAAAATATGTCGATCGGTGGCGATTAGCCAGTGTGAGGATATTACGAGACGCGCAATGGCGATGGATAGTGCTCGCGAAGTCGACACGTTTCTTCGCGAGCAGTTACGGCAATTAGTGCCAGATATCATGCTGCACTATTAAAGTTTCTGGGCAGTTAAGGGGCGGCTTTACCGCTGGATTGAGACTTCGTTTTCGATCTCTGGTTCTATTTGGCTACTAAAGCACGTTTATATGTTGCGTTGAGCGTGGCGAGGTCGATAGACATTACCTGCTGCAGTGAAGCGACTTAGGGTGGAAATTCGGGTGGAATAGCGGGCTCCGACCCCTTCTTTGTAGGGGTGTGAAACTGATTTCCCGGCCAAAAAACGTCAAAGTGCTCCTCCGCCAGAAGGCTGGTGCTGGTAGAATTTAGGTTCCTCCTATACGAGACCACGGCGAACCGATTGGTCTGCCTCACGTAGGGTAGGGGGGCGAGCTCCCCCGTCGGAGGAAGGGCCAATTAATACAATTTTGATCCTACACGCGTGTGTGGGAACGCATAAACGATGATTCGACAACGAGTACGAATACGATTTCGCAAAGATGGCGACCTGAGGTTGATTAGCCATCGCGACTTAGCGCGGGTATTTGAACGCATGTTTCGCCGCGCCGGACTGAAGCTGAGCATGTCGGAGGGATTTCATCCTAAAGCGAGGGTGAGTTTTCCATCGGCATTGAGTTTGGGAATTGCAAGTCTCTCAGAGGTCATGGAATTCGAGTTGACGGAGACTCCGGAAGCTGCCTTTTTAGAAGCGCAGCTAACTGAGGTTACTCCGCCAGGATTGACGATTACAGAGTTAAGGCTCCTCGATATTGGCGCGAAGAAATGTCGAGTTGAGCAGTTCGTCTACGAATTTCCTGTTCCTCAACAGCTGCATAAACAGGTAGCTGATTCGATTGCAAACCTGATGTCTCAGGAATCCTTTTTGATAGAACGAGAAGGAAAAAAGAAGCCGGTAGATCTGCGAGCTGGGCTAGAAGGTGTGGAGCTAGAAGACGACCGAGTGCGATTTCGGTTGTGGGCTTCCCGCGAGGCCAGCGTTCGACCACGAGAAGTCCTGGAGGTGCTTGGATTAGCCGAGCTGGAGAAAGACGGTCATTACTTGACCCGAACCGACGTAGTTCTTTCTTCCTAATTGGTGATCCCAACGCTCTGACCTCAAAATCGCCACGAGAGTCACGCCGAAGCGTGATTGGAAGCGCGATCCGAAATTGAGTCCGAGATTAGGTCGGGAAGTCCCCGCCAACGGGCTCGTTCAACGGTTGCCCTGCGAAGCCATCGTACGCACTGCAAGGTAAAAATAGGTTTATGAAAAAAGAAATGCTCATCAATGTTTCACAGCCCGAGGAATGTCGGATTGGGATCATTGAAGATGGGTCGTTGGAAGAGCTCTATATTGAACGAGCTAGCCAGGACAATTACGTAGGCAATATCTATAAAGGTCGAGTGGTCAATCTCGAGCCGAGTATTCAGGCGGCGTTCGTCGACTTTGGAGTTGGCCGTAACGGCTTTCTGCACATCAGTGATGTCGAGCCGCAATATTTTCGCCAGGGGGGTTACGACCCGGAAGGTCCGTTTTCGGAAAACGGCAGTTCCAGCAGCAGCAGTAGTTCAAGTGGCGACGATGACAGCAAAGACAAGGACGGCAAAGACAAGCGGGGTCGAGGCCGTCGTCCGCGGCACACTGGTGGTCGACCGCGAGTCAAACCGCCGATTCAAGAGATCTTTAAACGTGGCGACGAAGTTGTCGTTCAGGTCATTAAGGAGGGGATTGGTACTAAAGGACCAACCCTATCTACCTATATCAGCATCCCCGGCCGTTATCTCGTTTTGATGCCGGCGTTGGGTCGAGTCGGTGTTTCGAGGAAGATCGAAGACGACGAAGTTCGTCGTACGATGCGAGATACCATGCTGGAATTGAATCCGCCCAAGGGGCTTGGATTCATCGTTCGGACTGCCGGACAAGAGCGAACGAAAAAAGAGCTTTCTCGCGATATGGCTTACCTGTTGCGATTGTGGAAAGTGATTGTTCGTCGCGTGAAGAAGCAAGCCGCGCCGGTCGATATCTACGAAGAGAGCGACATGATTATTCGCACGATTCGAGATATTGTTACCAGCGATATCGATGCGATTTATGTCGACGAGGAGAAGGCATACGAGCGGGCAAAGGAATTCTTGCAGTTGGTGATGCCTCGGCACACGAGCCGTTTGCAGTTGTACGATGGCAAGGAGCCACTGTTTCACAAGTACAATATCGAAGATGAAATTGGACGCATCAACAAGCGCGATGTGCCGTTGGCTGCTGGTGGGTCGATTGTGATCGATCAGACGGAAGCGCTGGTCGCGATCGATGTGAACAGTGGTAATTTCCGAGCTGATGATTCTGCTGAAGAGACGGCTTTCCAATTGAATATCGCCGCTGCCAAGGAGATCGCTCGACAGCTTCGGCTTCGCGACCTTGGTGGTGTGATCGTCAACGACTTTATTGACATGCGTAAAGAACGGCATCGTCGGGGAGTCGAGCGGGCTTTGCGTGACGCGATGAAGCGCGATCGAGCTCGCACGAAGATACTTCGGACCAGTCCTTTTGGCTTGATCGAAATGACTCGCCAGCGAATTCGTCCGAGTCTCAAGCGGAGTGTCTACAAGGATTGTCCATGTTGCGAAGGTCGAGCTGTTGTGAAGACGGCTGAGAGCATGGCGATTGAAGTCGTAAGAATGTTGATGTTGGCCAGTCAGTTGTCCCGAGCCAGTAAGGTGACGGTGCGAGTGAATGACGAGGTCGCTTCTTACTTGAACAATCGCAAGCGACGCGAAATCACGAGGCTTGAGGAAGAAGGCAATCTGGATGTCCAGATTTTAGGGAGCGAAGGATTGTATCCGGAGCACCTGAAGTTGGAGTGTACCGACGAGGACGGCCGGGAAGTTCACTTGCCGACCAATGCTCCACCGCCTCAGCAGCAGCGTAATGATCGGCGAGACAGTCGTCGGCGTTCCGAAAAGCGACCGGAAAAGAGGCCCGAAAAGAGCCGTAGCAGCGAAAAACGTTAAGCAGTGGTGAGTTAAAGGGCCGATGGGACTGAAATTCCCAGTTGAATTTCACGCTGAATTTTCCAGTGAATTTCCCAGTGAATTTGCCCATCGGTTACCATTTTCCCCGCCCAAACCAGTTCCGACGATTGAGTGATCCGCTAAAGTGATCCGATAAAGCGAATTGGCCGTGGGGTTTTCCTGCCTTATCGAGCTGCTGAAAAGCGTGCGATTCGGTTGGTTTTTGGCCCTCGACGAACCGTGGTTTCTCCGTTAAAATCAGCGGATTACACATTAGATAAAGTGGTTACTAGTAGCCCAAGAATTTAGGTAAAGACAATGTACGCAATCATTTCTGACGGTGGACGTCAATATCGCGTGGAAGAAGGACAAACGGTAGAAGTCGATTTTCGCGATGCCACCAAGGGCGCCGAGATCGAATTTGATGTTTTGGCAGTCAAAAGTGACTCCGGCTTTCAAGTTGGTCGACCCAACGTTGATGGTGCCAGTGTAAAGGCAGAAGTGCTGGGAGTGACTCAGGGCGACAAGATCTTCGTTCAGAAGTTCCGCCGCCGCAAGAATTCCAAGCGCCGAACTGGTCATCGCCAGATGTACACGCAAATCCGTATCAAGCAGATCGCAGCTAGCTAGGCGATACTGGTTGACCTGAAATATCGAATGACCAAAGTGCTTTGTCGCTTTGGTCATTTTTGCTGCGCGGTGGTGTTGATTGAGAATCTTCCTGGAGGGGTTTGGCTTCCTTTGCGAGGCCTGTCGTTTGTTCAACCTGTCACATTGAAACGGAGTAGTCACCAGCAAACGCAGGCGCAGCAAGGGCTTCCGGGAATTCGCTTGACTCAAAACAGGCAATACGGGATTTGGCAGGCGGTCCCAATCATATCGCGTCCAGCGATTTGAGGGATCGCAGAGTCAAATGCCCAATTCGGTTAAATCGAAGTAACGGAATTTCTGGAAGCCCAAGGGAAAAAGGGGATTTGGAAAGAACGAATGGGGACAGTCACGTTTCCTTTTGATCAATTTCCGACGAATGAAGCGAATGGGGACAGTCACGTTTCTTTTTTGGAAAATGAAGGACCATCTGTATCATGCGCTCGACCCACGCCATTTGTTTCCTGTAGATGAGGCCCTTCACAATAGAATTCATCGGTCCACGACGATTGGTCCGCATCCATACAAGAACGGAATCGACCCGTTAAACGAGATACTCTTGGACAATAGCTACCCACTTGCTCCAAGGTAGGATAGAAGGACTAAGCGATGCATGATACTGAAGAACAAGCACTGGAAACGATGAAGCAGCTAGGGCTCCCAAGAGTCTTCATGGATATTTGGGAAAAGAACGATCCCAAGCGATTTTGTAGGCAATGGAGAAAGCCTACGGCCTTTTTTGAGCAACGCAAGCAACTCATCGAACGCTGTCCAAGAATCGCATCTTGCGTACCCTTGCTTGAATCAAATCGTGACCGAATTGTCGCATTTGAACCAAGTACAGGTATATACGTCGAATTCTACTTCGAGGATTTGGACGTCGAAGAAATCGGCTCCTCATATCAACAGTTTCTAACGACGCTTTTTGTAGATCTCGGCTATGCCGGACTCATGGATTTGGTAGAGGAAGTTTCGAGTCCATTTGAGTACAAGCACTTGGATGCCTGGATGGCATTCATGGAAGTTGACGATGAAGCCACAGCAGAAGACGCCAAAAGAGCATTTGTGGGGACTATTGTGGACTGACCATCTTCCCCACCTCCTTCCTCACCGCCTTAACCCGGTAAAGAACGAATGGGGACAGTCACGTTTCTTTTTGAAGTCAAATCCCGAGGAATTGGCACCGTTCGTCTGAATTGGAGATCAGAATGATCGAGATCAGTGATCGACGACAGATTTGGCGTCAGAGAGGTTCCGTTCCAGCTCGAATGTAGCTGCGATGGTTAGCATTCTACAATCTGGACCGG
>Ga0115002_10008474_pt1 | contig 11384 bp, 15 predicted proteins | sample ArcticOcean_MG_C_8_FD_89576 | JGI IMG/M metagenome (GOLD analysis project Ga0115002, IMG submission 89576) | Marine microbial communities from western Arctic Ocean - ArcticOcean_MG_CB11_86 | ecosystem: Environmental > Aquatic > Marine > Oceanic | place: Arctic Ocean: Canada Basin | collected... | reverse complement strand
GGCAAACCACAGGACCTGATTTGCGTCGATCAACAGAGATGTCGCTGCGGTTCCTTTGGGGAGGTCATAACGATGGAATTCGTTCGTTTCCGGAGAAAGATTCGCAGCGTAGTCACCTTTTTCGCTGATAAACCAGATGCGTCCGCCGCCATCCACGTAAACGTGTCCGGGCGATTTTTTCGGCCACGGAACCAGCCATTCACGAATATCGGCAGTATCCGCGTGAGCGCTGCTCGCAAACAGCAATACGGAAACTGTCAGAAATGCAATTGCGTTTGCTTTCACTAATTCTCCTACATCGCGTCTGCAGCGGCATTTGGAAACAAGTTGCTGAGTCCATTTTTGCTGGCATCACATATGCCCTGTTCTGTGATGAGACCGGTCACATATTTCGCCGGCGTTACATCGAAGGCAAAATTACTGATATTGGTATTTGATGCAACCGTATTGACGAAACACAGATCTTCACCCGATCGTCCATAGATGGTCGTTACCTCATCTGGATTTCGCTCTTCAATAGGAATGTCACGCAATCCGTCGTCAATGGTCCAATCGATTGTTGTCGAGGGTAGTGCGACATAGAACGGAATGCCATTGTCGTGCGCAGCCAGTGCTTTCAAATATGTGCCTATCTTGTTGGCAACGTCTCCACTTCGTGTCGTTCTGTCTGTACCGGTGATCACTAAATCGACCATGCCGTGTTGCATCAAATGTCCGCCCGCATTGTCGACGATTAATGTGTGCGGAACACGGTTTTCGGCAAGCTCCCATGCTGTTAATTGCGAACCCTGATTTCGGGGTCGAGTTTCATCGACCCAAACATGCACGGCTATGCCTTCGGCGTGTGCGAAGTAGATTGGTGCCGTCGCCGTTCCGTAGTTGATCGTCGCCAGCGAGCCGGCATTGCAATGGGTCAACACATTGACCGGTTGGCCGCCTTTGCGGCGTGAAATGTCCTTAATCAATTCCATACCGTGGATGCCAATTCCACGCGAAATCTCGACGTCCTCGTCGCATATGGCTTTGGCTTCGGCTTCAAGTATGTCTGCGAGACTGTTGTCGGCGCTGTCTATTGTCGCGGCATCGAGTACTCGAATGACTCGATCTAGCGCCCAGCGTAGGTTTACGGCCGTGGGGCGTGTCTCACCTAGCGTTGCGGCCACGTCCTTGATCGCATCCGCCCCGTTTTCAGTTGCACCATATTCAAGTGCAGCCAGGTACAAGCTCCACGCTGCTGTCGCGCCAATGAGCGGCGCGCCGCGAACCAGCATCTCACTGATTGCGAAAGCGCCGTCCTGCCATTTGGTCAGGTCGTGGACAACGTATTCGTGCGGTAGTTTGCGTTGATCGATGATCTGTACGACCTTCGGATCGTCCTGTTTCTGCCAAATTGTGCGAAATTCCTCGCCAGTCTTCCTCAATGCGGTGTTCCCTTTACCCAATGTAGTCGTCAATTTAGCCATATTCTAACGCCGTATGACGATTCAGACCGTAAAGCGTGAATTAAATTGGCATTGTGGATCGACGCCAATGATAATTTGAGGCGGTGATTCAGGCCGGGAAAAAGTTCGTCGTCGCAATCAGCGCAAATGTGCTGATTTTCTCCATGCCGTACGCTGATGAGAAACTGCCGTCCACTGCAGAACTTGAGGCTGCCGGCGCCGTCATCGGCAATATTGTGGTCGAGCGGGACAACGTCTTCGACACCAGCCAACCGGGCGAGAACAAGTCAATTTTCCGGCTTGCCAATCGGTGGCACACCATCACTCGAGAAACAGCCATCCGTGAGCAACTTTTGTTTACGACTGGTGAGCCGTTCTCCGCCAGGCTTCTGACTGAATCAGAACGGCTTTTGCGAAAAAATGCGTATCTGTATGACGCAAAAATTGAAGCTGTTCAATTTGCTGACGGCGTTGTGGATATTCGCGTTCGGACGAAAGATCTCTGGACGCTGATGCCTGGCTTTTCAGTGTCGCGCAGCGGTGGTGAGAATCGCAGCCGCGTGACTGTGTCTGAGCGGAACTTGTTGGGGCAGGGTGTCTCGGTGCGTTTGAGCTATAGAGAAGATGTCGATCGGCGTTCAACCAGCTTTCAATATAGCGATCGAAATGTTGGCGATAGCTGGACCGCACTGTTCGCAGAGGTTTCAGACAGCTCAGATGGCGATACGCTGGATCTCCGCCTGACACGACCGTTTTATGCCTTGGATAGCCGCTGGTCAGCGGGCGGATCACTATTTGATGACTCGCGAGAAAACTCTTTCTATGATTTGGGAAATGAGGCTGCTGAGTACTCGGTCGAAACAGCCTTTCACACGGCCTTCTTCGGTTGGTCGGCGGGCTTGTCAGAGGGATGGGTGCGTCGTTGGTCCGCTGGAGTCGTATTTGACGAGCGCCGTTTTTCAGCTGTACCTAACGGTACTTTGCCATCACTCATTCCTGGGGACCGAAAGTTTGTGTATCCCTTCATCGGCTTTGAGCTTCTGCAGGATAAATTCGAATCGTCCGCCAACCGTGATCAGATCGACAGGACGGAGGATTTTTTCCTTGGGACGCGATTGTGGGCAAGTGTTGGTATTGCAACGGAGGGAATCGGTGCCGATCGGGAATCAATTATCTATCGCTTTGAAGCAAGTCGTGGCTTCGGGTCTATACACGATCGTGCGTTGTTGCTGTCGTCGTCCTTGCTTAGCCGGATTGACGAGGGAAATGCTGCCAACACGGTTTTTTCCCTGCAAGCGCGATACTACGATCAGATATCGGACCGACGCCTATTTTTCATGACGCTCGAAGCGAGTCGCGGACAAGATCTTGACCTCGACAACGTACTACAACTGGGTGGGGATACCGGACTGCGCGGTTTTCCGCTGCGCTATCAATCCGGGGAGTCAAAGTTGCTGTTATCAGCAGAACAACGTTACTTCACCGATTGGTATCCGCTGAAGCTCGCTCGCGTTGGCGGCGCAGTCTTCGCTGATATCGGCCGAACCTGGGGTAATAATTCGCTTGGCCGGCCGGCGGCCGGGTGGCTGAAAGATGTCGGCTTCGGCTTGCGCCTTGTGCCCACTCGATCGAGCGGACGCGACGTGATTCATGTGGATATCGCATTTCCGCTTGACGGGGATGCGTCAATCGATGATGTGCAGTTTCTCGTAGAATCGAAGCGTAGCTTTTAACCAGAAATTTTGACTAGCCGCCGGTGCGCTCCGCTGATCGCAGCGTATTGAGCATAAGTAGGGCAATTGTCATCGGACCCACACCGCCCGGAACAGGCGTTATAGCGGCAGCAACTTCTTTCGCTTCGTCAAAGTCCACATCACCGACCAATCGATTCTTGGTTTCGCCATCAACCTCTACTTGAATTCGGTTGATGCCAACGTCGATTACCACGGCCCCCGGCTTAATCCAGTCACCCTTGACCATTTTCGGGCGGCCAACGGCCGCAACCAAAATATCAGCGTTACGCGCGACCGCGGGTAAATCTTTGGTACGGCTATGGCAAATAGTCACAGTGGCATTCGCTTGCAATAAAAGGCTCGCCATTGGTTTTCCGACGATATTTGAACGGCCGATGATTACAGCGTTGAGCCCGGAAAGATCCTTGCCTAATTGATCTTCGATCATCAGCATGCATCCGGCTGGTGTGCAGGGAACGAACGCCTCATCAACATGACCCGCGGTCAACATACCGATGTTCTGGAAATGAAAACCGTCTACGTCTTTCGCGGGTGATATCGCTTGCGTGATGACCCGTTCGTCGAGGTGATCGGGCAGCGGTAGTTGCACTAGAATTCCGTGCACGGAGGCATCGTCGTTCAGCGAATGGATTAGTGCGAGAATTTTGTCCTGAGAAGATTCTGCCGGCAGCGTATGTTGCACAGAATTAAAGCCACAGGCCTCAGCGGTGCGCTTCTTATTTCTGACATAAACCTGGCTTGCCGGATCTTCACCGACAATTACGACCGTTAGTCCGGGCTTAATGCTCTTTTCGTCTACCAGTGCGGCTGTAGTGACACTGATAGATGCGGATAATTCGGCTGCTATTGCCTTGCCGTCAATAATTGCTGCGTCTGCCATTTTCTTGATCTCAAACAATAGGCGACCGCCACAGTCGGCGGTCAAATTGGGGCGCTGATATTACCCTCTACAAACCCTATCGGTAAACCGGCAGGTCACCAAGTGCAATGCTCGGCAATGTTGCGTGATGCTAATATGACGCCTCACTGCGCTTTGGCGGAGGCCATTGGAATGAGCGAAGATTGGTTGGGTAGATGGGCGACCGGACGAACTGGATGGCATGAGACCGACGGTAATGCCGGGTTACGCACCCATTGGCCGGCCGCCCAATTGTCAGGTGCTGATCGACAGCGGGTCCTGGTGCCATTTTGTGGCAAGACGCTAGATCTGTTGTGGCTGATCCACCAAGGGTACGAGGTGGTTGGCGTAGAGCTTGCCGAAGTTGCGGTACGACAGTTTTTTGCCGAAAACGATCTCGAATTTGAAGTCGTCGTTGAGGAAAACTTGCACCGTTTCATCGCCAAAAAACTGCCCTTAAGTATTTCGTGCGGTGACTATTGGGGCTTTTCAGACCCTCCTTTCGATGCGTTGTACGATCGAGGGGCGTTGGTCGCACTGCCGCACACGATGCGGCGTGACTACGTTGAGCACACTAAGACTCTACTTCTAGCAAACGCGGTGAAGATGGTAGTCACGCTTGAGTACGATCAATCAATTGTCGCCGGGCCACCCTTTGCTGTGCACGCTGACGAGCTTACTGAGTACTGGAGTGATCTTCGTCGAGTTGGTCAATACGATGACCTTCAGAATTGTCCACCTAAGTTTCGGACGGCAGGAATTACAGACGTTCAGGAAGTGGTCTGGTTATCTTCTTGATCAACGGTTAACCAGCTGTCGAGTTCGGAAGCCCTTAATCAGGACCAGCGGTACCAATGATGCCGTTACATGTTTGAGTGAATGCCCGCTGATTATTCCACCGAGCGCATAAATCTGCCCGTCCAATTGTTCGAAGACTTTGGAAAATCCATATAGCGCAATGGCGAGCCAATAGAAGCGTGTAGTGCTAAAGGCCGATGGGTAAGTGAGTAGCATGAAGGGAATCAGTAGCAACGGTAAGAATTGCACCAGTCCATACAAACGCAAATCACCCGAGCCAATTGATTCCGTGTAGTCCCAATAAATTACCGAAGCAGTACCGACGAGAATCAACGGCCATAAGAGGCGTCGCGCCCATCTTGCCGACACATGTTCGCCGTAAATCAACGTGAACAAAGGCATAAATGCGATTGTCATGGGTAGGCGATCCCAGAATAAAGTGTTGTTGTTAGGCGCAAGGTGGAACCAGGTGGATCCAAACGCGGTCAATAGAATGCCAAAAAACAGAACATAACAAGCAGGCTTCAGGCGGCTTAGAATGGCAAGGCGGGCATTCGCCCGTAGCAATATCAAACCGGCAAACCCGAAAACCAAAAACAGTGCATTGCTGACGACATTCCAAAAATTTGGAATACCAAAAAATTTTCGAGTGTCGGCGAACAGGTGATATTCCGCTGGTTGTGGGTAGGCATCGACCAACGCAAATATTGCTACGATCGGCACGACGATAGCGGCAACGAGAAAGGCTGTTTTGTCATCCTTGAAAATCTTAATTCTCCTCGATGCTATTGACGCATTCTGTTCTCGTCATTGGGAAGCTGGTGGTACGTGCGACGCCGTTGATGTTGCCGGATATATCGGCAATTAGTCGGCCGTTGCCTTCGAGACGATAGCGGATGTGTTGTGGAAAATCGTGATCTGTATTTTCGAAAACAACTTCGTGCTCACGCATGGACACTAGTTCGAAGCGCGTCGTGGACTGTCCTGATGGTGATGCGATCAAGGCGATACTTCCGTCGTCGGTAACGATTCGCAAATATTCGAAAGCGACAGTTTCCCCGTTTGAGACGACTCGGCTTACACCGAGCATCAAGCCACCAGCCGGTTGCATCCAGTTTTCTCCGGATCCATGTTCCTGACGGTCGAGCGCCCAACAGCCAGACATCCAGACCAAATCATCGACATCGTTCGCCATTGCTTTCGAGCTCAACAGAATTCCTGCTAAGACGACGACTGACGTCCAGCGTGCAGTGAGCTTACGCAAGGCTGTCCTCACCACCTTCAGGACTGTAGAAGACAACCCATGCTGCGAAGTCATCAGTGAATTCTTCAAATCGATGTTCAACGCCTGCAGCGACAAACAATGCTTCACCGGCCTCGAACGGTTGCCGAGATTCGCCATTTACAAAAATCCCGGATCCGGACTGAATGACGTAAATTTCATCCTGCGTGTGTGGTTGTTGAGGATCTGCCCCGTCGGGTTTGTAGTACCCGAGTTCGAGCGTGCCGCGAGCCAGCAACACGCCATAGCGCTCATCGGCAGAGTCGCGCGCAAGCTCGAGTGCCTTGCTGACCGTGTAGCGATCCGTCATACAAAAATCCTCAGGTTAATGCTCGGCGAAAACGCTCGCCAATATTGGCCAGTCTATCCAATGATTCATTGGCAAAAACCAGTCGTACATAATTTGCGCAGTGGTCCCCACCCCAATTAACCATTGCCGTGGCAGCGATGTCTCCTTTCTTGAGCAGTAATTTTGAGGCCGTCGGCCCGTCAATTCCTAGCGCCGAGACATCCACGAGCATCGACCACCCTCCGTGAGGCGGGATAACGCGAAAATCAGACAGCTCGTTGACGATCAAATCGCGTCGCTTCTGCAATTCTACGACGAAAGCCTCGATTCCATCGTCTTGGTCGTTGATGGCAGTTGCAACTGCACCCATGGCGATGCCTGTCTGACAAACGACGTTCGCCAAACTGACACTCGCGACATCGGCAAGAATGTTGGCTGGGCCGACGATCCAACCAACGCGCCAGCCAATCATTCGATATTCTTTCGAAGCGCTACCAACGGTGATGACCTTTTCTCGCATATCTGGGAATGAAGCAGGGTGAATGACCTTTCGGCTGTCGAACAACAGGCGCTCCATCGCTGAATCGTCAATCAGCCAACAGTCCGCCGCAAGGCAGAAATGGGTGAGTGCCTGCCAGTCTTCGTGATCGAAGACAGCTCCGGTTGGCATGGACGGACTCATCAGCAGCATCGCCGCGATCCGCGTGGGATCGATATTCAATAAGGCAGCGCGGTCAAGTCGCCAGCCGTTAGGTGTTGGGGTCAATGGGACAAAGCGTGGCACGCCGCCCGCGAGGCGTACCCTGTTGATAAGCCCAACGTATGTCGGGTCCGTCAGCAGCACTTCATCGCCAGGTTCCAGAACGGCGAGGAGTGCATTGAGTATTCCTGAAAGGCCACCGGCGCTCACAATGCATTCGGTCTTCCAATCGTATTGCTGTCCTGACTGGCGAGCCACGAGATTGCTGGCGGCCTGCCGCATTGAATCGAGGCCCAGAAACGGTAAATAACTGTTCGCGTCATCGTCATCAATAGCCGACTTGGTATATGAGACAGCGGCCGCGGGTGGGAGCACATTCGTATCGAGATTCTCCAGCCGAAGTACCGCAGGGTCATTCAAGCTGTCGGCGAGGTCGCCCATTTGTTCGACACCGATTTTTGTGATGTCCTTTAATCTCGAAACCGACATAAATCAAACCCCGACAAAATGCTTCTCTAGAAAAGCGCTCGAATGGTCATAAGAAAGCCGAATGCGATCAGTGGTATGCCGACGATGGCGCCAATTATGCTTAGCGAAATTGCGACACCGGCCGCCATGAGTGCAAGTCCCATCAATGCACAAATAATTCGGCCAGTAACTTTTAGTATGAAGGTGAGAAGTTTCCATACCGCATAAACCGGCCATAAGATCCACGGGATGTGGCGCCCTGCAGAATTGCTCATAGTGAATATTTCCTACCGAGTGATGCCAACCACTTTGTGCCGTCCCACTATAGAACGTTGCCCTGAAAAAATCTGCCGGGATTCAGTCTAGATTGCTCGATCCACCCTAGCTATTCGTTGTACCTTTTATTGGCGAGGAGTTTCGCAACAACGATTACGATTGATCGCGTTTGAAAATTGCAACCAGAAAGTCAATTCTGCGATTCCGCCGACAATGAGAAAAGCTGTGCCGGGCCCGGCAGCGCCGATTGCGTAACAGGCGATCGCAACAACAAGGAACAGAATTGTAATGACATGTCGTTTCATTTCATTACCCCGCATTGATAGGAGAGTTTCGATCGTATCGAATCTGTCTGGCTAAACTCTAAAGGTCTTAGCAAGCTTTATGACCGTAGATTCTTTCGTATTACCAATTTTAAGCCAGACCAAACCTCATCGACCGCACAAACTTTAACGTCGACCAATTTCATTGATAGCGCTTCGCGCCAGACTACATCTTCCGTAACGTCAGTAGCGACTTTCGAGGCTTTCTTCGGCCAGGACACCCAGATCATACCGTCTTGATTGATTGCGTCTTGCATTTTCGACAGTTCTTGTCGTAGTTGTAGCGCTGAATCGGTAAAGAAGTGCCATATATCGATATCCGTTCTGATTGCTTTCGAAATCAGAATCGGTGTCGGATGCGGTGACACTAGTTTGAGATAGTTTTTCGGCGAATGGCTGATGCGGACGCGGTAGCCTTCTTTGAAGCCTAATTTCTTGGCGAGTGGAGCATCTGAATAACCTGCCGCGGTCGCCACGGGGTATCAATTCTCAAATTGCGCGGCGGATCGCGTGCCAACATCTGTTGTTGAATAGGCTGAAGCGTCACTAGTTGCGCGTACGAGACTGGGGCCGGCAGTAATCGCCACGATGACGACAACAACAATTATGGCGCCAGACAATATCGTGAGCCAACGATTTTGCTTTTCCTGTCGCTCTGTTCGAAACACAAGATATCGTTTGTGGGCAATCATATTGCGATGTTGTCCCTTTGCTTGGTTATTACTTCTATCGGTAGAGTATATCTGGTTGGTTAGTGATGATCAGGACCGAAGTCGGACGAACAAGGAAAGCGTTTAAACATAACGCACTGCAATCGGTATTAGCTTACTCCTGCCCATCCTTGCCGCCAATAACGAAACGACCTATCTGAGACAGCGGATTTCGGCTGAGATAGCTTCTGGAAGGTCGTTTAAGCATGATTCGGTATTCGTTGCTGTTTTCGATCCAGAACACTTCCCATCGATCATTGCCAAGTTCGTTTAGCGTCGTTTCCATAGCCGCCGCACAACCATCGGTTAGGTCGATGACTTTGTATTCCCAATCGCCAATATTCTCCAGGTCATCGCTCGCCCACTTAACAGAGCTTTCCAACTCGTCCTCGACCAATTCATCGTACTTTGCTTGCAGATCATTGATCGCTCTCTGAGTTGCCGAGGGCTCTGTTGATTCATTGTCGCACCCGCCTGTTGCAACTAATACTAGCGTCAAAAGAACGATTGAAAACAGTCGCCCTTTACTGAAACTTTGCATTACTTCGTTCCTCGTCATTATTCAATCTGCACTCAATGTGAATTCACTATCAGGAAGCGAGCGGAGCCAAATATTGGAGCCAGTATACGGTTCAAAAACCTTCCGATGTGCGACCAGTGACATGTCGTCATCACGTGTGTAGTAAGCCTTAACCCATTGCAGCAAAAATTCGAACTTCGAGTCCTGTTCTTCTTTTGATGCGTATTTGTGTGCCTCCCACGGTCGTGACTTGCAGTTGGCAACGCAGTGCTCGAATCCCGGGTCAAGAACAATCAAGTAGGGTTCAAACGAAAGAGCAGCTGCGGTTAAGCTGGCGTAACACCCTTCGATCACCCACTCATCGCTGGCGTCACAAAAGTTGCGCACATCAGTCAGTTGGGCATCCATGTCTCGAAGGATTGCCATTTGATTGGACTCCCATGCAATTGTGTCAAGATCAAGCGTTTCGATGCCATCTTCGGTCGCAAGCATTTTCGCGAGCGTTGACTTCCCAGAGTCCGAGTTACCGACGATTGCAACTTTTCTGTATTTTGTCACGCGATGACTCATTGCCTGTCGATAGAAATTTTGACTTGATTGATCCAGATTTTTTTCATTAGCGGGGGCCCGAAAATCCTGTGGATTACCTGAGAGTTTGTCACATCAACCGCCGTGACGCGCAGTGGGCGCCGCCAACTGCGCGCACAGATGTCTGCAAAATAGGCAATCGGCTAGTTGTTTTTGAGTCGAAAAATTACCTCCAATTGGACGGCTGCTCCGTAAGGAAGCTGCGCCGCTCCAGTCGCGGTTCGCGCGTGCCGACCGTCTTCTCCAAATATGGCGATAAGCAGGTCGGATGCGTCGTCAATTACTTGCGGTTGTTTTGTGAAGGTCGGCGCGGAACGCACGAAGCCGTTCAAATTGTCGACGCCGATGATGGTATCTAGATTGCCAAGATCTTCCTTAACGATCGCGAGAATATCCAGTATTGCTTCCTTGGCAGCCATTTGCCCTTCCGCTACCGTCAGGTCAGCGCCCAACTCTCCACAAATTGAGCTTTTTCGACCTGACGCGTACAGGATGTTTCCGGACCGCTTTCTTAGGTTCAGGCAGGATTTCGCCGATCGCTAACAACCTATCTTCAATTTCGGACATCGTAATATATTCCTGTGCTGAGTTTTGTTCGTGCGACACATATAGCGCGTCAGAATTGCAGTCTCCACAGGGTCGGTAATTCTGGCAGAATGCGAGGTATCTGTTAAAGAGAAAGATCAGAAATGACCGAATTCGAAACAGCCACTCTGTTTTACCAAATCGTCGATCTTGCGACATCAACTTCAGCAAATTTTCTGACTATTATTTCGGCCATGCTGGTCGTCTCATATTTAGCAGCCCATAAGTTGGACACCATTTCCACGGTGTTAATACTCGTCATATTTTCGTTGTTCGCACTTGGCAACATCAATGAATTGTATTCCGAATATAGCGCTCTCGTTGGCTTAGGAAAGCAGCTCGGCGAACTTGGTGCTAAACCGGGATCGAGTTTGTCGTGGCACGGTTTTGTCATGGAAAGGTCGGGTCCATTTCTAGGCTATATTCCAATTTACGTTGCCATGATGAGCATTCTCAGTTATCTCGGTGCGATATGGTTTTTCTTTCATTGTTGCAAAACCGTCCAAGATGCCGTCTAGCCCATGAAGATGCCATTGCGATGTGAAATACCGAGCACTTTCCTGCAGTGGGTGCAGGAATAGAGATAGCGTTTCCCCAGGAAGGCTTTCAATGCTTGAAAGTTAATGTTCTGTTGCACTTGCTCGCAGAACGGGCAAACAGGCTTCTCTGAAGTTTCGACTAGTTGAATCATTTGATTTCCGTTTGTCGCTATCTCTTCCTTTTCGTCCGCTTCCCTCCAAGCTTAAGTTTG
>Ga0115002_10008473_pt1 | contig 11384 bp, 11 predicted proteins | sample ArcticOcean_MG_C_8_FD_89576 | JGI IMG/M metagenome (GOLD analysis project Ga0115002, IMG submission 89576) | Marine microbial communities from western Arctic Ocean - ArcticOcean_MG_CB11_86 | ecosystem: Environmental > Aquatic > Marine > Oceanic | place: Arctic Ocean: Canada Basin | collected... | reverse complement strand
TCCTGTCGACGAAGCGCACGCCGACCTCACCGCGGCCGCGGAGCGGGCCATCATGAACCTCGACGGTGCCCAGGTCATGCAGGCGCAACTCCCTGTGCATGGCACTCTGCGCGCGGTTCGGCCGGCCTCGCTCGCAAGCCTCGCCGGCGTCCCGAACATTGGCTATGACGCGGACTCGAACAGCGTCACCTTCGAGGCGGAGAACCTGCGCGAGATGTACGACGGTCTGGTCGCTCTGGTTGCAGTGGCACGCGCTGGGTACACCGGCGTGCTCGCCGAACAGATCGGCGCGCTCGGCCACGCCGGCGAGATCAACCCCGCCTATCGCAATGCCCTCTTCACGCGCTGGCTCGACGTCGAGTCGGGCCGATGGACGCCGCCCGAAGCGTCGGCAGCCGGCACGCTGCAGCGAGGACATGGCTACCGATAGCTTGCCGATCTAGCCTGCGATTTCAGCGGCGCCCGCCCGCCGCCTCCTCGAGTTCTGCGATTTCGTGGCGGTAGTTGATGTCGATCTCGTGCTCGATGTTCTCGATGCGGTCGTCGGGCTTCACGTGCGCCTCGCGCAGAGAGTCGGTAGGTGCGGTGACCGTAGCGCGCGCGGAACCGGGCCCAGATCTCGACCCCCGCGTACACGTCATAGCCGGCCTCGAAGGCATAGCGGGTCCCGACCCGGTCAGCCTGGGCTTCCATGCTCGAGCCATAGCCCGCAGTCCACATCCTGGAGCCGACCGCGGCGGCTACCTGGAGGGCGAGGCACAGTTCGCAGCCAGCGGAACGTGCCTGCAGGCTACCAACGACAACGTCTGGATCGGTACGGGAGGGAGTGTGGCTCGGGTGTTCTCGTCCACCGATCGCGGCCGGACCTGCCGGCCGGCGCCAACTCCGTTGCAACAGGGCACGGCGTCACAGGGCGTGTTCGGTCTGCTGATCGACGACGGACACGGCATCGCTGTGGGTGGCGACTACACCCGGGAGAACGATCCCAGCGGCGCCATTGCGCTCTCGCATGACGGCGGCGCGTCGTGGAGCTACGACTCGGCCGCCGGCCTGAGTGGCTTTCGCTCGGCAGTGGTCGGGCTCGACGGCGGCACCAACACGCTGGTCGCCGTGGGGCCGGCCGGTAGTGACGTTTCGTACGATGCGGGTCGCAATTGGAGCCCCATCGCGGGTCCGGGCTTCCACGTTGCCGCCAGCGCCGCCGATGGCGCCGTGTGGGCAGCCGGCGGCGACGGCCGGCCCGGTTGCTGCGCCGCTAGACGTTCAGCGTACGGTTGGCCTCGCCGCCGACACGGCCGCGACGGCAGGTGTCGGTGACCATGAAGTCTGCCGAGTGCCGCGACTGGACGTCGATCGCGTCCGCCAGCGGCACGGAACAAGCCCCCTGAACACAGTCGGCGATCGCCTTGCGCGCAGTCTCGAGCGCGGCCGACCCAGCAGCCAACCCGGGCCCCTCGGTCGGGACGCCGCCGACGGCGCCCTCAGCCAACGGCCGACGCGCAAGACCGTGATCGCCATCGGTTACCAGCGACCACACCAGGGGCAGGCACTCCTCTACTGAACCCGTTGCGTCGACAAGCCAGCCTGTCGCCGCAGCACCCCGGACCGAGCGGCCGCTCAACAGCATGTGGAGCAACTTCGTCTGCCCTTCTGCGTCGGTGCGACGGAACGGCCAGTGGCAGCCCTCCATGCCGGGAACAACCGGCAGCGTGACCTCGGGAAAGCCGAGCGCCGCGTCGTCCACCGCAACGAGGTAGTGGCAGTGCAACACCAGTTCGAGCATGCCGCCAAGGCAGCGCTTACCGTTGATGAAGCCTACGGAGACTGCGAACTCCGCGGCCAGGCGCCGCGACGTTTGCGACCAGTCATTGGAAACCGCGAACCCTGCGCGCGCATCCTGCAACGCCGGGAAGAAGTTGCTGGTGTCGGCTCCCACCAGCTGACCGGCAAGATGGAAATCACCCGTCAGGATCACGCGCTCGATCCCGGCCGCCTTGAGCCAATCGATGGCGCGGTTGAGCTCGGCGTCCACGTCGTGGTTGTAGGCCTCGCGACCGATCGTAATGACGCCAACCGTGCCGTCGTGCTCGGCGTTCACGTAAAGCTGCTGCCACTCCGCGGAATCGATCGCTTCGAGGGCCTCCGGATGCCAGGCGTTGTCGCCGGCTTCGGGATGGAGCTCGTGGTAGCGCGCGACCGTCGCCTTCACGCCGTCCACCCCGGCTGCTCGCATCATGGCGAGCGGGCCTGATCGGAACTGGGCGCACTGCTCGCCGATAAGGTTCATCTGCGCCAGATGTGACCGCTGCTCGTGCAGCATCAACGTTGTCATCTGGAAGATTGGTCCGCAAAGCCAGGTCTGCAGATCCTCGTCCGCGGCACTGTCGAGCGCCCAGTCGACGAGCGGTCGGAAGTGATTTGGCGGGTACCACTCCATACCGGTTTCCTTGCGCTCATCGAGCGTTGGCGTCGGACGAAACACCTCGCCGTAGTTCTCCGCCAGGTGGTGCAGACACGACCACGTCAGGAAGTCCGCGCCCTTGGCACCAATCGCATCGTGGGCACGGAACGGATTCGGGCCGAGAACGCGGCGCACGTGCTTGTCGATCTTCCAGAAGGGCATATTCGACGCGTCGTGATAGCGCAGCCCGGCGAGCGTAAGGCCGCAGAAAATGACGTCGAGCACGAAGGACCAGTCGTCGCTAACGCGCATGGGCTGAAGACCCAGGGCCCACAGCATGCGTGTCACATCCGAGGTCTCGTCTTCGACGATCTCGTAGATCTTGTTGATCTCGTGCGGGAACGCGGGGTGAGCAACGCCCACCCCGAGCTGCGCGCTCGGAAAGCCGGAGGTCACGGAGCGGATCTCGATCTCGGGATAGCGGCCTCGGAACAGCTCGTAGTGGCCCTTCTTGATCTCCAGGACCTCGGGAATCGCCTCGAGCAGAAAGCGCGGGTTGTAGCGGTCGAGTTCAGCCGGGAGCGTCGTGCCGTCATAGCTCACGCGCACGATGCTTTGCATGATGCTGTCGGCGCCGCTGCGACCGAAGGCTCGGACCAGGCCGTCGTAGTGCTTGCTGATGCCATCGGGGGCACTCGGCAGGTCGAGAGCTACCACCGGCACGCCGTAGGGGTTGAGCCGGGAGCCGAGTTGCATGGCCTTGCCTGAGCCGACGATGCCGTTGGCACCCGAGATCACCAGGGCACCTCGCTCACCGGCGGGTCCGAACACCGCATCGACAGCCGCGGCCGCCGATACCGGCATGGCGCCGTTGACGAAGATGTCGCGGACCGTGCCCAGGCCGAGCGTCTCCAGCGTGCTCGTGCGCAATGTGGTTGTCATGGTGCTAGCCCTCCACCTTCAGAATCGTCGCAATGCCGACGTCGCCAGCCGCGCAGCCGAAGACCAGCACATGCCCGCCACCCAGATCGACAGCCTCTTCGAGCGCCTCGATCACGATGCGCGTCAGGGTCGGACCTTGTGGGTGACCCCAGACCAGCGAGCAGCCGGTGTTGTTCATCTTGGCCCAGTCGTAGTCGAGTACTTTCGCGAAGATGGCGTCGTTCACGGCAAACGGGTTGTGGTCCTTCACCACCGCCATGTCGTCCATCGACATACCCGTGCGCTGGAGCAGCTTCTGCACGGCAATCGCCGGCGCCTCCGGCATGAAGGCCGGGTTCACGCGAACCTCGGCTTTGGCCACGATGCTGATCTCGATCTCGGGCCGCGGGCTGAGATCGGCCGCACGCTCTTTGCTGGCAACAAGCAGGGTGGCCATGCCATCGGCGGCGTGGGTCTGGGTTCCCGAAGTAACGCAGGTGTCCAGCTCGCGCTGGGCCGCGAGGCCCTCACGGGTCACCATCCGCACGCCTTCGTCGGCGTCAATCCTGCCCATCTTCTTGCCACGAATGTCGAGAAGGTCCAGTGGCACGAGTACGCGGTCGAGAAACCCGGAGTCCTTGGCACTGAAGTACTGCTCGTAGCGACAGAACGTCAGGTCGTCGACCTCGCGTCGGTCGAGCTTGTACTTGCGCGCTGCGTTGCCCGCCGTGTTCAGCATCGCCTGTCCGGTCACGGGGTCGAAGCCGAAGTTGTCCCAGACGTCGGCGATCGGCACGGTGCGCTGGTACGAGCGGCGCTCCGGGAAAACACCCACCGGCGAGTCGCTGGTGCGATCGAACGTGAGCACCCCGACAACATCGTGGCTGCCCGACGCGACCTCGTTGGCTCCCTGGATGATCGCCTGCAGCCCTGTCGCGCACGCTTGCTCAACGTGGAAGCCAGGAATGCGGTGGCCCATCAGGCTGGCCAGCATCGGCGCCGTCCAGAACTTCCAGTGATACGGCACGGTCGAACCGATAACCAGGTACTCGAGCTCGCTCTTGCGCACACCACGGAGACCGAGAATCCGACCCATCGCCTCGCCAGCGAACTGGCCGATGTTGACCTCGGCCAGAGCCGACGTTTGCCAGGCCGGGAAGTAGCTGCTCCCCCAGGTCCCGTACGGGATTCTGGCCTCCGCCAGCATGGATCACCTCGCTTTGCTGCAGCCACCGAAGCGACCACTGGGAATCGTTCAATGATCCTCGCACACCCGACTGAACGCGGCATACCAGGCCCGGGGCTGCACCCACGCCGCGGTGTGGGCCTACATGACCGTCGCAATGGCGTACGGGATTCGTGGTTCCATCGCATACTTAGCAGGCTGGCGCGACACCTCGCGAGGCGCTTCGGCCCTGACAACGCCCTCCTATTTCCATCGGCGCAGGCTCCGCATGATCTCCAAACTACGCAACATCGCCATCATTGCGCACGTCGACCATGGCAAGACCACGCTCGTCAACGAGATGCTCAAGCAGTCTGGGACCTTCGACGCGCGGGAAGCGGTTCCCGACCGGGTCATGGACTCCAATGACCTCGAGCGCGAGCGCGGCATTACGATTCTGTCGAAGAACACCGCGATCCGCTGGAACGACTACCGGATCAACATCGTCGACACCCCGGGTCACGCCGACTTCGGCGGCGAGGTCGAGCGCGTGCTCTCGATGGTCGATTCGGTGCTCCTTCTCGTCGACGCCGTCGATGGCCCCATGCCGCAGACCAGGTTCGTTACCCAGAAGGCATTCGCTCACGGGCTGCACCCGATCGTCGTCATCAACAAGATCGATCGAGCGGCAGCGCGGCCCGACTGGGTTCTCGATCAGACGTTTGATCTGTTCGATCAACTCGATGCCACGGACGAGCAGCTCGACTTCCCGGTGATCTATACGTCGGCGGTGCTGGGCACCGCCACGATGGACTGGCACAAGCCCGGCACGGATCTGGAGCCCCTCTTTCAGACGCTCGTGGATAGCGTACCGCCGCCCGCAGTGGATCCCGACGGCCCGCTGCAGCTTCAGGTCAGCTCGCTCGACTACTCGTCGTACGTAGGTGCCATCGGCATCGGCCGCATCACGCGCGGGACGTTGCGGACCAACGACGGTGTCACCGTGATCGATGCCGACGGCAACAGCCGCAAAGAGAGGGTCCTGCAGATTCTCGGATTCGAGGGTCTGGACCGCGTCGAGGTCGAGAGCGCAACGGCGGGCAGCATCGTCGCCTTCAGCGGCATTCCCGAACCGCGTATCTCGGACACGCTCTGCGACCGTGATCACGTCGAGGCACTGCCGGCACTGACCGTCGACGAGCCCACCATTCGCATGACCTTCGAGACCAACAACTCGCCCTTCTCGGGTCGCGAGGGCAAGTTCGTGACCAGCCGTCAGCTGCGCGAGCGCCTGGCCCGCGAGGCTCTGACAAACGTCGCCCTGCGCGTCAGTCCGCTTCCCGAGGCCGAGAAGTTTGAAGTCGCCGGGCGCGGCGAGCTGCATCTGTCGATTCTGCTCGAGAACATGCGGCGCGAAGGCTACGAGATGGCCGTTTCACGACCCCGCGTTGTCTATCGCGAGGTCGACGGCGTGCGCCACGAGCCCTTCGAACAGGTGAGCGTCGACGCTGAGGACCGGCACCAGGGTGTGCTCATGGAAGCACTCGGGGCGCGCGGCGCGGAGCTGAAGGACATGGTTCCCGATAGCAAGGGTCGCGTACGGCTCGACTTCATGATGCCCTCACGCGGTCTGATCGGCTTCCAGTCGGAGTTCCGCACCATGACCTCCGGCAGCGGCATCATGGTGCACGCGTTCGACCACTACGGCCCCGTGAAGGCGGTAGCGCGGGCGCGCCGACCGAATGGCGCGCTGGTCTCGATGGCGCAGGGCAAGGCACTGGGGTTCGCTATCTACAATCTGCAAGAACGCGGCCAGATGATGATCGACCCCGGCGAGGACGTCTACGAGGGGCAGATCGTTGGCCTCAACGCGCGCGACAAGGACCTAGCGGTGAATCCGCTGAAGGGCAAGAAGCTCACCAACATGCGCGCGTCCGGCAAGGACGACAGCATCGCGTTGACGCCGCCGCTGCGCTTCGCGTTGGAGCAGGCCCTCGAGTTCATCGAGGATGACGAGCTTCTCGAGGTGACGCCTGCGGCCCTCCGGCTGCGCAAGCGCCACCTCAAAGAAGTCGATCGTCGTCGCGCGGCCAAGCGGGCGGCAAGTGCCGAGCAGGCCAGCGCCGATGATCGCGTCGCCGCTAGCTAAGGATCTCGAGTAGTTCGATCTCGAACACCAGCGTCTCACCGGGCCCGAAGGGTGCGCCTGGAGGCGACTGCATGTTGTACGCGAGATCGTGCGGAATGTAGAACTTGTACTTGGATCCGACGCTCATCAACTGGACGCCTTCGGTCCAACCCGAGATGACCTGGTCGAGCCCAAACTCGGCGGGCTCACCGCGATCATAGGAAGCGTCGAAGGTCTCTCCGGCGAGGGTCGTGCCGCGGTAGTGCACGCGGACAACGTTGCTCGCCATCGGCTTGGCGCCATCGCCCTCGACCATGACTTCATACTGGAGCCCGCTAGGCGTTTCGGTGATCTCGGCACGCCCGGCGTTCTCGGCGAGGAAATCACGACCGGCGGCGATATTGGCTTCTCCCTCTGCGTTCACAACGGACCTCTCAAGTTCGTCCATGGCGCCCAGACCGGCCGACATCTCGTCTTCCGTGTACTGCGGATCGTCACTGGCCAGGCCCGCGCGGACGCCCTCGAGGAAGGCATCGGTGTCGATGACAGCGCTCTGGCTGCGTCGCCCGGTGATCAGACCGCGCGCATAGCTGCCGACCAGAGTGGTATCGGCTTCGGCGGCGGTATCGGTGGCGGCATCGCCCGGGGCAGCGGTGTCACAACCGGCGACGGCAACGGCCGCGCAGATGAGCGCGAGGAAACGGGAAGACTTCATAGGGGACCTCCGAGCGGGGGGAGCGGGCCGCGATACCGGTGATTCAAACGACCCGCTAAAAAATCGTTCGGCCACGGTAGCACGGCCGCAGCGGGCCAGTCTGAGCCCACTGGCAGCTACTGGATGTAGCCCAGGGCGCGCAGTTCGTCGATCTCCGACGGATCCAGCTCGGCTTCCTCGCCCTGAAGGCGCTGCCGCACGGCACGGAGGACCCGCAACAAGATCGGCTGCGGTTGCGCGCAGTCACCCGGCACATCGATGCGGAATGCCGGGACGTCCGAATTTCGGAGTGACTCATCGCCGCCCGATTCTCCTCGCCGCCGTGCCGAAACGCTAGTACTCAACGGCTCCAGCGCGCTGGCCGACAGAATCGGAGGATGCTGTCGGCGAATGGTTGCCTCTGCGATCGGGAGCGCATAGCCTCGGCCCGATGCTGACCACCGATTCTGCCAAGTACGCTGTGCGGGCCGTCGCCAATATGGCCGGCCGCGAGGACCTCGTGCGAGCGCAGGTTCTGAAGCCCACGCGCGGTCGCGGTGGCGGCTTTATCCTCGCCGAACCGCCAGACACAACGAAAGTCATCACCGTCCTGAATGCGGTCGAGGATATGTCGCGAATCGAGCCCGATTGCGTGCTCGATCTGAGCGCGTGCAACGACGAGGCCCCGTGCCCGGCGCACGACGCATGGAAACCGATGCGACAAGCGCTGGTCGCCACTCTCAAGTCGATGACCGTTGCGGATCTCGCCAGCGAGATCGCGCGCAAGAAGGCGCTGCAGAAGTAGCGCGCCACGCAGGCGCTAACCGTCGGCGGACGCGACGGCTCGCGCCGGCTCGGCGCTACTGGGTCAGAAGTCCGCTCCGCACGCTCGCTGGCACCTGGTCGCTCAGATCGCGGGCCGCAGGATCCGTCAACGCCCGCAGGAACGCGACGAGGTCCGCGACGTCCGGCTCGTTGAAGCGCCGTGGACGCGCGTCGTTGGAGTTGCCGATCGTGGCTACCCGTGCCGCGTCGTTCATGACGATCAGATCGAACCCATTCAGCGACGGCAGCGACGGCAGGAGGAGCTGCGCGGGGTTGTAGTCCTCGATGGCGTTCTCGGGGTTGCGGTAGTGCCGCACGATGGCTGCCAGCGTGCCGTAGGCGCCACTGTGGCCGCAGGGCGAGGTCAGCTCGACATTGCGCGAAGGCGTCCGAAACTCGTAACGATCGCCCCGTGCGCCCGTCACCTTCTCGCGGCCGAAGTCCTCGTGGCCGTCGAAGCCGTCACCGGTTCCGGGGCCAACCTGTGGCATGGCAACCGAGTAGAACTGTCCATCCGTTAGCAGTGAGCCCGAATGGCAGCGAGCGCAGCCCACTGGGCCGTAGAACAGGTTCATGCCGCGCCTGGCCGACGCCGACAAGGCCCCGTTGTTGCCGCTCAGGAACTGATCGAAAGGACTCCCGTCGCTACGAAAGGCAGCCATCTCGAACTCGGCGATGGCATTTGCCGCATGCACCATGGTGATATCGCCGGCCCGCCGCACGTCGGCGAACGCGCTCGCGAACAGATCTGCGTACTCAGGAACTCCCTGCAGCCGCGTGGCCAGCCGATTCCAGACGCCGTTGTTGCCGCTGAGTTGACCGCGCGCGGCCGCCCGGCCGATACGGTTCTCGCCGCGCTGTCCCGCCATCTCTGTGCCCGATGTGACCGGGAACATCGCCTGTGCAGCCACAACGTTCGCGAGTCCCATCGGGAGGTCGTCGCCGGCTGGGCTAGAGAACCCGGAGGGTTCGCCCGCATCGCCGGCAACTCGACCATCGTGGAACATCGAGCGGAAGTTGCGCGCGCCGACGTTGAAGAGGGCCGGCGCGTTACGCGGCACGCGCTCCTCGATGACGTCGCCACCCGGCCCGGTGGTGCGAGCAACACCGAGTCCGATTCCACCCTCGCCAACAGGTAGCGAAATGGCGTCGCCGGTAGCATTGTCGGAGTGGTGGCACGTCGCGCACGAGATGTTGCGGTTGCCGCTCAGAATCTCGTCGAAGAAGAGCCGTCGGCCCAGGTCGACGAGCTCCGCATCGAAGTTGCCGTTGCCGCGAAAATCCGCGTCCCGCAAGGGACCAAAGTTCGGGCCGCCATTCTGCGCCCGTAGCGGGAGGGGCATCCGCAACGCCCCGACACCCAGGCCAAGTAGCGCGGCGACGGTAAAGCGGGTGACGCGCTCGGCGTGCGAGCGAATGGGCGAGTTGATGAAGAACTGCACGGTGTCCTTCCTTTGCGGGGCAAGTGACTTGGGTATGCGGCGGCGGCACAGACGCCGCCAGGCATTTGAGTCCTTCGACCACGCGCGCCCCGATCTCATTCCGTACATTCTCGCACCCGGCGCGTATGATGATCGGGCTCCGTGGGCGCGCGCCCACGATTTCAGGATTCAGGACCCGACGGCACTGGGGAAGGCGTGCGACATCTCATCGAAAAACGCCTGGAAGAAGTGGGGCCACGGCGGGCCCTGCTGCTAATCACGATGGCCATCATGTGGGGGTCGATCGCGGGCGCCGTAGTCGTCTGGGCCATAGCCAAGGGCCTGATGGAGACGTTCTGGGTAACGTTGGCGGTGCTGAGCGGCGACCCCGTCGATATCGCCGTCGCGATCACGCTGTGGGTCGTCCTGCTGACCACCGTTCCACTGGTGCGCGCCGTGCTCTCGATCTGGCGCGCCTTCCAGGACGAGCGCTGGAAAGCTCAGCACGCCCTGAACCAGCTCGAAGACCGCTTCCCGGCCGACGCCGCCAGCTCGCGCCATATCGAGAACCCGCGCGAGCGCCTCGCGGTACGCGGCCTCGAAGCGTTGGAGACCCGGGTACTCGGAGCGCCGCTCGAAGAGGGCGGCGACTTCGAGCCACGCCTGATCGCTCTGGCGGCTCGAGGCGCCAGCAAGGATGCTCCGCCGGAATAGAAAAAGGGCGGCCGCCTGAAGCGACCGCCCTTGATCGGAGTCCGCGTGCTATTCGGGTTTCTGCACCAGCGGCAACTGCTGCGCGATCTGCAGATCGACCAGGTTGGTCAGCTGGTTGTCGACCTGCACGAAGCGGCCGGCAATCCGAGCGCCCATGGTGTCGACGAGTTTCTTGACGAACTCCTGCTGCAGCGCGAAGCGCTCGGCACGGATATCGAAGGAGGACTTGAGCAGCACCTCGGCAACGTCATCGGTCATCGTCTCGTAGCTTGTGGCGAAGTCCTTGATCAGCGCCCAGCGTCGCTGACCAACGTCCACCAGCGCGCGATCGTACACCGGCTACATTGGCCAGAAGGTGGCGGATTCCTCGGGGTTGAACTCCATTGCCATGCCAACGAGGTTGGCGCGTTCGGTGAGAATATCGACCTGCAAGAGGCTCATGAACCGATCAACGTCGGCTTCGGTGATATTGATCGTGGTCTGAGCCTGTACGGGCAACGCCAGGGCGACGAGCGCCCGCAGAACGAGAGCTGCAGCAAATCTGCGCATGGGGAAACTCCAAAAACTTGGCGAGGTGATTCGCTTTGAATTGTAATTACAAACCTGGCCGCGAGTGTGCCGTGCGTCGGTTAGGCTGAGCTATTCCTCCTTGCACGCGCGGAGCGAGCTCTGATGGCCAACGGGGACCTTTTCGCCGGCCTGGACGTGTCGACACAAGGCTGCAAGCTGGTCGTTATCGACCCCGCTGAGATAGCCGTCGTACATCTCGACGCACTCAACTACGACGAGGCACTGCCGCACTACGGGACCCGCGACGGGGCGATCGAAGGACTCGGCGACGGTGTCTCCGAGTCGAACCCGGCGATGTGGATCGAGGCCGTGGAAACTCTCCTCGGGCGGCTTGCGGACTCGCCCGTCGACGCCACCGCCATCCGCTGCATGTCCGTGTCAGGTCAGCAGCACGGACTCGTGGCGCTCGACAGCGACGGCCGGCTGGCCCGGCCCCGCGCCAAACTCTGGAACGACTTCTCGACAGCCGCGGAGTGCCAGTACCTCACAGACGCCGTGGGTGGGCTGGACCAGATGGTGGAACTCGTCGGGAACAGTCAGCGGAC
>Ga0115002_10008472_pt1 | contig 11385 bp, 8 predicted proteins | sample ArcticOcean_MG_C_8_FD_89576 | JGI IMG/M metagenome (GOLD analysis project Ga0115002, IMG submission 89576) | Marine microbial communities from western Arctic Ocean - ArcticOcean_MG_CB11_86 | ecosystem: Environmental > Aquatic > Marine > Oceanic | place: Arctic Ocean: Canada Basin | collected... | reverse complement strand
TGCCGGTTTTTGGACCTGAATACACGCTCATCTACCGCCGGAAGGCATGGCTCAACCCGAACTACAGGAGTTGCCTGAAGACCGTGGATCTGTGGGACGGCCCGGCAGAACGTTTTGTGGAGAGCAGTGCCCTGCAAGAACTGACCACCCCGCGGGAAATTTTGCAGGCCACGTACGACAACCGTCCCATCGTCGCGCAGACCGAGATATGGAACAGTGACACCGGTCTGCGCGCCATTATCGAGTATCCCGTCAAGTCGCTCAATACTATAAGAAAAGGCGACATCTACCAAATTGACACCGGTCCGCTGGCTTTTCCCGACCTTGCGCAACGATCTGAGAAGCTTGTCGATCTGATCTCGCTCGCATTCGTCGCGTTCAACGCGCCGCACTTTGCTGATTTCGTCATCGAAGTACCCACTACGATAGAGACTGCTCCGGGCACTGATGGAACACAGGTCTACCACTACTCCCGGATTGTCAGCCTGGATGCAGAGAATCGGCTCTATGCAGCCACGTGAGGCACACCGCATCACCGAAGCGACAGCTCCAGTGATTGCGTGATGTACGGCACCGGGTCAGCGAATGGGTCGACCGTTGGCGATTGCATGGTTTTTTGCAAGCGCCATTCCTTTGGCGGCATTGGTCTATCAGACCTAAAATACTGTCACAGCCGAGCCACCTCGGAACACTTTGTCGACAAGTCCGGCGTTGACACTGTCGGGCTGACTATGAACAGGAGTCACGGCGGCAGAAGTTCTGATCGTGATCGGTGCATTTTTATGTGGCTGCGCGGGCAGGGGGTAGTGTCAGCACAAAACAAGCCCCGTCGGTAATGTCGGGGTCGAGGCTGAGGTCGCCGCCCATGGTACGTGCAAGTTTGCGGCTGAGTGCCAGGCCTACTCCGATGCCCGGTGCGGAGTCTGCAGCTTCGCTGGCTGACTTGGAGAACGGTTGAAACAAGCGTTTCCGGTCGGCTTTCTGTACCCCGGGGCCCCAGTCTCGGACCTTGACAGTGACCAGCTCGTCGTCGGGGTCTGCGATCAATTCGATCCGCCGATCAGTTCCCCCATCGGCGTATTTGCAGGCATTGTCAACGAGGTTGAAGATGATACGCTCGACAGCGGATACGTCGATGTTGGCATACAGGTCCATGGCTGATGGCGCTATCTGGATGCCGAGCTTCATATCGGCGCGTGCCGCCAGGTCCGTCAACTGTTCGCGGACATTCTCGATCACGTCTCCCACAGCGGCACGTTCCAGGCGTCGGCTGCCGCGCCCGCGCTCCAGACGCGCGTATGACAGCACGTTTTCAACCAAGTGGCTCAGGCGGTTGGCTTCTGTACGGAGAGTCTGCAAGTACTCGGGCCGTTTCGACTCCGGCACCATCCCGCCGTGCAGCATCTCGGCGTACATGCGGAATGTTGTCAAAGGCGTGCGCAGTTCATGGGTTACTGCCGAAACAAATGCTGCCCGGCGTTCGTTCAGCGAGATACTGCCAAACAGCAGAATGGCAATGCCGAGTGCCGGAAGAAGCATGCAGCTCCAGGCCACCGTGAGGATCAGCTTGATCGGCGTCGGCCGGCCAGGCGGGATATCGACAGCGCCGGGTTCGATACTGATCGGCAGGCAGGCGAGCGTTCGGCTAGGCTCCGGTTTACTACCGGCATCGACGTGCAGTAGGGCCGCATCGGGCAGCAAATCAGCGATCGCTGCCAGCAGTCGGGCTTTCATGGTTGCCGTTTCGAGCATCGTCACACGAGCGCTGCCGTTCGGGCCTGCCTCGATTTGCACGAGGTGTTCACCAAGCCACACCGGACGGTTGATGCCGATGCCTTTGGCCATGGCGACTCTGGCGTTCCATTCTTCTGCATTGCGGACCCGCTGGTAAATCGCGATCTTGTCTCTGGTCGGATCTTCACGGAACCCTTCGATCGTTGTCTGATCGATGACCGGTGGTGTTTTGGCAGTTCTCGACGCCTCGATGAGTTGGGTGGATGTATGGCCTTCCCAGGATCCGGTGTCCGGTAATACCTCGATAACCGCTGGAGCAGGTTCGGAATAGGCCGGCAGGAGTTCAACCGCGGTCGATTCGAGACGCCACAAAGCCGCTCGCACGCTCTCTTGGACGTAAATTTGTCGCTGTGCCTCCATCTCAGCGGTTTCGAGCCGTAGTACGGTCACGCTGATCAGCCCAACCGCGACAACCACGGCGATGAGGCAGGCCGAGAAAATCACCCAGGTATACGCGGAACGAAGCATTCAGTCCTGCCTGATCGTGGAATGGTGAAGTTTTGGAATAAGGGAGCCGTGGGATCTGTGTGGAAGTGCGGCAGCTATTCGGTGTTGGTGCTGCTGACGAATCGATACCCCTTGCCCCGCACTGTTTGGATAATGTCAGGCTGCGATGGGTCGGTCCGCAGCTTATCGCGCAGGCGGGCAATGTGCATGTCGATGGTGCGGGTTTCCACCTTCTGCGGCTTGATATGCCAGATGCGTGTGAGCAACTCGTCCCTGGTGACGGCGCGATTGGCGTTGGAAGCCAGGTACAGCAAAAGATCGACTTCGCGCTCGGTCAGATCGGTGGTGGCGCCGTTGTCGAATCTTACCTCACGCCTCTCGAGATCGGCCAGGCCGTCTGGGAGTTTGATCGTCTGCAACGTGTGCGGGCGCTCGGGCGAGCGGCGTAGCACCGCTTCGATCCTCGCCAGTAATTCGCGGATACTGAAGGGCTTCGTGACATAGTCGTCGGCGCCCAGACGCAGCCCGCGGATACGGTCGGACTCTGAGCCCTTTGCCGTGAGGACGATTGCCGGCAGTGTTGGCTGCGATTCCCGCAGCTGCCGCAGGATGTCGAGGCCGCTCTTGCCCGGCAGCACGAGGTCGAGCAGAGCCAGATCGAAGGTTGCCGTCGTCACCAGCTCCTCGGCTGCCGAGCCGGTGCCGGCCTGCAGCACGGCGTAACCTGCAAATTCGAGCGCGTCGACAACGCCGCGGCGGATCGCCGCGTCATCTTCTACTACCAGGATTGTCAGCTTTTTCATCGGCTTACGATAGTCGCCAAGGGTGTAGTAACAGAAGTTCAAAACTACCGGTAAAATAGAACCGCGCCCGGTAATAGCGCAAACCGGCAGGTATGATCCTTTTTGCACAGCAGACGGGAGGAAATTTTCGACTTCGACGTTTTGAACTCGAGGTTCGTTTCTTGGGGCCCGTATTCCTGTGAATCAAGGATCCGCCTATTCCACGCGATGCATCTGTACGGTATCGACAAGTTGTCCATGGGCCAGCACTTGGGTAACCGAAACGATGGCGTCGCCGTGCTTGAGTATATCTTGCTCACGCAGCAGCTGCATCGCCGCCTTGAAATTGTTCGCCGGATCGGTGTCGTCGAAGTCGATCATGTAGCCGCAGGCGCCCCAGTACAGTGTCATTTGATTGAGCACAACTGGATTGTCCGTAAACGCATAGATCGGTATGTTCGATAGGCGATGGCAGGCGCCGTAGCGCACGGTTCGTCCGGTGCGTGTGAAAAGGATCAGGCCGTTGGCTTCGACTTCCATGGCCAAACTGCAGGCCGATTGGACTATCTTTGCAAAGTCATCGCCGGGATCGGCTTCCGCAGCATACCCGGCGCCGCCGCTGCGTTCGATGCGACGGGCGATGCGGTCCATGACCTCGAGGCACTGCAGCGGATATTGACCGATTGACGTTTCACCCGAGAGCATCACCGCATCGGCCTGCTCGAAAACGGCATTTGCCACATCCGTTACTTCCGCACGCGTCGGTGACGGGCTTTTGATCATCGACTCGAGCATGTGCGTTGCCACGATGACGGGCTTGCCCATCCGAATGCAATGCTTGACGACCCGACGCTGGATGATCGGCAATTCCTCGTATGGACACTCGATGCCGAGATCGCCGCGCGCCACCATCATCGCGTCTGCTACCTCGATAATTTCATCGAGATTGGAGACACCCTGTTGGTCTTCCAGTTTCGCTACTATCTTCTGCGGGGCCTGGTTGTATTCGAGAATGCCTTTCAGTTTCACGACGTCATCGGCTTCGCGCACGAAGGACATAGCGAAAAAATCCACATTGAGCTCAATGCCGAGCTTGATGTCGGCCATGTCCTTCTCTGTCAACGCCGGGAGGTTCACGCGGATGCCCGGTAAATTGATGTGGCGCCGGCTGCCGAGCACGCCTTCGGTCAGGACCTCGCACGACAGGTGGTTATAATGTTTCTCCAAAACCTTCAATTGGATGTTGCCGTTGTCGACCAGCACGATATCGTCAACGCTGATGTCATCCACTAGATGCTCGTAATTGACATCGACCGATTGCTCCTCCTCCGACACTTCGCCGCGAACCGTCAGTGCGATGCGGTCGCCCGGAGACAGATCCAGGGCGTTGAGCAGGTCGCCGGTGCGAATCGCCGGTCCCTGCGTGTCCATCAGGATGCCGACACGACGGTCTTTCTCAGTGCTCAGCCGGCGGATATGCTCGACGGCTTGGCGGACATCCTCGGTCTTGGCATGCGACATGTTCAGACGGGCGATATCCATGCCCGCGTCGATCAGCTTCGAAAGCATTTCCGGCGAGCTGGTTGCGGGGCCGAGCGTGGCAATTATTTTGGTGCGACGGTGCATGTGATACCGGCAGCGACGTGCGGGTTTGGCGTTAGTGAACCGGAGCACTGTACAGTCATACTGGCAGTCGCGCCTGCGCCGACTGGATGAAATCTCCGCGATCGCTGTTGCAACGCTGCTATTGGCCGTGTATGGAAAATCTGCCGTAGCAGCTATTCCTTGCTGTCCGGTTTCGCCAGGGGCTGCGCTTCCAATGTTTCGCAGCACAGTTTGTATGCGGCCTGCGCCGCCGGCATGAGGGCGTCAGTCTTCGGAGCAAGACGGAAATAGTTGTCGAAACAGTCAAGGGCCGCTTCATGGGCGCCGAGGAAACAGTGTATCCGTGCTAAGCCAAACCAACCGGCGGCGCATTTTGCGTCGAGATTCAGCGCTCGTTCGAACGACTTTTTGGCTTCGTCCAGACGGTTGAGCAGGCCTAAAATCTCACCGCGATTGTTCCATGTCTCCGGCGACTCGGGCTCGAGTACGGCTGCCTTTTCAATCGCATCGAGTGCATGGCGGTTGTGACCCTGCTGCGACAGGGATATGGCTTTGAACACCCAGGCCGGCGCCAACGTCGGATCGAGCTGCAACGCATTTTCCGCGAAATTCACAGATTCCTCGTACCGCTCCTGATGGTATAAACTCTCGCACAAGCCATACTGACTGGCCAGGTTTGCCGGGTCGATATTGATCGCTGCGTTATAACAGGCGATGGCATCATCGAACTTACCGGTCACTTGCAGGCTGTTGCCTTTATTGGCCCAGGCGTCGTCGTCGTCGGGTGACAGTTTCAGGGCCCGGTCGTAGCTTGCGATAGCCTCGCGATGACGGTCCACCTCGGCCAGGGCCACACCGCGGTTGACCCAGGCATCGGTGTCCTCCGGGTCGAGTTCGACGACTGCGTCAAAGGCCTCGAATGCCTTGTCCCACTGCTGCAGCTCTTCGTAGACCTTGCCTTGATTGTAGATTGCCAGGGCTGCCTTGTCAGGTTCGCAGATTTTTACTGTGGAGTAGCTTTCCAAGGCGTCCTCGTACTGCTCGGCGAGCTGCATGACCTGCCCGTGAATGAACCAGACCTTGCCGCTGTGGTCGTAGATCTTGGTGGCAGCGTCTGCCAGGCCGATAGCCGTTTCGATATCGCCCTCTTCCATGGCACTGCCGGCGGCAACAGCCAGGTCCTCCGCCTTTCGCTTTTTTTTGTGTGTGAACATCCATCTCCTATAGTGTGACCAGGCCAATTGGCACACACTGGGATGCTTCAGGTCACCCTTGCGATTCTGGATTATACCCAGGCATTTGTAACAGCCTTCGTCACCCATCCGAATCCGCGGCAAACGTAGCGATATTCAAGTTTTCAGTTTGCCGACGAGCGGGTAGGTGACATCCATGGGGGTCACGATACCGCGCTGATTGTTGTCGTCGTCGGTCACTACCAGGATGGGGCTGCGAGTGCTGCGGGACTGGGCCAGAACCTGGTTAACACTGGCATGCTCGGAAATGTTGACGAGCGGGCGAACGAAGTCGATGACACTTTCATCGTCCCAGTGCACGCGGTCAGTACTGAAAATCGCATCGTAAACATTGAAGATGCCGATCCATGTGTCGCTACCCTGCCGGGTAACCGGCAGGCGCGACAGATTGCATCGCCGCGACAGCGCCACGGCCTCTGCCAGCGTCGCATCGGCAGCAACGCATTGCACCTGATCTCTCGGGGCCATGACATCGCGGACGACGCGGTCGTGAAATTCCAGGGCGTTGTGCAACAGTTGGCGTGCCTCGGGATCCAGGAGTTCGGCCGATTCACTTTCAGACAAAAGGATGCGGAATTCCTTGCGCGAAAACTTGATGCGCTTGCCGTCGCCGCTGCCATGATCGCCGAAGAGATGGTTAACTATGCGCGTCACGCCAGCCAACGCCCAGATGAATGGATACATGACCAGGTGAAAGAGGTACATCGGGTAGATCAACAGGCGGCAGCGGAAATACGGCCGTTGCCGAAACCACAATTTCGGTGTGACTTCACCGAACACCAGCACGAGCACCGTGAGGATGGCCGAACCGGCAGTGGATACCCACATGGCCGCTTCAGGGCCGGCAACGATTTCGTCGAAGAGGATAGCGGAGAAACAGTTGCATAGATTGTTGCCGAGCAGAATGGTGGCCAGCATAATGGCCGGGCGGTCGAGGAATTTCTGCATCAATCCGGCAGCGGTGGAATTTTGCAAGACGGCATGTTCGAGGCGGGCGCGCCGGACGGCGATGATGCCATTTTCGAATCCGCTGAAGCAGGCGGAAGCCAGGATCAGCAGGAACGTCAGGATAATGAGGATCGAAAAAGTCATAATTGGGTATCCGACTGGCGGTACAGATCGAGTTCCAGCACACGATGTCGATGGACCGCGCGGATGACGAACCGGAAGTTGCCGACGGTCAGTTGGTCGCCGTTGATCGGCATACGGCTAAGTTGTTCGGTAATGAACCCAGTGATATTGGCCGAGGTGGTTTCCGGTAGTTCAATGTCGATGGCCTCCTGCAAGTCATGCAACTGTAGCAGGCCGTTCAGCCGCCAGTGGCCGGGGTGGATCTCGGTAATCTCGAGGTCCTGCCCGTCGTATTCGTCGGACATCTCGCCGACGATTTCCTCAAGAATATTTTCGACAGTAAGCATGCCTTCGATACCGCCGTATTCGTCGACGACGAAGCAGACGCCTTGACTCTGTTCGCGCAGCTGGCCCAGGACACTATTGAGCTTCGCCAGTTCCGGCACGAATAGCGGTTTGCGCAGGCAAGTTTTCGTCCAGTTGCGTCGGACTGCCGGTGCACTCATCGTGTAGGTTTTGACATCCATGACACCGACAATATTATCCAGGTCCCCGTCGACGACCGGCAGGCGACGGTGGCGGTACTGTCGAATGGCATTGATGATCTTCAGTTCGTCATCGTGGACATCGACGGTCAATACATCGATGCGTGGCACCATGACATTGACCGCAGCGATCGTCCGCAACTGCATGATTTCTTCGAGGAGCTGTGCTTCGGGCGCCGCGAATGCTCCGACGTTCTTATTGATGTTGATAAACGACTCGTACTCCTCGACGGTGATGGCATTCGATGGCAGGGCTGCGCTGCCGAGTATAGCTGTTGTGATGCGTCGGATGAGATGAACGACGGGTGCAAATAAAGTTCTGCAGAAGAGGATTATCGGCGCCAGCTTGGGCGCCAGGTGCTCGGGGCGGGTGTACGCGAATGTTTTCGGTATGACTTCGCCAAAGATCAGAATCACGATCGTTGCCATGACACCGGCAACCAGTGTCGCTTGCGTACCGCTAAGGTAGGTGCTGGCGAGCTTGGCGATGAGTACCGACGCCAGGATGTTGACAAAATTCGTGACCAGCAGGATGGTGATCAGCGTTGTGTGCGTGTCGCGCATGAGCGCCGCGACAATGCGTTGCTGCGGGGTGCCGTTGTGCAGCCAACCTTCGAGCGTCGTATGCCGCAGGGAATAGAGCGCCGTCTCGGAACCCGAAAAAAAAGCGCTGAGTCCGAGCAGGGCGATGATCAGAATAATGAGCGTCGCAATCACAGATGATTTACTTTCGAGTCTCGAATCGAGCAAACAGGTGTTCGATGAACGCGGCATCCTCCGGTGATGCCGGCGCGGATGTCGCTGCGGCTGTCGCAGGTTCGGCAGTACGGTGCCAGATCACATTAGTTGCGGACTCTGCAATTCCCAGTGCTTCGAACGGCAGGTTGGCAAGTTGCACCATCCAGATCTCGGTGCGCGTGTGCTTGCCGCCGTAAATGGGCAGAGCCTGGCCGACGCGCGCGACGACGTGCCGCGTCAAAAAAATCGACAACTCGCGACAACTCCAGTACATCTGCAGCGGGTAGGCAAAACTGCCGACCATAGGCACTATACCCACAAACAGGGCGATACAATAGGAAATATGGCTGCGCCGCTTCACGACTATCCGTGACAGCGTAACCAGCGTGCGCAAGATCGAGGTGTTGACAATCAGCAGGATCGCCAGAGGTATGCAGAAAACACTGGGAATCATGCCAAGTACGCTGGTGGATTCCGTGTCTCTGGCGGCGCTGGACATGCCGGCTGCCAGCAGTGCGAACCCGGTAATCTTGAGACTGGTTGTCAGTGGACTCAGGAGCTTCAGTGTCGCATGAAATGCGAAGCAGCGGATGTATTCCTGCATGCTGCCGTCTTCGACCCGGGATCTGATGATGGTCTCATCCTCCGTCGTCAGGCGTCCGTCGGCGGTCCATTCCGTGACCGCGCGGAAGACGAAAATCTTGGCGTATTCCGTTTGGAAACTCTCGGATGCGATAAACCGCCAGCAAGCGGTGCGCATTTCTCCGCGGACCTCACGATCGACCAGGAAGCGCTGTAGTTTTACGGAGGAGGTGTAGCTGAGCAGCCAGCTGATAAGGAAGCGCCGGGTGATCGAAGTGAACTGTGTGGAGTCCGCAATACGCCTTTGCTGCCGCCACTTCTCGCACTTGCCGCCGGTATACGCGGCAATCGCGGCACGGCGAAATTCGCGATCGCGCAAGAAGCGGCTGGTGTCCTGGCGATATTGACTGTTGCCGCTGAGCCGTCGCAGAAAACGGCCGAAACGCCCTGGCAGTAGTCCGCAGAGGAAGGTGCGGGTCGTGGCGAAGCGCGAGGTGGTGCCGTACCACTCATGCTCCTCTTTGTCAATCAGTTCCAAGCGGCGCCAACGCTCGATCGCGGCCGTTTTCATGCAGTCGCGGTTGTCTGACGGAATCAGATGAAAGGGGTTACAAAAGATTGCGAGCTCGGCTTTTTTCCAGGCTGCTGCATGGTTGCAGAGCTGTCCGCTGTTGTGCACCAGTTGCTGGTATTCTGCCTGATCGAGGCGTGACAGCAGGTCGCCTGTATGGCGATCGAACCAACGCGACCAGCGTCCGGCCTCGAGATCGTCGAACATCGGTCGTTGACCATGAAGGAGACCGTAGATCACATAATAGGGAACCATGATCGCCGGAATGCCGGACTCGAGGTCGATGACCCAGAATTCGCCCTTGCAACGGATGAAATTTGCGGTGGAAACAATGGCCGCGGGGCACACCTGCCAGCCGGAGCCGACTAAGCCGCAGTCGCGCAGCAGCCGCTCGAACCGGCGCATGGCCGGCAGCAGGATCTCGTAGTCTGTAGGGGGTCGTTTATTGCTTTGCCTGGTGAGCAGCGACCGCACCATGTGTTCGTTGACCGGGTTGACCTGGAGTCCTGCACCGGGGACATACTCGGTGCCCAGGATGAAGGCGCGGTCGGCTTTGGACCAGCGGTAATAGAGCGCGTTGGAAATGCGCAGTGGAATGTCATGCGCGGCCAGCAGAGCGCGCACGACTCGTCGGCGGTAGAAAGCGGTGATGATTGCCGCCTCATTGTAGCGATAGCCGAACGGTGCCTGAAAGGCCAGGGCATAGATGAACCGCGTCAGCAGGCCTGGACGGAAGACTTTTTCGACAATCATGCAGGGCTCGTCATGCAGCCCTTCGACCCGCATCAGTCGGGCGGTGGCGGAACGGCCGCTGCCGAGCGTGCGCTCATAGGTGAGCGACAGCGAAACCGTTTCGGTCGGCGACAAATTGGCGACGACTTTTTGGCACACGTCTGCCATCGTTGCGGCAGGCGGCGTCTCCCGCGCTCTTGTTTTGGCGGCGTCTATTGTCATCTGCATACCATAGGATTCGCCAGATTCATGCCATACTGTCAAAGTCCGGGGACCGACGGGGGTTGCGAGGCGGCAATGTGCTCCCAGTTCCGGACCAGGGCGGAGAGATTGTCAATGACGATAATACCGTAGGACTTCTGTAACTTTTCGGCGTTCTGCAACCAGGGCAGGGAGTTGTGATCTCGTTCTTCACCGATGTATGCATGGCCGATGGAATAGTGGTATTGAATCTCGACATAGTGTTTCTTGCTTTGTAGCTTTATCAATCTGCCGGTTGACCAGCACGTGTCTGCTATCGTCAAGGGTAAAGAAGCCAAGCCGCAGACCCGGTAGATAAAGACACCAGGTCAGACCGATGAGGTCTATGAAGACGCGGGTGTCTACACAGCAGAACCGTGGTATGCGGATTTTGACGCCCTTGAGAGGGGGCCGGTGCTGGGACAGCGAGTTCTGGCTCCTCGGCCTCCATCGAACCACGTGTCTGACGTTTTCTGGACACCTGCCTGGAGGGGGTGCGGGGTAGGTTAAAGGGTGTAAACCTAATCTATCCAAGTACTTAAAGAAAGCTAATCAACCCGTGTAGTACCCCTACTGCTGGCGCTTCAAGATGATGATATTGACACCTTCGCCTTCCGGGGTGAGTGCCTTGCTGATGTTGCTGGGGCGATGGTGGGCAACGTGTCTTTGTCGATGCGCTCGGCTGCCGGGCGCGGCACCTTGTCCTGCACCGTACCGGTAAGCCCTTCACGATTGGGGTTGCGTGACAGTCGCTCCTCGGTCTTCTTCAGTGCCACCATTGTGCGAAATTTGCCGATCTCAGCCACGTTCCCGGCCGTAGGGCTGTTCTGGCTCCAGCCCATCCGGAGTGGACAAACGAGAGGCACAGTTGTATCATATTCGCCGCGAATTATACCAATTCTACCCCCAGCATCCGTCCCGATTGCCATGTGGTTTCTTAGTCTTGTCATCTGGCTGATCCTGATCTACTCCCTTCGTATTTCCATCGCGGGCAGCCCGGAGTATACACTGATTCGTGACGTACC
>Ga0115002_10008471_pt1 | contig 11388 bp, 11 predicted proteins | sample ArcticOcean_MG_C_8_FD_89576 | JGI IMG/M metagenome (GOLD analysis project Ga0115002, IMG submission 89576) | Marine microbial communities from western Arctic Ocean - ArcticOcean_MG_CB11_86 | ecosystem: Environmental > Aquatic > Marine > Oceanic | place: Arctic Ocean: Canada Basin | collected... | reverse complement strand
GCGGCTCCGAGTGGTTGCTGATCGATATTGGGTACGATGAAACTGTAGATGAGATCATTGAGTTAATTCGTCAAATGGACTTCCCCTTGTCGCAATGCAAAACTCTCATCGCGACACATGCCGACGTCGATCACATTCAGGGTCTGGCCAAAGCGAAGCAATTGTTGCGCACGACGGCATCGGGGCATCCACTGGCCGCCGAGCCGCTCGCAACTGGCGACAAGCTCCGCACGTTTGCCGAAATTGAAGCTCAGAACATTCACATGGACATGCCCCAAGTGAAACTCGACCACCTGATCGACGAAGGTGATAAAGTCACCGTTGGAGATGTGGAGCTAGAAGTTTGGTTGACTCCGGGACACACCGATAGCCAACTCTCCTTTCGCCTGGGCGATCTCTTGTTTAGCGGAGACAACATTTATCGCGACGGATGTGTCGGCGCAATCGATGCCCACCACGGCAGCGACATTCAGGAGTTTGTAAAATCGCTGCAGCGAATTCGGGAAAGCGATGTGAAATGGCTACTTCCGAGCCACGGTCCAATCTTCCGCAAGGACAACGACTTGCTCGACGCCACCATCGCACGTCTTAAAGGCTACTTGCGAATGGCAGATTTCGGCACCTGCGCCACTGAATGGCCGCTGATGGACGAATGGGAACAAGAACTGGCTGACGGCATCATGCCCGAGTAGCTTCGCTGCGTCACAGTCTCGCGGTCCATAAACTCACAGTACCCACATTTTGGTAAGCGAGCGAGAACGTGGCATGACCATCCAGTCCGTGGTCTCGAAAGGTTCACTCAGGTAACAGATCCCCAATCAACTCGCAACGCGAGTCACTCTCCCTTTGGGCTCAGAGGGGTGACGCTTGCTTCGCTGCACTCAAGACACTTTCAGCTTAGCGAGAACTTAGGCTCGAAAAATGACATATGACTAATCTCAAATAACTAACGACAAATTCTTCCCTGAACTCACGAGACCACGGCCAATATGGCCTAAACGGCCATATCACGATCTCGCTCTCTACCTGCTCTCCGTTCAGTCGTTCCGATTTTGTCGGATATTCCGCTCATCCGGGTCGTGAGGATGGGCCGATGAAATGGAGTGTACAACCATCTCCACCCGCGCCCAGTGTGCGGTCGGACCGAACAAACCTTCATTTGGGGGGGCCCTGATGATCCGACGAATCATTTTAGCAACGATTGTCTGCGCTGTTGTGGGACTCACAGTCGCCGCGGACTCAGTCCAAGCTCAAGACCGAGCCTATGGACGCACTTGGGGAAGTCAGAACGGTAACCAGGACTGGAACCGTTTCTATCACTATCCCTATGTGTTCTACCCACAGAACTTCTATGGAAACGAATACTATCGCAGTAGCGATGACATGTATTATCGTTATCCGCAGGAAATGCGAATCCCCGTTTACAACAAGAAGTGGCACAATCCGTATCCTGCCGGTCGTCGCTATCACCAAGGTCATCAATTCATTCTAGATATTTTCTAGACTGCTTTTGAGCCGCGTGGTTAAGCGCGATTCTGGATAGACGAATTGAGAATCACCTCGTCTTAGGACGAACGACAATCCCGTTCGCGGCGTTGGAAGTATCTTCTTTCCGCCGCGAGACGGGATTTCGCTATGCGTGGCCTCGTTTTAAGGGAATTCGAAATTAGGGGGCCGTAACCGAGATGGCTCGTATTCGATCCAGCACTAACGCACTAGGCCGTCTGCTGTCTCTCAGCGATCGCCCAATCTATGTTCTGGACGAACAGCGAAAGTACCTATTCTTGAATGCGGCGTGTGGACGTTGGCTCCAAATTGACGAGGAGTCACTGCTGGGCGAACAAGCCAATTATCACAGCTCACCTGCTCCCGATTCACCATCTGTACCATTCGCCAACCTTCTTTGCCCTCCGCCCGAGTCGTTTGCCGGCGAAGATTGCACGCTGCACTTAGAGCTGCGACGAGAGGACAGCACCATCTCGCGGAGAGCGGTGCAGGTTTTCAGTTTTCACGACGCGGAGTCTCAAGTCACGGGCGTGATTGGAATTGTTTCGCCAAACGAAGTACAGCGTCGAGCCATTTCTTCGCCAACGCGATCGGAGGCGGCTGATCTACATGCTCTCCTCATGTCGACTCGGCAACATTTTGGCTCGCAGCTGTTGTTGCCTTCCCTTATTGGCGAGAGCAGTGGAGTGCAACGAGCTCAGCTACAATTGACGGCTGCCTCGGCGGTACAAGTTTCGACAACGATCATTGGTCCAGCTGGGAGTGGACGGGAAGCGCTCGCGCGTCGGCTTCATCAACAGCAAGGCAAAGGCCAAACTGGTCCACTCGTTCCGCTCTCTTGCGAATTACTCGATGCGGAGCTACTGCAGTCAACAATCCGCGAACTTAATCTCCGTAGCATGCAGTACGATCAAGAGTTCGCGGGCACTATCCTACTGCTGAACGTCGAACAACTTTCGCTGGAAGCGCAAACGGAGTTGCTTGGCTTTCTTTCGCTGCCTTCGTTCTCGCTACATGTGATCGCGACGGCCGAGCAAAGATTGGCCGAATTCGCAGCTGCCGATAAATTCTCGAGCGAATTATCCGATTTGCTTTCGGCAATTGAACTAATCGTTCCACCGTTAACAAAACGTCGGCAAGATATACCGCTCATCTTGCAATGGTTATTGGAACAAACGAATGCCGCGGGTGACCGCCAAGTGAGTGGATTTGCGGTGGAAGCATTGGATGTGCTCGTTGCATATAGTTGGCCGGGCGACATCGACGAGGCAAGTGAGCTGGTGGAAAAGTTACACGGAGAAGCGGCAAGTGCCGAGATAGGGTTAGACGATCTGCCCAGTTATTTGAGATGGGCGATCGAAGACCGGGCTTTGCCGAAACGCGCCGACGACAACATACAACTCGACGACTTCCTCGAAGAAATTGAACAAGAACTGATTCGCCGAGCATTGGCCGTCTCTCGTGGAAACAAAGCGCAAGCCGCCCGTAGCCTCGGTATCTCTCGACCTCGCATGCTGCGACGAATTAGCCACTTTGGATTGGACTAAGGAATTACCGTCTCGAACGGCACAATCGATATTTCGCAAGAATCGGGTAGCGATAAGCCATTCTAGGCCGGTTGCCAATACGGGTGTGGAGCGCTAATATACGGTGTGCCATCGGACGATTCGCATGCTTCAGGGCGAACCAAAACCATGCAACAAGCAGAACTGATTGTTGTCGAACAACTTGAGTGGTTACAGTTTCTCCTGAAAGCCGAGTCACCGGATCTGCGACCACGGATCCAAGCAACTTCGACGGAACGCGGCTTAGTCGACCTGCTGTCTAAACACCCCTATAGTTTCGTCGTCTTTTACATAACGGAAGACTCCGAATCGTGCCTTCAGCTGGCTCGGCTCATTTCCCGCTTACGAACTCAATTTCCCCATGCAGCATTAGCTGCTGTCGGCGCATCTAAAGCATCGAGATGGGAATTTGCGTTGCGGGAAGCCGGATTAATACACATTCAATTCGATTGCCGTCAATTTCACGACCTAATCAAGTTGGCGACTCGAAAATTAGCACAAGCACCCGCAGCCGAAACGACATTTCGAGAGACCGTTTGGACTCGTCTCCCATGGAATGTCTAGCTCAAAATCAACGAGGAGACGGACGATGTCCGATGCCCAACTAGAACAAGAAATCCGATTGGCGCTCGCCGAAATCAAAGACCCTGAAACCGGCCGCAGTATCGAAAAAACAGGCCAGATCGCCAGCGTATCGACCGACGGCACAAAAGCTGCCGTTCAAATCGCCCTGACCACGTTCTCTGCCCCCCTTTGGAATGAGACTCGAGACAATGTCGAGCAACACATCCGGAGCAAAGTACCAGCACTGTCGGAAGTATCCGTCGAGGTTAGCGAACATACTCGCAAACCCAATCCTTTGGGGGAAGTTGGGCTCAATGCCAAGAGCGTCATCGCCGTTGCATCCGGCAAGGGTGGGGTGGGCAAAAGCACAGTAGCCACCTCGTTGGCGTTCGGTCTCAAGCTCGCTGGCTGCAAAGTGGGCATTCTTGATGCCGACGTTTTCGGACCAAGTGTGCCTCATCTTCTCGGAGTTGGCGAACAACAACCGACTCGGGGCGAGGACGACAAAGTTCTTCCAATCTTCAAAGACGGCATGCCAGTGATGTCGATGGGATTCATGGTTCAGCCAGACCAGGCTGTAATTTGGCGCGGACCAATGCTGCACAGCGCGATTACCCAAATGCTTCGCGACTTCCAATGGGGTGAACTCGACTACCTAATCATCGACATGCCACCGGGAACCGGCGACGTCCCGCTCTCACTCTCTCAGATCTTGCCGCTGACCGGCGCTGTGGTCGTCTGCACACCGCAAGACGTCGCATTGCTAGACGCCGTCAAAGCCATCAGCATGTTCAAGACCGTCAAGATTCCCATTCTTGGAATGGTGGAGAACATGAGTGGTTTCGTTTGTCCCGATTGCGAAAAGCGTCACGACATTTTCGGCAGTGGCGGAGCTCGATCCAAAGCAGAAGAAATCGGCACTCCTTTCCTCGGCGAAATCCCCATCAACATTCAGATTCGTGAGAACGGTGACAGCGGCGAAACTGGGGCTAACTTTGAATCACCTCAGATCGCGCCCTACCTCGACAAGATCGTCTACTCACTGGTCAAGAACATGGCAATGAAAGCGGAGAAAGATCCTCCCAAACCTCAACTGCCCGTCTTGGGTTAAGAGTTTCACTGCATGTCGCAATAATCGTTGAGTGCTTTCCAATTGGCCCTGGCGCGAGCCACTGCCGTTTGGTTAAGCACCGCGAATTGCACGCGCGACGCGAACAGTCTTTACCGAAATCGGCTTTGGTTTGTTGCGCTAATTCTGGCGCAATTAAGGCTGGGTAACGTGGACTGGCGGGGCGTCTACTGCTGCCGGAGAAAGCCCCAGTCGGACGCGATAATTGCGGTGGGTGTAAATGACTTCTAAAGTACTTCTAGCAGGCGACAAGCACTAGGAAGTCGTTTGCCAGTAGAGGTTTGGCGCATAAAAATAGAGCTGCTGAAAAACAGCAGCTCTTTCTTGTTGTTGTTTGGAGAAGCTGAAGGCTTGCTCGTGTCCCTGAGGACAAGGAGCAAACTACTTCTTCTTCTTCTTAGCAGCTTTTTTCTTAGCAGCTTTCTTCTTAGCGGGCTTTTTAGCAGCTTTCTTCTTGGCTACTTTCTTAGCGGCTTTTTTCTTAGCTGGCTTCTTAGCAGCTTTCTTTTTGGCTGCTTTCTTCTTAGGAGCAGCTTTCTTCTTAGCGGCTTTTTTCTTTGCAGCTTTTTTCTTTGGAGCAGCTTTCTTCTTGGCTGCTTTTTTCTTAGCTGCTTTTTTCTTTGGAGCAGCTTTCTTCTTGGCTGCTTTCTTAGCGGCTTTCTTCTTGGCCACAGTGTGTCCTCCGTAAAACAAGGTTTTGCGGTAGCTCCGTGTACAAAACAATCATTGCTTTGAAGAGCTACCAACAAGTCCACTAACTACAATCTCAAGTCACAAACAATTTGATTATTGAGATGTCGTTTTTTGTTTTTGCAATCGTGAAAACACGTCACTTCAACAAATAACAACACGTAGTATTAACTCCTTAAGACGTAGTTGTACGCATCACTTAAATAATTGCAACATGTTTTTGATATAAATCTCGCGAATTAGTATTGCATCGTCATTCTGCGAGATGACCTTTTCACATTACAACTAACTTTGTTGCTTAACTGAACGCGATTGAAAAATAGAAAACGCAATTCGTTTTCACGAGCGCTTCGATGCCAACAACTCGCGATGATTCGGCTTGAAACAACGACACGTGATTGTCATCCATCGAGACAAATAGGCAGTTTGAATTTGCACGCAATGACGTTGGCGCGCTAATGAATAACTTTCCACATTTATCGCTAAACCTCGAAGAAAAGTAACATTCGCGAAAACAAAAATCGGAATAAGACGACTGCGACGAGATGTTTTCTTTGCGTGGAACAACTGCATGTTCGACATGCGCGTTAGAACTCAATAGAAAGAGACTTTCGTTCCGTCCGACATCTTCCAACCGGGTTGTCGACCGGTTTGTTCGATGCCAAACCACCATCTTTGGTCTGGTGTGATCAGCCGTAATCGAAGCCATAACAACAGCGCCGATTTTGTTGAAGTTTTTTTTGAAGTTAAGGGCTCAAAACCGTGAAAATATTTTCGCCAGGCAGTTTTCCAGTGTCGAAGCTTGATGTGAATTGGATCGATTCCATACCAATCGTCGTCAGGAGAAACGTAGCAACCGCCAAATTTTCGCGCGAGATGTTGTAGCTGTTCATCGATGTGCTCGGCAGCCTTGAGAGCATCGATCAGTTGTAATTTCGACTTTGGAAAAAGCATCGTGCGAATGATGCGGAATCGAACGGGAGTCAGCCGACGTAGTCCCGGAAGAGGTAGTCCCGTAACAACAAGCCGATTCGTGTGTGGTTCGAGCTTCTCGAGACACTCCGTTACCCACTGAACGATTTGTTCTCCGGTAGCCCCGTACAGTAAATCGTTGCCAACATCGGTCAAAAGAGCGCCTGTGGGAACGGGAGGCAGGATTTCTAAATCGTTCCACAATCCACATTTACGGATACCCGGCAAAGATCGTCCCAAGACTCGACTGCGTCCGCCATACGAACGACCGTGCCCCATCGCAGTAAGAAATTCAAACGGCGCTGCGGCTTTAGTTTTGGAATCGCCACCTAGCGCTTTGGAGTACTGAAAGACGGTTGAAATACCGCGAGCAACGTTACTGGCGCCTAAAACAATCATTCGCTGTGGCGCAAACGGCAATTCTTTTGTTGACGTGTTTTCGTCGATAGTTTTCATCGCTCGTGGTTCGGTGTCATGCCGTTTGATGGCGAGTTATTTTCGCAATGAGTTATTTTCGCAACGAGCTATTTTCGCAACGATGTTTGTTACCACTGTCTACCGCCGCCATAACCGCCGCCACGCATCTGTTGAATCGCTTGATAACTGGACCAAGCCAACGAACCAAACATGAAGATTGTAAACATTCCGCCGCCCTGTGGATTTAGTGAATACCGATACAATCCCCAAACAGCGACGGCACCGGCCGTGAACACCGAAAGCCACAACGATTTTTCTACACCGCTACTATGATCTTGAGCGACAAACAACTCTCGCGATACTTGACCGCCATCGAGTGGATAAATGGGCAATAGATTAAGAAGTCCCCAGAAAATGTTGATGTACAACATGTCACTGAAGAATATGTTGACGCCATTCCCAAGGCTATCGACTCGTTGAATACTCCAAAAGAATGGAAAGCTTTTCACAAAAGACACGGATCCACCCAGCGAGAATATGATTGCAACGACGACTCCGGCGAGCAGAAATCCAGCAAACGGTCCGGCGAGCGAGATGACGATTTGGGAAGAACTTTGATTTGATTTCCCGCCGCCGCCGTAGGACGAGGTGGAAAATCCAAACGAGTCTGGTATCGCCAAACCACCCATCATGTATAGGACGATTCTTGCTCCCATACCGTAGTAACGCATCGCGAAAGTGTGGCCAAGTTCGTGAATAAGAATCGAAACGAACATCGCAATGATCCAAGACACGAGCAGAATGCCAGCCATATTGGATGGAACTCCCTTCAATCGCATTGCACCGAGTACGACGGCGGCGATCCAAAAATAGATGTGAATGCGAACTGGAAAACCGAAACACTTGAAGTGAAGGTCGTAGTCGGTCTTGGGAGGTTCGCCTATGAACACTGCTAATTCCTTAAGTTTGCTCGGGTAAATTCAATTTGCTGCAGGGAAACAACTGTTAGCGACCAAATTCTGGAACCACAAATTCTGGAACTTACTGTCGAGTCGCTCTAGAATTGATTCGTCAACTCTGACAATTCATTGGAGTTGGCTTGCTAAGGTCGAACAAAAGAATTGTAGCACACTGCAATTTATGTCCACTTGGCCGCAGCAACTGTTGCGGAGTTAAGCTGCTTTTCGCGAGTCGGACTCGGCTAACACCAAACGATCTAGAATGTATTGGGCAGCTCGCCGAGATGCACCGCTGGCGCCAAATCGCTGCTTTAAATCTGTCAACAACGCGACGCGTCGAGCGTATTCGTCTTCATCGGTCAGCCATTGCACAAGGTGGGTCGCCAATTGGTCCGATTTATTCTCCCAAGTTGGGTATTCGGGAAACGGGACTTGATCCGCTCCAGGTGCCTTGGGGTCGTAGACTACAGGTTTGCTAGTAAACGGATCGTCGTCGGCCAACAGGTTTACCAGCGTAATGTACTTAACTGTTGCCACGAAATTTGACGCGACGTAATAGAACAAGCGACTGACTCGATAAAGAATAACCGTCGGTTTGCGATGATGTAACAACTCCAGCGAAACAGAACCCGAGCAAGCCATGCAACAATGTGCGGCTTTGATCAACTCCGGAGTTCGTCCAACAAAAACATTGATGGGCAGTTCTTTGCCTTCAAGTGCTTCCTGGGCGAGGGCCGCTTGCTTCTCATTGAAGCTGGCAATTGCGAATTTTGTATCGGGACAATCGCGGTAAACTTTTTCTGCCGTCTCAATTAACCAGTCGATGTTGTTGACGACTTCTTGAGTTCTCGAACCCGGCAGGATCGTAACGAGTCGTTCGCCCTGCTCTTGTTCGTTCACGAAGTCGACATCGAGCTGTTGCGTTTCCATTTCGTCGTAGTAGGGATGCCCAACAAACGTCGCTTTACAACCGCGATCGTTGTACCATTTTTCTTCGAATGGCAACTTACACAAAGCGTGATCGACGAGTCGTCGCATCTTCTTGATTCGCCAGCCGGCCCAGGCCCACATCTGGGGCACGCCATAGTAGAAGACGGGAATGCCGTGCTTCTTTGCTTTCCGCGCGACCCACCAGTTGAATCCCGGGTAGTCGATGAGAACCACGGCGTCGGGTTTGTGCTGCTCGAAATACTCATCCGCTTGCTTGAGCAATTTAAAGAACGTTCGAATGTTCCACAGAACTCGAGCGATCCACATGACGGCGAGGCTGGTCAAGTCAAACAGCAGCTCGCATCCGGCTCGATCCATCCGCGGGCCGCCAAAACCGACAAACTGAATCGTCGGGTCTCTTTGGCTCATCTCGCGAATTAAGTTGGCACCGTGCAGATCGCCGCTTGGCTCTCCGACAGAAAAGAAGATCTTCATTTCATAACCCAATCAAGCAGACTTCTTTTGTTCAATTTCCGTATGCGGTACCAAGTGCGGTCGATCGATGCGATAGGTCTCGGCCGACGAATTACCTTCCGCACTCGACAATGGAATCGATACGAATTGCGGCCATCGCCGTTGAGTCCACCAGATGTTAAGTAAGTCGATGGGATTGGGCCAAGCGTCGCGCAGACCCGGCTTGTGTTGTTGATGAGATTCGTCGAGCGAGACTTCTGCCACTCGATAACCTCGCATCGCAACGAATGTCGCCAGATAGCGATACATGCCACGAGCTAGTTCTACGCCCACAACCGCTTCCCTTCGACAAGCCCAGAACAAACACTCGGGATCGCGAACTTCGAGTCCCAGTAGCGACCAGCGAGGAATTCGAGCGATTCGATGTAGCACTTTCCGCAAGCCGGTTCGTTTGGGACGTCCCACTGCCATGTCGGCTCGATTGAGATCGTTGAGAACTTCGTCCATCAAATCCAATGAGTAAGGACTACCGGCGCCAACGACTGCGATTCGTTCACCGCGTGCTTCTTGAAATGCCACTGTCAGCGTCGCACTGACTCCCGCCGGTCGATTCAAACGGACCACTCGCAAGTGTTCGTATCGTTCCATCATCTGCAGCAAATCGTCGCGAGTTGAATCCTGTGAACAATCATCGATCACTAACAATTCAAACGACTCGTCGCGCTCCGCCAACCATTGGTAGACTTGCGGTACTTGCTGCTGCAGAACTTCACCATCGTTTCGCTGCGGGATAACGATGGTCGTTTCAATTGCGACTGACATAGATCGGTACCGATTCTGGACATCATTGGAAGCGAAATCGTAGCTACGGATTTTCGCGGGCGAAGTATGTCAAATTCCAGCAATCGTCGATAGGGCAGTTTTTTTTTGACGTTTTCTGCCGCGAGTCAGCCACATTGTGCTGCACTTGTAATGTATTGTGCTGCACTTGCAATGTATCGATTGGTCGATTGCAAACGGTAAACTATCATTCACTCTGCTAAGTTGCCGTCTACTCGCCGCTTTCCTATCTCCCCACGCTCTAATGTCCTCATGAAAATCAACTCGGTAAATCTATTGCTAGTGGCGCTGATCCTATTTGGCGTTACGGCGTTCAATTTCCCCGAACCATTCGTTTGGTTACTGGGCGATCGACTCTCGATTCTTATCGGCGTGACGATGTTCTTCATTGGCGCGATGTTGACCACTCAACAAGTCGACGGCGTCATTCAGCGCTGGCCAACTGTTCTCGGCGGCACGGCGATTCAATATGCTCTTATGCCACTGATCTGTTTTGTTGTCGCGAAGGGGATGGGGGCGACAGGCGATACCCTAGTCGGCCTAATGATTGTTGGTTGCGTTCCCGGTGCCATGGCGTCCAACGTGCTCACAATGACGGCGGGAGGAAATACGAGTTATTCCGTAAGCCTCACGACATCTGCAACGGTCCTCTCGCCATTCATCGTGCCTTTAACGCTGGGGCTTACACTCAGTCAATCGGAAACCATCAAGGTTGATATCGCGGGGACGTTTGTGAATCTGCTCCTCACCGTTTTGCTTCCCGTAGTAGCAGGCCATTTGACTCGACGGTTTGTCCCCCAGTCAGCTCAACTATTCAAGATGATCTCGCCGTGGATCGCTAATATCGCGATTCTGTTGATCATTGCATTTGTGGTCGCTAAATTCGCCGACAAACTTCAAATGCATCTCGTCCAATTATTCGTTCCGCTCCTGCTCATTAATTCGCTCGGATACGCAGGTGGCTACTTCGGAGGAAAGCTGCTCGGCATCTCCGAATCGATGCGGCGGGCATTGACATTGGAAGTCGGCATGCAAAACGCTGGTTTGGGCGTTGCGTTGGCAGCAGGGCAATTCAAGAACAACCCTGGCGCGTCGGTAGCTCCGGCAGTCTACGTCTTTCTCTGTATGCTCACCGGCACGCTGCTCGCCGCTTACTGGCGCAACTTCGATCCGTTGGACGAAGAGCCAGACGACAAACCGTTCGACGTGCCGCCCAACGAACAAACGTCACCGAAAGACACTGGGGCACCAAAAGACACTGGGTCACCAAAAGACACTGGGTAATGACCGGACGTTACTCGATGGTAACGAACTAGACGTCCATCAGCACGATCGCGGGATC
>Ga0115002_10008470_pt1 | contig 11389 bp, 9 predicted proteins | sample ArcticOcean_MG_C_8_FD_89576 | JGI IMG/M metagenome (GOLD analysis project Ga0115002, IMG submission 89576) | Marine microbial communities from western Arctic Ocean - ArcticOcean_MG_CB11_86 | ecosystem: Environmental > Aquatic > Marine > Oceanic | place: Arctic Ocean: Canada Basin | collected... | reverse complement strand
GTTTGACCTGATCACTCTCGCCTGCGCCCCGGTGCATCTAAAGTCGGGTCGTAGATGCCTGTAGGGCGACCGGCTTCATGCCCATCTCGCTGCCCGACATGCAGGCCTGCTTCAGCACCGCGATGGCCTCGGTGTGTTCCTGTGTTGCGCCGTAGATCATGCCTCGTACAAGGCCGAAGAACGGGGTGTACTACTTCAGGTGGTGCTCGGTGGCGAACTCTTCCGCCTCATTGACCAGCGCCTTAGCTTGATCCGGGTCTCCGCCGATCAGCTTGACCAGTGCCGTGCCCAGCAAAAGCTGCGGTAGTGCCAACAATCGTGGTGCGGAAGAAGTATTCAGGCCGGTCTCAAACAACTCGGTCGCCTGTGGCAGATTGCCCATCATCAGCGAGCAGAACCCTACCTCGCCTATAACGCGGGGGTCGTCCAAAAGGACGCGTTAGGGAATCCCCAACCTAACGGGGGGACGGGTAGAGTCTCACGGTCTGGAATCTCTCTCCCCAAACCCCGCCAACTCCCCATAACAACTCAAAAGCTTAGAACGGTTTGACGTTCGGGCGGTTAAAGGCCTCAATTTATGCAATGGGATCCCACTCAATACCTGAAGTTTGCCGACCATCGCCTGCGACCGGCCATAGACCTTCTCAATCGGGTTGACCTCGAATCACCGAAGGTTGCGTACGATCTGGGGGCAGGTACCGGCAACGTGACCGAACTCCTTGCCCAACGCTGGCCGGACGCGCGTGTCATCGGCGTGGACAACTCTCCTGAGATGCTTGAACGTGCTGAGCGGGTTGAAAACCTGGAGTGGCAGCAGGGAGATATCGGGACATGGAGGCCGGATCAACCGGCAGATTTGATCTTCTCGAATGCGGCGTTGCACTGGGTGACCCGGCACACCGATCTATTCAGCGGCCTAATGTCCGCTCTGGCGCCCGGCGGGCTACTTGCCGTTCAGATGCCACGCAACTTCGGGGCGCTCTCACATACGTCTATTTCCGAAGCGGCCTTGGGCGGCCCGTGGAAATCTACACTGGAGCCATTACTCCGACCGGCGCCGGTTGAGCCGCCACCGTTCTACGTACGGATACTGTCGCCAATGGTGAGTTCGTTGGACGTGTGGGAGACGGAATACACGCAGGTCCTTAGCGGAGACAACCCGGTGAAGGAGTGGACCAAGGGCACCTGGCTTCGGCCGCTACTGGACGCGCTGGACGAACCAGAGCGCAGTGACTTCGAGTCGACGTATGCGGGGCTAGTGGAAAATCGCTACCCGAAGGAAGCTGACGGCACGACACTTTTCCCGTTCAAACGCATGTTCATAGTCGCCCAGAAAAAGTAGCCGGTTACAGAAACCGGAACAGATGGCCCGGCGATCCAACACTTACAACCAGCTGGTCACGGCCGAACTTTCACGACGGTTTGACGTTGGAACCTTGGATGGATATCCGATGTACAGGCAACCGGAAATACGCGCCGGTTCGGTCAGGCCAAGGACGTTGGATAGTTCAGGCGGCTTGCAGACCTTGCCGGTCGACCAGCCAACGCCGAGGCCCCGCGCATGAGCGGCAAGTGTGAGGTTCTGTACTGCACACGCTACCGCTGCGTAGTTCTCATCAGATATATCGTCCGAGTCGGCGGTTAACGAGTATACGTAGACAAGCGCTGGTGAATCCAGCAGTTCCTGACGTGCTGAATCGGCGCTCGCCAGCTTTCGCTCAGGGTTGGGGTTGGGAGTGTTCTCCAGGGTCCACTCGTGGACCAACTCGCCAATCCGTTTGCGGCCTTCCCCATCTTTTTTCAGTACAAAAAATCGCCACGGTTCGGTCATTCGGTGGTTAGGGGCCCAGATAGCGGCGTCAATCAACTCCCGTACGGTGGTGTCGTCGACCGGGGCAGGCGAAAAGTCCCGGACAGTTCTACGTGACTTGATTAGTTGATCAAGGGCGTCGATAGTCGCCGAGTCGTTGTTCGTCAAAAAGTCCTCCCTGTTTCGTACCTGCCTCGATCCGTCGCGGGGCAAGGGATACGCGGTCGCATGGTATCGCGACCGGCCATGTCTAGGAGCATCCGGTGGTCCGGCTCAGAAGCCGGAAGACGCGAAATGGCCGCCGGCAAGGGGTGGTGAGGCAGGTAGGTTTCTCGTCAGGAGAGATAGTCACTTGCGGACCGATCTCTCTTCAGATGCCTCCCGTTAAACCGTGTGTCGGTTAACGGAGGTCCATGATCGTGCTAAGTGCGGCCGGGAGTGTTCGCTCGATGTTGAGCGTTGCACCAGACTCTGGCTTCACTTCGATCGTGAACTTGTCGTTCTCGTCCGGGATAGTCGTAGCGCTGGTAAGACCCACCAGTACTGCTGATCTTGATCCCGTTGTTGTCCGTGGCGTTCGTGACTGTGTTGTCACGGTTAAACAGCCATACCGTTATCTCGGCCTTTTCGCCGGGATCGAGGATGTTGTCGCTGTTGTGATAGCCAGGGAAGGCTACCGTCCACGGGACGTCGTTTACGTACTGGTCCGTGGACGTGTAGCTAATGACCGTCCCGTACAGTGCACCGGCCGAAACGTCTGGGTCGTCGGCTGCATCGTTGGCGGTGTATGGCGGGGTCAAGTTGATGCCCTCACCCTGGACTGCGCTGGAAACGATGAACACGACTTTGGAGATCGTGTCGAAGGCTGGTGTCGCGCCAACCCTGACCTCGTAGGCGACGACGCTACCGCGCTGCTCGAGAGAGCTGCGGACTTCGTCGAGTCCTGCGAAGACGGTTTCTTTGCTTCTCTCGGAGGCGAAGATACCTGTAGAGAGGACCGTGAACGCAAACACCGAGGCAACCACGACGAATGCGATCAGGATGTCGCTGTTTCGAGACCCGTGATTCTCTGCTGCGCCTCTTTACGGCCGGAGAGTAGTTTGAACATTACGTTTAGTCGACCTTTAGGACTAACGGTCGGTTACCGACCTCAACTAATCCGGGGAGGAATGACACCCCGTGACTCAGTCCGGATACCGCGTCAAGCAGTGATTTCAAGCATCACAACTATTTATCTGGATCACGACCAAGTGCACACCAAAGGGCGTTGTGCCGCGCCACGCGTGGCAGGCACGCACATCGGATTGAGGGTTTGTCCAGTTCGACTCGTGGACCCAGTATGACTACGCTCCGGTCTGTGTATGACCAGGCTGAGCTGTTCTGATATGAGGGGCATGCAGGAGAGCGTTGCTGAGCTTTGTAGAGCCCATATCTCACTGGTGAATTGGCCCAATTACAGACAAGTTGGGTGCGCCAATGGTCTGTAATGTCCTCTGAACTTCATCGTGATTACTCAAGCGACTTGAGAGATACACTCCCCAGAGTCATTAAAGGTATATCCAGATTTCCAACGCTCGTCACAGGTGAAACATGGAAATGAACAAGACCGGTTTGAATGACGCGGACGACCGTCGTGCCGCTCTGATGCAGCGCTCAGATACCGTTGTGTTTTCGGGTGATGGAGAACCCCAGACGCCGAGTTCTTTGATAGATCGTCTTCAAAGTTTGCTATCGGATGGCAAACTTCAGACCGACTACTACTCGCTGGGCGGCAGTGTGGAAGCACTGGAACGCCGAGTCGCAGAGGAGCTAGGGAAGGAAGCGGCCATCTGGATGCCTACTGGAACCCTGGCAAACCATCTGGCGCTCAGGCGTCATAGTGGGGGTAAATCGAGAGTAGTCCTCCAAGAACAGAGTCATGTCTACCATGATGAAGGTGACGCTCTCGCTCGGTTGAGCAGCCTCAGCGCTATCGCCCTCGCACCAGGGAGGCCTTATTTCACAGTAGAAGAACTCCAATTAGCACTGAAACAGTCGATCGATGGCCGCGTATTGAACCCCGTCGGCGTCGTTTCGATCGAAAGCCCTGTAAGGCGTCAGGCGGGACAGGTCGTCCCCTGGGATGAAATGCGGGCGATCACTGATTTGTGCCGGGAGGAAGGGGTGCCCGTACACCTTGATGGGGCGAGGCTCTACATGATGTCGGCGGCGACGGGAGTCGGGATTAAAGACTACGCGGACCTGTTCGACAGCGTTTACTTATCCATGTACAAGTATTTTGGATCGCCGTTCGGTGCGGTTCTTGCCGGAAGACGGGAGTTCATAGATGGCATGTTCCATGAACGTCGCATGTTCGGCAGCGGTATGTCCTCGGCTTATCTGATCGCAGGACTCGCCCTGGACGGGATAGATGGGTTTGAAGAGAGATACCAAGAGGCGTTTGAAAAAGCAAAGTCACTATTTGCGGAGATCAACAGCCTCCACGGCGTCGAGATTCGCCAATTTGAGCACGGTTCGAATATTTTTGAACTTCGGATCAATCCTGAGACCGATGTCGAACACTTTGTTGGGAAACTCATGGACGATGGGATCGTGCTCACATGGCCAAATAGCAACTGGCCGAAGCCGCTCTTGCATGTGAACACTACGTTGCTACGCCGTTCAAACGCTGAAATCACAGCGGCGTTTTCGGGCGCCATAACGAGCCTGTGACATAGCGGGGCGTCTGTCTATCGCTACAGCAGTCCGATCGTACGTTCGCCGATCATTGTGTTGACGAGGGGCGGCTGTCCAAGCGTTAAAGGGTGAGTCTCCGCCAAATCAGCGTGTCAGGGGCTCCAGATATAGCACTGATCGGTGCTCCCGTTGCACGTTCTCGCCATGGCTGGATATCACATCAACTAGTTCGTGAGGTGTAGCAGATTTGTTTCGTAGAGACTATCGTGATGCCACGAATCATGACTATACCAATCATCAGTTGAAAATAATGGTGTTCCGTCCAAAAAGACATGCGAGGTTAAATGTTGACAGTACTCAACAGGCGTTTCATAGTAATTCGCGATTTGCCCAAATCACTCTGTTCGTTCACCCCATGATTCGGGCAGGAATTATCCCGAATCATGGGGTGAACGAACGCATTAGGTGAAGGATGTGTAATAGAAAATGAAGATGTCCAAAATGGCCCTGCTGCTCTTGATCGCACTGGCAGCGTTCTCGGTAGTAGTGGCATGTAGCAGTGACGAGGACGCTACCTCTACTCCAGAAACGACGTCGATCAAAATTGGTCTGCTCAGCCCTGAGACGGGTCCGATCGCTCAGTTCGCACCTGGCTTTGCCGATGCGAGTGCTGTGGCGATGGCAGAGATCAATGCCGAGCACCCCGGTTACAAGTTTGAGTTGATTACCGTTGATTCAGGTTGTGACGGCACCCAGGCAGCGACCGCCGCTCAGTCCCTCGTGGACGCTGGGGTGTCGGCAATTGTTGGAGCAGCTTGCTCCGGTGCAACGCTTGGCGCTATCGCCGTGACCGCTCCGGCGGGCATCCCGATGGTGTCTTACGCCAGCACCTCCCCTGCGATCACGAACGCCGATGACGACGGCCACCTGTTCCGTATCGTTCCAAGTGATGCCCAGCAGGCAGTTGCGTTGACCGATGTTCTGTCCGACGCAGGTGTTAGCAATCCGGCCGTACTGGCCATGACCAACGACTACGGTGCTGGCCTTGGTGACAACTTTGCCGCCAACTGGTCCGGCAGCCTTTGTTCCCAAGTTGGATACGACCCGACCGAGGGATCGTACGACGCCTCGTCACTTGCTCAGGCCGTTGTTGACGGCGGCTGTGATTCTGTTGTTCTGATGTCTTACGGCACGGACGGAGCTGCGATCGTAGAGGCCCTTATCGGTCAGGGATTTGACGGCAGCATCTTCGGAGCTGACGGTATCTCTGACTCTGCGTTCCAGAAAGACTTCACGGACGTTTCGGCGCTGGACAATGTTGTTGCGACGAGGTCCCGACAGGGCGAAGATTCCAGTGCAAAGGCTGACTTCGAGAGTGCCTATGCAGCGGCCGGTGGTTCTGACGGAGCCATCTACACCCACGAGACTTACGACGCTATTAAGTTTGTGGCGGCGGCAATCGTCTCAAGCCAGGGTGGAGACGTCCTGGATGCGTTGAACGCGACCGGTCAGAGTTACGTGGGTGCCTCTGGAACACACACCTTCGACTCGAACGGTGACGTTCTTGGTACCGGCTACTCGGTTTGTGAGTTTGCGGTATCGGGTTCGGACGTCGACTTTGGATGCCCGAAGATCTGGACCGCAGACGGCGGTTTGAGCGCCGAATAGGCTCGCACCAAGTGTAAATCGAAAGTAGATAAAGGCCTGCAGCGGTATAACTTCCGCTGCAGGCCTACTTGTTTAGAAACTCCCTCGCGGCTAGCCGATCTGTGCCGCACTGGTGAGAAAACATTTGACTGAAATCAGGCCCTGGTGGACAGGACTATCACTCTGGCAGCGTCGGCTGATACTCAGCGCTGTTCTCTTTCTTGACGCCTATCTTGGTGTGAACTTCAACGCCGGCGTCATTGCATGGTCAGGACTGTTTTCCGGTGATCTGAAGTGGATGATCCTGGCCATAGAGATGATGGCGTCCGGGCTAATCGCCATCAACGCATTCCTCGTGGTGACCAGGGAAAGATGGCGAACGGCCTCGCTCCTAGCGACACCCTTCTTAATTGTCATCTTTGGCTTCGTGGTACTCGAGTTCCTTCTGACCGGAGTCAACCGGTCGGCCACGATCAATTTCAACCTGGCATCTGTCAGTCTCAGCGGACTGTACTGGTCTGCTGCTTACCTGAGTGTGGCGGTCGGCCTCACGCTTACGTACAAGGTGCAGCGCTACGCCAACTTCGCCCAGGTTGAGTTGTTACTCGTTGGGGCCTATGTTGCCCTTCTGGTGATGTGGTCAGACCGATTATTTTCGGTATCCGATGCGCCAAAAGACGGGTCGCTCGAATGGGAACTTCTGATCTGGGCCGGGATCTCAGCCTTCATCATCACGGGCCTCATTGGCCTGCTGATAGACCGACTGATCTACAAGCGGCTCAGGGGGAAAATGGCTACCCCACAGGTGATGATGATCACCTCACTCGGGGTCGCAATGGTGATCCGGGCGTTGCTGTTTATGCGCTTCGGGGCGGGTATACATAGATTTATTCCGGACCGTGACTGGCGACTCTCAACGTCCAGGTTTGAGATACCAACGGAGCGACTTCAACTCCATCTTGGAGATCGAGTTAACGCCCCTTTGATGGAGTTTGCGGACAAGGTCAGCCCCTATAGCTTTACCTACACAAAAGTCACCCTGGTCGTCGGCGTATTCGGGGCGGTTGCACTACTTCTATTACTGCTCCATCGGACTCGGCTGGGCATGCAAATGCGTGCCGTGGCGGACAATTCTGACCTTGCCGCATCCAGCGGGATACACGTGGAGCGGGTTCACGGGACGAGCGCCTTTCTTTCTGCCGGACTAGCCGGGTTTGGTGGAGCGCTCATTTCAATGATCCTTCCGATCAATCCCGAACTTGGGATTACGCTTCTTCTACCGGCATTCGCGATCGTCGTCCTAGGCTCTGTCGGGTCCATTCCCGGAGTTATCTTCGGTGCGTTAATAGTCGGTTTCCTAAGATCTGCGTCTGAGCCAATATTGATCGGCGCAGGGAACGCTTTGGATCGTCCAACGGCCTCAGGATTTGCCGAGATAACGCCCTTCCTATTCATGGTCGGCCTGTTACTAATCGCTCCTCGTGGAATTGGCCATGCGATGCAGAACTGGAACATCGAGCGGGGTAGAAAACGCCGCCCGGCAGATGCTGAAGCGGTTGATGGCACCTCTCAGATACGAGATTTACCTGAACCCGGTAGATATGAACCCGGATTGATGGACCAGGCCGCCGAGCAAAGAGATCGATTGTTCGGGATCCTAGCTATGGCGGTATCCATTATCGGAGAAATTGTGCGGCGGCTCTGGTATCCCGTCACTATTTCGACCGGGTTAGGGAAGCAGTTTATTTCGGCGCAAGTTGAGCGTCGGGGTAGATGGTTGCGCATTGACCGGGAGACCGAGCGTGGATCGTGGATAGCGTTCGCTATCTTCTTCCTCCTGCTAGTTGCAGTGGTCTGGTTCCTACCCAGCGTCAGCAACCTGACGAAGATCCTCCAGGTCGCTCGGATCGTCACGCTGGTCGGTATCTTCGCCTTGATGACTTTCTCCCTGAACCTGCACACCGGCATTACCGGGATGACAAATTTCGGGGTCATCTTCTTCGTCGGTATTGGAGCGATTACCGTGGGGTTGCTGGCCGCTCCCGTTGAGACAAACGGGTACGGATGGTCTCCGTGGGCGGCAACGGCTGTGGCGGTCTTTCTGGCGGCTGTGGCGGGCTGGCTACTGGCCTATCCGACAGCAAGATTACGCGCCGATTACTTCGCAATTCTCACCGTTTCGCTCGGCGAGATGCTTCAGATAGGGCTGCAGGCTGAACCGTTACTTCGAGCCGGAACGGTCACATCGGCCATCGGGATCTCGCAGTACTCCCGGCCGTTAGAGGGTTGGTGGGAATCTGGAGCGTCAAATTCGGTCGGGAATGTACTCGGGCTTCCAAACGGTGCTCCTTACGTGTTCCTCCTGGCCGTTATGACCGTCGCCGTATTGCTCGCCGTCTGGTACTTACTCAACACCCTGCTCGCGTCCCCGTGGGGCCGCATCCTGCGATCGATAAGAGAGGACGAGGAGGTCAGCCAGCACCACGGGCATAACATCATGACCCACAAGGCCGCGAGCCTCGCCGTCGGTGCAGCGATCGCCGGACTGTCCGGGGCGCTGTGGGCCTGGTTAAACGTCAGCATATTTCCTGACTTTATGAACCCGGTTAGATCAACGTTCCTGGTATGGGCCGCGTTCATCGTTGGAGGCCGCGGCAACATGCGTGGCATGGTCGTCGGCGCGTTCTTGATCGTCATTGTCGAGTTCGTTTTCAACGTGATGATCGTTGCGAGAGGTAACCCGGACCTGGCCTTTCACGGTCTGACAACATACCTGGACGGTGCATTCTCCTGGATCATCAAAGATCTCGGGGGGCTGATATGGTCCGACAGGTCTATTTCAGAAGCCTTCCCCAGGGAGGGAATCAGGCTGGCGTTGTCCCACCTGAAGCTCGCTCTAATCGGCGCCGTCATCATCGTTGCGCTGCTTGTCTCGCCTAAGGGACTTCTGCCAGAAGTCCCTGGGCGGCCGAAGCGCCCGGCGACGAATGAAGGAAAGGAGGAAGGGGAGTGATGGCAACGCCAGTGCTTAGCGTGTCTGACTTAACCAAAAATTTCGGTGGCCTGCGCGCAGTGGATTCAGTTTCGTTCCACGTGAACGAGGGCGAATTTGTGGGGCTTATCGGGCCTAATGGATGCGGTAAGTCGACCACGTTTAATTGCATATCCGGGATGCTGGAATCGACCTCCGGAACCGTTCAGGTGCTGGGTCAAAACGCTACGGGTATGCGTCCTGACCAGGTCCAGAAACTGGGCCTGACCAGGACGTTCCAGCACACACGTCTTTGGCGCGACATGACCGTCATTGAGAACCTGCTTGTTCCGCCACGCCACCAGTTCTCGCCAAACCTCTTACTCTCACTGCTCCGCCCGGGCTCTCGTGATGCGGAAAAACGAAGACTTGAAGATGCCTATGCGCTTTTGGACACTCTCGAAATAACGCACATGGCTCACAACCTTGCCAGTGAGCTATCCGGTGGACAAAGCAAGCTCGTGGACATTGGGCGCACCTTGATGGGCGCTCCACGCGTCTTGCTGCTGGATGAGCCTGTTGCCGGTGTTGCCGGGCCTCTTGCCGAGCGAATCTTCCAGTTCCTTCGCACTCTGACGTCCGAACAAAACGTCGGGATGCTTGTCATCGAGCACAACATGGATTTCATTCTGCGTGCCGGCGTCGATAGGATCATAGTGGTTGATGCCGGGCGCGTACTAATGGAAGGCACCCCTGATGAAGTCAGGCAGAACCAGAACGTGATCGAGGCATACCTGGGCGAATGATGACTAACGCTTCCTTAAATACCGTTTCAACTTCCGTACTTGACGTAAAGGGGCTCGAAGCTGGGTACGGATCTGTCCAGATATTGAACGGTATCGACCTGCATGTAAATCCGGGCGAGTTCGTGACGATCATCGGCCCGAACGGTTGCGGAAAGTCGACCTTCCTGAAATCTATATTTGGTCTGGCCACGCACTACGAAGGCACCGTTGAACACAATGGGGCTGATATCGCTGGATGGCGAACGGATCGCCTTGTTGAACAGGGAATTGCCTACGTTCCACAAGTGGACAACGTCTTCCCTTCACTTACCGTCCGTGAAAACATGCAGATGGGCGGCATCAAGCTGTCATCGAACAGACTTAACGATGGTATTGACCGGGTCTGCTGGACCTTCCCCGACCTCGTACCGAGGGTCAGCGACTTGGCGGCGTCTTTATCCGGTGGAGAGCGGCAGATGCTGGCGATTTCGCGTGCATTGATCTCGAACCCATCGTTTTTGCTGCTGGATGAGCCGACGGCGGCGCTTTCGCCCAAGTATCAGCAGCAGATCATGGGCTGCATAGATTCGCTCAGGACGCAGGGGCTGACCGTCCTGCTGGTAGAACAGAACGCCCGGCTGTCACTGGCACGGTCTGATCGCGGATATATATTCTCCGGCGGCAAAGTGGTCCACACGGGAAGCGCCGCCGCCATCTTGGATGACCCGCAAATAGGGGAGTACTTTCTGGGCGTGCATGACTGATCTGGTCACGTCCAAACTCTGTCTTAAATCGACCCGACGGTCCAGATTTGCAGACAATTTCTTTTACGCAGGCCCTCGGAGGTTAACGTTTCCGGCAGGTTCAATCGTGAATAGTTCCGGATCCTGAGATCCGTCCGAACCATTCCTTTTACGTCGCGATTTTCTGTTAGCGGGGACGCTATTCGAACTAGATCACCGTTGATCATGGACTCTTCAAGGATTGATTCGGGATAACTCTTTTGCCACACGTAGCTTGTGGTCCGTCGCCGTGGCACTTTGATTCAAGGTGGTTTTCCCTGGAATCTGCTGATAATTCGGCGATAGGGCGATCAGAAACATCCAAGCCGATACGTCGACCGCACTTTATTGAGAAACGGTAGATCCACTGTCGGCTAAGTCATGCCGCTCGTCTCCCAGTACCTGCACCAAAATCGCCTGGTCGGAGCTGAAAGCGTTTGCCGTCCACCGGCTCTGTAACATAAAAAGCCGCCCCGATGAATGAAATCACCGGGGCGGCTCAGTTGCCGAATGTTATCGGGCGTTAGCGCTTAGTAGCTGCTGGACTGCCGCTGCTGAGAGAAGCAGGAGTTGCAGTACACGGGTCGGTCGCCCCTGGGCTCGAACGGTACCTGTGCCTCTTGTCCGCACTGTGCGCAGGTCGTGGTGAACATCGGTCGGTCGGAGCGGAATCCGCCACCACCGCCGCCGCCGCCACCGCCGTAGCCTCCGCCACCAC
>Ga0115002_10008468_pt1 | contig 11390 bp, 9 predicted proteins | sample ArcticOcean_MG_C_8_FD_89576 | JGI IMG/M metagenome (GOLD analysis project Ga0115002, IMG submission 89576) | Marine microbial communities from western Arctic Ocean - ArcticOcean_MG_CB11_86 | ecosystem: Environmental > Aquatic > Marine > Oceanic | place: Arctic Ocean: Canada Basin | collected... | reverse complement strand
GCTGATGAGACCACATCGTCCATAGCCGCCTGTACAACCGAGGCACACACACCTGGTTTCATGACGTTAAGTCCAGCGTCCATACAGGCGCGGAGTGTGTCGAATCTCTGCTGCATTTCGGCAGAAAGTGGTCTCATAGCCAGGGTTGTCCCCGTATCAGAACAACAATTGCGATAGATACATCCCCAATCTACAAACTCAACCGGCGAATCTCCCAGGATGAAATTCGGTTCTGTTCCGATGCCCAGCCCATGGTAGCCGAAGGCGAAGTGATCCAAATCCGCATTCATCTCTCCAAGTTTGGCCCGGAAATGATGGATCACCTCCTGGATATTCTGACCTGGTTTAGCCTCTGCCATCGCATCCATCGCGGCCCGCTCACTTATTTCAGCGGCCTGAGTCAACCTGTTAACTTCATCAGATGACTTGACCATACGAAGAAGCCTGATCAAGTTGGAGCAATCGAGCAGTTGCGCTCCGGGCAGCGATTCTTTAAGGGCGGTAAACCTGGCCGGGGTCAAGCCGTCTACCTCTAGACCTATTCGGCCTTTGGTCAATCCTCTATCTTTGAGCGCGCCGGCCAGCGCATCGGTAGATGATGTATGTATCGGTGTGTCTTCAAGCAGGGCCTTCATACGACAAACTTCGTCTGGTAAATCACCGGTAGCAAAGCTTGTATCAAGCCCGGAAGAACCGAAAAGCCGGAGATCTTTAACCCAAATGTCAACCGCATTAACAGCCAGGAGACCAGCGGTCAACATCAGGGCGGGTTCCCCTTCAAGAGGAAAAAGTGCATAGGCTTGTGAAATATCGACAGAACCACCTGGCTTAACCATATACTCCTTCATCAAGGTATCGATCCAGAGTGAATGATCAGTAAAATAGGTAATATTGACGGGGGAAGTGGCGATCAAGGCGTCAAGTTGATGTCGCCGCATATAGGATTTGGCACGTAAAGCGTTAAATAACATGGCAGGTTTCTTTTTTGAAAAGGTGATCGGGCATTGATGAGTCAATGGCTAATATAATGGAAAATTGTAGATGTCAACAGAGTATATAGACTGAAGGAGTGACATTCAAGTTAAGGGCCAAAATTGGTCAATTATATCCTCTAAAATGAAGTATGGGGATTGCGGGGGAAAGAAAGATCGAGTATACTTTAAACCTGGAGTCTGCACGATAATATCAATGTCAGCTAGACCTGCCTGATAGAGAGATAACAATGAAGCGTATCACCATCGCGACCATTCAACCGCCAGTATTTAATGAGAAGTCAACTGCCGCGAACAACCTTATGATTGAGGCTGGTTTTTCGTGTCTGGATGCAGCCCTTAAGGCCGGGGCCCTGTTCTGCTGTCTTCCCGAGTATTTTAATGTGTTTGGTGTGGCAGATCAGCACATGCAGAAACAGGCTTCAAACGCTGGAGACCTACTTGACCGGGTGCAGCAACTGGCAGCACAACACCAAGCTTATATCATCCTGCCCGTGCTTATGCAGAATTTGGACCACTTCCTGAACCGGGCCTTCCTGGTTGGCCCGGCGGGTACCGTGATGGGCTATTATGACAAAACTCATCCCACCCTGGGGGAAAAAGACCGGCTGGCGGTGAAACCGGGGAACGAAATTCCCCTATTTGAAACAGAACATGGACGCGTCGCGATTGTTATTTGTTATGATATCTATTTCCCTGAACTGTTTGCGATCTTGGCCCTGCAAAAACCTGATCTCATATTTTTCCCATCTCTACAACGTTCCGATCATGAGATGGCGAGTGAGGCTATCCTCAAAACGAGGGCGATGGACACCAAAGCCTATGTCGTCCGCTCCAGCTATGGATGCCCTGCAGACCTGCCCTGGAAAGCCGGCATGATGTTCGGCCAGTCCTGCATTGTGCACCCTGATGGCGCAATCCTGGGCAATGCCGGTCATTATGAAGGTTTGGCCCTGGCGCACACGCCGGTGCCCTTCAATTGGAGTCGACAGCGTTGCGGTGGCTATCCAGCCATGGATGTAAGTGCCTTTCTTGAGGAAGATCGTAGACCCGATCTGTATGGGGACCTGGGCACATAAACCACCCGACCGAAAATCCTGACATCCGAGAAAGCAGGGCTGGCTATTTGGATCTGGTCAGGTCATTGGCCTCTGTATCAGTTAAAAGACGAATCCAGGCTATGTCTCCAGTGCAGGCTAATCCTATTTTTATGCCTTCACGTTTCTCTTGACAAATAGGCCATAGATGAGATCATATGTTTCAATGAAAAAAGGTATTTACCCTCCAACTCACCATCTCCCATGATACATATTGTAGATTACGACGCTGGCAATCAAACATCCGTAAAGCGCGCCCTGGACTATCTGGAGATCGAAAGTATTATTACCCCGGATGCAGAGGTGATTCGCAAAGCCGACCAGCTTATTTTTCCTGGTGTTGGCCATGCCCATTCAGCTATGGAAGTATTACAAAAACGGGGCCTGGATGAAGCGCTTAGAGAAGCCTTTCACCGGGGAACGCCGATTCTGGGGATCTGCGTCGGGTGTCAGATCTTATTGTCGGGGTCCGATGAAACTGATCTGCCATGCCTGGATCTCATCGATGGGACCTGCCATAGGTTTCAACCCTCAGACCATGCCCTGAAGGTCCCACATATGGGATGGAATGCCCTTACAATCACCAGAGAACATGCGGTTTTGAAAAATATACCGTCGGGGGACGAGGTATATTTTGTCCATTCCTACTATCCGGCACCGTCTGATGATCAAGCAGTATTTGCTACCTGCTCGTATGATGTGGATTTTGCAGCTGCTATTGGCTATAAGAATCTGTTCGCTACGCAATTCCATGCGGAAAAGAGTGGGCCGGTCGGCTTACAGATCATTAAGAATTTCACTGAATGGGACGGCACCACATGTTGAGCAAACGATTAATCGCCTGTCTCGATGTCCGCGATGGTAAATTGGTTAAAAGCGTACAGTTTGTCAATACAAAAGAAATCGGCGACCCGGTATCGGCAGCGAAGAAATATTATGAGGATGGCCTTGACGAGTTGGTGTTTTACGATATCACCGCCTCCAGCGATCGTCGTGATATTATGATCGATGTCGTTGAAGCCGTGGCCAGCCAGGTTTTTATTCCTTTTTCGGTAGGCGGGGGGCTGCGAACGGTCCAGGATTGTAGCCGTGTCCTCGAGGCGGGAGCGGAGAAAATTAATTTGAATACGGCCGCCGTGAGTCACCCGCAGATCATTACAGACGCGGCCAAGGCCTTTGGCGTGCAGGCCGTCGTTCTTTCTATGGATGCCAAATCATCTCCCTCGCCCAACGTTTCATCCGGATATGAAATTGTCACCCACGGCGGGAGAAACGCAACGGGGCTGGATGCCCTCGAATGGGCCAAACAAGCCGAAGAACTTGGTGCAGGTGAGATTGTGGTCAACTCGATTGACGCCGACGGTACCCGGAACGGGTATGAGCTCATGTTGACTCGCCAGATCGCCGAAACTGTGTCCATCCCGGTTATAGCCTCAGGTGGAGGTGGGTGCCCGGAGCATCTCTACGAAGCCCTTACCCTGGGGGGTGCTGATGCCGCTCTGGTGGCCTCCATGTTACATTACGGCGAATATACAGTGGGGGGAATCAAAGAGGCCCTCGATGCGATGTCCGTGAAAATGCGCATGACGGGGTAGGCATTGGGAATGATGATTTTTGAATTGTAAATTATGAACTATCTATTTCCTGGCAGTTTTGACATGACCCCAGCAAGGATATTTAACAGAGATTGGATGTATACATGGACAGCTCAAAAATCAAAAAGCATAATTCAAAAATCAAGAATCCCGTCCTTTCTCCCGAAGACCTAACGTTTTGGGAAGAAAACGGTTATGTCGTAATTCCCGAAGCTGTCCCGGCAGAAAATCTTCAGGCCGTCATAGATGATGTCTGGTGGTTTCTGGGGATGGATCCCGATGATCCCGAGGACTGGTACCGTCCGCCACATAATCCAGGTGGGATGATCGAAATGTACCAGACGCAAAGTCTGTGGAACAATCGTCAATCCCCCAGGGTGCACCAGGCTTTTGCAGAAATATGGGGTACGGAGAATCTCTGGGTCAGTATGGATCGGGCGAATATGAAACCCCCTATACGGCCAGATCAGGCTGAGTGGGATCATGATGGGATGATCCATTGGGATCTGGACACCTCCAAAGAACCTCGTGTAAAGTTAAGCGTTCAGGGCGTCCTGTATCTAACCGACACGGCTGAGAACCAGGGCGGTTTTCAATGTGTGCCGGGTTTCATCCATCAGTACGAAACATGGATTAAAGGCCAACCTTCAGATCGAGATCCCATGCGGCCTGATTGTAGTGAGATGAACGCCATGCCTATTCCGGGGAAAGCCGGGGATCTGCTTATATGGCATAGTTTCCTCCCCCATGCCAATAGCCGTAACACCTCTAACTTGCCACGGTTAGCCCAGTATATGACCATGTCTCCAGTTGGTGATTATGAGGAAGAGGTCCGACAAAGTCGTATCGCCATGTGGCAAGACCGTTTATCTCCAAACGGCAAAGCTTTTCCTGGTGATGACCGGCATATCGAAGGGGAAAATCCACCAGCGGAATTGACAGATTTAGGCCAAAAACTTTTGGGACTGGTAAATTGGTGAGTGCTTGTTTTCAAATAAACGCCGTATTCGGCATTAGGGATTGCCCCTCGTCAGTCTGGTGAAACACCAAACATTAAATCCACCAAAGCTCATGAATGCTTCTCCAAATATATTATTCCTCATGACCGACCAGCAACGGTGGGATGCCATGGGGTGCAGTGGTGGATGGGTCAATACACCACATATGGATCGTATTGCCTCAGAGGGGATACGGTTTACACAATGTGTGACCACTTCACCCGTGTGTATTTCTGCAAGAACCTCCATGGCCACCGGACTCTATCCTCACCATACAGGCGTATGGCAGAATATGGAACACACCCTTCCACCTGAAACGCCCACCTGGATGCAAGCGATTCGAAGGGCCGGATATCGGACCAGCTTGTTTGGTAAAACGCACCTCCATCCCCACAAGGGCGACTTGCGGGACAGAGAACATTTAATGCATGCGTATGGTCTCGATGATGTCAATGAGATTGGCGGGCCGCGCGCCAGCGCCCGCGTCCTGAGTCATATGACCGCAGCCTGGCAGGATCATGGTTTGTGGGAGGCCTACCAACAGGACTTCGATGATCGGTTTGCGAACAAGCCGCACATGGTTCGCCCTTCTACCCTGCCTCTTTCCTGGTATGCCGACACCTATGTGGGGCAACAGACCTGTCAATATCTGACGCATTTTGATCGCCAGGCGCCCTGGTTTTGCTGGGTGAGTTTCGGCGGCCCCCATGAGCCATGGGACACGCCAACACGGTATGCTGATAAATATGCCCCGGATGAAATGCCAAAGCCCGCCCCGAGACCACAAGATTGTTCAGATCGACCCTCGGGAACGATAGACCAGCGATTCAAAGATGCCCCCCGTCTTAATTCAGATGAAGTAGGGGCTATGCGCGCAGATTATGCAGGGAATGTTTCCTTGATCGATGATCAAATTGGTCAAATCTTATCGGTTATAGAGCAGCGAGGTGAATTGGACCGTACGATCATTGTGTTAACTTCAGATCACGGTGAGCACAATGGCGATGCGGGCCTGATATATAAAGAAACTTTTCTGGATGGCGCTGTTCGCGTCCCATTATTGATCCGCACACCGGAAACCTCACACCCTGGTACCGTTTCCGATACGATGGTAGAATGGTTTGACGTTGGACCTACGCTGGTAGACCTGGCTGGTGGGGAGATAAATCATACCCAGGATGCGCGATCGCTGTGTCCCCATCTTGACCAACCGGAAAAAACCCATCGGGAGGCATCCTTTTCAGAATACTGTCATGAAGGTATGATGATGACCCCCGATTGGAAAATTGCCCTCAATGCCGACCGGGAAGCGTACCTGCTTTTTGATCGGCAACATGATCCATTGGAATCCATGAATATAGCAGGGCATCCCGATTATATAGAGATTGAACAGACGTTGACAGACCAGGTTATCAGGCGACTTGAAGATAGATTTTGAAAAGGGAGTGTGAATATGCATTGGACGCGAAGATCATTTATTAAAACCACAGGGCTGGTGGGCGCAGGTGCCGTTGCCGGCGGGATGTCCACGTTACTCGGATGTACCCAACCCCCTAAATATGATGTGTTAATCACGGGGGGCACCGTTATTGATGGCACCGGGGCGGCAGGGGTGTCGGCCGATGTTGGTATCATTGGGGACCAGGTGGTTGAACTGGGCTCGCTACTCAATAAGGGGGGCAAGCGGGTCATTGATGCCACGGGCATGGTGGTGTGTCCTGGATTTATAGATATTCACTCGCATACAGATCTGTCCCTGCTGGTTAATCCCAGGGCGGAGAGTAAAATCCGTCAGGGCGTAACGACAGAGGTGGCCGGGCAGGATGGCGGTTCGTATGCCCCGTTAACCGATACCCGGCTAAAAGGGTTGCAGGAGGGCTATGGCGCCCGGTATGAGGTGGATATCAACTGGACCGATTTTACGGGTCTGTTCGCAAGCCTGGAAAAAAATCAGATCGGGGTCAATTTTATCTCCTTTGTTGGACAGGGTACCGTTCGGGGGCTGGTCGTCGGAAATGAAAATGTGCCTGCAACAGCCCGCCAGATGGACGAAATGAAGGCTATCGTCGAGCAGGCCATGTCTGAAGGGGCATGGGGGTTATCCTCCGGCCTGGAGTACACCCCTGGCAGCTTCGCCAACGAAGATGAAATCGCTGCCCTGTGCCAGGCTGCCCAACCCTTTGGCGGTATATATGCAACCCACATGCGCAATGAAGATGATCGGCTGATCGAGGCCGTAGAAGAGGCCATTAATACCGCACGAAAAGCTGAAATTCCTCTTGAAATTGCCCATTTCAAAGCTTCGGGAAAACGAAATGGAGACAAGGTCAGTCGCGCCTTTGAAATCATTGAAAAAGCTAATGCAGATGGCATGGATATCACCCTCGATCGCTATCCATATATCGCTTACGCCACCACCCTTCAGAATTTATTCCCGACCCAATTTCGGGACGGCGGGGCGTCGGCCTTCGTCAAACGACTCCAGACCCCACGTGCACTGGCTCCGATGAAACGGGCGGCGCTGGCTAAAGTCGATATGCTCGGCGACTGGAGTGCGGTGATGATTACCTCTGTCAGTAAGGATGAACATCAAGCCCATATCGGAAAACGGGTATCTGAAATTGTGGCAGAAACCAAAGAAGATCCCTTTGAATTTGTCCGTCAGTTGCTGATTAATGAAAATGGGAATGTAGGCATGGTGGGTTTTGGGATGAGTGAAGAAGAAATTAAATCCGTCTTGACCCATCCACTCGTCATGGTGGCTTCGGACGGCGGGGCGGCAGCCACCTACGGCCCCCTAAGTCAATCGAAACCACATCCCCGTTATTACGGTACTTTTCCACGTGTTTTGGGTAAGTATTGCAGGGATGATCAATTTTTTAGTCTGCCTACAGCCGTGCATAAAATGACGGGGATGCCTGCGAAGAGATTGGGTTTAAAGGATCGTGGCAAAGTCGATGTAGGCCTGGCAGCCGACCTGGTGGTATTCAACCCGGATACCGTAATTGATCAGGCAGACTTCATGAATCCGCATCAATATGCACAGGGCATCGACTATGTCCTGGTCAATGGGTCCGTTGTGATCGACCAGGGCGAACATACGGGCGCTTTGTCGGGAAGGGTGCTCAGGAGAGGGTAGGAAACAGAGGTGATTAAGGGGAATTTTTTCATGAATTATTTTACGGAATCCAACGATATACTGCATAATCCGGAATCCCTGAGGCGACGATTGAAAGAGGACGGTTATCTGTTTGTACGGGATATTCTCCCGAAGGAAGACGTCCTGTATTTACGCCAGAGGATGCTCGAATTCTGTCGGGAAGAGGGCTGGCTGCGGGAGGGTTCCGTGCTGATGGATGGGCTGACGGATCACGAACCCCTGGTGGAAGGATCGAAAGCCTGGCGACCAGTCTATGCTAAGATTCAGGCACTGGAAGCCTTCCATCGACTCAAACTTCATGAAAATATGTATCGTATTATGGCGGATCTCTTTGAGGAGCAGATCTTCGCCTTGCCGATGACGATTGCCCGGACGGCCTTTCCTCGAGATAATGCCAGGGGGACACAGCCCCATCAGGACTGGTTTTATGTGGGTGGCTCTACAGAAACTTTATCCTGCTGGGCCCCAATGGGAGACATACCCGTTAATGTTGGTGGTTTAAAGCTACTTAAAGGCAGTCACAAAGCGGGTTTTCTATCGGCGCATGAAGCGCCTGGACCGGGTGGTCATGCGGTGCTTGTCGATCCAGAGTTGGACTGGTATCAAACCGACTACCGCGCCGGTGATGTCCTGATCTTCAAATCCTTGACTGTCCATGCCGCCGCAGAAAACCATACAGAGGATGTACTACGCCTATCGATGGATTTCAGATATACCGGTCTGAGTCATTCGATCGTCGAAGGCTGGTTACAGCCTCATTTCAGCTGGCTTGGAGATCCGTTTACGTGGGATACGCTGGACAAGGAATGGCGAAATTCGCCTACGGCCAGGTATTGGGAGCAATTACCAAAAATAAAGACCAAGGCCCATGAAAAAATAGCAGGTAAATGAGGAAGGTGAGGACGAGCCGGGCACTTTAGCACCGGGTTTTGGCGTAGGACGGGCCCCGGCGCGGAAGCACCGGGTAATCAAAAAGGTGTGGGCGGCAGAGAAGCATGGGGCTGATAGGCAGGGAGCAAGCAGGCAATAAGCAGAGACGCAATGTTCTGCGTCTTGAGAAAAGAGGATTTGAAGCCCGTACCGCACGCATCACCGATTTTTTATTTATAATGTATGTCTATCCGTCATCCTGTAATTCAGCACCAAGATCTGGGTACGGCAGGATAAACGTCGACAACCTCTTCTCGAGGCTATCTGAAAAATCTTCGCCTCCGTCTATGACGTTTGTGGGCTATGGATCTAAGTTGTTTGCCCTGGTTATTTCCTGCCTGTTGTACAAGTAGTTTTTCATAGTAAAAGAACTCCTCAAAAGGCTCATAGGGCCCTCCAAGATACAACAGATATTTTGCCATCAAGAAATTGGCTTCTTCGTCCTGAGGGTTTAATCGGGTGTGATTCCAAAGTCTGAATAGGGGGCCATTCATGGAAAAGTCCGTATTCAATTAACGTTTGCCCCTGGACATGAGCGGGGGGTAACTTTCTACACCACCACATAGTTGATAGTCAATCCATCCTGGTTGGGTGTTCCAATCCTGTAATCGTAAGTTTTGTATCTCTCCCTCAGCAAGGCCAATCTGGGGATGTCTCGTCGCGGGATTTGTTTTAATAATAGAATGCAAATTTCTGGTAAAGAGCGTCGCAAAATAAGGGCTTCTCTCGTAATCAGGGTCCACCTGCCAATCTGCAATTTCCCAAGCCGGATTAAAAATACAACTGCATGCATTACTCTTTTTCCTGATATGGACAAAATCACCAACCACATTATTGAGAAATCGATTTAAGGAATAAAAATATTCGGGCTGAATGGTGGACTCGATCTGATCCATCCAGAACGCCATGCAAGTGTTGGTCATTTCTCCCAATGAGTTCTGATTTATCATTAAGAAAATATTGACCTCATTGACCACATCTATAAATGCTGGACACAAGAATACAAAGTCATAAACTGAAAGATCCTCGGTACAATCTTTCGATGTGATATATTTTATTTTTGCCTCTGGAAATTCTTCCCGTATAAACACCTCAGCGAAATATAATGATTCGGGCAGATCTACCAGATAATAGGTACTGTTCCCGTTAAACTGTTTAATCATTCTTGCGTAACACCCGAATCCCGATCCTAATTCTAACACATTGAATCTTTCCTCGGGGAACGTAATTTTCTCCGTCATGCTGTGATAACAGGTCATTCGCCAGAGAAAATCGTGCGATATCCGCCTGCCGTTGTGATCTTTACAAACGGTATCCATCACCAGATGGGATTCCTGAAACGAATCGTCAAGAGTATCTATATTTGTATTTTGTTTTTCTTATAGAAAACTCAACTTCCAATCTATCGCGGGCGATAGGTTGGGCCCCGGACAATTCATGTCAAAAAAAGCTTTGTCATTCAGGTAATGTATGGTTTCCCGGGCGTTATCAAAATTCGTTAATACATGAGAAAGATGACGGTGGATATTATCTTTCCATATTTTCCCGACCTCATAATGAGCATAAAAGTTATGGTCGTTGAGGTACGCATCGGATATCTGGTAATGTTTTCTGGCAAGGTCTAAATTGGTCATCATATTTTGCCTGCACGGAGGCTATAGGCCATTGGACGGGTTGAAGGGGACGAAGTAAAGATGATTCATCAAGCGTCACCCATTCCATATTTTTAAACCATGACATTCCATGGCTTGTAACCCGCAACATCCATGCCAGATAGATTGAGGCATCACGTCAGAGCTTGATTATGGTGTTTTAATTGAGGAAGATGGGATACCTGAGGGAGCCGATACCGGGGAGACTGCACATCTATCTCTCGATGACTTCATGGCCTTTACTGCCGGTACGGGGTAAAATTTGCCGACAACCACCAACGGATTATGTACGAATTCCATCAGCCCAGTCGCGCCAGATATCGCCGTTTGTGTTGTCCACGGCCATGGCGTCGGAGAGCGATGCGGTCGTTTTGGTGAACCCGTAGATCGTTGCCTGGCGGAGAACGTCCGAAGTTGTATTCTGACCGGCAATATGGAGGATCTTGGTATGCCATAATACGACCGTGCCAGCGGGACCGTGGCAATCGACAGGTTGGGTATCAGCCTTGATCTCCCCAATGACGGGGTCGGTATAACCACCTGCTTTTCGGACTTCCAAATGTTTATCTGTATGTTTTTCGCCCTCATTGAAGGCCTCCCACTGGTCTTTCCATACTCGTGTGTGACTACCAGGCCATACCGTAAACCCACCTGAGAGAGGGGGCACATCGTCTATATAGGCTGCGATCTGTAAACGTAACCGGCCATAGCAAGGTCCGTCAGAGTGGGCTCCGGGATAATCAGGAGCTGGCGCCGGACTGTTCGGAAGCGTACAATACAAACCACGTGTGCCTTGCCCGTTTATCCATACGGGCCCTGTCTTGGGTAACCGCAACGCCTCTTCGGTGGTGAAGGTCCCTTCCGTCGGCCAGCCCATTTGGTGCCCGACATGGGTGGCAAGACCACTCACAGCATCGTCACTCATTAAAGAGGGTCCTGTTGTACCCCCCAACTCATCGAGTCCCG
>Ga0115002_10008467_pt1 | contig 11391 bp, 8 predicted proteins | sample ArcticOcean_MG_C_8_FD_89576 | JGI IMG/M metagenome (GOLD analysis project Ga0115002, IMG submission 89576) | Marine microbial communities from western Arctic Ocean - ArcticOcean_MG_CB11_86 | ecosystem: Environmental > Aquatic > Marine > Oceanic | place: Arctic Ocean: Canada Basin | collected... | reverse complement strand
TGAGTTGAAACGGCCAAGCCAAGGAGAATTCATGGAACGAGAAGCAACATCAGGGTATCATCTGCTCAACAGTCCGTTGGTGCGGTCGGTTCAGGTTCCATCTGGGAAATGCCGGTTGATATCCTTGAGCTTGGTATAGCACTACGTTTTGTAAGGAATTTCATTCTATGACAATCGAATTCCATTGTCCGAATTGCGACAAGCTGCTGCGAACCAAGGATGATAAGGCGGGCAGCCGGGCGAATTGCCCTGGTTGCGGCGACCCCATCGCCGTCCCTGCAGCAAGTGGTGCAGCCGACGACGAGTTCGGCCAATTTGAAGATGACCACGACGAGGGTGAGTTCGACGAACCGGCAGCGAGTTCGGGCGACGCAAAACAGTGCCCGATGTGCGGCGAGCAGATCAAGGCGGCCGCGATTAAATGCCGTTACTGTGGCGAGACATTCGGCGCCGCACGACAAAGCGGCGGAGGAAGTGCGCGAGTGAGTCATCGTCGGGGGCAAGTCGAATACGCAGGCTTCTGGATGCGATTCGCAGCCGCCGTCATCGACGGACTGGTCATGCTGATTCCCATGATGTTGGTCGGATGTGTGATCGGCATGATGGCCGCCGGAGTTGGAAGAGGATTCAATCCTCGCGACCCATCATGGCGGCTTACGTTCCAGATGATTGGATTCCTAGTGCAGTGGCCTTATTTCGCACTGATGGAAAGTTCGGAGAAACAAGCAACGCTGGGCAAACAGGCGCTTGGCATCATCGTCACCGACGGGCAAGGGCGGCGTCTGACATTCGGGCAGGCGAGTGGGCGACATTTCGGCAAGCTCGTTTCGCTAGTCACTTGTCTGATCGGCTACATCATGGCGGGGTTCACCGAGAAGAAGCAGGCTTTGCACGACCTGATGGCCGGTTGCCTTGTAGTGCGAAAGTAAAACGGCGATCAGCCCCATGACAATCGAATTCCACTGCCCGAATTGTGACAAGCTGCTGCGGACCAAGGACGACAAAGCGGGCAGCTGGGCCAATTGCCCCGGTTGCGGCGACCCGATCACCGTCCCCGCTTCAGTCAGCGCAGCCGACGACGAATTCGGGTTCCACGAACCGCAAGACGACTACAGCAACGACCAGGACTGGTCCGACGAAGCATCCACTCCGTCGCAATCTCTCGCCGACATGAAGACTTGCCCGATGTGCGGCGAGCAGGTCAAGGCGGCCGCCATCAAATGCCGTTATTGCGCTGAGAGTTTGGAACCGATTCCGGATGGGAAACGCCAGACCGTACATCGTCCAAGCCGACAAGGCAGTCTCGTCGCCACGAGAATCGATGTTGGCGATGTCATCCGCACGAGCTGGGAGATCTTCAAAGCCGAAATGGGGATGTGCATCGGCGGATTCGTTGTGGCCATGTTGTGTCATGGAGCGGTCATCTTGGTGGCCGCCATTGCTGGTTTCGTCTTGTTCGGAGTAATGGGGGTGGCGGGAGGTTTACAGAATGCTGTGATCGGGCCGATCTTTGTTATCTTCGTTTTTTTCTCCTTGGCCATGTTCTATATTCTCGCACAGACGTACTTTCAGGACGGACAGAGAGTGTTCTTTCTGAAGATTGCCCGAGGCGAAGAAGCCAGCATGGGCGACCTGTTTTCCGGAGGCAGCTTTGTTTGGCCTTCGCTGGCCTTGGGGTTCCTTTACGGAGCGATCATTTTTCTGGGAACGATGCTGTGCTTGGTGCCGGGAATCATTGCCATCTTCATGTTCTGGCCCGCCCAGATGCTGCTGATCGATCGAGACTTGAGCATCATGGAATCCCTCAGCCAAGCCAAAGAAATCACCGAAGGCAACAAGTTTTCGCTTTTCGTCCTGTTTCTGGTCGCCATCGGTATCAGTGTGTTGAGCAATATGGTTGTTGCGATTGGCGGGATCATCGCCATTCCGATGGTCACCCTCATGATGCACGTCACCTACATCAAAATGAGCGGGCAAGCGACGGCACTCGACCGGGCGTGATGGCCGCACCATAGATGATTGGAATGGATTCGCCGGTGGAAACACGTTATCGTGTCGGCCGATGAAGCGAGAACCGTAACCCGACGCGTGAGCGAGGGACGCAGCGAGTCAGGCTCAGAGCGAAGCGACGATCGACGGAACGACACATGGTACGTCAGCCGACTTTTCAGGGCCGAGATTCAACCGAGACTCCAAGTGACGGAGCGGGAAACGGAGCACCCCCGACCGATGCAGGAGGCCGCTTCGATCCGGATGATCCTCGCAACGATGACGAACTCCGCCCGCAAAAGCTGGACGATGTGATCGGGCAGCGGAAGGTTGTCGATCGCTTGCGAATTTTGCTCGACGCGACCCGCAAACGCGAGCAACAGCTCGACCACATCCTGCTCGACGGCCCGCCCGGATTAGGCAAGACGACGCTGGCAACAGTGATGCCAAAAGAACTCGGTGTCGAGTTGCAGATTACCTCCGGCCCGTCGCTCACCGCACCGAAAGATTTGCTGCCCTACCTGACGAACGCGGGTTACCGCTCGGTGTTGTTCATCGACGAAATCCACCGTTTGCCGCCGGCTGTCGAAGAGTTCCTGTACCCGGCCATGGAAGATTTTCGGATCGACATCACGCTGGGCGAAGGACTGAACGCTCGCACGATCAATATGAAATTGCAACCGTTCACAATCATCGGAGCCACTACGCGGAGCGGCATGCTGACGGCTCCGTTGCGCGACCGGTTCGTGAACCGCGAACATCTCGATTTCTACGAAACCGACGACTTGGCGATTCTTGTCGAACGCAACGCGCGCAAACTGAAGACGGAAATCACCACCGAAGCGGCTTCTGAGATCGCCAGTCGCAGCCGAGGCACACCGCGTAAGGCAAACAACCTGCTGCGTTGGACGCGCGACTTCGCGACGGTCCATCATAAAGAAGGAAAAATCACCACGCGCATGGCCGATGACGCGCTCGCCATGCTGGAAGTCGATGTGCTGGGCCTGGAACGACAAGACCGCCGTTACATCGAAACGCTGATCACTGTTTTCACCGGCGGACCGGCCGGCCTGAAGGCGCTCGCGCACACGATGGACGTTCCGTCGGACACGCTCGAAGATGAAGTCGAACCGTTCCTGCTCCGTTGCGGCTTCATCCAACGCACGCCCCGCGGCCGGATGGTCACCGCGCAGGCGTTACGCCACCTCGACATGCAACTCCCCGGCGACGGGGACAAGCCGGGCAAACTGTTCTAACACGCAAAGGCGAGCGGCCGGCGTAAGCCGGCTGATATCTGGCAGATCGCCAGCGTTCCCTTGCTCACCGTCATCCGTGGGTTTACACCCACGGCTCGCCTACGAGATGTTCGGCCGAATTAACCCTTCGCCGCAGCCAAGGCCGCGTCGTAGTTGGGGTGCTCGGCGATTTCGCTCACGTACTCGACATGCTTGAGCGCGCCTTCGCCATCGACAACGAAGATCGCACGCGCCAAGCAACGATCCAACGGGCCTCCGCTGATGAGCACGCCGTAGTCTTCGCCGAATTTCGTGCAGCGATGAGCGCTCAATGTCTGCACGCTTTCGACGCCTTCCGCTCCGCACCAGCGTTTCTGTCCGAACGGCAAGTCCATGCTGACGACGAGCACCTCAACGTTCTCCAGGCTACCGGCCTGTTCGTTGAACTTCTTGGTTTCCTCGTGGCAAACCGGCGTGTCGAGCGAGGGGATGGTGGCGATAATCCGCGTTTTTCCCGCACCGCTGGCCAGCGAAACATCGCCCAGGCCGGTGTCTTGCAGGCAGAAATCAGGGGCCGAGCTGCCAGCGGCCAACGCCGGGCCAGCCAAGTCGACGGGGTTTCCTTTAAGCGTCACGGCTCCACTGCGAACATCGGCCATCGTAAGTTCCTCGTATTTCGTTGGAAAAATGTGAATTGGGTGTCTGCGTGGGACGGGTGACAGTATGCCGAACGGCGAGCGAGTTGCAAGGGACCGACGACTTGATCGCACATCCTAAAACAAGAATTTGGCGGTCCGAAAAAACGGAAAGTTCACGCTGATGCCAATGCCTCGTTTAACGGCAAGCCGCAGGCGACTGCGTTTTGACATCGTGGGCAATCCAACGCAGGCGCCTGCGGCTTGCCGTTAAACAATTCGATGGGCTGACTGCTGAAGGCCGTCGCGGTAGAATAGATGCGTCATGAGTGAAACTGCATACGAATTCGATGTTGTCGTGGTGGGGGCCGGGCATGCCGGGACCGAAGCGGCGTTGGCGGCTGCCCGCTTGGGGGCCAAGACCGCGCTGTTGACGATGAACTGCGACACCGTCGGCCAGATGAGTTGCAACCCGGCCATCGGAGGCGTGGCCAAGGGGCAAATCGTGCGCGAGATCGACGCGCTGGGCGGCGAGATGGGCCGCGTGATCGACGAGACCGGAATTCAGTTCCGCATGCTCAACCGAGGGAAAGGCCCCGCGATGCACAGCCCGCGCGCACAGGCCGACAAGAAGGCCTACCAATTCGCGATGAAGTATCGTGTCGAGATGCAGGAGAATCTCACGCTGCGGCAGGAAGTCGTCGAAGGCGTCGAAACGGCCGGCGGGCGAGTCACGGGGGTTCGTGTGCGTGGCGATGCGCTTTATCGTACCCGTGCGGTCATTCTCACGACGGGCACGTTTCTGCAAGCGATCATGCATACGGGCGAATCGAAATCGACCGGCGGACGGGCCGGCGAAGGGACAACGGGAACGCTTTCGGACTGCCTGCGACGCCTTGGTTTCCAATTGGAGCGGTTCAAAACCGGTACGCCCGCGCGAGTCAATGGTCGGACGATCGATTTCTCGGTTCTCGAACCTCAACCGGGTGATGACGACCCGCAGCCGTTTTCATTCCTTACCGATAAGATCGTCCAGCCGCAACTCGATTGCTATCTGACATCGACCAACGAAACGGTTCACGAGTTGATTCGCGAGAATTTGCACCGGGCTCCGATGTACAGCGGACAGATCGACTCGACCGGCCCACGGTATTGCCCGTCGATCGAAGACAAGGTCGTCCGTTTCGCCGAGAAAACTTCGCACAACATCTTCCTGGAACCGGAAGGTCGGAACACCCTCGAGTTCTACTGCAACGGCATCTCGACCAGCCTGCCTCGCGATATTCAAGACCGCATGATTCATTCCATTCGCGGCCTGGAGCAGGCGGAGATCATGCGGTACGGGTACGCCGTCGAGTACGACTACGCCTCGCCGACGCAGTTGCACGCCACGTTGGAAACCAAAACCGTGGCCGGGTTGTATCTGGCCGGCCAGATCAACGGCACGACCGGCTACGAAGAGGCCGCGGGACAAGGCTTGCTGGCGGGCATCAATGCCGTGTTGGCACAGACGAATCGCGAACCGTTGATTCTGGATCGCAGCCAGGCCTATCTCGGCGTGCTGATCGACGACCTGGTGACCAAGGGGGTCGACGAACCTTACCGCATGTTTACTTCGCGGGCCGAGTACCGGCTGTTGTTGCGTCACGACAATGCCGACCGCCGCCTGACGCCGACTGGTCATCGTATTGGGCTAGTGACACCCGAACGGTGGGAGCGACTCCAGGAACACGAACGACAAATCGAAGGGGCAACCCAACTCATCGGCGCGAAATGGCACGAGGGGGCCACTCTGGAAGCGGTGCTCCGGCGACCGGAAATCGGCTGGCCTGAACTGGCCGCGATATCGTCGGACGTCGCGGCTCTCGAGATGACGGAGCGAGCCGGGCAGCAGGTTGCCATCGAGGTAAAATACGCAGGATACGTTCGCCGGCAGACCGCAGAAATCGAGCGGCAGGCCAAGGTGCAATCAATGAAGATTCCCGCGACCTTCGATTTTGAAGGGATTCCCCAATTACGGCGGGAGGCGAAGGACAAACTGGCCAGGATTCAACCAGAGAACTTAGGGCAAGCGGGTCGTATCAGCGGAATCACCCCTGCCGACTTGGCGGTCTTGGTACTCTACCTCGACGGCCGTCGGTACCTGCCGTCCTGAATTACGCGCAAGTCGTTTTATTCATAGGGGATATGATTAATATCATGGCGATCACTCTGAGTTTTCCCAAGGTGCGAAACAACCGAATGCGGCTCTCAGGGGGGTTTCATAGAATAGACACATTCGGAACACACGATAAGTTCGGTAAACTCATCTTGATTCGGAAACCGATATCAGTTAGGTAGAGCTGATGGTTGGCGCGGTTTGAATGAATCGGACTTCGTTGATCGATCTTGGTGGGGGCCGTTTCGGGCATCCTGCCGGACACTGATGTGAAGGAGTCGGCCTCACCGCTATGGAGAGCTAACAGAGGTTCGTGTCAGCCGCCGCTCGGCTTCGGACGGCCCAGCCAAAAGAACGGACGTAGAAGATGAAGACAGTCTTTACCACCGGTGAAGCAGCCAAGATCTGCAAGGTCAGCCAGCAGACAATCATTCGCTGCTTTGATTCGGGACAATTAAAGGGATTCCGGGTTCCCGGTTCCCGCTTTCGGCGAATTCCGCGTGAGCTGCTGTTTCAGTTCATGAAAGATAACGGAATTCCGACCGATTCCCTCGAGAGTGGTAAACGCCGCGCGTTGGTCGTTGACGACGACGAGGAACTTGTCGAGCTGATCCGTGACGTACTGGAAGCGGATGGCCGCTTCGACGTGCGTGTTGCGAATAACGGCTTCGATGCCGGCATGCTGGTCAAGGAGTACCGTCCCGACATCATCGTGCTCGACGTGATGCTGCCCGATATCAACGGCAAGGAAGTCTGCCAGCGGGTTCGCAAAGACAAGGCACTCGACAGCGTCAAGATCATCTGCATCAGCGGTATGGTCGAACAAGACAAAATCGGCGAACTTAAAGAGGCTGGTGCGAACGAATTCGTGCAGAAGCCCTTTGAAGTCGAGAAACTCATCGAGCGGATGTGCCGCTTGCTCGATATCGAGCCGGTCGTCTCTTCACGCTGAATTCGATAACTGTATGATTCGCGATGTGCCGCATGTGGGCGGCCATCGCTCATGCCTCCTCGACATCCCACGTGATGAATTAGTGACGACCACCCTGCCTCGTCCGACTTCGTGGTTCATGCCGTTCCGCTCAACCTCCGCGAACCAATCGTCGGAGCGTTGTTCTTGTTCTCGATCTGGAACAATCATTAGGACACGGGAACAACGGCACCCTTGGCGGTCTGGAGCGGGCATCTGATGGGACAGGCCGGAAAAAACCGCGACCAAGACGCCGAGACCCGGTTTGAACATCGACTGTGGGCAGCCAAGCTGGAAGCCATGGCCGAGTTTTCCGCCGGAGCGGGCCACGAAATCAATAACCCGTTGGCAACAATCATCGGCCGCGCGCAATTGCTTTTGAAAAACGAGACCGATCCGTCGCGACGTCAGGCGCTGACCACCATCGGAGCGCAGGCTTATCGTGTGCGAGACATGATTGGCGACGCGATGCTGTTCGGTCGCCCACCGGAACCGTCACCCGAGCCGGTCGAGTTGGGGATGGCCGTTGCCGATGTTCTCGAACGCTTGCAAGAGCGAGCCGGCGAGCGCGACTGCTCGTTCGAGGTCGACTCGAAACCCTCGGTGACCATCGCAGCCGACCCGGTACAGCTCGCCGTTGTGATTAGCAGTCTGGTGAACAATGCGATCGAAGCCCAGCCTGCTGGGGGCGGGGTGATTCGGGTGACGGTCTCGATCTTGGACGAGAGCGAGCAACAATGGGGTTTGCTGCGTATTCGCGATGAGGGTATCGGCCTGAGCGAAATTGAACGCGAGCATCTGTTCGACCCGTTCTTTTCCGGACGACAGGCCGGGCGAGGCCTTGGTTTTGGTCTCTCCAAGGCCTGGCGGATTGTCGATCGTCACAGTGGGCGAATTGACGTCGAGGCAGACCAGGTAGGATGCACAGTCCTCACTGTTTTGTGGCCGCTGGTGGTCGAGGATGTTTCGGCTGACGAGGTCTCGAGCGAAGCGTCACCCGGCGAATGAACTGACGGCGACGGGATCGGAATTGATCTGCTACACTTCCGAGGCCATGAAGGGATTCGCGCTGTCGATCGCCGCTATTCTGCTCCTGCTGCCGGCTGGTGAAGCCGTTGCACAGCAGGAGACTTTTTTCGATGCCTCAGAATTTCGCATCGAGATCACGGGGTTCGTGCTGACCGACGTCCCTGTTCAGCGGATCGTCATCACGAAGCTGGACGATCAAGGAAAGATCGATACAAGCTACAACAAGCGACCGTACATCACCGGGATTCGGATGACGGTCGACGGCGTCGACTCGGCCTTCGATGCGTTTCAAAATGGACGGTTGGTGATCGAGACGAATCTGGGCGGGCAAAAACCAACCGGTAGCAAACGCAAAGCCAAGCGGGCCGGGCTGCGAAAAGTTTACATCTCAGAATCGCAAATTGAAGTCCGGAAAATCAAAGCGCTTTCGGGGGGGGGAAGCCCCAGTCACTCAAAGGGCAAGCCCGACGGTTACCTCAAAGTGTTCCGCATGCAGCGGTGGTTCAGCATTGTGCCACCGCTGCTGGCTATTCTGTTGGCGGTCTGGTTGAAGAACGTCATTATCGCGATCTTCGTGGCCGTTTGGAGCGGTGCGGTCATTTTGGCCCACGGAAACTTCTTCACCGGGTTCTTGCGGACGATCGACACTTACGTGATTGGCGAGTTGACCCGGCTCGATGATGAAGAGCCGACCCACATGATGATCATCCTTTTTACCATGTTTCTAGGGTCGATGATTGGGGTGATGGCGCGGAGCGGGGGAACGGAAGCGCTTGTCACGCGACTGGCGCGCTGGACGACGAAACGCGAGCATGGTCAGGTGATGACGTGGGCTTTGGGAATGGTCGTTTTCTTCGACGACTACGCGAACACACTGCTGCTTGGCGGAACGATGCGACCCGTGACCGATCGTCTCCGCATCTCGCGCGAGAAGCTGGCCTTTCTTGTTGATTCGACAGCCGCTCCGATCGCCGGATTGGCGATTGTGTCGACATGGGTCGGGTTTGAAGTGGGCCAAATCGACACGGCCTATTCGCAGCTTGGTTTGGAATGGAATTCCTACACGACCTTTCTGGCAACGATTCCGTATCGGTTCTACCCGTTGCTCTTGCTGTCGTTTGTTTTGCTAATTGCGTATAGCGGCAACGATTTCGGTCCGATGCTGCGGGCCGAAACACGTGCCCTGGCAAGCGGCGACCTGGGTGCCGTCGATTCTGCTGAGGTTGCTCACTCGGACGAAAATGCGAAATCCCAACCCCAGCGCAAGTTGTTACGGAACGCGCTGATCCCCGTATTGACGTTGATGACCCTGATGGCTGTCGGGTTGTGGTGGACCGGCAAGGCCGGACTCGCAGCCGAAAACGCGAAGCTGTTCGAAGCGGGGAAGAACGAACTTCCGGCCAGCTTGTGGAGTATTCTCGGTCATTCTGAATCGAATCGCGTGCTGCTGATCTCATCGTTTACGGCATCGATTTTCGCGATTGCCTCGGCGGTCTTGTTCCGATCGATGTCGATTCGGGACGGTGTCGATGCCTGGGCCGATGGGGCCAAGAGTATGTTTCTGGCCGTCATGGTGCTCGTTCTGGCTTGGGGGGTTTCGACGGTCTGCGACGGCGCCCATCTCAATACGGCAGGATTCCTTGTGGAGTTGACGCACGGCAACCTTTCAGTGGCCTGGATGCCCGCGTTGGCATTTATCCTGGCAGGAATTGTCTCGTTCGCAACCGGCAGTTCGTTCTCGACGATGGGCCTGCTGATGCCGTTGTTCATTTCCGTGACGTACTACCTTTTACTTGAACAAAACGACGCAATCGAAAATCACCCCTTGATGCTGGGAACAATCGGTGCGATTCTGGCCGGGGCCATCTTCGGCGATCATTGTTCGCCGATTTCCGATACAACGGTGCTTTCGTCGGCGGCAACCGGTTGCGATCATTTGGCGCACGTGGGCACCCAGATGCCTTACGCTGCTGCCGTTGCGATGGTTTCGCTGTTCCTGGGGTATGTCCCGGTTGGGTTCGGGTACTCGCCTGTCATTTTGCTGCCCTTCGGCTTGATCGTGTTGTACCTGTTGGTGCAGTTCTACGGCCGTTCTGTCGAGGACTGCGTGGAAGCCGGGGATGTAATCGACGACTCACCGCCGGCCGCCGGAGTCGCCGCTGCCGCAGCGGCTGAGAATCAGGTGGACGAGTGAATTTGTTCTGCCCGGAACGCATTGAAAAACCGTAGGCGAGGGGCGAATCGACGGCTGGTGACAAATGTAGCGAGAATTCATTGCTCGCCCAGGTTGCTTGTGGTGGTTTCTCCACGTCATTCGGTCGCCATTGGTAAAAACGGTGGTATGCTTGGTGCATGAATGCAACAGGAAAACTACAGGGCATCTTCACGCCGAATCTGGTCCCCTACGATGCCAAGGGCGATATCGATGAACCCGAACTGCGACGTTACGTCGACTGGCTGATCGACCACGGGGTGCATGGTTTGTACCCCAACGGTTCGACAGGCGAGTTCACTCGGTTCACGTCTGAGGAGCGTCGGCGCATTACCGAGATCATCGTCGACCAAACGCGTGGTCGCGTGCCGATTCTTGCGGGGGCCGCTGAAGCCAACGTGAAGGAAACGCTCAAGGCGTGCGAACACTACGCCGAACTGGGTGTGCGTGCGGTGGCGATCGTGGCACCGTTCTATTACAAGCTCAGCCCGGCTTCGGTGTATGCGTACTTCGAGGAAATTGGACGGAACACGCCGGTCGACGTCACGCTGTACAACATCCCGATGTTCGCATCGCCCATCGACGTGCCGACCGTCCAGAAACTCAGCGAACGCTACGAGCGAATCATCGCCATCAAGGATTCCTCCGGTGACATTCCTCACATGATTCGCCTGATTCAGGCCGTCCGCCCGAATCGTCCCGACTTCGCCTTCCTCACAGGCTGGGACGCCGCGTTGATGCCCATGCTGCTGGTTGGCTGCGACGGCGGAACGAACGCCAGTTCGGGTGTTGTGCCGGAAGTCACACGCAAGCTCTACGAACTGACAATCAGCGGGCAAATCGACGAAGCTCGGAAATTACAATACGACCTGCTGACCTTGTTCGACACAATGATCTACTCGGCCGAGTTTCCCGAGGGATTTCGGGAGGCGGTCAATCTGCGTGGATTTTCGATGGGACACGGTCGTCAGCCGCTTTCCCCGGAACAGGTCACCGACATCGCAACTCTCAGCCGCACGCTGCAATGCCTGCTGGCCGAACACGGCTTCACCGATGAACCGGTCGGCGGCTGCCCGGTCGATTCAGCCGACGCGGCCGACCCACGTGAAGTCAGCCAGATCGTGCAGACGGTTCTCGCCGAAATGAAACGTCGCGGGTTGATG
>Ga0115002_10008466_pt1 | contig 11392 bp, 10 predicted proteins | sample ArcticOcean_MG_C_8_FD_89576 | JGI IMG/M metagenome (GOLD analysis project Ga0115002, IMG submission 89576) | Marine microbial communities from western Arctic Ocean - ArcticOcean_MG_CB11_86 | ecosystem: Environmental > Aquatic > Marine > Oceanic | place: Arctic Ocean: Canada Basin | collected... | reverse complement strand
CATTTGCATCCGGATGTCCTGGTTCATAACGTAAAATCGGTGCTCTGTTGTCTTGTGAAATTCCCACCACCTTTACCTCGGTAGCAGTGTCCAGAGAACGTTGCTGTGAACGCAGTTCTTCTTCAAAAGTACGGTCGTTGGAAACCGCGGCCAGCGTAACTATACGACGACGGTATGGCCCACCCTGAGGCGTTCTAGTCGTACTGGCGTTGGCAATGTTTTCGGAAATAGTGTTTACCCGTTGCCGCTGAGCAGACATTCCGGATACACTCACATTCAGAGAGGATTCAAAACTCATTAGCGTCCATCGGTTATTGCGGTTTTCAACATACGAAACTGGTGAGTGAGCATCCGGATGCTGGCATTGTACATCAATTGGTTCTCTGCCATTTTTGCCATTTCACGATCCAGATCTACTGTGTTTCCGTCAAAATCAGGAAAAGGAGAAGCGCTGTGAATACGCTGGGCTACTACCAGTTTCAGCGGCGGCGTGTTGCGTCCATCAAAATGCATGGAATTTGTGGTTTTGAGTAAACCTGGTTCTTCAGCATGCAGAGCTTTTTCCAGACTTTTCTCAAAGACCATATCCTCCGCTTTGTAGCCGGGAGTGTCCTTGTTGGCAATATTGGAAGTAAGCAGATCCTGACGCTGAGTACGAAAATCCAGCGTCTTCTGCACTAAAGTAAATAGATTGTTATCAAACATTCCTGCCATGAAACCACTTGTTCTGTAGAGTGTTTTATAAAAATTATGAGTGAAGAAGATGCAATCTAAGGGCCACTTTCAGCAATCTTTGATTGTTCTCAGCAACGTGATCTGCTTGCATTTTTTCTGATTCCGCTTAAGATGGTCAATCAAAGAAACAATTACGATGACTTCGCGCTTCACTAGAAATGAAACGTTTTCAGAACTTTTACAGGATCATCAAAAACGATAAAAGATGAAACATAACCAATCACAAATTTGGGGCAGTCACCTCAAGAATCAGCCTGATGAACAGAATGTTCTTTTTTGTGCAGGTCGTGATGTGCAGGAATTACCGATGGCAGATGAATTATTGCTACCATACGATATTTGGACCAACCGTGCTCATTGCATCATGCTTGAGCGACAGGGGCTGATTCCTAAAGCAATTTTAGCGAAAATTTTAACTGGTCTCAGCCAACTTGAAAAACTAGTAGAGTCAGGAGAATTTTCGCTGGATCCTTCCAAAGAGGATGTACACATCAATGTTGAAGCATTCGTTACTGAAAAACAGGGAGCGGATGCAGGAGGACGGATGCATATCGGACGTAGCCGAAATGACCAATCGGCCTGTGATATGCGGCTTTATTTACGCAATGTAGGTTTAAACCTCTTTGATTCTGTCAAAAGTCTGGCCGTCTCTTTATTGGCGCAGGCAGAGGAACACACCGAAAGTGTCATGCCAGGATTCACGCATTACCAGCCGGCAATGGTTACCACTTGGGGGCACTGGCTTTGCGCTTATGTTCAGGGACTTTGCAGAGACCTGGAACGTCTCTCATTTTCGATTTCGCAAATCAACCGTAACCCCTTGGGAGCAGCGGCCGCTTTTGGAACGTCCTGGCCGATTGACCGCAAACTTACAACCGAGTTGCTAGCTTTTGCGAAGGTTGACAGCAACACACTGGACTGCATTGTTTCACGCTGGGAAAATGAGGCTCAACTAGCACATGCGGGCGCAATGCTGATGAATCACCTCAGTATAGTTTCGCAGGATCTCATATTTTTGAGTCATCCATATTCAGGACTGCTTCAGCTTGACGATAATTATGTAACTGGTTCTTCGATCATGCCGCAAAAGAAAAATCCTGATTTCGCGGAAGTTATAAAATCAAAGGCGTCACTGGCACACGGATATTTATCAAGTTTGCTGGGCATTCAAAAAGGAAGTTTGAGCGGTTATAATCGAGACACCCAAGTTACAAAATATCTGATCATGGATCTGATCAGGGAGTGTGAAGCGGCGCCTGTTATTTTACGTGGTGTCTTTGAAAGTTTGACCATCAATACCAAAAAGATGAAAGAGCAATGTGAAACAGGTTTTATGAATTCTGTAGATATTGCGGATCATTTAGCACGTACACTGGAATTACCGTTTCGCGAGTGTTATCATCTGCTCTCACGTGCAGTAAAATTGTCTGAACCGGATACAAAAATTACTACCGCGGCTTTGCAGAAAACTCTAGCAGAGTTCGGACACCAAACCGAAATTGCGGAAAATCTTGAGCAGTTTCATGATCCTCGAAAATTGATTGAGCTGAGACAACACCAAGGCAGTCCATCACCGGAACAGACTTCACTGCAGATAGCAGAGCTTTCGGGAGAGCTGAAAACACTTTCTGCTCCTCTTGAGGAACTGCAAAAACACATTCTCGAAACACATGAGAGCTGCCAAAATTATGCTGTCTGAGAGCTTACAAATTGGCGTGATCGGCGCTGGAGCATGGGGTACAGCGGTGGCGAGACTGCTTGTCAACAATGGCAACAGCGTTCAGCTCTGGTGCCATGAAGCAGGAACCAGACAAGATATCCTCACAAATCACCTCAATTCCTCTTTTTTACCGGACATTCTGCTTCCGGAAAAAATTGGTGCCTCGACCGATTTGTCCGAAGTTGTGCGTACCTCCAAAATTCTCGTTGCTTCCTTGCCTTCACACTTCACCCGCGAAATTGCTAAAAAAATGCGTCCAGAAATTACGGACGAACATATCGTTGTCATTCTCAGTAAAGGCATAGAACAACATTCACTGGCGTTGATGAGTGAAATTTACGCAAATGAGCTCGATAATCTGCCAAAATTAGCAGTACTTTCCGGTCCGACCTTTGCACGTGAAGTTGCGTTGGATTTGCCTTCCGCGGCAGTACTGGCCTGTGCTGATGAAGAAACTGGCAGTCTGTTGCAAAAGTGTTTTCATTCTGCTCGATTCCGGCTTTACCGCAGCACAGATCTCATCGGTGTACAGTTAGCAGGTGCAATTAAAAATGTGATCGCGATTGCATCCGGAATTGCGGACGGAATGAAGCTTGGACTTAATGCACGCGCTGCTTTAATTTGCAGAGGGATTGCGGAAATGTCACGTCTCGGCGCAGTGATGGGCGGATCCGCGGAAACTTTTATGGGCATGTCCGGAGTCGGAGATTTGGTTTTAACTGCAACTGGTACACTTTCACGTAATCACTCTCTTGGTGAAAAACTGGGACAGGGTCTGTCGCTGGAAAAATGTCTCCCTGCAGGCGGTGCTGTTGCAGAAGGTGTACGCAACGCGGTTTCCATTCATGAACTGGCGGAGCTTCACAAAATTGAAATGCCAATCTGTAATGCGGTTTATCAAATTTTGCATGAAGGTACTTCCTGCGCTCAGGCCTTGAAGCAATTGCTGGAACGTGATCGTCCGGATGAAGAAATGATGTTTTTTCCAAATTTAAATAATAACACAGTTCATGTTAATCAAGAAAAATGAATAGTTTTTTTAACGCAAAAAACTGGAACAGAATTTTCCTTTATCTTTTATTCATCTTCAGCACATTCAGCATTGCGGGCACAGATGCCTCAATCGTAATGTTGTTTTTGATCACTTTGCTCAGCTGGATTAGGAACCGCAGATTTTCGCAGCTTGAAAATCCACTATTGTGGGCAATTTTATTTTTCATGGCCTTGGCTGTATTTTCAGGCATGCTGAGCGGATATGAGACAGAACACCTGATGGCTCTGCGGACCAATTGGCGGCTACTGCTGCCTTTACTGCTTGCGGTAATTCTGGCTGATGTTGATGAGGATCGGCTGCTTTTGGTTTTCTTCGGATTTGTGATGTTGATTGCAATTTACGGGATCATCCAGTATTTCACTGGAGCAGATTGGTTAAGGCCGGTAGATCAAAGTTTTGCCACACCTTATTTGTCAGGTGTTAATGGAGAAAACAATGTTTTTCACGGTAAAGGAAATTTCACGCACCACTTGACCTATGGTGGTTTTTTACTGCTTTGTTTCCCACTTTTGGCCTCACTCATTTTTTGCAGTGACTGGAATCCCTTCACCCGCTTATTTGCAGGAGCAATTACGATTTTAGTTTTGCTCGCAATCGGCGCTTCACTGGGACGCAGCATTTGGCTTGGAACAGCAGTGGCAGGCATGATTCTGCTTTTTCGACTTTCCCCGAAAATTATGCTAACCCTAACAATCATGGTGCTTGCTGGCGGGACATATCTGTATACACAATTCAGTGAACCTTCTTTTGAAATCCGTACACCTACAAATCGCGTAGAAGTAATCCAGCAACGCTTCATCAGCGGTTTTATGCTTAAATCAAATCAGGATCGAATACTGATGTGGGAATCAGGAATTGCCGTAATCAAGGATCATTTCTGGTTAGGAATCGGCTATAATAATGACGCGGAAGTCATGCCCAAATATCGAGATTTAATCAAGCAACGCACAGGCCACAGATTTAATAACAACGCAGGTACAGGTGTCCACAACATTTATCTGCAAACCTGGATCAATTACGGTCTACTCGGCTTTTTGGCATACCTCAGTATTCTTTTCATTTTTATATCTCAAAGCATCAGTACGCTTTTTCAAACCACTCGTTTCAGCTACGAGAACTCCATCCTCTGGGGCTCAATCGCAGGAGTGTGTGGATTCATGGTCGCCGGTTTTTTTGAAAACAATTTCCGTGACGGTGAAGTGCAGGCGATGCTGCTGATCCTGATCGGCTTGAGTCTGCGTCAAAGACAAAAATTGAACGAGCGAATTTTTTAATTTTCAGGATGTAAATTTTAAAGATCTAATCTGTTGTTCTGTTTGCCTCACAGATTTTTCCAGCATGTTGAATTTCCTTCATCCTCAATTGACTTAACAATAAATATCTTTAGAACATTCACTAAATAACACTCAAATATATGGGATTAATTATTATTTCGTTTGTTGCCTTCATCTCATTAGGTTTGCCTGATGGCTTGTTGGGTGTAGCATGGCCCGGAATTCGAGAATATCATGATTTACCTGTTGATGCCTTGGGAATCATCCTCATCTTCGGGACAGGCGGCTACATGCTTTCCAGTTTCTTGAGTGGTATGCTGATGCGCCGTTTAGGAATTGGGAAGCTGTTGAGCCTGAGTTGCGCCGCCACGGCCAGCAGTTTATTCGTTTACGCAAGTACCAGCGACTGGTGGATTTTCGTTATGTTTGCAACGATTAGTGGTTTGGGGGCAGGTGCTATTGACGCGGGTATCAACACCTATGTCGCAAAATACCACAGTAGCCGCATGATGCAGTGGTTACACGCGAGTTTTGGTGTAGGAATTACTTCTGGGCCTCTAATCATGACCGTGGGAATCAGTATGACCTCACGCTGGCAAAGTGGATATTTTGTTGTTTCCATTGCAATCGCAATTCTGGCCACAGTTTTTTATGTAACAAAGAGCATGTGGATTGGAATTACTGCAAGCGGCAGCGAAGATCAACATGCTGAGCCGGAAGCGTCTCTCTTTGAAACGCTGAAAACAATACCTGCTCAGTTGAGTATGCTGATCTTTTTTCTTTATACAGGTGTTGAATTAGGTTTGGGCATGTGGACTTATTCACTGTTGACTGAATCCCGCGGAGTTGCTCCGGAAGTTGCAGGATTTGTGACAGGAAGTTATTGGGGGATGTTTACAATTGGTCGTATAATCGCGGGTTTGTACTCGAGCAGAATAGCAGATAGAAAACTGATTTATCTCAGCGTTTCCTTAGCACTTTTAGGAATTGGACTGCTGATGACAAATTCCGGACAATTGACGTCAATTCTTGGAATTGGATTAGCGGGTTTTGCAATTGCTCCAATCTTTCCAGGACTAGTTTCGCACACAGCAAGTCGGGTCGGCCGGATTCATCATGCAAATTCGATTGGTTTGCAGATCGCAGCGGCCGGATTTGGAATTACAATCGTACCTTCTCTCGCGGGTGTTCTCGCTAAAAATTTTGGTTTAGAAGCGATTCCTCTTTATCTGCTGACAGTACTCTCACTAATGTTATTGGTTTTTGCGGCCTTGCATTTTTACTCAAAAATACAGGCCAGCAAGGTCACCCTAAGTTAAAGTCAAAGGGTCTGCAAAAAATTTGTTTGGGCTTTTTTCGAAGTCATGATTGTTGACTTTTTAAAAAATACCGAGCATAACTTCGTTTTTTAAGTTAAAATTCCGGCTGTAATGTTTTAAGTGCAATACACAAACATGATACATTTGTAAATAGTTGTCATTTTCGCGAAAGCTGGAATGACATACTTGTCTACCATATAGACTTTTCACGGGTTCATCAAACATAGCCAATTAACGATGACAGCTATCTGCATTCAGTATCACAAAACAAAAATTGGCGAACTGATTTTGGGTTCTTATTCAGGCAAGCTTTGTCTGCTTGATTTCCGCTATAGAAAGATGAGAAAAGCAGTTGATGACAGAATTAAAAAAGGACTAAGCGCAGATTTTATCGAAGAGGACAGCGAAATTATTGAAAAAACCAGGCTAGAGCTGGATGAATATTTTCAGGAAAACAGAAGAGAGTTCGATCTACCAATGCAAATGGTAGGTAGCGATTTTCAAAAAAGTGTCTGGAATGCCTTATTAAAAGTGCCTTATGGTACTACATCAACGTATTTACAACTGGCAAAAGACATAAACAATGAAAAAGCAGTCAGGGCAGTTGCCGGTGCAAATGGGGCAAACGCAATGGCGATCATAATTCCCTGCCACCGTATAATTGGGAGTAATGGTGAACTGGTAGGATATGCTGGCGGATTGCCGACAAAAAAACGCTTATTGATGCTGGAGCAAAAGCTGGAGTTTTACACACAAATACCGCTACCTATTTAATAACCGAGCACCTGAACTGCACGGGGTTTTTTCATTTCCGGATTGCTGTCAGGTACGGAGCGGACTTCAGCTAATTTAGGAAGACATCAAAGATAATATTCAATTACCATAACTTCGGAGTTTTTATGAACAGTACAGCTAAGTCAATGAAATACATCAAAATCGAAGAACATGGCAGTCCGGAAGTTTTAAAACTGGATTCGATGCCGGTTCCGGAACCCGGCCCAGGTGAAGTGTTGATTCGAGTCACTGCGGCAGGAGTCAACCGACCGGACATCATGCAGCGCAAAGGTCTTTATCCTCCTCCTCCCGGTGCGACGGATGTTCCAGGACTCGAAGTATCCGGAACCGTTGTGAGCGCAGGTGAAAACGTCACAGAACCCGCAGTTGGTTCCGAAGTTTGCGCACTCGTGGCTTGTGGCGGTTATGCGGAATATTGTCTAGCGGCGGCTTCCGTATGTTTGCCGATTCCGGAAAAAATCTCGCTTGTGGACGCGGCAGGAATTCCTGAAACTTTTTTCACTGTTTGGACTAATGTCTTTGAACGAGGTCAACTCAAATCCGGAGAAAGTTTGCTCGTACATGGCGGAAGCAGCGGTATCGGCACCACCGCCATTCAACTCGGTAAAGCTTTTGGAGCAACCGTTTACACCACCGCCGGAACTCCAGAAAAATGTGAATTTTGTGAAAACCTCGGAGCAGATGCAGCAATCAATTATCGTGAACAGGATTTCTCTGAAGAAATAAAAAAATTAACTGCAGCCGGAACGTCGGCTGCGAGAAGTGGAGTCGATGTGATCCTTGACATGGTTGGTGGACCTTACTTTCCAAAAAACATCCGATTACTTGCAGTTGAAGGCCGTCTGGTGCAAATCGCCCTGATGCAGGGCAGCAAAGCAGAAGTTGATTTTATCTCTTTGCTGCTTAAACGTGTAACCTTGACCGGTTCAACCCTACGTCCCCGCAGCGTTGAGCAGAAAACTGAAATTGCGGAAGCCCTGCGTAAAAAAGTGTGGCCTTTACTGGACTCAGGAACTGTACGCCCGATTATCCACCAGATTTTCCCCCTCGAGCAAGCCGCAGACGCTCATCGTTTGATGGAAAGCAGCACCCACATTGGAAAAATATTACTCAAAACTTGATATGACAATTGAAGTCCGGAACGTCTGCAAATCTTTCAAAGACGTTGAAGCAGTTCGGGATGTAAGTTTACGGATTGAATCCGGAGAAGCGCTGGCTTTGCTTGGACCAAACGGTGCCGGCAAGACAACTTTGGTGGAAATGATCGAAGGTGTTCAAATTCCGGATTCCGGTGAAATTCAAATCCTTGGAAAAACCTGGAAAAATGATGAGCATTTCTTGCGTCAGCAAATTGGACTTGCCCTGCAGGAAACGAGATTTCAGGAGCGCTTAACTGTAGAAGAAACTCTCCTGTTATTTGCCAGTTTTTATCAGTTTAAAAAAGAGAGGACAAACGAAGTCCTCGAGATCATTCAACTCGAAAGCAAACGCAGAACATGGGTGGTCGAGCTTTCCGGAGGACAGCGGCAGCGGCTTGCTCTCGGAATCGCCATTCTACCACGACCCAAAATCCTCATCCTCGATGAACCTACAACCGGTCTTGACCCAAACGCCAGACGTGACCTTTGGAAGATTCTTGAAGATTTTAAAGCAACCGGCACCACGCTAATTCTGACCACGCATTACATGGAGGAAGCAGAATTTCTCTGTGAACGGATTGTGATGCTGGATCAGGGAAAAATACTCGCGGACGGAACTTTAAATGAGTTGTTGGATAAATTTGGCGAAGGTGATTTGATCGAATATGTGATCACAGACGCAAACCCATCAGCAGAAGCAAGGGCGCTTTGTGGAGTGCTTAGCTCTAACTGGAATAGGGAAACTGGACAAGGACTTTTGACAGTAAACAGTATTTCAGAAACTTTACCAGTATTTCTGGATTTGATAAAAAATTCGGCACTCACGCTGACCTCACTCGAGTGCAGGAGACGCACTCTGGATGATTTATTTCTTGCCATGAGCGGGAGGCATTTGGATGAATAACATACTTTTACGACTTGTCATTTCTCAATTCAAAATTTTCTTTCGGGAACCAGGAGTTGTTTTTTGGTCTTTTGGATTTCCGGTTGTGATGGCCTGGATTTTAGGAATTGCCTTTGCGAGCAAAGGTGAAATTTTGCGCAACGTAGCAATTGTCAGTGAAACCCCACAGGAGCTTTCCGTTTTACCGCAATGGCTGCATAAAAAAACCGGCACCGTAAATGCTGAACTTTCCGCTGAAGCGGAACTGGAATGGGAAGTCGGACAGAATCAGGGAGCGCACGCACGTTTCCGTTTCAGGGCCATGACCGAAGAAGAGGCTGTGCTGGAACTCAAACGCGGGAAAATTGCGCTCTGGATTGAAGGGAATCCAGAGTCAACCTTAAGTTACCGTTTTGATCCAAACAATGCAGAGGCGCGCTTGACATATTTGCTTTTGGAAGGTGCATTTCGCCAGCAAAGAACAAGTGAGTTGAAAGCAGAAGTCCGGCCTTTGACTATGGTCGGGATTCGTTATGTAGATTTTTTAATTCCGGGTTTGATGGCAATGTCAATCATGAATGCCTGTTTGTGGGGTATCGGCTGGAATTTGATTGAGTTACGGATCAAGAAGTTACTGCGTCGCATGGTTGCAACTCCGCTGAAAAAATCCATTTTCCTTCTTTCGCACGGTTTGAACCGCATGATTCTCAGTGCCGCTGAGATGCTTTTACTTTACATATTTGCATACTTTTATTTTGACATCCGCATACAAGGCAGTCTGTCGGCACTAGCATTGGTTTTTTTCAGCGGTTACTGCGCTTTTGTTGGCATTGCCGTGCTAATTTCATCACGTGTGCAAAACACGCAAAGCGGCAACGGCTTGATCAATGTTGTTACAATGCCGATGTTTATTCTTTCTGGAATTTTTTTCAGTTATCACAATTTTCCGGACTGGCTGATTCCCTATGTTGAGGTGCTACCATTAACAATGCTGACCAATTCTTTACGTGGAATCATTACTGAAGGAATCGGGCTGGCGCAGGTCATCCAACCCTCAATTGGCTTATTCGGAATCGGAGCTCTTTGTTTCACGCTTGGACTGAAATTTTACCGTTGGCATTGAGCAGGCGTTAGTTATCTTAGACTCTCTTTCGATTCCGCTCAAGAACCCCGCTTGGACTACAGTTGGGTCATCAAAGCGGAACCAAATAAGCTTCAAATATTATGCAGTGAGATTCCAAATTTGTGACGAATCATGCGCTGCAACAGCTGGTCGTTTTCTAAACCGGCAAATCGTATTTCGGTGCGGATTTTTTCACGAACCATCACTAGGTCCTGTTCTGTCCGGCTTAACTCAATTTCACTGTTCAAATTGAGCTGAATTAACGTCGCAAGCACATCCCGCCGCAGTCGGTTTTTGAGCAAAAGCAGTTGTTCTGGTGTTATTCCTGCTAGGAGACCCTCGATCTCAGACTGATTATGCCCCATCATTGAGAGCTTCAACCAGATAGAATACAGATTATCCCGTTTGTCTGCCGGAGGCTGCTGACCGAGTCCGGGAGGAACTCCAATCAGTAACGCTGCCAGCAGTACCACCAGAACCACCTTGGTTTTGAATGCCATTTTTAGCCTTTTTTATACTGATTACGATTTGCGGATTTTGGCCTTGTACGCAAGCCTTTTACAAAAAAGGATTGCGTTAAACGCAAATCAGACGTTTGGACAAACGAAGCCGTCACAAACCGCGAAAGCGCACCTTAAAGTACGCAACTCACCACAGAAGATTGTTCACAAAAGCGTAACAATCTAGCATTATTGTGTTGGCTACTATTCGTCTAAAATTTACAAGAACAATGATCAGGACTACTCTGTGGACGTACCACGACCTTCGAGAAAAAAGCAGAAGGAATTCAAGACAAAACTCACCCTGCTGTCTGCAAAAGAAAGCAATCCAAATCTCATAGTTCGTTATCGACCATTCTGCCGTAAACTTTAGTACAAAAAATAAAAGTGGGGGATAAAAAGGAAAGCGGCACAGAAAGCGCCGCCTGTAGAACTGCTGTTATTAGCGGTTGCTCTTGAGGATTGTTACAAGTCCACCGTTAGGGCCAGGTACTGCGCCTTTGACTAATACAATTGCTTCGTCTTCAAGAATTTTGACAATCTTTAAACCAAGTTGAGTTACCTTGCTGTTACCGTGACGACCGTGCATTTTCTTGCCTTTGAAAACTCTGGAAGGTGTTGCGCATTGTCCAATACTTCCGGTCCCACGGTGTCCGCGGTGACCATGGCTTGCAGGCTGTCCGGCAAAATTATAACGCTTCATAACTCCTGTGAAACCCTTACCTTTTGAGTTTCCGGAAACAGCGATGCTTTCACCTTCTGCAAACAAGTTAACATCAAATACTTGACCAACTTCAACTTCATCAATGTTCTCTACTTCAAATTCACGTAAGAAACGAGTTGGAGTTTG
>Ga0115002_10008465_pt1 | contig 11392 bp, 7 predicted proteins | sample ArcticOcean_MG_C_8_FD_89576 | JGI IMG/M metagenome (GOLD analysis project Ga0115002, IMG submission 89576) | Marine microbial communities from western Arctic Ocean - ArcticOcean_MG_CB11_86 | ecosystem: Environmental > Aquatic > Marine > Oceanic | place: Arctic Ocean: Canada Basin | collected... | reverse complement strand
GACGACACCGTCGTCATTTGCGGCGGTGAATTTGGTCGGACGATTTACTCGCAAGGCAAACTCAGTAAAGACAATCACGGCCGCGACCATCACGGTCGCTGCTTCAGCACGTGGCTAGCTGGCGGAGGCATCAAGCCCGGTTACGTCCACGGCGAAACCGACGACTACAGCTACAACATCGTAAGAGACCCGGTGCACATCAACGATCTGAACGCCACGATTCTGAACCGCATGGGCATCGACCACAACCGGTTAACGTTCAAGTACCAAGGCCTCGACCAACGCTTAACCGGCGTCGAAGGTGCGAAAGTGGTGCCGGAATTGTTGGCATAATCCACTCTTGTTTGTTTCACGTGAAACAAACGAATTGCCCGCATCTTGTTTGAGGTCCGAGCTGTTACGTAGGCGAATTCGCTGCGAATAGCATCCGTTTCACGCCGCCAACGGCACCTTCAAACAAAACTGAAACGCCGGGAATTAAAGTCTCAAACCGTGATTGGCCGTGTGCGATACCCTGCAAAGTGCATCTTGTTTGACACCGCAGAGTGCCTGAAGCGACCAGAGTGGTACCGGAGTTGATGTCACAGGCCAACAGACTTTCGCCGGGGTGGCATGAGCAGCTTGCCTGCCCTTGCTTTTGAAACACCCACGGCTCGCCTGAATTTGACCGACGGCGTGCCGTCGGCTTGGATTTTCGTTTGGTTTTTCTGGTATGCTATTGTGTCCGTAGATTGAGCTATCTCCCCGTAGGTTGGAAAGCCGTGTCCTATGAATCGCATGCTTCGTGTTTGTTGTTTTCTGCTCGTCTTTCAGTTGCTTTGCACGCCGCCAACGAGTGCCCAAAACAAGCCAGCGGCCAAGAAAAAGACGCCCCCGCCGTTTCGTTGGGTGAATCCGTTGCCGGAACGGTTGAAGTTGCCTGGGTTGTCGCACAAAACGTTTGTCAGTCCGTCGATGAAAATCGATGTCGGGTACTGCATTTATCTGCCTGCTGAATACGGCAAGCCGCAGAATAAAAATAAACGTTTCCCGGTCGTCTATTACCTGCACGGCGGGCGGCCTGGGTCTGAGACGAAAAGTGTGTGGATGTCGTCTTACATTCAGAAAGCAATCGAAGACGGCGTGATCCTGCCCACAATTTATGTCTTCGTCAACGGCGGGCATGTCAGCCATTACAACTACCCCGAAAAAAAGTCGATGGGCGAAGATGTTTTCATCAAGGAATTGATTCCGCACATCGATAAAACCTACCGCACCATTGCCGGCCGTAGCGGTCGTGGGTTGGAAGGCTTTTCGCAGGGCGGTCGAGGCACGGCACGGATTATGTTTAAGCACCCGCATTTATTCTGTTCGGCAGCACCCGGCGGAGGCGGACACGCGACCGAAAAACGTATCTCGGAAGAGAACGGCAAAGAGTCAGAGAATCTAATTTTCGCCCCCGGCTACAACACGTACGATTTGGCTCGTAAGTACGCCGCCGGTGACAGGATTCCTTTTTCGATTTTAGTGTACGTCGGCAACAAAGGGTTCAACTATCAGAACAACCTGGAATACATGAAGTTTCTCACATCGTTAAAAATTCCGTTCAAACGGTTGATCATTCCCGATGCCCCGCATTCAGGAAGAATTATCTACGAGAAAAAAGGGAACGAGATCATGACGTTCCATGCCGATAATTTTAAAAAAGGAGCGGCCAAACGGAAGTCGACCAGCTTTCAAGTTCAACCGCCTCCGAAAGAATTGAAACTTGATCCGTTCTACAAGAAATCTGTTTTGGTCGGCGGGTTTCCGGTAATCGGTTCTGAAAAAGTTTCCGACTATGCTTTGAAAGAGGCCGCCTATCTGATTTCTATCATGCTGAAAGATCGCCCCGATATTTTGCAGGCGTTGGTGAAAAATAAAACGCGGTTTGTGATTATGGCGACCTCGGAACGGACGTCCGACATCCCTGAACACAGCGACTTAGAACCGCACAAGTTTTGGGACCGGCGGGCCCGGGGGTTAGGGGCGACTCCTCAACGTCCGGCGACCAGTTGCGGTGAAGAAAATCTGCTGGGACTGGAAGGCGACCCCTACCATGCCGAGAATATTCTGGTTCACGAGTTTGCCCACACGATGCATCACATGGGTTTGGATGCCATCGATAAAACGTTCGACCCACGGCTGAAACAAATTTATGAGTCGGCTATGAAGAAAAAACTTTGGGAAGGCAAGTACGCGGCGACGAATCGAGCTGAGTATTGGGCCGAAGGCGTGCAGTCGTATTTCGACACAAACCGCCCGCCCGACCACGACCACAACCATGTCGATACCCGTGAGGAATTAGAAGCCCACGACCCTGACTTGGCCCATTTGGTCGCCGAGGTGTTCCGGCACAGTTCGTGGAGATACCAAAAACCGACCGCGCGAAAAAGTCCTACCGAAACCGCCCACTTGAAGGGCTTCGATATCAAGTCGTCCCCCAAATTTGCCTGGGATCCCGAATTGCAAAAATGGTACGATGCCTATCAGAAACAGCAGGCCCAAAAGAAGAAAGAAGCTGCCGTAAAGGATTCAAAGTAATCGAGGGTCTGCTGTGTTGTTGGAGCGAAATCTCCTTGGGTTGCGACCCATTTATTTATTAAATGTTGTTTACAAATTGGCGTATCCAAGTTATGCTCTTAGTAAGATTTGATTGCCTGCAATGGTATCTCAATTTCAAATTGAATGGCCTAATTTCAAATGAATCATCAAACTTCATCACTGATACAGCCCAGTTTGCTGGGGAAAATGAATGAGCGGCAGGTGCTCAAAATCATTCAAAAGCTTGGCCCTTCTTCGCGGGCTGAAGTGACCCGCTATTCGGGCATCAGTGCCCCAACGGTTTCCAAAGCGGTCTCCTCGTTGTTAGAGCTTGGTCTTTTAGAAGAGGATGACGTCGTCGAACCGGCCCGTGGTCGGCCCGCCAAAAAAGTTCGCTTGGCGACCGAATCGGCACAGGTGTTGGGGGTTGTCATTGATGCAACACAGTGCCGCGTGGTTTCCGCCAGTCTCGACGGGGCCTTGCATGAAGGCGGCCTGAGGCAGTTTTCGACGCCGGGAAGTTACGACGGGTTAATTGCCGAGTTGGCTCAGCATGCTACCGAATTGATGAACGCAAACGGTGCTCAAACTTTCGGCTTGGGAATTAGCTTGCCCGGTTTGATTGATGATCGCCAACAACGTGGTATTCTTTCTCCGAACCTTCCGATGACGAATGGTCAATCGCCAGCTTCCGATTTGAGTGACCGGTTAGGCGTTGAATGTGTCATGCTGCAGGAAGCCGACGCGCTGTGTCTGGCCGAGCGTCATTACGGGATTGCCGGCGACGACTTGGAAGACTTTGCCATGCTCGATGTGAGTACGGGAGTTGGCCTGGGTGTTTGTAGTGGAGGCCGCTTGCTGAAAGGGCATCGGGGATTAGCCGGTGAAATTGGTCACATCACAGTGCGCGCCGACGGGAGACAGTGTGGTTGTGGAAACGTTGGTTGTTTAGAAACGGAAGCCAGTGATTCAGCATTCGCTTGGGCTGTTTCAAATCGGTTGGGTGAAAAACTACACATCGGCGAAGTCCTCGCTCGGGTTCAAAGCGGTGAAATTTCAGTTGCAAAAGAATTGGAACAGACGAGCGACTACCTGGCCATCGGCATGGCTGCGGTGATCAACCTGTTTAATCCGTCAACACTGTTTATCTATGGGCGATTATTCGAAGCGGATGAAACACTGTTCGACCGGCTCATCGAAAAAACGGAAAATCGTTCTTTGACCCCATCCTTTGCCGATTGCCGAATCGTGCAGGCACAAGGCAGCAAACGACACGGGGCCGTTGCAGGAATTGTGCAACACTTAACGAATTCGCTGGTGCCAGGAGCGGTTTGAAAAATTCAATACAAGCCTGATTCTGAGGCAAGCTGATATGAAACGATTTGGGGTTTTCTTATTTCTTGGTGCCGTGTTGTTTGCCGCGTTGGCTGGCAGTTCCCAATTGGTCGTCTCTCAGGATGCGCCCAATAAAAAGCAGCCTGTGTTCAATTCCAAGCAGCTCGAATTTTACAACAAGCAGGTCAAACCAATTCTGCAGTCGAAATGTTTGAAATGTCATGGAGGCGAGAAAACTCGAGGCGGGTTGCAACTCACCATCCGAGAAAGTGTGTTGAAAGGTGGCGACACCGGGCCAGCGGTTGATTTGAAATCGATCGATGAAAGTCTGTTGTTGAACGCAGTTAACTACGTCGATTTTGAAATGCCCCCCGACGGAAAATTGCCGAAAGAACAAATTGCCATTCTTACGCGTTGGGTCAAAATGGGGCTACCTGTTAACCCCAATGAATTGGTTGCCTCAGCGAAGAAAGAACATGCCGGCCCGCCTGCTGTGAATGACGAAAACCGCAAGTTCTGGTCGTTCCAACCGGTCACGCGACCGCAGGTTCCCAAGGTTCAAAATATGAACTGGGTTGGTAACCCTATCGATGCTTTTGTGCTGGCTCGTCTGGAAGCAAACGGTTTACAGCCGGCTGAAATCGCGAACAAAACAGCACTGTTGCGTCGGCTGTATTATAACCTAATCGGCGTGCCACCTTCGCCCCAGGACGTTCGTAAGTTTCTGGCCAACGATTCTCCAAAAGCATACGAAAAAATTGTCGATCGACTGGTTGATTCGCCTCAATACGGCGAACAGTGGGGCAGGCATTGGTTAGACTTAGTGCGTTATGCGGAAACCAATAGCTACGAACGCGACGGCATTAAACCGAATGCCTGGCGGTACAGGGATTACGTTATTGATGCCTTCAATTCTGACAAGCCTTACGATCAATTCATCCGCGAGCAATTAGCCGGCGATGAATTGGATGACGCCAATCGAGAAACATTGATTGCCACGGGCTACTTACGATTGGGTATTTGGGATGATGAACCGACCGATCCGCTGCAAGCGCATTACGACGATTTGGACGACATTCTGACCACAACCAGCCAAGTGTTTTTGGGACTGACGACAAACTGTGCCCGTTGCCACGATCATAAACTCGATCCCATAACTCAACGCGACTATTACGCCATGTTGTCGTTTTTCAACGGCATGAACCGTTTTGGAATTCGTGGTTTCGATTCGATCAAGAATTTTTCACTGCGGTCAATTGCAACCAAACAGCAGCAATCCCGGCAAGCGGCTGAGATTGATGCCCACAATAAATTGGTGGCCATGAACCGAAAAAAAATTGAGGCAATTGAGAAGATCGTCAAGAAAGACTTTCAATCGGTTGAGTTTGAGGAATTCAAACATGAAATGAATAAGATTCCCATTGTGAAAAAACGGGTTCCCAAAGTCATCAGCCAAAAACAATTTGAACAATACAGGCAGTTCAAGAAAACCGAAAAAGATTTAAATCGGTTTCGCCCCAGTGCAATGGACATGGCGTTGTGTGTGACGGAAATCGGTCCCCAAGCCCGCGAGACGAACGTTTTGGTTCGCGGAAACGCACACGCCAAAGGCGACTTGGTCCAACCGGCCTTCCTGTCGATCTTGTCTCATCCGGTACCTGAAATTCCCGCTGCTAAAACGGAATCCAAGACTAGCGGCCGACGAAAAATTCTCGCAAATTGGATTTCCAGCGAGAAGAACCAACTCACCGCGCGGGTGTTTGTCAATCGAATATGGCAGTTCCACTTCGGTCGAGGGATTGTGCGGTCTCCTAACGATTTCGGCATGGCGGGGCTGGCTCCGACACATCCGAAACTACTCGACTGGCTTGCCAGCGAACTGATGTCGGGCGACTGGAAAATCAAACGGATTCAAAAGCTCATTGTCATGTCGAACACTTATCGTATGTCATCCGTGGCGAATTCGGCCGGTTTGGAAAAAGACCCGACCAACGATTTGTTCTGGCGGTTCAACATGCGGAGGCTGACTTCAGAAGAAATTCGCGATTCGATTTTGGCAGCCAACGGCAGTTTGAATTTGAAAAAAATGGGCGGCCCCAGCATCTACACCGTCATTCCGCAAGAAGTTTTACAAGGTCAGTCGCGTCCAGGTGCCGGTTGGGGGAAGTCTTCGGCTGAAGATGTCGTCCGCCGTAGCGTCTATGTTCATATCAAGCGGTCGTTGATCACGCCCATGTTTGCAAATTTCGACGTGGCCGATGCTGACTTCACGTGCCCGGTTCGGTTTTCAAGTACACAACCGACACAGGCACTGGGCATGCTGAATTCCGAATTTATCAACCGACAGGCGAAACAGTTCGCCGAGTTTTTGATGTCGGAGGCGCCAGCAAACCACCAAGCCCAAGTGAAAATGGCCCTGTGGAGAACGATGCAGCGCGAGCCGACCGTTCAAGAGACCGAACGTGGCGTGAAGCTCATCAATTCCTTGAAACAAGACAATCAATCAACCGACTTACAGGCACTCACTTACTTTTGCTTGGTGACATTGAATTTAAATGAGTTTTTCTATGTCGATTGAGTTCGAAATTGAAATCGACACTGAACGAGGTGATTTCCGATGACACACAACTCAAAAAAACAAAACTTCTGTGGGCGTACCCGCCGGGAATTTCTGTGGGAAGCAGGCGGCGGATTTGCCGGGACGGCACTGGCGGGAATGCTTGATGCTGAAGGGTTTTTCGCGAAGCAATCGGTTGCTGCCGACGGGAAAACGGAGTTCAATAATCCGCTGTTGCCGAAAGATCCACACTTCACACCCAAGGCGAAACGCGTCATCTTTCTCTACATGTACGGCGGCCCCAGCCACATTGATACGTTCGACCATAAACCGAAAATGAAAGGCATGGATGGGAAAACCGTCGATGTGAAAACGTTCGGTCGAGGCGGTCACAAAAAACAGGGCCGCATTGTTGAGCCGCGATGGGAATTCAGCCAGCATGGAGAATCGGGACAGTGGGTTTCCACTTTGTTCCCGCACTTGGCTACCTGTGTCGATGACATTGCCTTCATCAAATCGATGACTGCCGACTCGCCCATTCATGGGTCGGCCATGTTGCAGATGAATTCAGGTTCAATTCTTAGCGGCAGCCCGAGTTTAGGGTCTTGGCTGAATTACGGCCTGGGAACCGAAAACCAAAACCTGCCCGGTTATGTGGTGATGCTTGACCCGCGAGGCGGACCGATTAGCGGTGCAAAAAACTGGAGCAGCGGCTACATGCCTGCTTATTACCAAGCCACAATGATGCGTTCGCAAGGGGCCCCCATTCTGGATCTCAACCGCCCGGCAGGCCTCACCGAAAACATACAGCGGAAACTACTCGATACCTTGCAACAGTACAATCGAGAGCACCAAAAACCTCGATCCGAAAACACCGACCTCGAAGCCCGCATTATGAGTTACGAAATGGCGTTCAAAATGCAAACGACGGCCCCCGAGGCAACCGACATTTCTTCTGAGACAAAAGAAACTCAGGAACTGTATGGCTTGAATGAAAAACGTACTGAACCATTCGGCAAACAATGCTTAATGGCCCGTCGGTTGGTTGAGCGCGGTGTGCGGTTCGTGCAAATTTACTCGGGCGGCAACCACAACGATTCCAACTGGGACGCTCACGGAGATTTGAAATACAACCATGACCTTCACGCTGGCGAAACCGATAAGCCAATAGCCGGGTTGATTAAAGATCTCAAACAACGGGGCATGTTGAAAGATACGCTGATTGTGTGGGGTGGTGAATTCGGTCGTCAACCGACCGCCGAGTATGCTAAAGGGACCGGCCGAGACCACAACGCCTATGGCTTCACCATGTGGATGGCAGGCGGCGGAATTCAAGGCGGACAAAGTGTCGGCATGACCGACGAACTTGGTTCAAGAGCCGTACAAGACCGCTTTCACGTCAAAAACTTGCACGCGACAATTCTTACTCAGATGGGGATTAGTCCCGACCGATTGTCATATTTCTACGCTGGCTTGGACCGGAAACTGGTAGGCGTCGAAGGTGCTGAACCGATTCGCCAGATTATTTAATGTCAGTTTTGGCGGCTCCGCCGATCAAGCAATTCAATAGAGTTGTACTACGATGGGTAAAACGGTGTAGACTTTTTTCGACCGTTTTACGAGAATCAAGCCTTCAGGTAGTCGCTCGCTACGCGTTCAATTCAGTTTTATCGAATCCGGGGCCAATTGTGGTTGAAGAAGCCGTCTCTGACGTGCTGCATGAGCTAGATAGTTTACGTAAGCTGATTTCAGAATTAGAGGACCATCTTCCCGTCAAGAATAGTTCTCAGAGTCTGCGCGCTGAGAGTGAGATACGGATCGATAGGATTCGTGATCTCATTACGGGTGATCAGCGACCGGCTATTAGCCAGCAACCGACCATTGCCGCATCTGAACTTGCGTCCCAAATTGTTGATAATATCGCAGAAGGCGTGCATTTAATTCGGGCCCGTGATGGGCAGATTGTCTATACGAATCCTCAATTTGATGAGATGTTTGGCTATGAACAGGGCGAGCTAATCGGCCAGCACGCGACAGTTCTCAACGATAACCAAGACGAACTTTCCGGCGAACGAACCGCAAAAATTCTCAAGAGCCTTCAACAGTGCGGCCACTGGAAAGGTGAAATCCATAATCGTAGGAAAGATGGATCTGATTTCTGGGCCCATTGTAAAATTTCGACTTACGAACACGCTGAGTACGGTACAGTTCGGCTTTTAGTCGAGGAAGACATTACAGAACGAAAGCTCGCAGAAGATGCCGTCCAGGAAAAAGACAACCAATTAAACAATTTGCTGGCGAATGTTGATGCAATCATTTTAGAAGGCGACCCGTTCAATATTTACTATGTGGGAGGCCAAGTCGAAAAAATATTGGGCTATCCTAAGTCGGATTGGCTCAATCACCCCGAAGGCCCAGTCGGATTTTGGTCAAGCATTTTACACCCCAATGATCGGGATAAGATTGAAACCTGTATTCGAGCTATCGAAGCCGGTGAAGACCACTCTTTTGAATACCGCATGATCGCCAAGAATGGAGAACTGCTCTGGTTCTACGATTCGGTGATGGTCGAAACCTACAATGGGAAACCAGTAAAAACTCGGGCGGTGATGGTCGATATTACAGAACGCAAGCGGGCTGAGAATTCTCTACGCGATTCTGAAATTCAAAGCCGCACTTTGCTTGAGGGTTCACCAGTTTGCAACAAAATTATCGACCTTGATTCTAAGTTGCAGTACATGAGTGCCGCAGGGATAAAACGGCTTAAAATCTGTGATATCGAGCATTTTTATGGTCATCCTTACCCTCCAGAATTCTATCCCGAGTCGATACGGGCTCCGTTAGTAGAACATCTGGAACGGGCCAAGGCCGGTGTGACTTCTAGCGTGGAATGTCCTGTGCTCGATACAGAAGGATGCGAGGTGTGGTTCCACACGACTTTCGTACCAGCTCGAAGTGATGACGGTCAAATTGAGTACATCATTGCTGCATCTGTCGATATTTCTGACCGCAAACAGACCGAGCTGGCACTTCAGAAAAGCCGAGAGCGTTTCGAACTTGCAGTAAGCGGCACCTCAGACGGTTTATGGGACTGGGACATCATTACCAACGAAGAATACTGGTCACCCCAATTTTACAATTTGTTAGGGTTTACCCCAGCTGAGATCCCACCGAGTTTTGGCACATTTGTGAACTTGCTTCATCCCGATGACCAAAGTCGGGTTCATGAAGCCATCCGATTACACTTAGAAGAAGACAAACCCTACGATGTTGATTTTCGGTTCCTACATAAATCGGGAAAAAACGCATGGGTCAACAGCCGAGGTGAGGCCGTCAGAAATAAAGACGGGCAACCCATTCGAATGGCGGGCACCATTCGAGATATTACCGAACGCAAATTGGTCGAAGAATTGTTAATCGAAAGCGAACAGTTCTTAAGCCAAGCAGAAACAATGGCCAAAATTGGGCATTGGCGATTAAATCCAGCAACCGGCGAAGTGACCGGCTCAGACGAACTCTTTCGTATTTTCGGCCTCAGTCGAGAGGACGTCTCCTTAGAATCTTTTCTAGATGCCGTTCATCCTGAAGATCGAGAATACGATATGCAGCACATCCAAAGGGGACTCGATTATGGAGAATCCTGGGATATTGAGCATCGATTGTTGCACTCAGATGGAACTGTCTCGACCGTTCAGGCGATTGGTGAAGCCACCGTTGATGAAAGCGGAAAAACGATCATGTTGATGGGAACAGTTCAGGACATCACCGCGAGAAAATAGCTCGAAAATGAGGTACGACAGCATCAAGAGAAACTGGCACACGTGGCCCGTGTCAGCACCATGGGCGAAATGGCCACAGGAATTGCCCATGAACTCAATCAACCGCTGGCTGCAATGGCCACTTACAGTTTTGCTGCCAGACGTCATTTAGAACGGCTCTCGGACGAAACGCCACACCTACAAAATATTTTGGAACAGCTTGAATCACAGGCAATTCGTGCCGGGGAAATTGTTCGACGAATGCGAAGTTTCGTCAATAAATCCGTATCGACCCAGACGGCAATGAGTCTAAATTCTCTCGTCAATGACGTTGTTAGCTTTGTTGATCCTGATATAAGGCACGCAGATGTATTGTTGGAACTCGATTTGCAAGATTGTTCTTCCATTGTGTCGATGGATGAAATCCAGATTCAACAGGTGTTGGTCAACCTCATCAGAAATGCCATTGATGCCATGGATGAAACTCCCACCGATCAGCGTACGGTGACGGTCTCGACTCGTGCTTGCGAAAACAACATGGTGGAAATATCGGTCAGCGATTCAGGAAAAGGCCTCGATGCCGAGGACTTGGATCGCGTATTTGAGGCGTTCTACTCAACGAAAGATCAAGGCATGGGTATGGGGTTGGCGATAAGCCGATCAATTATCGAAGACCACGGAGGAAAGCTACAGGTAGAAGCGAATGAAAACGGGTCAGGAGTGACGTTCCAATTCAGCCTACCATGTGGAGACGAGCATGGAAAACCAAACTAACCAGCGACGAACAGCGTTCATCGTTGATGACGACCCAGCCATTACGGCATCGTTGAGTGTCCTTTCGGAGATTCTGGATATTTCCGTGGAGACCTTTTCGTCTGCAATTGAGTTTTTGGAATATGCTGAATCGCACGAACAGACTGCTTCGGCCTGCTTGATTGTCGATGTGCGAATGCCAAACATGGACGGCTTTGAACTTTTAGAACGACTGGTCGAAGTGGGAAAGCAACTTCCCACAATTATGATGACCGGCCACGGCGATGCCGACTTGAAACTCCGCGCCGATGGCTTGGGGGTGATTGCATTTCTCGAAAAACCGTTTCGCCCTGAACGTCTTGAAGAAATTTTGCTGAGACATTTCGAGGAAGCCTAAAGGCCTTGTTGCGTTTTACGGTAACTGTTC
>Ga0115002_10008464_pt1 | contig 11392 bp, 11 predicted proteins | sample ArcticOcean_MG_C_8_FD_89576 | JGI IMG/M metagenome (GOLD analysis project Ga0115002, IMG submission 89576) | Marine microbial communities from western Arctic Ocean - ArcticOcean_MG_CB11_86 | ecosystem: Environmental > Aquatic > Marine > Oceanic | place: Arctic Ocean: Canada Basin | collected... | reverse complement strand
GACTTTGCCAAGGCGGGAGCTAAACGGATCAGTCTCGGCAGCGCACTGAATTGGGCATGCATCAACCCATTGCTGATCGCGGGCAAAGAAATGCTCGATCAAGGTACGTTTAACTGGATGGCAGGCATGGCATCCCGTAAGGAAGTGGATGACTTGCTATCATAAGTTACCGGTCGATTTTTCCGCCGGAACATTTCACGCATAGCGCGCTACAACAATCCTTCGAGGATGTCGGTCAAGCGTAGTTTGCCCATACGTTCGTAGCCCGCACCGCTCACATGCATGTGCTGGGTAACCACATGCACATCGCGAAAATGCCTTTGCAGCGGGCAGCTATCGGCAATCGAGGAGGCACCAGCGGCGTTGTAGAGCAGATCGACAGCGGCGGCCGCACTGTCAGCCGCGTGGATCCCGGCAAGCCGGACGCGGCGCCGCGCGTCAAGGCTCGCGGGCTGCCGTTGCTCGACCATCGTCCATAATGCTTCTACTGTTTCGTACAGATAACTGCGCGCTGAATCGGTCAGCGCCTCTGCGCGCGCGATGTCAATCTGCGCAGATCCACGCTCGCGCAACGGCGTCGTGCCGCCGACCGGTACCTTGCTGCGCGCAAGGTCGACAAAACAGTCGAAGGCTGCGCGTGCAGCGCCGAGCGCAACTGCGGCAACCGCAGGCGGAAACGTGCTGACGATCGGGAATTCAAAGAGCGTGCCGCGAGCCTGGGGTGGATCGGCGAGGCTTAACCAATGACCTTCCGGGACTAACGCGTCGCGAACCTCAACATCATGGCTACCGCTTGCCCGCAGCCCTGAAACGCGCCAAGTATCGAGGATCTCGAATTGATCTCGATTGAAAAACGGCAGTAGTATCTGGGGTGTGCCGTCCGGGTTGAACTGGGGTTTGTCGTCCTTGTCGGTGATTACCACGGTGCCTAGCAGCCAGTTGGCATTGTCACAACCAGAAGCGAAGGCCCAACGCCCGCTGACCAGCATACCACCATCGACGAAACGCCCGCGCCCGGTTGGTGCCAGTACCCCAGCCGGTACCGCGCGTTCGGGGGCGGCGAAAATTGCTGTCGCCGCCGCTGGCGGCAACAGTGCTGCACCGAAAGCGGTGGTTTGATAATTCATCAAACACCAACCCGCGGACGCATCCGCGTAGGAGATCTCCTCGATCACCCGTAACGTATCGCTTAATCGGCTTTCGAGTCCGCCATACGCAGCTGGGATCGCCATTTGCACGAGCCCGGCGTCGGCCATTGACTGCACCGTTACCGGTGCAAGATGCCGATTCTGCTCCGCTTCAATTGCGCGCTCAGCAATCGTCGGAACGAGACGGCGTGCCGTGATGAGTTCGGCGCATTCGTTGGCTTCAGATAGCATGGTTCGGATCTTTGCAATCGAGCATTATAAGTAATGTATTCCAGGCTTTGTTATCCCGAAACCCTCCAATTGTGCACAAGGGCGTGCGCACTGCGAGTATAAGAACAATATAGATCGATGTCCTAGTTCGAGCTCGTAGGTCGACAGGGGAATAGCCTCCGCTTAGGCGAGCGCCAACGATTCACGTGCTTTCGTGACATTGTCATGATATTTGATGACCGCGTTGTGGCCTGGTCGACCGAACTCATTGACGAACTTGTACGTCGCAAACCGATCCGAAGCCCGTTTGTAGGTCTCAAGCCATTGTTCTACCGACTGTTGCTCCGGTTCTGTTCGCGGGTAATTAATGCGATGTGCCTTAAGCCGCATGCGGTATGGTTTCGGTGTAAGGCGGGCACGGTAGCATTGCTGTTTGGTGCACAGCATTGCATACAACGGATCAGCGTTGAATTTGCGTAGGATCTTCCGCGACTCATCCGATCCCGCAGGAAACGTTCGACCTGTAATGATAAGACGCATGCCGGCGCAAGTTTCATACACCCGAAACCCAAGTCCGTCGTATGCGTCGCGTGATATTTGTTGCTTGATCATCTCGAGCATTTGTTGTTTCTTTGGCAAATTTTTGGATCCGAAAAGTCGTTTCCAAATCCCGATGCGCGGTTCGTCGATGTCCACAAAGACAACATTTTCTGAATTCAACACCAATGCCCCGTATCGATTGCGCGAGACTATGTTGTGCCGGTCAATTTCCTCGAAGATTTCCTCCCGGATCGCGATTTCATAACTGTCACGAGGATTGCGATTGCCCTCGATCTTCTTCTGAATTGCAGCCGCCTGCTCCTGCGCATTGTCCTTAGCTCAGCTGATCGAATCATTGGAGTGTCCGTAGCAGTGGATCTCTAAGGGATCACCATCGACGGGGATAGTTGTTGTCTCCTTGACCCAATATCGGTAGAGCTTCATAACCAGTCCTAAGTCGTCATTCGATCAATACAAGGTGTATCGATCTTTGTAGCAATCGAAATTAAGGATGCTCCACTGATCCTAACCTATCCATCTGGGATAACATTGGTACCGGCGTATAGAGATACTCCAGTTGCATTGCAACACAGACGTCGTTCAAAAATCGTTTCGCGCGTGGAGGGATCATGCAAAATCTAACACAAAAAATCATGATTGCGATGGGTGCGGGTACGCTCCTTGGGGTCGTCGTAAATTTGCTCTTAGCCGACGTCCCGATCGTTACTGATTATCTCGTCAACGGCTTACTGTATGTGGTCGGCGCGATTTTTATTGCGTCGTTAAAAATGCTGGTTGTACCGTTGGTATTCGTGTCACTTGTTGGTGGCGTGACCTCTCTCGGAGATCTAGCTGCACTCGGGCGTATGAGTATTAAGGCGATCTCCTTGTATCTCGGCACCACAATGATTGCCATCTCGATAGCATTGACCTTGGCGGTGTCTGTCGGTCCTGGTGCGGGCCTCGAAATTGGAAGCACGACCGCAGAATTCACGGGACGCGAGGCGCCGCCACTAGCCGATGTCTTCATTAACATGGTGCCCTCGAACCCCATTTCCGCCATGGCCTCCGGCAATATGTTGCAAATAATCGTGTTTGCGCTGCTGTTTGGTATTGCGATCACGATGTCTGGTGATCGGGGTCGGCACGTGGTGAACCTGTTCAATGATCTCGACGTTGTAATTATGAAGATGGTTGAGATCATCATGCGCCTCGCCCCGTATGGCGTGTTTGCGTTGATCGCGCGCACGTTTGCGACGCAAGGTGTCGATTTGATTTTACCGCTAATAAGTTATTTTCTGACGCTGACGTGCGCGCTGGGTCTTCATGCATTCATCGTTTACCCCACGCTGTTGAAATCTTTCGCGAATCTCAATCCTTTGATTTTTCTACGCAAAATGAGAGATCCGGCAACCTTTGCGTTTTCTACCGCGAGTAGTGCGGCAACGATCCCAGTCACCTTGCGCACTGCCGAGGCAAAATTAGGGGTGGATAACGCAGTTGCCTCGTTTACGGTGCCGTTGGGTGCAACCATTAATATGGATGGCACGGCGATCATGCAAGGGGTGGCGACAGTATTCATTGCGAACGTTTACGGCGTCGATCTTACGCTGGCGAATTATTTGATGGTGGTTGTAACCGCCACGCTGGCATCTATTGGTACTGCTGCGGTACCCGGCGTTGGTCTCATCATGCTGACGATGGTGCTGAATCAGGTTGGGTTGCCGGTCGAGGGGATCGCATTGATCATCGGTGTCGATCGAATTCTCGACATGATGCGGACCGCCTGCAACGTTACCGGTGATTGCACGGTGACCTGCATTATCGCGAAGAGCGAGGGCGCATTGAATGTGGAAACGTTCAACGACCGCAGTGCTGGCGCGATCGATATCAATCAGTCGGATGAAACTTAAGCCCTCCTAAGCAGAGCAGTGATTGCTCCATGAATCGGCATGCTAACAATCCGCTGCATGGCTTTACGCTGGAGCAGATCATTTTGAGCCTGGTTGAATGTTATGGCTGGGCCGAGTTGGGTAGGCGTATCGATATTCGGTGTTTCACCAGCGATCCGTCGGTGAAATCGAGTTTAAAATTTTTACGCAAGACCCCTTGGGCGCGGAAGAAAGTGGAGGAGCTTTACATCGCTTCGCAGGCACGGGCCGCCGGAAAATAAAGCTCCAAAGCTGGGGTGGGTTAACGAGTGCGGATCGCGAACGGGTAGTCAAGGCCGGATCGAGCCTGGGGCTTCCCAGGTTGACTCACGTTTGTAAGGGCAGTACCGCGTCCGCCAACCAGCGCAAGTCATCGCGCCAAGCTGCGGTGGTTGATAGCGCATCTAGGGGGCGCACAACAAATTTGCTAAGCCCTTCGTCGATGTGCGCGTGTGCCAGTCGTTGTAAATCATTTGCGCCAACCGCGACGATATCAGTTAAGTCGCGGTCCTTACGTCTTTGGCGCAAAGTGCTCAACGCGGTCTCTGCGGGTTCCTCTAGACAGTACGGAATACTGATGCCGAAATGATCGCCGTCAACGATGCGGCCGAGTTCTTCTGCGCGACGCTCTATTGCAATGCGGCCCGCGCCCGCTTCTGTAGGCGTGGCGGCCGAGGTTAACCATCCGTCAGCTAAGCAAGCTGCACGTTCCAAAGCCATCTTGCTAATACCACCGAGCCACACTTCAAGCGGTTCTTGCACTGGGGTTGGTTCGACCTTGATGTCATCAAAGCGGAAATTCTGCCATTGCTCATTCACAGATTCCCCAGCCCACCATCGCCGCATCAGCACGATCATTTCGTCAACGACTTTACCGCGATTGCCAGTGGGATAGCCAAGCGCGTTGCGTTCGGCTGGCTGGCCCAGGCCCGGTACAAACGACACGAGCAAACGACCGTGCGATAGTCGATCGAGCTGTGCTAGTTGTTTTGCTAACCATAAAGGATAGCGACCGAGTGGGACCAAATTTGCGCCGAGCTTTAAATGCGAAGTGTAGGCCGCAGCAAAAGTGAGGCTTATCAGCGGATCGCCGAGCCCGCCAAGCGGAATATCGGACAACCAAACAGTATCGAATCCGAGGCGCTCACATTCGTCTAAATAGAGCGGAAATGCAGCATCCTCAAGTGCGGATCGTGGCGGGCTGACGGCGAATCGAACTTTCATACCGATACTTTACGTCAAATCTAGGAGAGGTGCCGATTCTATCAACGGTGGGGCGGACGCCGATGTAATCGATGGTGGTAGCCGGCATGACACTGTTATAGGTCAGTTTGTGTTTGAGTCAATTGAAGTTGGTTCGAGTAGATTCGACGGTGTGAGAGATTTTCGATCATGCAAAGATAAGTTGTGGGCATCGAATGAAGTCATTTTATTATTTGGCGACAACGCTATGTCTGATCAATATCGGTAATTTTTTGGAAATCTAATTCCGGCTGGGTTCGAAGTTTCATCAGCAAGGTAGACGGATCTGGTTCCGCGATCATCAGTTGGCGGTGACTTTCGTGGACAAACCCAGCTTCGATCGCATGGTCGATCAGATCCAGTAAAGGCTGGTAGAACCCATTAATATTCAGCAAACCTATGGGCTTCGCGTGAACCCCTAATTGAGCCCAAGTGACCATTTCAAACAGCTCTTCAAAAGTTCCCAACCCTCCGGGCATCGCAATAAAGGCATCACTCAGTTCGGCCATTTTCGCTTTACGCGAATGCATATCTTGTGTGACAAACACCTCGTTCAACCCTTTATGCATTAATTCCTTGGTCGCCAGAAACTCGGGCAAGACGCCAATCGCACGGCCACCGGAATCCAATATTGAATCTGCAATGATTCCCATTAAGCCGACGCTGCCGCCGCCGTATACGAGTTCAATGTTCTGCTCTGCTAAGGTCACCCCTAGTTTATGTGCCCCTTGCTGATAGCTAGGATCGCTGCCGACTCTAGAGCCGGAGAAGACGCACACTCGGCGAAAAACGCGTTCAATCATCAGATTACTCCCTGTTGAACGTGCAATGATATTGCATCCTTGAATATAGGGCTTTGTTCTTCCTATACTTGCTCTCCCGCGACCACGAGAAACCTCTGAGGAGGGGGCATGATGCGTTCCATAGCAATCATTTTTACAGCGCTGTTCTGCGTAAACTCAGCCATCGCAGGCGACTTCATGATTGGCGAGATCCCAGTCACGGTGGGTGATGCGGAAAAGACCTTGCGTCCACAGATTGAGGAAAAATACCAGTTAATCGAGATCCGGGACGACCTGCTCGAAGTCGTAGACAAAGACGACATTGACGTGCACCACGGTATCGTGCAGTTCCGCGATGGAACGATGACCTGGGCCAGCCGTGACGCGGGTGCATTTGAGGGCGAAGGCGTCCGTGAGCTAGGCAAGGCGCTGCTAGATTCGATTGCCACTGACATGTACGGCGAAAAAGCCAACGTGTCGATCAGCATCGACACGAATCCCAGGTACGAGGTTCACACCATGACCTTCGAGTTCCCAGGGCGCACCGTCATGATGTATGTCACGAACAAGGGCGGGCTGACGGATGTGGCGATCGAGGAGATTATCCTTGCACCACGAGATGCCACCGTAGCGGCAGTGGCGCAGGACGCGACGCCGTAATATCCCACAATCTAATCTGTCCATTAAGTTTGCTCGTGCCGGCTGGGCGCGTGTTGGCTTGCGCTATCTCAGTGAATAGACCAGTGATTCAAGACGGACGGCATGTTGCACTCGCATGCTCACGGTGAAATCGTCGCAGCGGAGTCTGCAACATATTGACAATTGGTTGTTCGACTTGGACAACACGTTGTATCCGGCGACCTGTAACTTACAGCAACAAATGTCGGCTCAGGCGCAACGCCTCGTGTGTGACCTTCTCGGTGCATCTATGGAAGAAGCACGTGCACTGCAAACCACGTATATGCGCGAGTACGGTACGCCGCTACGGGGTTTGATCAAGCACCATGGCGTGACCCCCGAGGTGTACTTTGAGTACATTCACAACGTTGACTATTTGGTGGTTGAAGCGAACCCTGTGCTCAATGTGCTGCTCGACAAATTGCCCGGGCGAAAGTTTGTGTTTACTAACGGCCGAGCAGATCATGCCGAGCGCGTGTTAAGTCGGCTTGGGTGCGCCACCCAATTTGATGCCATTTTCGACATCGTGGCGGCCGACTATGCGCCAAAGCCTGAGGCAGTCGTATATGATCGCGTCACGCACGCCGTTGGTGGTGATCCCAGGTCAATCGTATTGGTGGAAGACGTACCGGACAATTTGCGCCCAGCCGCGGCACTCGGGATGACGACGGTGTGGGTGCGCAATTCATCGGAGTTTTGTCACGGTACTGTGGGCGACCATGTCCATATTATTGCCGAGGATCTGGTGTCGTGGTTGCAAGAAATTACTTCAGATCACGTTTCCCATTAAGGATTGAATCTACCCATGACATCAAATTGTAGTAACTACGGGCTTCTTATTGATGGCGAACTTCGCGCAGCCGAACACGGAGCCATTTTCGAGGTTAACGATCCGGCGACGGAATCGGTCGTCGCAACAGTCGCTCGCGCCAGCATCGCAGACCTCGAAGCGGCCGTGCTCGCCGCGAGAAACGCTTTCGACAAAGGCCCGTGGCCACGACTTGCACCGTTTGCGCGCGGTCGGGTACTACAAGGAATCGCCGATGGAATACGGGGTCGATTCGATGAGCTGGCCGAACTCGAAACGCGTTGCGGTGGCAAGACGTTGGCTAACTCACGCAATGAAGTCGATGCGAGTGCACGAGTATTTGAGTATTACGCTGGTGCCGCCGATAAATTTTTTGGGAACACGATCCCGATGGGTACGGATGTCTTGGATTTCACCTTGCGCGAACCAATCGGGGTCGTTGCGCAAATTACACCGTGGAATTTCCCGCTATTGGCAGCGTCGTGGAAGACTGCGCCGGCGCTCGCGTGTGGTTGCACCATCATTCTAAAACCGGCAAGCCACACACCGATCACCAGTCTTATTTTGGGACAGATTGCATTGGCTGCTGGGCTACCGGCGGGGGTGTTGAACGTGCTGCCGGGGCCGGGTAGAGAATTAGGCAACACCATCGCACGTCACCCGTTGGTCAACAAGATTGCGTTTACCGGCGAGACGCGCACTGGTGCCGAGCTGATGAAGCAATCTGCAGATGACATCAAACGGGTGTCGTTGGAACTCGGCGGAAAGAGTCCGAATATCGTGTTTTCGGATGCCGATCTCGACAAGGCGGCGGGTGCCGCAGTGTCTGGCGGATTTGGCAATGCGGGTCAAAGTTGTTCCGCGCGTACACGACTGTTTGTCGAACGTAGCGTGCTCGAAGAATTTACCGAACGTTTCGCCACTGCGACGGAGCAGTTCCGCGTGGGCGATCCGATGTCGGATGACATCAACATGGGACCATTAATCTCGAATTCGAGTTGGCAGACGGTGAAAGGCTACGTCGAAGGTGCTGTTGTAGAGGGTGCGACGGTGCTGTGCGGCGGTGACCGGCCAGTCGACCTGCCCCAAGGACATTATTTCTCGCCGACGATCCTTGCGCATGCAACTAACGATATGCAAGCTGTGCGCGAAGAAATTTTCGGACCGGTGGTGGCCGTGATCCCGTTCGATGACGAAACCGATGCCATAGCGATGGCTAACGACAACGAATACGGATTGAACGCCTCGGTTTGGTCGCGTGATATCGGCAAGGCGCTACGCGTCGCGCGCGCTCTGCAATGCGGTATGGTCTCGGTCAATTCGCATGGCAGTGCGAGTCGATACGGGCTATTTGCGCCGTTCGGCGGCCAGAAGAAATCCGGACTCGGCCGCGAGCTCAGCATGCGTGCGCTCGAGTTATATACGGAAGAGAAGAATATCTTCATTGATCACAGTGATTGAGTATCAACGGTCGTACCGAGGCCACCATATTGATGGCCGTGTCGCTACAGAACGGCCGTAGCCGATGACGATTTTTTAAGCTCAACGAGTTCGCCCACACCTTGCCTTTGCGCAGAGATTTTGTTCGATCGCTGTTTTTGACACCCCGGATGAGCTCTCCGAACATCGAAACCACTAGTTTGGGGCATACACAGCTAACGGTGTGTTGCCAGCCGGTCAAGTTTCGCCACGCTATTGGTCGTGATGTATCGTTAGGTTGATGCTAGCATTCAGGACGCTTTGGTCATGAATTGCCTGGTCAATTGGAGCCCTTGGATCTTCTCCTGGAGCGAGTCGTCAACGAGGCAGTTCGAACCGATAACACGATACAAGGAGAGCACCTTTGCCTGATCGCCCCAACACGGAAACCTCAGACCGTTCCGCCTTTGTTCAAGGTCACGAATTGGGCAGCGAAATCGTGCCGGTGGATCAATACTATTCGGACGAGTTTTTCGAACTAGAGAAGGGTGCAATTTGGAAAGACTCTTGGTTGTGGGTCGGCCGCGCCAGCGACATTTCGAAGCCAGGCGATTTCTTTGTCTTTGAGTTCGACATGCTGCATAGCGCCATCGTTATTGTGCGCGGCAAGGACGGCAAGGTTCGCGGCTTCCATAATTATTGTCGACATCGCGGGTCGCAGGTTGTGTTCGAGCGTGAGGGGTCAAAAAAGCATTTGCAATGCAATTTTCACGGTTGGGTCTATGACTTAGAGGGCAAATTAGTCGGTGTACCGCTGGAGGATCAGTACGCGAATTTAGACAAAAGTTGTCTCGGCCTCAAACAGGTTGCGCTGGAAACATGGGGAGGGTGGATCTTCATCAACTACAACCCAACCCCTAAGCACTCGGTTCGCGAGTGGATGAAACCCTTACCCAGTGCGCTTGAGGAATACTTCGCCAACGAGAATTGGTATTGGCGTGCAGGCTACAAAGACATCTTTAAGTGCAACTGGAAGCTTTTGGTCGACAACCAGATCGAGGGTTATCACGTCAACTCTCTACATCAGGCGACGGTGAAAGGTGCGTTCTTGCCGCCGGATATGAAAACCTTGGCTTTTCCGGACAGTCTCGGTGTACCAGGCAAACTCGAATGGTGTATGCCGACCGACGAGGCCGGCAAGATCAAACTAACGGAGGTGGCGCTACTTGCTATGAAATACGGCAAGACCAACCCGCTTTACACGGACAAGGATGAGGCTGGAACGTTTCGCTCGGCAGCGGATAAGTATCCGGGGGCGCTCAACCGCACTGACAGCCCAGATTGGATCTTCGACGACTACGCCATTTTCCCGAACACGGTTATCTTTCCCCAAAAAGACTATATGTGGATCCAGCGCGTGTGGCCGATCTCTCCCCATGAAACGGCGTGGGAGTGGGATTGGTGGTTCTGTTCTGAGCCGCCCGAGAACTTCGGCGAGCTATTTTCCTGGGAACAGGCCTATACGGGACTGCGCAATATCACCACGGAAGACGTGGACACGGCCGAAGGCATCCAACGCAGTTACCGCTCGGGTGAGGTCGATGGACAGGTCCTCTCGGCGCTCGAAACCTCGGTGCGTGGTTATCAAAAACGCGTGCTTGATTCGGTTCAGGAATATCAGAAACGCCAGCGGCAAGCCGCAAAACCGAAAGTCGTAGGGAAGGGGTAAACCATGGTCGCAGAAACATTGGACTTCACTGATCTCGAACCGTTTGTTAAACAATGGGGTTTGCCGACGACCCACGATAGATTAGTCAAACGCCTCAACAGTTCGTTCGAGGACCTCACCGCTTTTCACGCCGCGATGACCCCGCGGCTTGATGAGATCATTCAATTCCTGAATCAGTTTTCCTTAGATGCTATTCCCGAACGCTATCAAGCCCTCGCCTGGACGACGTTAGCGATGTGCGAGGTAGACGACGCGGTGTCGAAATGGGGAGCCCCGACATCGCCGTTGGCGGCGAGTCCCTTGCGCTTCACCTATAAGAAAAGCTTCTACGACAATAAGCCGCAAGCGTCGGGAAACGAGTAGGTCCCGGCTAGCGCTGCACGATTCTAAGCATGGACACGTTCACTGCCATTCGCGAACGACGCGCGGTTAAGCACTACGACCCCGAACACCGCATGAGCGAATCGGAAATCGATCTGCTGTTCGATCTCGCCATGCAGTCGCCGACGTGTTTTAACATTCAGCATTGGCGCTTCGTGTTGGTACAAGATCCTGAGATCCGAAAAGCGATCCGCGCGGCGGCGAATGATCAAGTCCATGTGACCGATGCGTCGATCCTCATCGTAATATGTGCCGATGTTTTAGCCTGGCAAAAGGAACCCGAGCGTTATTGGAGTAATGCCCCCCAAGAAGTGCAGGACTGGTTGGTGCCGTGGATGGGTCCATTCCACGAAGGCAAGCTTGAGCAGCAGCGCGACGAGGGGATGCGCAGCGTCGGCATTGCGGCGCAGACGATCATGTTGGCGGCGAAAGCGATGGGCTATGACTCGTGTCCTATGATCGGATTTGATCCGATCAAGGTGGGCGAGATCATTCGATTACCGGAGGATCACGCCGTCGGCATG
>Ga0115002_10008461_pt1 | contig 11395 bp, 7 predicted proteins | sample ArcticOcean_MG_C_8_FD_89576 | JGI IMG/M metagenome (GOLD analysis project Ga0115002, IMG submission 89576) | Marine microbial communities from western Arctic Ocean - ArcticOcean_MG_CB11_86 | ecosystem: Environmental > Aquatic > Marine > Oceanic | place: Arctic Ocean: Canada Basin | collected... | reverse complement strand
CTGATCTCTCCCAATCACGCGGACGAGCTATCCTACGGTTACATATTTGTGTGTGGATTATTGGCAATCTGCGCGATGATTCTGCCGGGCATTAGCGGGGCCTATATTCTGCTACTGCTGGGAGCTTACGAGCATTTGACGGATATCCTCAAACGGCTACCCAAAGGAGATGTCGATATGGGTGACTTGATCACTATCGCCGTTTTTGGCTGTGGTTGCGTGATTGGCCTGCTGAGCTTTAGCCGGTTGTTGCAGCGGCTATTGCGAGATCACAAGAGCGTCACTATGTCTGTGCTCGTTGGTTTCATGATTGGCGCTCTTCGCAAGATCTGGCCATTTCAACAAGATTTGACTCCTGAGATTGAGAAGCTAAAACACAAACAATACGAGCTTTACTTTCCGGAGTTCAATTCGGAATTGCTGTTTGTCATCCTCATTGCCATTGGCGCTGCAGCAACTGTCTGGGCTCTGGTTTGGTTCACTCAAAAGGTGAGCGACGATAAGCCAGCTGACAAGCCCGAAGTGAAATCATAAGATTGTGGGCTTCCTGAAGAGATTTCTGTGAAGGGCTGCAGAGTCGGATAGCCATTGGCTAAAGGCAGACTGAATTAGTTGTTGAACCCAACGGGCGCGAAGAGTGAGGAGCAGGACTTATGAGCGACGAATCGCGACCTCTCTCCATTCCCCCGGTTGTTATCTGTCCGGAATGCGGTGCTGACCGCCAACCGAACCAAACCGAATGCTGGCTCTGCCTGGGACGAAAGGAATCGATTTCGGCGGAAGAAGCTGCCATATACTTTATCGACTCGGATTCCGATTCTGAAGAACCTCTGAAACAGCCGATATTTCAGTCAAAGCCTCGGCCAAAGTCCCAGGCAATGATTTGGGCGCTAGCAGCTGCCATGTGTTTAGTTATCGGCGTTGGAATAGCGGCAATATCCATTGTCTACGCCATCGGATTTGTAATCTCGACTGTTCCAGTCCTCTGCGCGCTTTCGTTCGTTGCGTCGTTCAATCGCAGTGAGTCCAAAGAAGCTGCCTTGATCGCTGGACTTATTCAAGGAGTGGTTGCTTTCATGAGTGCGACGCTCATTCTGATTGGTGCTGTACTCTTAGTGCTCTTTGCAATTTTTACTGCCTTCTTAGAGATCTGCTCGGGCATCATGCCGAGTGGACCTTAGAGGGGCTGACCGACGTGATGCACATCTTTTGGTATGTAATAACCCGTAGCAGACCTCGCCAGAGTTCTGGCCGTTACAGCAAAAATACGTCGCCAGGCAATCTACTCCGGAAGTCTGGCGACATCCGCTACGATAGCGGCTTGGCCCAATGCTGGTTACGGGCTGAAAGCCCGTGCTCCACTTGCGAGAGTACAACCTGAATGGGCAAAAACCCGTACAGACCTCGCCAGAGTTCTGGCCGTTACAGCAAAAATACGTCGCCAGGCAATCTACGCCGGAAGTCTGGCGACATCCGCTACGGTAGAGGCTTGGCCCAATGCTGGTTACGGGCTGAAAGCCCGTGCTCCACTTCGTGCGTTAATCCTACCACTGCACATTGGGAAGTCTCTCCGTCTTTGGGTATAACGTTAGTGTGCTTTAGCATCATTAGCATGCTCGACGATGAACATTCTCGGATCGAAGGATATCTCGGACCATGACTCGACAACTTGCTTTACCACTAGCTCTGATTGTTTTCTTTGCAGCCTATTGCATAGACGAGACCTGCTTGGTCGACGACTGCGTCGCGGACGACTGGGCTCAATGGCGCGGAGCCAACCGAGACGGAGTTTGGAAAGAGACGGGGTTGGTGAAGAAGTTTGAGTCCAAACAAATCGAGATCAAATGGCGAATGCCTATCGGCTCGGGATACAGCGGACCAACGGTCGCCAAGCGCCGAGTCTATGTCACCGATCGCCAAGTTGTCACCGATGGGAACGTCGCACCAAAACAAACCGAACGCGTGCATTGTTTCGATTCGGAAACTGGACAAAAAGTTTGGATGCACGAATACGATTGCGCATACACGATCAGTTACCAAGCGGGTCCTCGGGCGTGTGTCACAGTTGACGACAATCGCGCGTTTGCACTTGGAGCGATGGGTCACCTTCATTGTTTGGATGCGGGCACTGGCACTGTATTATGGAAGCGCGACCTCAACAAAGATTTCAAAATCCGCATGCCGATTTGGGGCATCGCGGCCGCTCCACTCATTTACGACGACTTGGTCATTCTCCACATCGGCGGTACCGACGGAGCATGCATTGTTGCGTTGGACAAGAAGAGCGGTGAGGAAGAATGGCGAGCGTTGAAAGACGTCGCATCTTACTCGGCTCCAATTGTCATTCAGCAGGCGGGCAAAGATGTAGTCGTTTGTTGGACGGGAAGTAGTGTCGCTGGACTGGACCCCGACAAAGGGACCGTACACTGGCGATTCCCCTTTCCCGCTCGCAAAATGCCCATTGGCATCGCAACGCCAGTATTGAGCAACAATCGCTTGTTTATGACGTCGTTTTACGACGGAGCTCTCATGCTAAAAATTGACCCCGATCGTCTGCAAGTCGACAAGATGTGGCAACGAAACGGTGAAAGCGAACGCAATACCGACGCCCTCCAGTCCATCATTAGTACTCCCCTGTTTCTCGGCGATCACGTTTACGGATGTGACAGCTACGGAGAACTTCGTTGCCTCGACTCCGCCACAGGCGATCGACTTTGGACAGATCAAACGGCAACGCCAAGAGATCGTTGGAGCAACATTCATTTCGTCCAGAATGACGATACATCATGGTTATTCAACGAGCGCGGTGAGCTGATCATCGCCAAATTATCTCCGCGCGGATTTGAAGAGATCAGTCGAGCGAAATTATTGGAGCCGACGTTGGAGCAACTACGGCGCCGCAACGGAGTCTGTTGGGCTCATCCCGCCTTCGCGGACCAACACGTTTTTGCTCGCAACGACAAAGAGATTGTTTGCGCCAGCCTGGAAGACTGAGCAAATGTAGGATGGCCTTCCAGGCCGTCATTTGCGGCGCCTATTGCCCACCAGCCCGAGCTCTGGCGAGCCCAGCTACAGTCTGAATTCGACCCGCAAGTAAAAGGCCGTAGCGGATGTCGCCAGACTTCCGGATCCACTTCGAGAACGCGGGGTGAGCCCAGCTACATGCCGTTCGTTTGATCCAACATGAGACCTGGAGTCTCTTCAAGCCGCCTCGGATTTTCGCGCCATTTGTTCATGGTGGAAAGTGGCGACGGTGAGGTTGTGCTTGTTGGCGAATTCGACGACTTCGGGTTCGTCGATGATGATAGTTTTTTCGGCTTCGATTGCCAGCACATTCGCGCCCGCTTTGACCATCGTTTCGAGAGTTCCCTTACCAATGGTAGGTACATCAAAACGCATGTCTTGGTTGGGCTTGGCGACTTTCACGACGACAAACTTTCCTGCTGGACAGAGTTCGCCGGCTCGAGCAATGCACATATCCGTTCCCTCGACAGCTTCGACGGCAATAATGGCTCGGCCCTTCACTGCGATGCTTTGGCCGATATCGAGTCGCCCCATTTCTTTGGCAATCTGCCAGCCGAAATCGATGTCTTGTTGTTGAGCGGATGAAAGCTTACGGTTGGTCAAAGTGCCGTATTTCACGAGCAGCTCCGGAGCGAAATCGGTTGCGGGTGCGAAGTGAATTCCGTCGTTGGCAAAAGCGTCCACGACGGCGCCGAGCAGGGTGTCATCCTTGCGGTCTTTTGTACGCGTAATGAAGTACGGGTAAAACGTCATCAAACACTTCAGGTCGGGTAGGTGTTTGAGCCAGTAGAATCGTTGAAAGAGGATCGTCTTGGGGACCTTCCCGGCCATCGTCGCTCGAGTCACGCCGCGCTTGCGGAAATATCGAATCTGCCCGCCCAGTTTGGCCACACCAATTTCCGCATAGTCGTCGCACAGCTCTCGCAACTGCGGGTCGGCGAGGCCCTTGATTCCCAAACAAACCACCTTGCGACCTTGCTTGCGCAGCGCCTCGGCGACGACGATTGGATATCGACCCCACCCGGCGACTAAGCCAATGCGTTCTGGTGAATTGGAAATCTCGCTGGACATCGTTCAACCCGGAAGTTCATTAGCGAGAGCGATCGAGTAGCTCTCGTTCGGTCGGTTTCTTAAGCTGCGTCTTCGCGAAAGTTTAATTTCGCTTCCAAGTCGGCGACTTGCTTTTGAAGCTTCTTGAACTGTTTCCGCATTTCAGGCAACTTGCCGACCGCTGCATGGCGGACCATCTGCTCCCTTTCGGGCGTACCGGGAATACCAAACATTTTTACATTGTCAGGTACGTCGTGACGAACGCCCGTCTTTGCGCCAAGCTTTACTTGGTTGCCCAAATGGACGTGATCTTTAATTCCGACCTGACCTGCCATGACTACGTACTGGCCCGAACTGCAACTGCCCGCGATTCCGACTTGCGCGCAAATGATATTGTGTTTGCCGAGACGAACGTTGTGCGCGATTTGGACAAGGTTGTCGATTTTCGTTCCCTCGCCAATACTCGTCGCGCCAAACGTTCCTCGGTCTATCACCGTGCATGCGCCAATCTCTACGTCGGCTTCCAAAACGACGTAGCCCAGCTGAGCACTGCGAATGTGTCGGCCTTCTCGAGTATCGTATCCAAACCCGTAAGCACCGAGAACAGCGTTGGCGTGGATCGTGCAGCGGTCGCCAATGATGGTGTTTTCGTAAATGACCACGTTGGGAAAAATCTCAACGTTGGCACCAATACGAGTGCCAGCCATGATGCAGGCACCGGGATGAATTATCGATTGCTCACCGATTTCGACATCGTCACCAATAATCGCGTTCGGATAAATCGTTACGTGCTTGCCAATCTTGGCCGAGGCCGAAACGCGAGCCGCTGCGCTTATACCATTGACCGAAGCGTGCCGCTGAGGGCGAAAGTGCTCCACGATCGTGGCGAAAGATTTCGAGACATTTTCCACCGTGATGATTGGCAAGTCGCCTGGCAGATTATTGAGTTCAATGTTGGGAGGAGCAAGAACGGCAGATGCACTGCTCGTTGCCAAATCCTGACTGTATTTCTCGTCGTTAAGAAACGTAATGTGCCCTAATTCCGCATCTCGAATTGTCGAGGCATCCGTAATCGGAATCTCCCCGTTGCCATGAAGTTGACCGTGAACAAGACTGGCAAGGTCACTCAAATACGTAGTCATCGCTTGGAATCCTTTCCTCTCAGAAACTAACTGACCAAACTGTTAATTCCTAATCACAACGCGGATCATCCTTGATCGCTGTATTTTATGGGGAATTTGATTCGGCCAAACCGCTAATCTGATTTTGGCCGCGGCGTATCCTAACTTATCCCAAATTTTTCCAATAGATCGATCTTGCTTGTTGAATGGTTTGCTAGCACAACGAATCATTCAATGGGAACTGTGGACTTATCACGCGACAGACTGTGTTGTTGTCCGTGGCCTGCAGGCTAGACGGTTGCAGACTGTTTGCTCACCTGCAAAACAACGGCGTCTACATGCTGTTTTTGCTTTAGTCTGAGCAAGAAATTAAAAAGCCCCAATCGGCGGGCAGGACCGATTCGGGCTATTGACTGCGTCGGCCGAGGGTAGAAGGCCGACTCAAGAATTGTCGGCAACTGACCTCCATGGATCAAGCTTTTAAATGAGAATCTCAAAAGTTTTCTTCCGGCCTCGCGCGATCGCGGGATTTCGCCTGTGAAACACGGGCGATTTGCACAAACAACTAAACCTCGCGATGTTTGTTTCGCCGCAGATTTCAATTCGCCAAACCTTTGGGGCAGCTGGTTGATCGCAGTTCGAGACACGAAAACACTGTGAGATCGGAAAACACAGTCGGTTTTTGCGAAAAAGAAATCGGTGGAAAGAAACTTGTTGGAATTTCCAGCGTTACATCACAATGTCGCGCCTTGGGGCTAGTGAAACGCTAAAGGGCTGATTGTGTTTGGCGGCTATGCGCCATGCTAAGATTTCCAAAATGCTGGAATGACTTCGTAGTTGATCAATACCATGCCCACTAGAGCGATCAACGAAACCGCGCCGATAAATGCTGCAAAGTTGGCTAGTGCAAGATTACGACTGTCCTCCTTCAAAGCAGGTTCGGTCCATTCCAATTCGTTCTCTTGTTCCATAACTTTTTGAACGACGCTGCGAACGAATGCTTGGCGATCATCGGTTTTTCCGGTCGCTCCAAAATAACAACCGCTGTAGAGGAATTGGGTCTTCGCTAACTCCGGATTGCGATCAAAGTTGTAACCGAATCCTTCGACGAGAACGTCTTCAAGTGAGTCGATGAAGCCACCGCGGATCTTGCAAAGCAAGGAAAACAGCCGCGAGTTGAATTTCTTATTGAGTCCATCCTGTTCTTGGAACAGCATGTAGGTCCAATCTTCAAATGAACCGCCCGCGTGTTGCGCGATCGCGGCGAGTTGTTCATCGGTGGGATCGCCCCAGGTTTGATGTCCTTTACCAAAGCGCTGATCTTTCGCTCGTTGCATACCAACTCGGCGAACCAGCTCTTGAAAGCCTTCCTCGTTATCCATGTGAGTCACGAGGGCTGTATTTGCGCAACGAAGTTTGAGTGAATTACGAAGCGTGGCCAGATCGCGTTGGATCATCGTTTGCAATTGTGTTGCAGAGTTAGCGATTAGGTGGAAGGGGAGAAGCGTCAGGATTCCGTTGATGGGACAGACAGGCTGCCGCGCTTTGTGAAGCAAGCTGCAAACATATTCCAGTCGCGCGGTGAGCGTGTTTGCTTCGGGCGTGGAGACGGCGGCGTTTCCGCCAGTAGGAGCGGGCGGGCCCCCGGTAACTGGAACGAAGTCGGTGACACTTTGGTTGCCTGGCAACTGCATGGTTCCCATCGCAGCGGAAGACGCAGGCGCTTGCGGGACGGACATTGGCGCGGAAGGTGCGCCCCCGTCTGCTGAAATCGTACCGGTCACGTTTTCAGCAGGCGCTTCGAATCCACCCTGACCAGCGACAATAGTGCCAGTGGGCGCGGAGTTAGGAGCGACTGGAGCAGTGGATGCCGGACCGCCAATATCCCCATTTTCCGCGTTGTGCGTTAATCGGCTGATGCAACTACACTCGGTAAGGAACAGATAGATCGCACTTTCGTTGGCATACCAATGGAGCCGAGCGGGTCCGTCGGGCTGACCGCGAACATTCATACTAATGCGCGTCGCACCCATTATCGACCAGGCAAAGTCGTGCGATGGGCTACCAAGCACAAGGAAAATTGGAGTATTGGAAAGACTGATTCCGTGCGACGCCATGGCCTCGACACCGGTATTCCAAGCGTGATCAATGTCCGGAAAACGAGACTTCTCGCCTTCCATCAGCAACTTTACCAGGAAGTAACTCGTCACGGGAATGACGACCATGGCACCACAAAGGATCCCAAGTTGTATTTTGATGTATTCCCAAGTGTTGGCGATTTGCGGATCGAGTGTTTGGAAACGAATGAGCCCCGCGGTGAATAGGATCAGCAACAGTATGAATGCCATGATCGCGATGCGCATCGGCAGCGAAATCGTTGGCAGCTTGCCAAATCCAGGCAGCGCCCGCCCAATCCAATAGAACAACGTTCGAATTGGCGTGAGCACATGTCCGATAAAACGGCCGAAAAACCCCATGAGCCAACCTCTATGAACCGAAATGCGTTGGATAAAAGAAGAAGTAAAAATATCCGACGGCGGCTGCCAGTAACGATGTGCTGATCAAGGACATCGTTATCAGATTCGAGCGACCGAGAAGTGGATTGGCGGTGCCACCTAGTCGAGTCGACTGGTCAATTGGTGGACGACCTTGTCGCAACTGAATCGACATCGACACTTGTCGCGCCCACGACTCGATCGTCGGCGGTAAGTTAAAGTGCTCCGCTCGCGCTGCGGATGTCGAATCGTGATAAAACCCGCGAAAGCCTAAGACGACACAAATGTAGAAGACTTCCAGAGCATCTTTGTTTGACAACGTTGCCGCCTGCTGAGCGTTCTTGAAAAACTTCTCATAGCCGTCGCCCGACATGTAATAGTGCTTCTCCAGCGGATTGTTCATCCACCAAGTTTTCCCCTCCCAAGGAGTCTGAACCAGTTTGGCATCTAGCCAACAAACCAGAGCGTATTTGGCAAGTTGCCAATCTTCGCTGTTGCCAAGCATCGCTTCCGCTTGGTCAAATTTCTTCTGGATACGGGCTCGCTCATCGCTCAATACCAACCGCTTCGGTTGCTCCAACCGTTCAAGAAAATTGAGCGCGGATTGAAAAATCGGGTCGACTGCTCGGACAAACTTCGGGGTCATCTTGCTTAAACTCTGTGCTTAAACTCGGTGCTTAAACTCGTTCCTAAACTCTATACTCGCTTGCGAACTGCAAAGACAGCGAACTCCAAACCGAACACTTCGTTTTCAGCTTGGATCTTGATACGTCGACTTCCTTCCAGATTTGCCAAGTCGCTAATCTGTTCTTCTCGCAATCGCATGGCCATGGTCTGCGTGACTTGAACGTGTCGCCACGCGTCGTTGTCGCGAGAGATCTGAAAGTACAGCCAGTTGCCTCGTCGAGGCAAAACTGCAGGTGGTTGGGGAACGGGAATCAAGCGTATTCCAGGCGCGCGGTTAGAAAATAGTTGCTCGACCTGATCGGCACTACCCAATTTCCAATAAATTCGGCTCCCCAACAAACGCAAACATTCGTCTCGCTCAATGGGTCCGTAATCAACTCCGATATACCACTCCCATTCCTCTCCAAACCACATCGGGTCAAGTGAGACATGCATCCCTCGGCCGACACCGACGAAGTATCGTTTGTCGTAGGCACTTTCTTTGACCGAGAAAATCAAGTTGCGAATGGTCTCGTAAGCCCATCTAAATATCCGCGCTAAGTCGTCGTGATCGTAGGCTGGCACTTCTGGAAGTACGAGCTGATCGCCAAACACGGACAACTTTCCAATGATCTGGCAAAGCGTTGTATAAGCAACGATCGGCTGCACATCTTTGGCAAACGCCATACAAGAGAGCACTCCAGCCGATTCGTTCAATGCACTGAGCAACAGGAATTTTTCGACGTCGCCATGGGCTTGGCTACTTAACGACATCCCGTGTTCTCGTATCTCTGTCGAAAGCACTTCCAAGCGACTACCAATTAGATCGTAAATCGCGCGAAACGTATGAACGCCAAGGTCTTCCCACGCATCCATACTCAAACAAGGTGGAAAGTAATCCTTGTCGATTTCGACTCGACCATCCCCGGCCGTCGACGATCGAAGCTGGCAAATCGGTAGCACCTCGTACCCTTTGAGCTCATCTGTCGAAAGCAAAATCTTGACGTTGAGGTCGCGAAGTGGCACTTCCTGCTGATCTCCGCCCAAGCTCTCGTCGTCGCATTGCTGATCAAACCCAATGTAACGGCTGACGTCATCAACAGTTCCGGTCGCTACGTTTTGGCGTCCAAGAGTCAGATTGGGGATACCGAGAAAAACTTGAATGCGGTCGTTCTCAAGGAGCAGAGTTTTGAGATCCTGTCCGCCCTGCAGACCATTCTTGAGGTCGAGGCGGTCGAGTTGTCCCGTATCGAAACTGACGATCGTGCCGTCCTTCATCCGCGCTGCGCAGCTGGTAACTTCAATTTGCTGGTTGGCAATCGCTTCGGGACTGATCGTAATACGATAAATCCCGTAGTCGTAACTACTCGTATAACGAACTGATTTGTCAACCAACTCAGTCCAAAACCGATCCGCAGCTTGAAAATGCTGGGGACGGAGGAACATTCCCTCGGACCAATGAATTGGGGGATTACGCATGAACTTTCCGCTTTCGATCGGACAACGCTACGTGATCACCTGTATTCGAATGATACTGGATCGGCGAATGATACTAGATCGACGAATAGGTTGACTGGTGAGCAATCCGCTAAAGCCCACACCTTCTAATCGGCACATCCGTTTAAAACGAACACTCTAATTACTTGTTCTACCAAGCTTACGCAAACGTCTTTGGCCGGTTGGATGGTGTAGTAAATCTGCTTAATAAACTTGTACCGAAATTACTAAATTAGTTGGTGTAGCATACCAATTTCCCAAAACTTCTCAAATACCGTGATTGAGGTAAATCCTTTTCTCCCTAGCATTTCGCTCCGAAACGCGATATTCTCATTCGCGTATGCGTGACTCTGCGGCAGCTGAGGGAAGTGATGAGCAATCAGACACAAGTGCGTTCGTGGCGAGCTGGCCCAAGCGTTGACGAAAATTCGCCAATTACCCGTTGGACAGGGATTGCCCTACTCGCCGCTATTCTCGTCGGCGGGATTGCGATCTTTATTTGGTTCCTCCCGCCCCCGCCCCGCGAAGAGATGTTCTTTTCGGCTCTCGTGGTCGAAAGTTACGACAATTTTATCCCTCCTCTGCGCGGCACCCACGAAGACGTCGAAGATCTCAAACAGACCGACGTAAAAGATCGACTTCCCTACTCCTGGGTCGATGTTCGCGAGCTACAGTCTGAAAAGACGATCAGTATGATTCGTCCAGAGCTGCAGAAAGCACTCGAATCGAGCGAGCAGCACGATGTTGTATTCATCTATGTCGCGGCCCATGGTATCGGACGGGATAACGAAGCCTTCCTACTGGGCAGCGATTACACCGGTGAAGGCGACGACGGACTGTGCAACGTCAACGACGTGCTCGACGCGGTCAAAACTCTACCCTGCAAAACCAAAGTCATTTTCTTTGACTGCGGACATCTTAACAGCGACGCTCGGCTCGGCGTTTTAGTCAACTCTTTCCCCTACTGCTTACAACAGCAGATGGAAAATCTACAAGACGATTCCGTCTGGGCCATTTCATCGACTCAGCTATTGCAAGTCTCGAATTTCACCAATCGAGACTTCAAGTTTAAGTCGGTTTTTGGTCAGGCTGTACTTTCGGGTATTAACCGTCAAGCAGATACGGCTACGGCCGAAACCACCGACGACCTCCTAACGCTCGCCGAACTTTACGAACACATCGCCCGCTCGTGCTATACCCAAACGAAGTCTCACCCTCAGATTTTGCAAACGCCCGTTTTGTTGCAAGGAGGCAAGTCGGTCGGCGATATCGCCGCTGCAGAAAAAGTCGGCTTGGGGAAATTTCTGCCGCGCGTCGACGAGTCCGCAGAAGATAACCCGGACGAGGCAGCGGAAGAAAACGGCGAAAGCAAGAAAACGGCCAGAGCCAAATCGGTCCCACGACCGCAAAAAACGCTATTAGCGCTCGCTTCTCATTGGTCGCCCTCGACGCTGTCGATGCAAAATCCCCAACCGCCCAGCGAATCGACACCCAGCGAATCGACACCCAGCGAATCGACACCCAGCGAATCGACACCCAGCG
>Ga0115002_10008458_pt1 | contig 11396 bp, 7 predicted proteins | sample ArcticOcean_MG_C_8_FD_89576 | JGI IMG/M metagenome (GOLD analysis project Ga0115002, IMG submission 89576) | Marine microbial communities from western Arctic Ocean - ArcticOcean_MG_CB11_86 | ecosystem: Environmental > Aquatic > Marine > Oceanic | place: Arctic Ocean: Canada Basin | collected... | reverse complement strand
CCCGCGTCGTCATCATGACCGAAGCCCACGGCATGGCTCCCGAGGAAGTCGAATCGCTCATTACTATTCCACTGGAAACGGCCCTTAACGGTGCAGCCGGTGTGCAAGCGGTGCGCAGTTCGTCAGGCGTGGGCATTTCGGTCGTTTATGTCGAGTTCGATTGGTCAACCGATATCTACATTGACCGCCAAATTGTCAACGAGCGGCTACAAATAGTCGCCGACAGCCTGCCCGAAGGAATTCAACCACAGTTGGCTCCCATTTCATCGATCATGGGGCAAATTCTGATGGTCGGCATGTGGAGTGAGGGCGAAGTGACATCGCCAATGGAAGTTCGCACGTTGGCCGATTGGGTGGTTAGAAAACGATTGTTGTCGATTCCAGGCGTCTCGCAAGTTTTCACGATGGGTGGCGGACGCAAACAATTTCAAGTCCTCGTCGATCCTGATGCCCTTTTGCGGTCGGGAATTTCGTTGCACGAAGTCCGTACTGCCTGTGAAGAAAGTAACGAAAACGCAACCGGTGGATATCTCGACGAACAAGGCCCGAACGAATTCCTCGTGCGATCGTTGGGCCGCGTGCAATCGATTGATGACCTGAAAAAAATCGTCGTAAAAATGCGAGATGGCCGACCGGTGCTGCTTTCAGACGTCGCGCAAGTTGTTGAAGGGGCGCAGGTCAAACGGGGTGACAGTTCTGCCTACGTACGCCAATCAGATGGCTCATTCGCGGGCGGCCCAGCCGTCGTGCTAACTATCAATAAACAACCCAATGCCGACACGCGAGAAGTTTCAAATCAAATTGTTAAAGCTTTGGAAGATTTACAAGCAACATTACCCTCTGATATTCGCATTCAGCCCGAGCTGTATTCACAAAAAGCATTCATCGACCGGGCCATTTCCAATGTGATGGAAGCTTTACGTGACGGTGGAATTTTAGTCGTCATCATTCTATTCATCTTTCTAATGAATTTCCGCACTACGTTTATCACGCTGACGGCGATTCCCCTTTCCATTGTCATCACGGCACTCATTTTTACCGCGTTAGGCATTTCGATTAATACCATGACCCTTGGCGGTCTGGCGGTTGCCATCGGCGAACTGGTCGATGATGCCATCGTTGATGTCGAAAATATCTACAGGCGATTAAGCGAAAATAAACGGTCCGAAAATCCAAGGCACCCATTACTGGTCGTCTATCAGGCCAGCGTCGAAATTCGCAACTCAATTGTATTCGGCACAATCATTGTCGTGATGGTGTTCATTCCCCTGTTTGCACTCTCCGGCATGGAAGGCCGCCTGTTTGCACCGCTGGGAATTGCCTACATCGTTTCAATCCTGTCATCGTTATTTGTTTCGCTCACATTAACCCCCGTGTTGTCGTACTGGTTGTTACCCAAAATGCGTGCGACCAACCACGAGCAGGGCGGTCCATTGCTACGGCTGCTGAAGTGGACCGCGGGCGGTCTCATTTCAATGAGCATCAAATTTTCCGGTGCGATTCTCTGCATGGCTATGGTGGGGGTTGCGATTGCTGCGCTCTTTCTTTCCCAGTTAGAACGAGACTTCTTACCACCTTTTAACGAAGGAACCGCACAGTTAAACGTCATTCTTCCACCCGGAACATCGCTACGCAAATCGAACGAAATCATCGAATCGGTCATGCAGCGTCTGATGGAAATCGAAGGCGTTGATGCATTCTCGCGACGAACCGGACGGGCCGAACTCGATGAACATGCCGAGGGAGTCAATCAATCGGAAGTGCTCATTAACTTCAATGAGAACTCGGAACAAAGTCGTGAGCAGGTGTTAGACGAAATTCGTGATGCGATGACAGAAATCCCTGGGATTGTGACCACCGTCGAACAACCGATGGCCCATTTAATTTCGCACATGCTTTCCGGAGTGAAGGCGCAAGTTGGCATCAAAATTTATGGCGATGAACTGAGTGTCTTGCGCACCAAGGCCAAAGAGATGGAAGCCGCCATGCGCGATGTGCCCGGCGTAACTGACTTAATGGTCGAGCCGCAAGTCGAAATTCCGCAATTAAGAATTCAACTCGATCACGACAAACTCGCACTGTACGGCCTGACGCCCATGTATGTGAACCACTACATCGAAACGGCAATGAACGGTCAGGTGGTCTCGCAAGTGCTGCAAGGGCAAAAAACATTCGATTTGCTCATTCGCATGAAAGAAGAGTACCGTGAAAATCTCGATACTCTCAAACGCTTGGCCATCGAATTGCCCGAAGGAGGCACCACGCCGTTGAGCTCGGTTGCGAAAATTTATAAATCGACCGGGCCGAATACTGTCAATCGCGAGCAAGTCAGGCGGCGCATCATCGTTCAATGCAATGTTACCGGTCGTGGCCTTGTCGATGTTGTGCAAGAAATTCAAGATCGACAAAAATCAATTGTCGCCTCAATGCCCCCTGGTTATCTCGTGGAATACGGCGGCCAGTTCGAAAGCCAACAGTCCGCCAGCCGAGTCATCTCGATCCTGTTTATGGTTTCATTAATCGGCGTGTTCCTGGTCCTGTATTCGATGTTCCGCTCGATCAGTTTTTCTCTCCAAGTGATGGCCGCTTTGCCGATGGCCTTTATCGGATCGGTGGCGGCACTGGTACTGACTGGCCAAACTTTAACAGTCGCGGCAATGGTCGGTTTCATCTCACTCGGAGGCATCGCCTCGCGGAATGGGATTTTACTGTTAAACCATTACATTCACCTCGTCCGCTACGAAGGAGAAACTTGGTCGAAATCAATGATCGTTCGAGCCGGGCAAGAACGATTGGCCCCGGTTCTTATGACGGCACTCACCTCGGGAATCGGGCTGGTTCCGCTGGCTCTCTCGGCTGGCGAACCGGGAAAAGAAATTTTATACCCCGTGGCAACTGTCATCATCGGTGGCTTGTTAAGCAGTACGGTTTTAGAATTTCTGGTCCGCCCGGCTCTGTTCTGGACATTCGGCCGCAAGGCGGGAGAACGCGTGATTGCTGCTGGAAAAGAAGACGTGCTTTTAACGGAATATGTGCCTGTTGAACCGGATCAAACAACAACAGAAACCTAACCAGTTCATATGATGAATAATCTGGAAAAATGAAAACAGAAAGAAGGAGTCTGCCATGCAAAACAATTTTCAAAAAGTGATGACGGCCGTACTTTCGTTAACAGTCTTGATGTTTCTTGGGTGTGGAGATCCACCAGCTGACCCCGTTGAAACAACCTCCGAAAACTCGACAGCCGCCACCGACGATCATGGTCACGACCACGGTGATGGTGGCCACGATGACCACGGAGACGATCACCACGCGGGCGGTCCTCACGGCGGGATCATTATTGATTTAGCCGGTGGAGATTATCACGCTGAGTTGATCCACGACAGTAAAACACTTACGGCGACCATCTACATTCTTGACAGTTCTGCCAAAAAGGCAGCCGCCATCGATTCGGAATTCATCCGCATGAATCTGAAACACCATGACGGAAACGAACAGCACGAATTAAAACCAACGCCTGAAGAATCCGACCCCGAAGGCAAGTCTTCAAAATTCGCACTCACCAACAAAGCCATGAGCGCAGAACTTGATCACGGCGACGCCGAGGTTAGGCTTGTGCTAAAAATTGGTGACAAATCCTACTCTGGAAAAATCAACCTGCTCGATCATAGCGATCACGGTCATGGTCATGATAAAGACCATCACCACGGCAAGGATGGCGATAAAGACAAAGATGCAGAGAAGAAAGAATAGAAAAAAACAATCTGTAACAGAGCCGCGCACGTCTTAAGCGGACCACTCCCTCACGGTCGTGGCTCTGTTTTCTTCGAATCGACTTGCGATTCACCGATATAGTTTGCTATCAGCGGACCGGCTTGAAACAATAGAACCATCCAATCCGACGAAACTCGTGGGCGTCAGCTCACGGGTTTCGTCTTAGTTCTATTCGAACGGTGATGCACCATGAGAAGTTGTTTCTATAGCCTGTTGTTCGTCGCGCTGATGGTTCTACCCGCCCAAACCGTCCGAGCCGAAAAAACGGTCGCCGGTCGAAATCTCGCCGGTTGGTCCGCCGATCTCAACCACGAAAACTTCATCGCCCGGCTGCGGGCCGTCAAATCATTAGGGCCATTCGGTTCCGCCGCCGTTGAGCCACTCACTGCGGCCCTCGACGATAAACACCCCGGCGTACAATACTGGGCCGCCAGTCATTTAGGAGCCATCGGCCTAGAAGCCAAACCGGCCACTAAAAAACTACGCATTCTTTCCAAAAACTCAGACCAACCTGCTGTCGCGCTGGCGGCGACGTATGCCCTTTGTGAAATTACAGGCCCTGAAAAACATTTGGCAAAATTGTCCGAGTATCTCAAATATCCCGAACGAGGCATGGCCTGCTCGGCGGCTGAATTTCTGGGAAAACTAGGTCCGAAAGCAGTCGCCGCCGTCCCCGCTCTCGAAGCCGCGTACCGAAATAATGACCGTGTGCCGGGCAAAAAATCGAAAGGCAACCGCGATTACCACATCCGCGGAGCATGCCAAAATGCTCTGCGGAATATCGTTCCCGGCTGGAAACTCGCTTCGAAATAACTATCTGTTTTCAAATATCTTCTGAGTGAAGGCACTCAAATGACATCTTTTTCATTCCGTTTGTTCCTTTGGGTTGCAGCCTTAATCCTTTGCGGGCAGCAAATTGCCACCGCAGCGAAGCCCAATATATTGTGGATTAGCTGCGAAGATATCAGTGCAAACCTCGGCTGTTACGGCGACCCGTACGCCAACACACCCAACCTCGACAATCTGGCAACCGAAGGGGCTCGCTTCACGCGTGCCTTCACGCACGCCCCCGTTTGTGCCGTCGTGCGGTCGGGCGTCATCACCGGCGTCTATCCCGTTTCCATCGGTTCGCAGCACATGCGGTCGCGAATTGTCACGCCGCCGCACATCAAATGTTTTACCGAATACCTGCGGGCCGCCGGTTACTTCTGCACGAACCGTTCAAAAACTGACTACCAATTCGATGCCCCACTAACCGCCTGGGACCGTCAAGGCGGCGGTCACAAAGACTGGCGCGAATGTCCGGAAGGTCAACCGTTTTTTAGCGTCATCAATTTAACCGTCTGCCACGAAAGTCAAATACGGCACAGCGAAGCCCGCCACGCTCAAATTCTCAAAAGCATAAAACCCGAACAACATCATAGCCCCGACGACGCGGGCGAAACTCTGCCCGCCTACATTCCCAACACGCCCTCCGCCCGCAAAAACTGGGCCTGGTACCATGACAACATTTCCGAAATGGACCGCCAAGTGGGTGAAATTCTCGACCGCCTCAAAGCCGACGGCCTGCTTGAAAACACGCTGGTCGTTTTCTGGTCCGATCACGGCCAAGGCATGCCTCGCGGTAAACGCTGGCCCTACGATTCTGGCACGCACGTTCCCGTCATCGTCCGTTGGCCCGGCAACGTCAAACCAAACACGGTCCGCGGCGATTTAGTCAACACCATCGATTTTCCCTGCACCATGCTATCGGTCGCAGGAATTGATGTTCCCGATTACATGCAAGGCCGCGTGTTCTTGGGCGACAACCAGCAACCCGGTCCCAAGTATCTATTCTATCACCGCGACCGCATGGATGAATCGTACGAAATTATGCGAGCCGTCCGCGACAACCGCTTCCGTTACATCCGAAACTTCGAGCCGGAAAAACCGTACTCGCAAGGCATCGACTACATGGACCTCATGCCTGCAATGATCGAATGGCGGCGATTGAACGCCGAGGGCAAATTAACCGGCGGCCAAAAAAACTGGTTCCAAAAACCGAAACCCATCGAAGAACTGTACGACACAACCGCCGACCCGCATGAAATCAGAAACCTAGCCAACGACCCCAAACATCAAAAAACCTTAGCTGCCATGCGAACCGCCTTAGAAGACTGGCAATTAGAAGTCGGCGATTTAGGCTTAGTCCCTGAACCGGTCCTGATGTACGGCATGAAACCGGGCGGAAAAATCCAAAAAACGTCTGAGCCTAGAACGCAAATTTCAAAGAACCGTCTGGTGACCATCACATGTAACACCCCAGGGGCTTCGATTGCTTATTCGGTTAAAGAAATCGGTTCGAAAAAACCTGAGTGGAAACTATATTCCAAGCCGGTTTCACTCGCTTTTGGAAAAGTCCTCCAAGCAAAAGCCTGCCGCATAGGTTATACTGACAGTAAGATTGTCAGTTTAACCGTTAAGTAAATTTGTGTGGCACTGCTGGCTAGCCCAGCAGTGGAGCGACGTCAGAGTCTTGGAATCACCCGCGTGCTAGGTTTCGTCAACCAAAATTTACCCTCCCACCTACCGATCAACCGTCGGCAATGGCTCCAAATCGGCTCATTGGCCGGGTTGACTGGCGGCATGAACATTGCGAACGCCGAGACCGAAAACCTGCCAATCCCCGGCTTCGGCAAAGCGAAATCAGTGTTACTGGTTGTTGCCTCAGGCGGGCAAAGTCAGTTCGAAACCTGGGATCCCAAACCCGAAGCCCCCGACCAGATTCGTGGCGAGTTTTCAGCCATTCCCACCGCCGTCCCTGGAATGATGTTCTGCGAACACCTACCGCAAATTGCGAAAGTCTCCGACCGTTTGTCCGTGGTCCGCAGCATGTCGCACGAAGACTTAGACCACGGCTCGGCGTTTTACCTGACCATGACGGGGCGGTACCACTTCCAGAAAACATCCAATCCACAAGCCTCGCCGCTCGACTATCCATTCTGCGGTTCCATCCTCAAAAAAATTCGACCGACGTCGCGGTTTGTCCACACGGCGATCAACGTCAACGGACCGGCCCAAGTACCCGTCATCATCGGCCCCGGCCAATTCGGCGGCATATTGGGCCGCGAATTCGACCCGATGGTTATTGGCAACGTCACCGAAAGCCCCGTCGTTGTTCCCGGCCTGAATCAACAGGATGGCCTGCCGATGGTGCGGCTGCGGAAACGGCAATCGCTGTTAAATGCAATCGAAGGCTCGCGGAACTTCATGGCTCGAAACCAGACGCTGCTCGATATGAATGAGCTGTATCAGCAGGCCTACGAGATGCTCGAAAAACCGCAAACCCGCTATGCGTTTGACTTGTCAGCCGAGTCAAACAAGTTGAAAAACCGCTACGGTCGAAACCGCAGCGGGCAGGCGTGCTTGCTGGGGCGGCGGCTAGTCGAAGCGGGCGTGCCGTTGGTCACGGTGATCTTCAACCACATTAACCGCGGGCAAGACCTCACGCCGAACGAAACCGACACCTACGGCTGGGACACGCACAACGATATTTTCTACTCAATGAAAAACCATTTGCTACCCCGGTTCGACCAGGCGTTCTCAGCACTCATCGAAGACATGGACGCCCGCGGCCTGCTGGAAGAAACCTTAGTCATTTGTCTGGGTGAATTCGGTCGGGCACCCAAAGTGGCGCTCGAACCGCGCTTCGCCGGGGCGACGCCGGGCCGCAAGCATTGGTCCAGCGTCTATTCAATCGTGATGGCCGGTGCCGGCGTGAAACGCGGTGCGATCATCGGTGCCTCCGACGCCCGCGGTGCCTACCCCACCACCGAAAAGTACGGCCCCTGGGACGTAACCGCCACACTCTTCTCAGCCCTAGGCATCAACCCCCACGGCTACTACGCCGACCCGACCGGCCGCGAACTCCAAATCTGCGAAGGCAAACCGATGGAAGCCGTTTACGCGGGTTGAAACGCAAATTGTGTGCCACTGCTGGCTAGCCCAGCAGTGGGATCGCGCCGCAACCGTGGAAGTACGATTCGGCTGTAATGATAGGTTTTTTATTTACCACGACGACACGACGAGCACGAAGGGGTTTGAGACAGAGCCGCGACCGTGAGGGAGTCGGGAACTGAGTGAAGTAGGTCCGCCTGTCCCGGACGAAGACGTTCGTTTGTAATTGACTTTCGGACTTTCCAACGTCCTAATAGCTTTGGAACAATTGTTTGGACTCCGAAAGATTTTACAATTCGACCGGGACATCCGCTCCTACCTGACTGGCCGAAGTGAAGAATCTCCGAATGTCATTGGGCCTACGAGACCCTTCACTTCGTTCAGGATGACAGATAACGTAAGACGGTATTACCCAAGTTCTTTCGAGAGAAACAAGCGAGCCCAGCGATGGAAGAGACAGACATTGATCGGACATCGAGCAGTCACCTGAATTCCCGCTGGATCGTTGGCGTTGCATTTATTGGGCTTGTTGTAATCTTTTTTTTCGTCTTGATGAATTGGATTCTCACGCAGCGTCACCTTGCTAGAATGTCCTCAAGCCAAGGGAGACTTTCTCAGCTTCGGCTGGCGCTGCGAAATTATCATGAAGTTTATGGCTCTCTACCTCCCGCATATCTCAGTGACTCGAAGGGGAAACCGCTTTACAGTTGGCGTGTATTGCTTTTGCCATTTACTGATGGCGAAGAAATATACAATCGGTATCGTCTCGCCGAGCCTTGGGATAGTCCGTACAATCTGGCTCTCGCGGAATCCTGTCAAGATCGTAATTTTTTCCGTACCGCAAACGATTTCGATTCAAAAAGTGACTGGACTAGCATTGTTGCAATCACATCGGGTAACAATGAGCCGATTCCTATGATTAATTCGACTGGTCCGGGCCACGAGTTCATCTTCGTCGAAATGTTGAGTTCGGGGATCCATTGGGCCGAACCTCGTGATGTTTCCTCGGAAGAGTTTTTGGAAATGTGGAAAGCGATGGATTCGGAGAGCCGTCCATTTCACGTTCTAAGCCGAGAAGGTGTCATTGGCACACTCACGCAAGGTACATTGACGTATCACATCCACCGGAAAAAGTCATTCGAGAGAAAATGAATTCAGACGTTCGATTGGAGTTAACTTTCGGACTTCCAAATACGCAAACAGCTTCGGCGGGTGGCACTGGCTTTATCAGTGTTTGGTTGAGCGAGGTTTGGTAATCGACACTGGCGGAGCCAGTGGCACACGGTTAAGAAGTAGCCTGGCTTTGCCTTGAGAGAAAATATTAAAGAAATCGATTCGGCCAGTCAGGTAGGGCCCGACTCCCTTACGGTCGCGGCTCTGTTTTAAACTGCTTCGTGCTCGTCGTGTCGTTGTGGTCAATAAAAAAACTACCATTACAGCCAAAACGCACTACCACGGTTGCCTTGCGATTTCACTGCTGGGCAAGCCAGCAGTGCCACACTTTTAGTTGGCGACTGGGTCGAGAGATTCTGGTTGTTCTTCGGTTTGGGCACCGGCGGCTAGCAACCCGGGGGCTGCGGATTCGCTGTGGTCTTGGCCATCGTAGACGCCGAAGTCGTTGAAGAAATGGCGTTTGGCGAAGCGGTACAAAAAACTTTGCTCGGGGATTTCGGCTTGCGGGTTGTACTGCGATGTTCTGTTTTCCATGGCGGCTAGCTCGGCGTGAGCCGTCTTGCGGGCGGTGGAATCTTTGGCGCCGTGTAACACGACCAATTCGTGCAGCAGGTCGGGGCGTTCTAACACGATGCAGCCGCGAGTTGTTTTTTGCGACAGTTCGCGGAACTCTTTGAGGAAGGGCGAGTTGAATTTGTCGTACAGCGATTTCTCGGAATCGTGGATGCTGTCTTTTGAGAACTGGATGATCGGGCAGGGTTCGATGTCGCCCCAGGGGTTGATGTGATGGCTGATGCCGTTGGCCGCCGGGCAGAGGGCTTTGCCTTCGCCGTCGTAGTAGGCGTCGATGACGACGATCGGTTTTTTGGCCCGCGTTTCGACAACGAACTTGCGGACCCGCAGTTGTTCTTCGGGTGATAGGGTGAGTTCAGGGCAGCCATCCGGGCCCATCGGTCGGTAAATGTGAAACCAGGTATACATGACGCCCATCGAAATGAGCTTGTCGACCCATTCTTCTTTAACTAAGTCGTCGATGTTCGATTTGCAAACGCTGGTGCAGACGCCGGTGAGCAGTTTATTGTTCAGGCAGTTCTGCAGGCCTTCCATTGTTTTGGAAAGCACTTCCGGTCGGCCACGGCGTTCGTTACTGATGATCTCGTTGCCTTCAACACTAATGAGCGGCGTAACGTTGCCCAGCTTGCGAAGTTTTTTCGCGATTTCGTCGGTGATGAATTGCCCGTTGGTGAAGACTTGGAAGTAGCAGTCGGGGTGGTCGGCGATGATGTCGAGTAGTTCGGGGTGCATGAACGGCTCACCGCCGACGATGCCGAAGAACACGTTGCCTTGCTGTTTGGCTTCGGTGATGAGTTTGCCCATTGCGGCCCGGTCGATGAGTTCTTGCTTGGCAGCGACATCGACCCAACAGCCTTGGCAGCGGAGGTTGCAACTATTGATGACCGAGATGTACAGAAACGGCGGGAAGTATTTGCCGGCCTTCAAACGTTTTTTATATTTTTGGACTGAGAGTGAAGCTTTAACGCCCATGGTCCAGGCGACTTTGAGTAGCAGGCGTTTGTCGGTTTCGAATAAGGCCCGTTTGGCCATTTTTAGCAGCATATTGAAATCTCTAAGTGATTGATTTGGGTTGGGGAAAATCTTTTTCTAAGCCGAGGGTATGGTGTTGGTCACGTAATGTTGGGCCCGCTTCCTGACGGTCGCGGCTCTGTTACGCAACTTCTCGACGAACGATTTTATTCTACCCAGACCAGCTCCATTTCTCGACTGAAAACGGGAAATTCCTTTGATCCCCTGCGAGATGGAAGCCGATCCTTTCGGAACGGGTTCGACTCTTGGTAGGATGCAGCGGCGAAAAAGTGGTTCTTCTCTGTTCACAATACCGAGGGAGCAATCTCCATGTCTGAAGAAAGTATGAATCGGCGTGAGTTTACCAAATCGGTCGCGACCGGGGCCGCTGGGGCTTCGTTGGGGGTGGCTGCGGCGGAAAACCAGACTGTACAGGCGGCTGACGACAATAACGAAAAATCGTTGACTGAAGCGGATCATTTATTGGCAGTGTTGCAGGCTCAATATCCGATGGAGCACCTCAGTGATGAAGAACTGCGGTCGATTCGGGCAATGATTGGTAGCAAGCTGGCCGCCGGGCGGTTTTTGCAGGGGCAGGGCTTATCGAATGCTGATGCACCGGATTACGTGTTCGCGGCGTATCGTGGCGATGAGCAGAAGCCCACTTTGAAGTAGCCTTCTATCAAGGAAGCAGACATGGCGATCACGAAAGACTTGGCGTTTGCACCGATTCGCACGTTGGGAAAGAAACTGCGAGCCGGGGAATTTACGTCGCTGGAATTGACGAAGTTCTTTTTGCATCGACTGGATACGGTTGGTCGGGAATACCGGGCAATTGTGACCATCACAACTGACTTGGCGATTGAGGAAGCGAAACGGGCGGACAAAGAATTGGCGGACGGTAAAGACCGCGGGCCGCTGCATGGGAT
>Ga0115002_10008456_pt1 | contig 11398 bp, 7 predicted proteins | sample ArcticOcean_MG_C_8_FD_89576 | JGI IMG/M metagenome (GOLD analysis project Ga0115002, IMG submission 89576) | Marine microbial communities from western Arctic Ocean - ArcticOcean_MG_CB11_86 | ecosystem: Environmental > Aquatic > Marine > Oceanic | place: Arctic Ocean: Canada Basin | collected... | reverse complement strand
TTATAGTCTGTTGCAATAGTGGCTGTACAACCTATACCTATTACGGGTGTCTCCCCAGCGCCTAACCTTAATCCTCTTTGATATGCGCGGTTTGCCAATGCGGTTGCAGTATTTGCAGCTACAAAGCGATCAGGAGTTTCTCCTAGAACCTCTATTGTGGATAGGCTTGCATAACGATCCGTTGCCTCTAAGACAGTTCTAGACGATCCTCCTTGGCTATGAAGCCATGCAAGCGCCAAGGATCCAGAGCCAGCAAACTCAAATACTAGTCTGTGAGGAGTTGAGTGAATTTTAGCAACAATACTGCTGACTGATAAACCTGTCATTTTATCCATATTATACGCTCCAAATTAAGTAAAAGCTACTACAAAAATAGAAGCGAGTACGCAAAATTATTTATACACATAGTGTTAAGTACCATTGCAAAGACATGAACAGAAAACGTCAAAAAGATTGTAGTAAGATAGCACAGTATAAGTTCCTAAAGTATAATTGATGATGAGGCAAGATTACCTCCTCTATGAGGATTCCTTGGGTAAAACGTGCACGAGACTGGCTATCAAAGAAATACTAAAATAATAGCAGTCCTAGCGGCAAATGGCGGGAGATGAACATGGAAATTGGTTTGGTGAAAACCACAGATATAAACACTCAGATGCGTGGTTCTTATCTAGATTATGCTATGAGCGTAATAGTTGCTAGGGCACTACCAGATGTGCGAGATGGTCTTAAGCCAGTGCATCGACGGATACTATACGCAATGCATGACATGGGATTGCGATCTAACTCTTCACATAAGAAGTCAGCCCGCATAGTTGGCGAAGTGCTAGGTAAATATCATCCTCACGGTGACCAGGCTGTGTATCATGCTATGGCACGGATGGCTCAAGATTTCTCTATGCGGTACCCAATGGTGAATGGCCAAGGCAATTTTGGGTCAATTGATGGCGATGCGCCTGCCGCTATGCGTTACACAGAGGCAAAGCTCGCGGCAACAGCCGAAGAGATGTTGCTTGACATTGCTAAAAACACAGTTGATTGGGGCAATAATTTTGACGAATCTCTCCAGGAGCCATTAGTTCTTCCATCACGCATACCAAACTTGTTGTTGAATGGAACTTCTGGTATAGCAGTAGGTATGTCCACAAATATACCGCCACACAACCTAGGTGAACTATCCGCCGCAATCCGTTATCTAATTGACCGCGATGATATTCTTGAAATTATAGACAAGCATGGCGACAAATCTACCTCAATCTTGATAAACAAATTTGAAATGTCAACATTACAAGCCGAAGGTATTGTTAATGCAATTCTCCATGATAGTAACCAAAGTGATATTGAAGATTTAGAACGTGACAGCTTGGAAAGTTTGGCAGAAGAAGTAGGTGAGGCATCAGTGTCCGAGCTTATGGTGTTTGTTAAGGGTCCGGATTTTCCAACTGGAGGAGTAATAGTTGGAGGGGCCGGCATAGTCTCAGCATACAGCACGGGCAAAGGAAGAGTAGTGATAAGGGCTGTATCAGAAATTGAAGAGGTTGATAGTTCACGGCATAGTATTGTGATAACGGAAATTCCTTATCAACTAAACAAAACAACCCTCATTGAAAGAATTGCAGAATTAGCTCGTTCTGGCCGTATTAAGATGATATCCGATCTTAGAGACGAGTCTGACCGTAATGGAATGAGAATAGTGGTAATTTTAAAACGAGGTGCGTATCCGCAGTCAGTCCTTAATCAATTATACAAATACACAAGCTTGCAAAGTAGTTTCTCGGTGCAGTTATTAGCTCTTGTCGATGGAGAACCGAGAATGCTGTCTTTACGGCGCGCTCTGCAGTTGTACATCAATCATCGCCAGGAAATTATAACTAGAAGATCACAACACGATTTAGATAAGGCTGGTGATAGAGCACATGTTTTAGAGGGCTTACTGCTCGCAATATCTGATATAGATAAGGTGATACAAACTATTCGGCAAGCGAAAGATGCAGAAGTTGCACGAGAACAACTTGTCAACAAATTCAATCTTAGTGATATACAAGCTCGCGCAATCCTTGACTTGCAATTGCGTCGTTTAGCAGCACTTGAGCGCATGAAGATTGAGGAGGAATATAATCAGACTAAGGAGTTAATATCACAACTAGAGGATTTACTGGGTCACCCAAGAAAAATACTAGGATTAATAAAGGACGACCTAAATGATGTTGTGCAATCACACGGTGATGAACGAACCACTCGTATAGCTTACGATGCTAGTGATTCGTTAAGTATGGAGGATATGGTTCCAGACGAAAGTATGTTGGTCACTATAACTTCACGGGGTTTCATCAAATGTATGCCGCCTCATGAGTTCCGTGCTCAGCGTCGAGGAGGTAAAGGTGTGATTGGCCAAGGAATGCGGGATGAAGATGAAATTGAACACCTGTTTTCTGCCCGATCATTGCAAACCATTTTGTTTTTTTCGGATAGAGGTAAAGTGTATTCGCAAAAAGCGTATTATATTCCTGCGGCTCGGCGTACTGACAAAGGAGTAGCTCTACATAATATCTTGCCACTTGCATCCGATGAGCGTATCACCGCTGCTGTACCAGTGCCTAGTTTTGCCGATGCTGAGTTTTGTACTATGGTCACACGTAACGGAAAGACAAAACGAGTTGCCTTAAGTCTATTTGAATCAGTACGTCCTTCAGGTCTAGTAGCAATAAATCTTGCAAACGACGATGTTCTTGGCTGGGTGCACCTAACTGTGGAAGGTCAACATGTAATTATTATTACAGAGCAAGGGCAAGCTCTGCGATTTAACAGCGATCTGGTGCGTAGTATGGGAAGAACCGCAGCTGGTGTTAAGGCAATAAACCTAAGGAAAGGAGATCGTATTGCAGGAGTAGTCACCGTAACAGAAGGTGGCCAACTTCTGGTGGTCACATCTAATGGATATGGAAAAAGGACCGAGATGCGACAGTACAATCCGAAAGGACGCGCTACCATGGGAGTTGCTACAATATCGCGAACAGCCGTTGCCACAATTACCGGTCCTATTGTTGCTGTTCGGAGTGTGCATCCGGAAGATCAGATTACTATCATATCTGTGAGCGGGCAAGCTTTGCGCACCAAAGTTGAAGATATACGGCTTTTGGGCAGAGCAACCAAGGGAACTCGTCTTATAAACCTTAAAGCAGGCGATACAGTTGCTTCAGTTGCACGTTTGGCAGCATCTGATCTACAGGAAGCAAAGGAACATAACCTCAAGCACGAAACGGAATAGTTTTATGAACATTATGCTTAAGCCTGGCACTCTGTCCTCATTTTTGTCGGAAGTCAATCCATATACTTTGGCTGAACTGATGGTAGCTTTCGCTAATGGCGATGGTGGCTCAATAGTGATTGGTAAAGATAGCGACGGCAATGTCAGTGATCCGCCAATTTATGTAGAAGAACTAGAGGGTGCATTGCTTGAAGCTGAGAAAATGTGCCGACCAGTGATTCAAACAGGGTGGGAACAATTTGAAGTTAGCGATGGGACATTGTTTGTGGTGCGGGTTGTCCGTAGCCCGGATCTACATGCCTTAAGTGATGGGAGGGTGCTGATCAGAGCAGGGTCTGATAACAGACCTTTGACTGGCGACGAGATTCGTTTATTGGCTGCCTCTAAATCTACAGGGGAATTTGAGTCTGAAACAGCGGCTGGCTCTGAGATAGCCGATTTTGACTCTAGTGTAATATCTGAATACAAACATAAGTTAGGTTTGCGTCAGAGGAGACAAATTTCAAAAAACATAACAGAGGTTCTAGAAGAGGCAGGAGCTATTACTAAGGAGGGCTTACCTACTGTTGCTGGTATGTTGTTGTTTGGCGAAGAATGTCATACCTTTTTACCACAGAGCGGCCTAGTTTTTGTAAGGTTTGTAGGAACTGACCCGAGGGGCTCGGATGGGAAGGCAGGGTATGGACGTAGAGAAGAAATCAAAGGTCCTTTGGCTCGCGTTATTGAAAGTGCGTGGGATGTAATACACGAAGAGATGACAGTTAGTGCAGTTGTAGAAGGTCTTGAACGTGAAGAGAAGCCGGAGTACCCGCCTTTTGCTGTAAGAGAAGCTTTAGTGAATGCTGTGAGTCATCGCGACTATCGTTTACAGGGAAGGCGTGTAGAGGTCCGTATGTTCTCTGATCGTATGGAGATTATCAGCCCAGGTGGATTACCTGGATTTATAACTGTGGATAATATAGTGGACGAGCATTTTTCTCGTAACCCGAGAATAGTAAAAGGGCTTTTCCAGTGGGGGTACATCGAAGAGCTTGGTTTGGGTATAGATAGAATGATTGAATCTATGGTGCAGGAAGGACATCCTCCACCAGAGTTTAAGGCACGTCCACATGCATTCACAGTTACTTTATATAACAACCGAAGCCGTAAGATTATGCCCAAATGGCAAAGTAATATGAATGAGCGTCAAATGCGGGCTGTGGGGTATATTCAAGATAACGGGAGCATTGCGAATCGGGAATACCAACTTGTATGTCCAGATGTGAGCCCAGAAACACTCCGACTGGATTTAGTGGATATGGTAAAGAAAGGTCTATTACTTAAGATTGGCGCGAACAAAGGCACATACTATATTTTGAAGTGAGCTTACGCAATATCTATGTTGTATATCCCAAATATATCGCAAATTTGTCTGGGATATATATCCTAAATAATTAGTAATTACAACTCTACAGTAGTTAAAAGTACAACTATTTATATTGTAGGTAGGCTATTCTACAGATCGTTTCTCTTTCAAGCGCGCTTTCTTGCCAGTCAGAGCACGCATATAGTACAACTTGGACCGTCTTACTTTAGATCTGCGGGTTATAGACACTTTTGCAATGCGTGGAGAACGTAATAGGAAAGAGCGTTCTACTCCTATGCCATGAGAAGCTATTCTGCGCACTGTGAAACTAGCATTGTTTCCGCTGCCACGGGTTTTGATGACCGTACCCTTAAATTCTTGCATACGTTCTTTATCGGCCTCTTTTATTATGACTTCGACTACTACTGAGTCGCCAGGCTTGATGTCAGGGATGTTGGGATTAACAGGAGCCTCTATAGCTTTTCTGATATGTTCCTTCATAATATGCCTCTGGCCTAATTAGGCTCTAATCATTTACAACTTTGTTATTATGACTACAGCGCGGCATTATAACACAACATGACACCAGGCGACGCAGTGTTATTATAGACAATGGAATAAACCCTACTTTTTAAGCAGAGAATACACGGCACTTGGTATAATTGTAGTGCGGTTCAACACTTGTGGTTTTGTGGTATATGGCACTAGATAAAATAGTTGTTGTCGGAGCACGCGAGCACAATCTTAAGAATGTCGATATTGACATTCCAAGAGATAAGTTAGTGGTGATTACTGGGCTTTCAGGTTCGGGTAAATCATCCTTGGCTTTTGACACAATTTTCGCTGAAGGTCAGAGGCGTTACGTTGAATCTCTGTCGGCTTACGCTAGGCAATTTTTGGGCCAGCTTGATAAACCAGATGTTGATTATATCGAAGGTCTTAGTCCCGCTGTTTCAATTGACCAAAAAGGCGTCAGCAAGAATCCACGCTCTACAGTGGGGACAGTTACAGAGATATATGACTACCTTCGTTTGTTGTATGCACGTGTAGGAGAACCTCATTGTCCTCAATGTGGCCAATCTGTTAACAAACAGACTGCAGATGGTATAGTGAAATCGGTGAGAAAATTACCTACTGATAGTCGTATTATGTTGCTAGCACCTTTGGTAAAAGACCGGAAAGGTGAGCACAAAAAATTAATAGAAGATGTGCGCAAATCTGGTTTCTTGCGTGTGATAATTGATGGAGATATATATGATGTGAACGAAGTGTCAGGGCAGCAGGACGATGGTTTTCTGTTAGACCGACACAAATCACACAACATTTATGTTGTAGTGGATCGACTAATCATTCCTAAAACCAAAACTAAAGATAAGCAAGTACTAGACGAGTTTGTAACCAGATTAACCGACTCTATAGAAACAGCACTTAGAGTAGGAAACGGTTCATTAACAGTGCAGCTTGTGGAACCAGGTGTGGACCGAATTTCATTAGATGACTCGTTGCTTTATTCTGAGCATTTTGCTTGTGCCCATTGCGGCATTAGTCTCCCAGAATTTGAGCCACGATCGTTTTCGTTCAACTCTCCTCACGGTGCTTGTACAGAGTGTCAAGGTTTAGGCCATCGTCTTGAGATTGATTCGGACCTTGTGATTCCAGACAAGAGTCTTTCGTTAGAAGAGTCCGCAATTGCAGTAATGGAATGGCGAAGCGGTGGACATAGATATACAGATAACTATGTGTGGCAAGCACTAAAAGGGGCTTGTGAACACTATAACATTCCTATGAATCGGCCAATATCTGAGCTTTCAGAAGACCAAGTTAAAATACTGCTTTATGGTAGCGGTGAGGAAGATTTGTCTATATCCTATGTGGACAAAAAAGGTAACAATACTGTGTGGCGCAACAGATTTGAAGGTGTAGTGGGCAACCTACGACGACGCTATAAAGATACTAATTCTGATTATATCCGACGCAAAATAGAATCTTATATGACTCAGCACGATTGTGACAGTTGTGGTGGTAAACGCCTTAGGGCTGAAGCATTGGCTGTTACCATTGACGGTAAAAATATAGTAGATATTACTAGCTGGCCAGTTACCGATGTCCTGGGTTGGTCTAGCCAACTGTTGTCATCTGGACTCAACAAACGGCAGATTGCTATTGGGCGTCAGATACTTAAGGAAATCAATACCCGTTTGAAATTTATGATTGATGTTGGACTTAATTACCTGACACTATCACGTTCCACAGCATCCCTTTCTGGCGGTGAGGCTCAGCGGATACGATTAGCTACCCAGATTGGATCACAACTTACCGGTGTGTTGTATGTACTAGACGAACCTTCGGTAGGTTTACATCAGCGCGATAACGCGAGACTCATTGACACTCTGAAAAGTATGAGAGATTTGGGTAATACAGTGTTGGTAGTGGAACATGATGAGGAAACCATTCGAGAAGCGGACTGGGTGATTGATCTTGGGCCAGGTGCAGGCAGCAACGGAGGAGAGGTGGTGGCTCAAGGTACCATTCAGGACATTATAGACAACCAAAAATCTCTGACCGGCGATTATCTTTCCGGCAGGAAACACATTCAAGTGCCAAGTCAGCGTAGAGAGGGTACGGGCCACGATCTAGTAGTGAAGGGTGCGCGCGAGCACAATCTTAAGGATATTGATGTCACCATACCTCTTGGGAAAGTGGTATGTGTAACCGGTGTGTCAGGGTCAGGCAAATCCACACTAATTAACGATGTATTGTATCGTGCTGTAGCAAAGATACTTCACAGTGCTCGTGCTGTGCCAGGAGAACACGATGTGTTAGAAGGGACAGATCTAATCGACAAAATAATAAATATAGACCAATCACCCATAGGGCGTACTCCTAGATCGAATGCAGCTACCTATGTGGGTTTGTTTGATCATATACGCAAGCTTTTTGCTGAGTTACCCGAGAGTAAAATTAGGGGTTACAAGCCAGGCCGCTACTCTTTCAATGTTAAAGGTGGTCGTTGTGAGGGATGCCAAGGGCAAGGTCAATTAAGAATTGAAATGCAATTCTTACCTGATATTTATGTTCCATGCGATGATTGCAATGGATCGCGCTACAATCGCGAGACATTACAAGTGAGATTTAAGGGTTTTACGATTGCTGACGTGCTGTCTATGAGTGTAGATGAGTCCACAGAAATTTTTGGTGGTTTTGCGACTATGATGCGGAAACTTTCTACATTACAGTCAGTGGGACTAGGTTATATAAAAATTGGACAGTCGGCTACCACACTATCAGGAGGTGAGGCTCAGCGTGTAAAACTTAGTAAGGAGTTGTCGAGGCGTTATACGGGACGTACTTTATACGTGCTTGACGAGCCTTCAGTTGGTCTGCACGCAGCGGATGTAGAACGCCTGATAGGTGTGTTGGCTAACTTTGCTGATAAAGGTAACACAGTGGTTATTATTGAGCACCACCCCGACATAATAAAGATTGCAGACCATATCATTGATTTAGGACCAGAAGGTGGACTCGATGGTGGCTATGTTATAGCTGAAGGTACTCCTGAGGAGGTAGCTGCAGTGGCAAACAGCTATACAGGACAGTTCTTGAAAAGATTGCTGCTATCTTGAGCACGAAACAAATGCATCAGTATGCTGATAGGATAAAAGAACACGCATATGAATTAGGATTTAACTTATGTGGTATTACAACTCCGGAACCTCCTGAACACCTTAAAGAATATAGCAAATGGTTGCGTGATGGTCTTCATGCTGGAATGGAGTATATGGGTAATGATCGTGCCCGTCGAAGTCGTGCAAACCCCAAACACATATTTCCTGAGTGCAAATCTATTCTTGTAGTAGCCGCTAACTACTATCAAGGGTCTTTTCCGGGTCCCGATGTCGACACTATATCTGGAAAGGTTGCTAGGTATGCATGGGGTAAAGATTACCACACAGTACTTCTGAAGCGTTTACAAAAACTCATGATTTTCGTAGAATCTATGGTAGGTAGGCCAGTAAATCACCGATTATACGTTGACACAGGACCATTGCTAGAAAAAGAGTTAGCACAAAGAGCTGGATTGGGATGGATAGGGAAGAACACAATGTTGATAAACCATGAGATTGGATCCTGGACCTTGCTAGCTGAAGCTATGTTGGATTTGCGTTTGCCTCCTGATGAACCATATATTGATGACCGATGCGGAAGTTGCACACTTTGTATTGATGCTTGTCCGACAAATGCAATTATGTCTGAACCTCGTCGAATCGATAGCAATAAGTGTATTTCTTATCTAACGATAGAACATAAGGGTGCTATTCCTGCAGATAAAAGAGATGGCTTGCAAGACTGGGTATTTGGTTGTGACATATGTCAAGATGTGTGTCCGTGGAACAACAGGTTCGAAACTCCAGAAAACGACCTTGATTTCACTCCTAGTTATCCTCTTCCACACTTAGACCTACATTCCTTGCTAAATATGGATCAATCAGAGTTTAGCAATGTGTTCAGCGGTAGTCCAATTAAACGCACCAAACGAGGTGGATTACTTCGAAACACTAGTGTTGTATTAGGTAATCATGGAAACATTAAATCAACACATACTCTAACAACATCCCTCATAAAGGATCCAGACCCAACAGTGAGAGCTCATTGTGCGTGGGCTCTGGGACAGATTGGTCATACAGAAGTTGTTAGTTGGCTCAAATACGCTCAGGAAAACGAATCCGATTCTGATGTCCTCGTTGAGATAAAATATGCGTTAGACGTATTGTCTAATCAGAACTACTAGAGGTAGCAGAAGGCTCAGGAAATGAGGTCTCAGAAGCCTGTCGAGTTGGAGTAGCCGGTGTCAAGGATATTATATCAACAGGTATACGTACTGTCTGCCCAACACTTAGAACATTAGGGTTCTTTGCAAGCTCCTCGTTTTCTGCAAGGATTGCGTCAAGCGTTGTGTTGAATTCTTCTGCAAGTAACTGCAAAATGTCTCCTGAACGGATTGAGTAATCGATTATTGAACCAGGTGTTAGCTCATCAGGTATGGGTGTAACTGTAGGTGCAATAAATTCCGGTGGTGGAATAAGTATCTCTTGACCAATCCGGAGAAATAAAGTTAAATCTATTTCTTGGGCTGCGTTGAACGCAATTAGTTCCTGTATATCGACCGCATACTCCTCAGATATAAAATATAGTGTATCTCCCTCTTTTATAACATAACTGATAGGACCACTTCGAGTAGAGGTAGGTGTGATGGTGCTGGTTTCTGTAGGTACAAACAGTGTAGAAGTGGACTCTGCAGGCGTAATGGTAAATACAGCAGTCGTTGTAGGTGTAGCAAACAGATTTAGTGTAACTAAATTGTTCTCAGATAACTGTTGCCAAGCGTATATAGCTCCTCCTAGTAGAGCAACAATTAATGTCGTATACACCCCTATCAGCCAACCTCTTGATTTTGTGTCGGTTAGAGACAAACTGGTCTTATCTGTCATGTGTTAAGCCTACTAAACACTGTTATCATTCTATTGTACCCTAAATTATAGTCGATTATACTTTATACTAGATTAGGTATTGAAATTATAGTCCTATGAACATTAAAGATATACAAAAACAATTTGGTCCTCATGCTGAGAAGTATGTACGTAGCTCCTGCTTCGCAACAGGTGAAAGCTTGGATAAACTAATTGAATTGTCGCAAGGGACAAGGATAAATCGATCACTTGATGTTGCAACTGGAGGTGGACACACCGCAATGAGGCTTTGTTCTTTTACAGAACATGTAGTGGCAGGCGACATTACTGGACCTATGCTAAAGACTGCACGACAATTGCTGGTTGATAATGGTATTAGCAATGTGGGTTATTGTCAGCATGATGCTCATGTGCTTCCGTTCCCAGACCGGACTTTTGATTTGGTTACTTGTCGTATTGCACCTCACCATTTCACTGATGTTGTATGTTTTTTGGAAGAGGTTGTGCGTGTTTCCCAGATTGGTGCAATGGTTGGCATAATTGACAACTATACTCCTGTCGACCCATTAGCTGCTCGTCATATCAATGCATTTGAAAAATTACGTGATAAAAGCCATAATCATACATACACTTATTTTGATTGGAATAATTTTTTCGATGAGGTAGGACTGAAGGTTGAACACTTACATGAATATAGGAAAACAGTAAACTTCCATGCTTATTGTGACCGGAAAACAAATTCGGCTCTTAGGAGGACACAACTGAAGGCAATGTTAGTTCACGCTCCAAAAGCAGCGCTTGCATCTTTAAAACCGAGAAACGTTGATGGTGAGTTTGTGTTTGATTTGCAAGAGATACTTATTGTTGGGCGATTAATTGTCGACTAAGTTACCTATTACATTCTTATGGAAAGTGTTGTATAAATAGAACAACTATGAAATATCACATTCATACATTAGGTTGTCAGATGAATATTGCCGATAGTCTAAGGCTGGCTTCTGGATTAGAAAAACTTGGTGGCACTCGAACAGAAGATATTACTGAAGCTGATATAGCTGTTCTTAATACCTGTGTAGTGAGGCAAAGTGCGGAGGATAGAGCTTACGGCTGGCTCCATCGTGTAGGTGAACTCAAGCGAAATGTTCGTCCGGAACTTACCATAGGCTTAATGGGTTGTTTGGTTGGTGTGAAAGGTAACAAAAAAGTTGCTAGTACTTTTCCAAACATAGATGTGTTTTTGCCCCCATCAGATCCTGAGCCCTTACTAAATCTTGTTAGACAACAATATTTCACACAAGATTCCGAGGTAGACAGAGT
>Ga0115002_10008443_pt1 | contig 11408 bp, 12 predicted proteins | sample ArcticOcean_MG_C_8_FD_89576 | JGI IMG/M metagenome (GOLD analysis project Ga0115002, IMG submission 89576) | Marine microbial communities from western Arctic Ocean - ArcticOcean_MG_CB11_86 | ecosystem: Environmental > Aquatic > Marine > Oceanic | place: Arctic Ocean: Canada Basin | collected... | reverse complement strand
GTCGACGAACTGCTCAACTCGGCTATGCACTAGTCACGCCCAATGAACCCGACCATTGCGTAGTTTCTTAGGAGAAATGGCATCTCGCCAATCTACGATTGGCGCAGGCCATCTTCATCCCAACGGTTTCCTTACGGAAACCTCCCAAAACCCTACGGTTTTGATTCGGGCTCCTGCCCTCAGTTAGTGTGGTTTCGGAAAACTCCGTTTTCCGGACAAGCACTAGTTAATAAACAGCGAGTCGAAGTCCTTTGGCTCGTTGCTGCTGCGACACTCGCGAATGCATCGTGCGAGGACGGGCACACCCTCGACAATCTGTTCTTCGGTTAGATGGCCGAATGCGAGCCGCAGGTAAGGGAGGTTTTTGTTCTGATAGTGGAAAGCCACACCTGGGAGGAAATGTAGTCCCGCGGCGTTGGCCGTATCGGTCAGTTTGCGCCGATCCACATCCTCTGGCAGGCGTACCCAAATGAACAACCCGCCGACGGGTTTCGACCAAACGCAGAGATCGGCTAGCTCGTTTTCCAGCCCTTGGATCGTCAAGTCGCGTTTCAACTGCAAGACTGGATTGGCAACGGCTGCATGGTCGGCGATACCGTTCTTGTAAAACTCCGCGGTTATCGCCGCTGCCAAGTAGTTGCTACCCGCATCGTGCCGGCGGGCGAGGATCGTCTGCTGCATGGGGGAGCGGGCGACGATATAACCCAGGCGCAAACCAGGTGCCAAGATCTTGGACAATGAGCATAGGTAAATGTGGTTTGGGTCGTCATCGAGTGCATAGATCGCCGGCTCGATGGGACCTTCGTAGTGCACATCGCCGTAACAATTGTCCTCGACGATCGGTATGTCGTATTGCCGAGCTAGCTCGATCATTTCCAACCGCCGGGCTTTGGGCATGACGAAGCCGGTCGGATTCTGGTAGGTGCTGATTGCATAGATGAACTTCGGCCGTTTGCCTTCACGATCTAGACGTTTGAGTTCGTCCGCCATGTGATCCAGGCGCATACCGCCCTCGTCTAGTTTAATGCCGACCATGTCCAGTCGTAGGCTGCGGTACGCACTCAACGTGCCGGGATAATTGAATTCTTCGACGATGACTGTGTCGCCCGGCATGTCCTGCAGCGCCTCGGCGGTCAGCGTGACAGCTTGCATCGAGCCGTTGGTCAATATGATGTTGTCTGGATCGACGGCCACCCCTTCCCGATCGGACTCTCGTTTGGCCATGGCTTGACGCATGCCAAGGTGTCCGAGGTTGCCCGGGTACTGCGTGATCTCGTCGAACTGCTCACTGATGACCTTAACCGCGGCGTCTTGCAACGCCTTAATCGGAAAGGTACTCGGATCTGCGCGGCCAGCGCCGAAATTGTATTTGATGCCTGTCATGCGGCTCCTCCCAATGCGCTATCCTAACGTCAATTCAGGCTTCGACACACCCGCGATGGTGGGTTGGGACCGGCACCAAGAGTGCGGACGGGAAAACCAAGAGCGGAAAGGAAGACCAGGAGCGGACACACGTGGGAGAACAGCTGCGCTTTGGATTAGTCGGCGGCGGCGAAGGCGCCTTTATCGGACAGGTGCATCGAATGGCTGCCGAACTTGATGGATTGGCTCGACTCGTTTGTGGCGCGTTTTCATCGGAGCCGGAGAAGTCGCGCCGCTCAGGGAGCGGAATCTACTTATTGCCCCCGGCCCGCTGCTATGGATCGTATGCCGAGATGTTTCGCACCGAGCAAGCTCTGCCGCCCGATGAGCGTATGGATTTCGTCATTGTGGCGACGCCCAATCATATCCACTTTCCTGTAGCTACCGCGGCTCTCGAAGCAGGCATGCACGTGATGTGCGACAAACCCGTGACGTTTAGTCTTGCCGAGGCGCTTACCCTCAAAGAGAAAGTGGCGCAGAGTGGCCTCACGTTTGGCCTGACGCACAACTACACGGGCTATCCGATGGTGAAAGAAGCACGAGAGTTGGTCGCAGCCGGCGCCCTGGGTAACGTGCGGCGGGTGAGCTGTGAATACATGCAAGGATGGCTCGCCACGGAACAATCCGGCAACAAACAAGCAGATTGGCGAACCGACCCGGCAAGGTCAGGCGTTGCCGGTTGCTTTGGTGACATTGGTAGCCACGCCGAGAATCTCGTGGAGTACATTACGGGGCTAGATATTGAAGAGCTGTGTGCCGATTTGACCACGTTTGTCCCGGGCCGGCGGCTCGAAGACGATGGCAACGTGTTGTTGCGATTCTCGGGCGGTGCCAAGGGCGTGATTAGTGCTAGCCAAATTGCGTCGGGCCGCGAAAATGACCTATCCATTCAGGTTTATGGCGAGCTGGGCGGTTTGAGTTGGGCGCAGACTGAACCCAATTCGCTCAACCTGTACTGGCCCGACCGCTCGCAAGAGATCAGGCGCACAGGGGTTAATACCGGGGCATCGGCGACCGACGCGACGCGCCTTCCAGCCGGCCATCCAGAAGGCTATCTCGAGGCATTTGCAGATCTGTATCGGAATTTCTACGCAGCCATTGCCGATGACGTTGCCGCTGTCGGATTCCCAACGATTGATGATGGGGTACGCGGGATGCGCTTTATTGAGCAGGTTGTTAGTAGCTCAAAGGATGGAGGTGTGTGGCTGAAGATGTAGGTCATCTACGTCTTGCAACGCCGTCTAGTTGATAATCCACTAACGCAATCCGGTGAAGAACGCGATAAACAAAGGATTCCACCATGACGATTGATCATCACATTGGCTTTCTATATATTTTTGCTGCCTTCAGGGATTGCCGCGACGTTTTCGTCGCGCGCGAAACAGGTGATCGGTTACACGAGTAGCGATGCGTTGGGATGGGTCAAAAGTCGCGACCAGAGCAACCTACTTGAGCCCGGGAAGAGCGGCTAGCTCTAAGCCCGATAACATAGGAACATACCAATGGAACAATCTGTCGAGAACCCGAACCATCCGCTCGATCCGCTATCCAGCAAGGAACTAGCGAGCGCAGTTTCGCTTTTTCGCGAGAGCGGCAAAACGAGTGAGAAGGCTTACTTCGCCTGTGCCATAGCGGTGGAGCCGCCAAAAAACCTGGTGATCGGCTACACGCCTGGGACCCCCTTCGATCGCCAGGTGCGGCTGATTGGTCATGACCCTGTAGAGCGGCGCAGCTTCGATGCGTGTTTGTCTGTGTCCAAGGAAGCGCTGGAGTCGTTCGCCTGGGCCGAAGCGGGCCAAGCCGCCGTTGGTGGGGGTGATATTCGACCGCTTTTCAAGATCCTCTTCAAGAACCCGGATTGGATCGCCGCACTCAAGAAGCGAGGTATCGAGGATCTAACCAAAGTGCACATTGATCCGTGGGTTACGCCGTTCCATCCAGAGGGAATGTCGCCGAGTGGCCGCATTTTCTGTGCCATTGCATTTGTCCACGAAGACATTGCTGACAATCACTACGCGCGACCGGTGGAAGGGGTGTTGGGGTACGTGGATGTTGATAGCGGGGACGTTGTCGTGGAGGACCATGGGGTGGTCCCTGTACCGACCGAGTCGGCAGAGTTTGCGACCGACTTGGTCGAGAGCCAACGGACCGACTTGAAACCGCTTGAAATTACGCAGCCCGAGGGCCCGAGTTTTCGGGTGGAAGGTAACTTGATTCGCTGGCAGAAGTGGCAGTTTCGTTTTTCGGTGCAGCCAATAGAGGGGTTGGTGCTGCATGACATCTGTTATGACGACGACGGCCGTCTGCGGCCGATCCTCCACCGGGCGGCACTCTCCGACATGGTTGTACCTTACGGCGACCCGTCGCCGATGCATGCTTGGAAGCATGCGCTCGATGCAAGTGAGGCGCTGCTCGGTCACTGTGCCAATTCTCTCTCGCTGGGATGCGACTGCGTGGGCGAGATTCGCTACTTTGATGCGACGCTATTGAATCACGACGGCAGCATTCGAACGGTTGAGAATGCCGTATGCCTGCATGAGGAGGACTACGGCATCCTCTGGAAGCATACGAACATGACGGTGGAGAAGCCCAAGCCCGAGGTACGCCGCTCGCGGCGCCTCGTGATTAGCATGATATACACGCTTGGAAACTACGAGTACGGGTTCTACTGGTACTTCTACATGGATGGGACGATTCAGCAGGAGATCAAGCTGACGGGCGTGGTCGGTGTGTCGGCTACGAGCGAGGACACAGACGCGGCGCCACTGATCGCGCCATCGATTGCTTCGCCGGTCCACCAGCACCTGTTCTGTGTGCGGCTCGACTTCAACGTCGACGGTGGCCCGAACTCCGTGCAAGAGGTTGAGGTGGAGCCCACGCCCAAGGGAGATGGCAACCCGTATGGTTCTGGGTTCCAGGCGGTCACGCGAACGTTCAAGACCGAAGAGGAAGCCAAGCGCAACGTCGATCCGGCGCGCAGTCGCAGCTGGCGGGTTGTGAACCCCGGGTCGAAGAACCGAGTAGGTAAGCCGGTGGGCTACAAGCTCCTACCCCAGGCATCGCCGACGCTGCTGGCGGGCGAGGAGTCGACCCATGGTAAGCGCGGCGCGTTCGCGCGCCACAACCTTTGGGTGACGCCATACTCGCCAGACGAACTTGACGCCGGCGCGGGCGCGCTTTCCTACCGACACCCGGGCGGTGCGGGCTTGCCGGCCTACACGGCGGCCAACCGGCCCATCGAGAATACTGATGTAGTGGTTTGGCACACGTTCGGCGTCACGCACGTGCCACGGCCAGAGGACTGGCCGGTGATGCCGGTCGAGTATGCAGGCTTCACACTGATACCGGTCGGATTCTTCGACAGGAATCCCGCGATCGACGTGCCGCCATCGAAGCACTGCTGAGGGCACCCTTAATGCCGGCCTCGTCGCCTGATAAAAATGCGAAACGCTTGCCCCGGGGTTTCGGGGTTTTGTGTTCCACGGGCAGTTGGCAGATTCGGTCCATCCGAGTGACGCTGCCATCCAGGTATTCTCATATCATCTGATCGCCGTCCAGGTAGCGCTTTACGACTAGGGGCCCCAGCCAAACACGTGAAAGTCGAGCACGCCTTCATTCCAGATCATGCTAGCCGAGGTTCGTGGACGGTATTCGGTATCGCCGATTGTAAATAGCACGGCGCCCTGGGTGTCGTTAGAATTTTGCACAACACATGTTCAGATGGGCTAGCGGGGACGGCAGCTAACCGGCTGGAACCAGGATACTTTTCTGAGGGTGGGAAAAGCGTGGTTATTCTTCCTACATCGGACTTGATGGGTGTCCTCATCCTCCAAATAATGGGTGTCCTGATCTTAGGTCCGGTTTATCACCAAATTGCATAATTGTATCTAATAAGATACAGTTCCTCTCTATGGACAAGGATGCCTATTTTGTCGCAGACACACAGGAAGTGCTTCGGTCGTTTCCAGCGGAAGTGCGTCGGTTATTCGGGTATGAAATCATGCGTCTTCGACAAGGCCTAAGACCGATTCCTTACTTGGCAATGACCAAAGCCATCGGGAGTGGCCGAACTAAAGGTCAAGTATCGTGGTGAATATCGGGTTTTCTATACGGTCAATCTAGGCGACGCGGTGTACATCATTAGCGCGTTTAGAAAGAAAACTCAAAAGACCCCGAAGGCGGAGATAGATCTAGCAAAGGCTCGACTTGCCGAACTGAAGAAAACGCTTTGGAGGAAGTAATGGAAGTCAAGAAAAGCTCTGGAAACATATTCGAAGACCTTGGTTTCGACCCTGCCGAGGCAGAGGTGCTCAAAGTGAAAGCGCAGCTCAAACTCGATATTGAGAAGGAGATAGAAGCGAGAGGCTTGTCTCAAGCAAAGGCTGCACAGTTGGTGGGCATCGCGCGGCCTGCGTTCAATCGCCTAATGAACAACAAGCTGGAAGGCATTAGCGTGGACAAGATGATCCAGATGAAGTACCTGCTTGGACTTGGTACGGAGGTGCGTACCGTCAAGATCAAGAAATCAAGAAAGAATAAAAAGGGGTCGAATAAAAAGGGGTCAGGTTCAATTTACGCATCATAATAAAAAGGGGTCAGGTTCAATTTACGCATCATCAAACAAAAGTTAGGTCTCCACTCCGCACCGATCTTACCAGTAGTTTCCACCGCCAGAAACGGTTAGTCGACGATGTCGTTCGTGCCAATCGTTGCGTATCCAATCATTGTGAGTTCCCTTGGTCCAAATAAAACGTCGCGGATTCTGTCCTTCCTGCGACTACGAATTTGCCTAACGACGTTGCATTCCCGCGCGTTCCAGATGCCAGACAAGATCTAAGATCCGATCCTGCCCGAAAAATATCTCGCCGTCATGAACGAACAAAGGTGCACCCCAGTGTCCGGTCGCCAGCTGTGCCTGCCGGTTAGCAATCACGGCTGCCTCTAGCCGATCCACTTCTGCTGCAGCAATTTGTGCAAACTCACTGAGATCTAAACCCGCATCCTGCATAGCCTGACTAAGATGATCCCCCTCATTCCAACCATCGACAAGAGGGCTGTGCAACAGCGCGCTGACGGCAACAACGTAATCGAGTCCTTTATTTCGTTCCGCCGCGATCTGCGCAAAGTGCGTGAGCTGGCGAATATAGGGCTGGTCCTCAGCTACCTTAAATGATGGTCCTATAGATCGCTGAGCAGTGGCACCTCTTCTGCAAACAGTCGAAGGCTGCGAGTTGCCATGTCGACTTCGACGCCGGGCCAGATCGGGAAGAAGAAATGACGTTCGTAGGGTGCGGCCGCATGTTCCTGACGGATGATTTCAGCGATTTCTTCAGGTGTCCCCACGCGGTAAATACCGCGTGACTCGAGTTCGGGGATATCTTTTGGCGGTTCACCAAAAATCGTTTCTCCCGCATTTTAAAGGGGATGTTGGCGATTGGTGCTGAGTATCGAAATCAGGGGAAAAGTCCGAGATTGAACAGCAAACCCAAGCGGCCAACGATACATAGTCGAAGTCTGCGGACGTTCTGGAGAAATGCTGCAGGACACATCGGAACCTTGAGGTCCCTGGAGGCATGCCTACCCGTCCCGAGGCAGATGAAGTCTCGTCGAAGCTGAAAAGAGATCGTTGTGGGTACGAGCGGGCGGTGCCCGTTGAGGCGGCACTGACGGCGGTGCACGTTGGTTTAGATAATCGAGAATGGGTACCACAGATTCATCTTCCGAATAAAAAGCCGCATAGTGTTTGACCTCCAAATCGTGCTTCGCATTCGCTTGTTCACGAGCCTCCGCCATCGTATGCAGGGTAATCGGCTGCGCAGCGTAGAGATCGGACCTCGGATTCTTGACCACTAAAGGATTAACAATATGTGCAATTTTGCGCATACAGCTTATTGTAAACCGAAGGTTGCGGATCCAAACGACTACGAGTGGCAGCCGCATTCCCAGGGCTTATTCCAGACGCTCGTTACCGCTTAGATACGAATACGCCACTCACACGACTAACGCAGCGGATCGATCGGTGTGGGGCATACGCCACGACCGCGTTCGATCTCTTCGGCAGCTAGTAGCGCCAAATCGTCGCGGTACAAGTCAGCGTAAACCTGCACACCCGTCGCTAATCCGTCGTCCACACCCATCGGTAGCGCGACGCCTGGTATTCCAAGTGCGTTGCCCGGGGTGATGAACCGAACTGTGTCGATCATTACCTGGGCGCCTTGTTTCGGCGCAATGTCTGAGTCGATCGGCCACGGCAGGCAAGTCCAGGTGGGCCCGACGGCCACAGCGTATTGGCTGAAGAACGTCGACCAGACGCGTTGCAGACGCCGCCGCTCATCCAACGCCGTGGTGAGGTCCATCGCCTGGGTGTTCAGAATCTGCCGTAAGTCTTGCAGGTAGCGAAATACGCTGGGCTGGACAAGTCCTTCCATTTCGTCGGCCAGGTCGCCGGACATCAGTATCTTGCCCCAGATTTCGTTTACACGATCGAGCTCCGGAGCCTCGACCGATTCCACCTGCCATCCGGCACTTGCCAAAATCTCCGCCGCTTGTTCAATTGCTGCAACGGTCGCGCTCGGGAGCGTATAGCCCGGGATGTGGGTGACGATTGCCGCCTTGCGCGGGTTCGGCACTGGCCCGGTCAGCGGCACGTCGACTGATTGCGGGTCGTCACGGTGGCGCCCTGCCATCACAGCAAGCCCCTCGCGCAGATCTGCTACGGATCGAGCCATGGGTCCGTCGGAAAGGAAAGCGGCGGTGAACATGGAGTCCAGCGGCTCCGGCGACCACACCAGCGGCACGCGTCCCATCGACGGCTTCAACGAGGCAATGCCGCAGCAATAGGCGGGATTGCGTAACGAGCCGCCGATGTCGTTGCCGATTCCGAATGGCGTCATGCCCGTCGCCAGCGCCGCGGCATCGCCACCGCTGGAGCCACCTGGAGTAAGTGCAGCATTCCATGGATTGAGCGTGCGGCCCCGCAACGGGTTGTCGGTATCCAAACGTGTACCCATTTCCGGAAGGTTGGTGCGCCCAATCGGTATCGCACCCGATGCGACCATTCGCTGGACCACAGGTGTAGTCCGCGCCGGCATGGCTTCGGCCAGGGATGGAATGCCACTCGTGGTGGCTGAGCCAACCAGATCAAGGTTTTCCTTCACGGTGATGGGTACGCCGTGGAACGGCCGGGCGCGTTCTGCTTCGGTGCCGTTATCTGCCACATCCGCAGCAGCGAGAGCAGATTCTTCGAGGGTCACTACTACGGCATTAATGTGATCGTTGACCTCCGCGATACGCTCGAGGTGGGCGCGCACAACCTCGCGGCTAGAGGTTGCACCAGAACGGATTAAACCTGCGAGTTGCAAAGCGGTTTTTGTACAAAGCTCGTGCATAAGTCCCCCAAAGTTCTATTGATTGGAAACCACGTAGGTTAACAGATCGCCCCCGACAATTTCATCTAATGCCGGAGGACAGATTCAGCGTTTCCTGTTCCCAAAGAACCCGCGTCCCAGGCTGGGCGCGAAGCCGTAGTGCGGCGAACTACCGCAAAAGGAGCCCCTTCGTAGACTACGGTGCCCGCTACATCCAGGCGCACAACCCTGAGGTCATCGGCCGCTCGACCACTGACTGGTACCCCCAGCGCGAGCATCGACTACCGACCGGGTATAGGCATTTGACAAAGCTATGCGGCGGCTCTACGAGTTCGAAAATGCGATACGCCAAGCGATTATCGACTGATCCCCGAGCCGATTACGGGGGCCGTGACGGCCGTATGCCCAGCGCGTACCTGGCTGAAAGTCGCAAGGCGCCTGCGCGACAGCAATACGGTAGCGAGTCGAGGTGGCGTTGAGCGCATCGAGGGTGTCGGTTGTCGCGAAATCCAGCCAGGGTTGCTCGGCACCCTCGCGAAGCGCCCAAAACGCGCGCACTCTTAGAACAGAAACGACATTCTTTTAATCCACGAGAGGCTTGGTGGTACGAATGCCTTTGGGAAGGCCGAATGGCCGGCGCGGAGGAAGCATCCGGTTGGCCGAAAGACCATTTGCGAGTGGCGAAAGAGCACGCGTACCAATCGTATCTGAGCCACGCGAAATCCGCTTCGACGTCCAATCATCGAGGCACCCAGACGCAAATCGGTATGTTTTTATCCAAGGTAATGGGCTCGAGCTATCCAAGACCATGCACTGTCCAAATCACCCGAACGAAAGAGGCCGGCCCTAACAACTATATGTCCGTCGACGTTGCTGTGAGCGGATACCAATTCCCGCCCCTGTCGGAGTGCAGACGGATTTGGGACAGGATCATGGGCCAAGAGGAGGACTGGCCGCTGGCCGACGAGGAGCGCGAGCCGGACCTTCCGTTCTGAACCCCTTACGTCGAGACCTAACCTAGGTAAAACGAAAACTTTTCAGTTTTTCCTTACCAGAGAACAGCATTTAATAATTGTTATAAAAGGGGTCTTTAAGGTTCCTAGGGTCCGCAATGGCTCTCGCCTCGGGTTTCTCAGGGGAACAACCTTGGAGCGCGTATGGACCGAAGGTAGCGAAGGGTTGCCCCTGCGTCGGGCCAAAGCTGTCGTCCGATGACGGATACGCAACGCTCCCGACGTACCGGATCACGAATGCAAAGTCGTTTTGACTCAGGTAGTCAACGACGCACTGGGACGTACGTATAAACGAATCAAGTACTGCCCCGGTGCAGATCGGCGGTACCTATGTGGGTTGAACCTCCGCTTACCGGCAGTCGATAGCTCTGTCCGTTGTGGGGATTTTGCGGGGATTAGTTCTGTACGGTTATGCATCGTGAGGCATTTGGTTACAACGGGCGCCTCGGTAACTGATTGATTGCAGTCAGACGGAATGACCGTGCTCATCGTCATCTTCCATAACGCGAGCGCGCCTGGCAGAGAACAATTTTAAGAGTAGGTCACGCCTTCACAGCTACCGTCTTCTCGCCAAGACTTGAGCATGCTAAAAAATTCATCAGGGCCGCCACCATATTGCAAGCCAAGAACGCCGTTAACTTCTTTTTTACCTTCATCGTTGTAATAGCCTGGCGTGCACGCCGCTAGGAAATCTTCATTAGCCAGAGCATTTTCCCGCATCGTCCGTATCCAATTTTCCTCAGCACCGCTGGTTGTCTCGAACGATCGATGATTACTGGTTTTGGCCCGATCTATAAGATAGCCAATATGCTCGCTCTGTTCCGTGAGCATATGCGTATTGTTCGGTGTGAGACCACCCTGAATGAGCCCCATAAAAAACAGATTGGGAAAACCGTTTGACTGAAATCCGTGAAGTGTCTTCACGCCGTTGGACCATTTTTCCGCCAGCGTTAAGCCATCTTTCCCGGTGATGACACATTCCGCCCTTCGGGAATAATCTGTGCCCACCTCGAAACCTGTCGCGAAAATGATGCAATCGACCGCAAACTCTTGGCCGTCAAACAAAATTCCGTCAGTTGTAAACTCCTCGACACCTTTGCCATCAGTGTCTACGAGTTGCACGTTGGGTTTGTTGAATGATGGTAAATAATCGTCGTGGAAACAGGGCCGTTTACAAAATTGCCTGTAGTAAGGCTTTAGGTTTTCCGCGACTTCGGGATCTTCAACAATACTTTCTGCTCTGCTACGTATCTCCTCCATTTTTTCGAAATCGGCCAGTTCCACCGCCTCACCTAATTCTTCGGGGGAAAGATCAGCAAAAGCTTCCGACTTAGCAGGATCAGACAAAATGACGCCCAGTTTTTGCATAATACTGGTCCAGCCATCATTCACTAAATCCTCGTCCTGGGCGCCACCCGTCACGAGGATATTAAAATTATCACGACGCCTTTTCTGCCATCCTTTTTCCAGCGTCTTAGCCCATTCGCCGTCAGTGGGTTTATTACCCCTGACATCGATCGAGGAAGGTGTTCGCTGAAAAACATAGAGCTGTTTTGCTGAATTTGCCAGGTGCGGAATACATTGCACCGCGGTGGCGCCGGTGCCG
>Ga0115002_10008442_pt1 | contig 11410 bp, 9 predicted proteins | sample ArcticOcean_MG_C_8_FD_89576 | JGI IMG/M metagenome (GOLD analysis project Ga0115002, IMG submission 89576) | Marine microbial communities from western Arctic Ocean - ArcticOcean_MG_CB11_86 | ecosystem: Environmental > Aquatic > Marine > Oceanic | place: Arctic Ocean: Canada Basin | collected... | reverse complement strand
CACAGCCAAAACATGAGCCTGCTGCTGAACTTGTTTTCCAATTTCGCCGTGACGTCTTCCATATCAGCCGTCGGTCTTGTTATGTTCGACTATATCACCGACGCCTTTGGCTTTGACGATGATGCAACGGGGCGACTGAAAAGCCTGTTGATTGCTTTTGGGCCACCGGCACTGGTCTGCTTGTTCTTTCCACACGGGTTTATCGTGGCCATTGGTTATGCCGGCCTTGTCATGATTTTCGGTTATTTTTTGGTGCCGGTGCGGCTAGTGCTAAAGCTGCGTTCGGACCAGCTTGAAACCCCATTCCGGGTTTGGGGTGGCAGCCCGCTTGTCTACGGGGTTCTAGCTTTCAGCCTTCTTATCGGTGTGTTCGAAGTCATGTCAATGTTTGATGCACTGCCTGTTTATCCATAGAACGTGTGAGATCTATCCCTGCTCACGGTTTGACTGCCAGGAGACTGGCCTTAACTACTGCCCCCTTTCATTACATGAGAAGTTAAAGAACGTCTCACTGTCGATGATATTTAGGTTGGTGATTCGTTTCAACTCATGGAGTAAAACGGAAGATCCATTTGTTGATGCCACCGGTTTATGGATACAAAGTTGACAGGATTTTGCGAAGCCTTGGTAACACTGCGAGTTCGCTAAATTCGTCATCCTTTGCATAGCCAAGATATACGGCCACAAGATCTTTTCGAGGGTTAATTAACAGGCCCTGACCAGCCCATCCGCCTTTGAAGACATCATCGTTGTCGTACACCATATCCCACAGATATACATTGTGACGTACGCCCACAGGTCTGCCTTCACCGGACCGTGCATGTTTCAGCAATTCTGGTCTGCCTCCATGTAACATGGTGTCGATGTAGGCGGATGGCATAAGGCGTGTGTCGCTGACGACTTTGTAGCTTGGGGTAAACAGTAGTCCAAAACGCGCCATGTCCCTCGCCTTGGCAAGAAATCCACCACTGGAGAGAGCAATACCTTTACGCCCGGCGAAAAAGGCTGCGTCGCCTTCTGCACCGATGTGATGCCAGATTTCACTCGTTACTGCATCATGAAACGGCATGTCCAAGACCCGTTCGACAATCCAGCTTAGGACAAATGCGTGAGTGCCGCTGTAGTCGAAGCCTGTTCCAGGGAGTGCCCACTTACCCGGTCTCATGCTCGTTAACATATCGTAGGGGGTATCTGGCGTATCAGGTGAGCGAACAGCGTCTCCGAGGGACGCCTCAAACTCATAGTAACAGGTACCTCGTGCGTAGTTACCATCAGTGCAGTCCACTCCTGACGCCATATCCAGCACATCACGAACAGAAACCCCTGCAAATTCCGACTTGCTCAGTTCTGGTACATAAAGCTCCACTGGTTGGCTGACATCGACTTTACCTCTGGCCTCAAGCACAGCGATCAACGAGGAGGCGAGGACCTTAGTGACCGACCACCAGATCGGTTTCTCGTACTCCTGCATGCGGGCGTAGTGTTCGAATACGATGCGACCCTTGTGCAGAATGACCACGCCGAGGCTGGTACTGTGCTCGCTGTTAAGAAATTCAAGGAAAGGCATATTGCCTTCAGGGGTAGCAACAGGAAATCGATCAATAGATTTATTCAGCGCATAGTCCAGTGGTCGAACCTGACCGTTTCTATACACGGGAACTGTCGGGAACAATTGCTGCAGATGACGGTTGTTCCACCGCATGTCTTCACCGGTTGGTATCCACCATACTTCTTGTGCGGGGTCCGGCAGCCGTTTGTGTTGCTTAAGTGTCTCTTCGACGCTGGTTGAAGGTTTGAAAGGAGCTACATTTTCATTGGCCAAAATTGGAAAAGCTGGCAGGTTCACAACAAGCAATAAGAAAAGTCTGAACATGTGAATCACTCTGGTCGTCATGTAATAAATGTAACATGCTGGTGGTTTCTTGCCGAGTGAACGATGGGGTCGTACTTCATTAAAGGTCGCCCTGGGGGTGATCCGTAACGGCGCCAACGAGGAGAGCTATTATGACAATTGACGAACTGGGAAGTCTCGGCGAATTTATCGGCTCGATCATCGTGCTGATATCACTGGTGTATCTGGCACTTGAAATAAGAAGTAACACCGAAACCGCCAGAACATCGACTTATCAAGCCGTGGTCTCTGAATTTGGCGCACTCAATCGAAGCATGGCGAGCACTCCGGGTTTATCCAGGTTATTCGCCAGCGCCCTGGAAGATTTCGACTCTCTGTACAGCGAGGATAAAGCACGTATTTCGCAGCTGTTCTTCGTCTGCTTCCATAATTTTGAAAATATGTACTATCAAATAAAAAGGGCTATCTGGAAGACGAGGTGTGGACCGGTTGGAAACGCTTGATGCTCAGTTACCATGCGCGTCCCGGAAATCGCAGCGACACCTACTGCTCGGACCCTGCCTGAGCTGATTTCCCGAACACGCACACAATTACCCATTCCTATTTTATCTATAGAAGGTGCCAGATCTGGAGCCACGCCATTGATTAACTTGAATATTTCCCTCGCCTTCACAAGTGAACATTGTGTATTTACCCCTGAATCTAAAGGGCTGTATCTAGTTAAGGTTGATACCGCTACATAGCTGCTACATTACCCTTCAAACTGAACCATAATCGCCTCCTGGGACCAACCTATCTGATGACGCATTGTAGCCCCTAAACCAGATAACCCGTTGTCCTGTTTTATTTTGCCGAATCCCGCTAACCCCGATAAACAGGGGGCTACATAGCAGGACAAGCAAATGCCCTAAAACTTTCCGGTTTTTTTGAGAACAAGACAAGATTTATGGTTGTCCTATTCGCAGTCTAGTTATATGCCTTAGCACAATAAAGTATTTTGCAAGTTTGGTATTCAGGAGGAAACTGAATAGTCCTGACTACGGAGGTGCCAGATGTCCAAAGTCCAAGATATAGTCGCGACAAAAGGAAATGAAGTATGGTCTATCGGACCTGCTCATTCAGTTTATCAAGCTGTTGAGATGATGGCTTTAAAAGGTGTTGGTGCGTTAACGGTATTGTCTGATGAAGGAAAATTGATCGGCATTATCTCAGAGCGAGACTATGCCCGAAAAGTTATCCTCCAGGGGAAGTCATCCAAGACAACCCAGGTTGCTGAAATCATGACGCGCGATGTCATTGTTATCGAACCCGAGAGCAAAGTAGATGAAGCCATGGCATTGATGACAATAAAAAGAGTTCGTCACCTACCCGTGCTGCTTGACCAACAATTGGTCGGCATGATTTCTGTGGGTGACCTGGTTAAATCAAAGATCGATGAACAGTCGGTTATGATCGATCAGCTCGAAAGGTACATTAAAGGCGAGACCGCAGGTGTAGCACACTAATTAGTTCCTGCGGATATTCCTGATGTGTAAAAGAGGCCTGGCACAATGAGGACGCCAGCCTTTTTAGTAGCGGGCCCAGACCGCAGAATACGGTGACTACCTTTTTACCCATGCCGCTGTGCCACTATATGGCAGACATGAGGCATATTGTGAAATTAGCTAACGCTTGATTTAAAATGCCCGCTCAAGCGAGTGGGCACTGACGCCTACTGGGCTGATTAGGCAATTAAACGCCGTCGAATCAGGTTACTTTTCTTCACTCAATAACGCCTTTACTAAAGAAATGGCCATGAGAACCATAACCAATGAAAAAGGCAACGCCCCGATAATCATCACCGATCGCAGTGCATCCATTCCCCCGGCGGACAATAGCACCCCAATCAATACTGCAAATATCACACCCCAGATGACCACATGCTTGGTATGTTTTTGACTCTGATTGCCACCCGAGGCAAGCGTATTAATGATCAATATCCCTGAGTCTGCCGAGGTGACTAAAAAGGTCAATAGTAAAATGACGATCACCACTGAGAGCGCAACCGCGAGCTCTGGCGACAAAATCAAGTTAATCGTTTTAAATAATTGGGCAGAAATATCCGCATTAACAATCGACCCCTGGGCGACACCAGACAACTCAAGATCAATCGCCGTAGCGCCAAGAAAGGCAAACCAAACCAGACAAATCACGGAAGGAATAACTATCGCACCAATGACATATTCACGAATAGTTCGACCGCGCGATACACGCGCCAGGAACAAGCCTACAAAGGGTGCAAAAGCTATCCACCAGGCCCAGTAGAAAATAGTCCAAGTGCCCTGCCAATCCTGTAGCGAGGCAGAGGGTTCGACCCCGTTATCAGTCCACACGGTTGTCGACATCGTTGGCAACGCGACTAGATAGTCCCAAATAGTGTAGGCAAAAGTTTGCAAAGCAAAGAAGGTGGCGCCGAAAAAAACAAAAAATGCGATCAGAAAGACTGACAACCCCATATTGATGTTCGACAACCACTTGATCCCTTTATTCAAGCCAGACATTGCAGACAAGCACGAGGCACCAATAATGAGCGTTAAGCCAAATAGCTGAGCCAACAACGTCGGCTTGCCGCCTTCCCCAACGAGCCATTGCGCCCCGCTAATGTTAAATAAGCCAGAAGCAAACTGCGACACACCATAACCAATGGTCACGCTCAAGCCAACGACCGTCGCTAAGATAGCCACTATATCCACCACATGCCCTGCAGGACCTGACATTGCACGGCCAAATAGAGGTTGCAGTGCGCTGCGAATTGTCAGTGGTAAACCGCGGTTGTATGAGAGATAACCTAAAGAAATACCTACCACGCCGTAACAGGCCCAGGGGGTGAAACCATAGTGCAGCATCGCCCATTTATAGGCATTGCGAACATTGTTTTCATCTAGACCCGCGGTGATGCCCTTAATGGTGTCGGGATTGTTAGCAAAATGAAAAATTGGCTCGGCTGTTGAGTAGGTCAACATGCCAATACCAATACCCGCACCAAACATCATTGACAGCCAGGTAAACATAGAGAATTCTGGTTTTTCATCGGGCCTACCCAACTTAACGTGGGCCGTGCGAGGCCATATAGCCAGGGTTAAACAGACAACGGTATAAAAAGCGGTGACGTAAATATACCAGCCACCAAAACTGGTCGTCGACCAGTTTTGTACACTCAGCAACACTTCTCCGGCAACAGAAGGTGATAAACCCACCCATAAGATAAGCGCTGCGACAAGTAGCTTTGGCACCAAGGCCACAACCTGATTAAAACCCACGTAAAACCCGATTTTTTCAATGCTAATAGCAACAGCTACCTCATTAGCATTCGTCTCTAACTGACTCAAAACTTGATCTCCCTTTTTACTGCTTGCGGTGACTACTGCAAGTATAGGCAATATTTAGGCCTTGTTGAGAAAAGAAGTACCACAAACTCACTAGCGCTAATCATCTTCGAGGTTCAATTGCATGAAGGGCTGGCTTACCGTTTTTCGATAAAAATACGACAGCAACAGCGCCTGTTCGAAGCTTCTTCTCCAGCAAAAGCGCCTCCTCTTTCGGGGCGAAAAAAGCTTCGATGCCATACCTAATTCGCTGAGTTGCTAGTGTAAAGGACTGCAGTATCTCTGTGGGTAATCCCTGATATTAACGCAGAGCCACGCTGAAACACCATGGTCACGAATTACTTGATAAAGATGGTTGCTGGAGGACAGAAATATTAACAGGGATTTTCAGTCAATATTTTGAATATCGAAGCAGCCCCGTTGGCTTTGATTTCGTGAGCAACCGAAACTGCTTTACAGTTAATTATTATACACTACCAGGATTTGTGGCTTCCCACTGACGTTCTGAGGGGTAATTACCGACGCTTGTTCTGTGATGACCTGGAGGTAAGCGCTCTCTTTGGAATCAACTGTCAGGAGGTGGCAAAGAGCTCGTGTTGCGCAACCACTAACAGGACCTAACCGGACTGGATCTCGAACCAGTGTCTGAACAATCTCTCGGTCAAGACCCGACTCTTCATCGATCATCTGGTCGCTGAATTCAGCAAACGCGACTGGACCTAGTGTCAGGACAACGTAGCGGATTATCCCTTGAGATGCGCGGCGTTTGGTGAGGAAAATTGTAGTGTCAGAGTAAATAGCATTGTCATTGCCCCGCCTCGGTGCCTACGCGGGTTCAAAACCTGCTTACATGGAGCCAAGTTTACCTCTTCTTAGTCAGTCCCAAATCGAATTGCGCAGCGTCAATCCACACAAACCCATCTCTGTTGTTCGCTCATCGCCAACAATGAAGTAATATTTTGATCAACTATTTTCAATTGCCCTGGAGCGAATAAATGACCTTTGAAGCACTTCTCTATCAGATAGAAGACAATATCCTGACCATTACCTTTAACCGTCCTGAGGCGATGAACGCTTTTAGCGGCCCGATGTTCGGTGAATTATTTACGGCACTGGATATGGCCGATGCAGATGACGAGGTCAAAGCAATTATCATTACGGGTGCGGGTCGCGCGTTTTGCGCAGGCGCGGACCTTTCCCAGGGTGATAAAACATGGGAGGGGCACGAGGAACGGCTCGAAGAAGCCCAAAAAGGCGATGGTGGTGGTGAAATCACGCGCCGCATCTACGCGTGTTTAAAACCAGTAATTGTCGCGTTTAACGGCGCTGCCGTGGGTATGGGCATGACGATCACCCTAGCGGCGGATTTCAGAATGGCCGTCAAAAATGCCAAGATGGGTTTTGTCTTCGCGGCTCGAGGAATAGTGCCGGAAGGTTGTTCGTCCTGGTTTTTGCCAAGACTCGTAGGCATCAGCAAGGCATTGGAATGGTGTTATTCAGGAAAAGTATTCAGGTCAGAGGAAGCCCTGGAAGCCGGTTTACTGCGCAGTATTCATGAACCTGAGGACCTGATTCCAGAGGCAAGAAAACTCGCTCACGAAATGGTCGACACGAGTTCATCTATTTCAGTGACCCTGACACGACACATGATGTGGAAAATGCTGGGCGCATCTGACCCGATTGAAGCCCACAGAATTGATACGGCTGGCATCAACGCCACCGGTACCTCGCCCGATGCCAGTGAAGGTATCAACTCGTTCCTTGAAAAACGTGCCCCAGTATTTCGCGGTAAAGTCAGCAAAGACCTGCCAGAATTTTTCCCCTGGTGGGATAAACCCGTGTTCTAGCCCCTAGCGCTGCCGTTAGCTTGCAGATAATCATCGCATTGGCGCCAAAGGTATGCCTCTTCGATGACAAAGTCTGACGACTCAAACGCGGCGCTGGCTGACTAAATAGGTTTTGGGTAGGGGTAAAGTGTCCTCGACCCTGGTCCAATGGGTTAAGTTATTCGCCCAGAGACGCCTTGATCGTCTCGAGCGGCGCTCGACGAAGATCGCGTTTCATCCTTGCATAAGCAGCAGTGGGCAACGCCGATAGCGCTGTTGCCAGTTCCTGGCATCGGGCCTCCAGCTCGCCGGCCTCGACTGTTTCGTCTAGATAACCGGCATCTACGGCGGATTCTGGGTCATATAATCGAGACTGAATGACCGCCGCTGTCAGGTGTCGTTTTGACAACCGGTTGCGCGCCAACTCGAGCCCGAATACAGGCAATGACATGCCAATGGCTGTCTCGTTCAATCCTAATTTGAAATCACCGCGGACACCCACCCGAGTATCACAGCTGAGCAGAATAAATGCTCCCGCAGCCATAGCGTGACCTGTGCAACCGGCGATTAGTGGTAACGGATAATTAAACAGTCGATAAAACATCTCAGCGCCCCGGCCGACGAGTGCTGCGGAGGCCTCTACTCCTTTTTGTATTTCCTTTAGGTCGAAGCCCGCTGAGAAAACCCCCGGTCTGCCGAGCAGGACTAGTGCGCTCGCTTCGGTTTCTGCCTGATCCAGCGCGGTGTTCAATTCATCGATCAACGTATGGCTGACAGCGTTAGCCTTGCCATCATCTAATGTAAGGGTGGCGATGTTGTCTTTCAGTGCATAATTCATGGGCAGTGGTTCCTTGTACTCAAAAGTGCGGAAAGTTTTTCGTGAGGTGAACGCTATCGCGGTGAACGCGCCAAGGCAACTATAGTAACCAGCGGGTTAAATAAAGCCACAGGAGGAGGATGACCCAGGTGAGGTGCTTGGGATGCAGGAAAGGCCTGAATTCTCTAACGGCCGTATCACACGGATTATCGAGAATAATTTAGTATAACCATATACCGAACTAGTCGTTCACCCTACTCAACCTAGCCGCTATATTAGCGGCCTTCACGAAACCTGGCACGACTTCCCATGTACGTATACGATGAATACGACCAAAAAATGGTCGATGAACGCGTCGCGCAATATCGCGACCAGACAAACCGTTTCCTGGCGGGCGAACTACCGGCGGAAGAATTCCAGCACATTCGACTTCGCAACGGCCTATACATCCAAAGACTGGCGCCCATGTTACGGATTGCCGTGCCATATGGACTACTGTCTTCCAGACAGTTACGAAAAATTGCTTATATTACTCGCCACTTTGACCGGGGCTATGCGCACCTGACGACCCGCCAAAATGTGCAACTGAACTGGCCCATACTTGAGGAAGTACCGGATATTCTTGAAGAACTCGCCAGCGTTGAGATGCATGCCATCCAGACCAGCGGGAACTGCATCAGGAACGTAACTTCGGACCAGTACGCCGGGGTCGCACAAGATGAAATAGAAGATTCACGACCCTGGGCCGAAATTATTCGCCAATGGTCAACGTTCCACCCTGAATTCAACTGGCTGCCACGCAAATTCAAAATCGCAGTCACCAGTGCTACGCAGGATCGTGCAGCAGTGCAGGTACATGACATCGGCGTCAGGATATTCAACAACGATGGTGTCACCAGCTTTGAAATCCTCGCCGGTGGTGGGCTTGGTCGCACTCCTGTGATCGCTCCGGTGATTAGGCAGAACCTGGAACCCAGGCATCTACTGACCTACCTTGAAGCAATCCTGCGCGTCTACAATCGGTACGGACGGCGAGACAACAAATACAAAGCACGAATCAAGATCCTGGTCCGGGCCATGACCCCGAAAGCCTTCGCAGAAAAGGTTGATGCTGAGTGGCAGACGCTTAAAGATGGCACCGGCACGCTGACTGACGCTGAAATCTCAAGGGTCAAAGGGCATTTCACTATTCCACCTTACGAAGCTCTGGACGACCACGTTCCAGAGATCGATGATCGCATTGCCGACAACTCCGGCTTCAGCAACTGGCTAAAGCAAAACGTGAAACCGCACAAACAGGCGGGTTACTCCATCGTCAATCTGGCGCTGAAGCAAACCGGTATTCCACCAGGGGATGTCACGGACAAACAACTGGAAACAGTGGCGAATCTCGCCGATGAATTCAGTTTCGGTGAAGCTCGGGTTACTCACGAACAAAACCTGACGCTCGCAGATGTCCCGAAAAAATCACTTTTCAGTCTTTGGCAAGCATTGGTCAGCGCCAAACTTGCCACACCAAACCTGGGTTTGCTCACCGACATTATCTGCTGCCCGGGTGGCGACTACTGCTCCCTGGCGAACGCGAAATCGATTCCAGTGGCAGAGGCAATACAACGCCAGTTTGATGACCTGGACTACCTTCACGATCTTGGCGACCTGGATCTCAACATTTCAGGTTGCATGAATGCCTGTGGTCACCATCATGTTGGCAACATAGGCATCCTGGGTGTCGATAAGAAAGGCGCGGAATTTTACCAGGTGTCAATCGGCGGGTCCGGTTATGAAGACGCCAGCCTCGCTAAAATTCTGGGCCCGTCATTTGCCCGGGATGAAATCCCGTCTGTCATCCAGAAGCTGGTGAACGTACATCTGGATAAACGGGAAGGCACTGAACGTTTCCTGGACACCTATCGCCGGGTAGGCATAGATCCCTACAAACAAGCGGTATACACCTCATGAACCAATTGATTATTGACCTGGAAATCACAACCGACGTCACAGGACCTCTCGCAACGCTTGCGGAATTCCTGGCGGCGGACCAGAAACCCACAGCAGTGTTTATAGATTCTGATGAAGATATTGAAAGCATTAAAGAGTTTGCGGCAACCCTTTCCGTCATTGCTCTTAACTTCCCTGCTTTTTTGGACGGCCGATCCTATTCTTCTGCCAATCTTTTAAGACGGGTGTATGGATACAAAGCTGAACTGCGCGCTGTGGGAGATATCCGCATTGACCAGCTGGAACAGATGGTCCGATGCGGCTTTAATGCGTTCCAATTAGCTGACGGGCAGAATGTTGAGCAGGGTCTTGAAAGATTGAAAGGCTTTTCTTTCAGCTACCAACCAGCCTTCAACCGCGAACCCCTGTTCAGGGCGCGTGCCAGCTAACGTTTTGGTTCGAAGCGTGTTTCCCTTAATATCAGTACATATTCCCGCCACGAGCAACCATGGGTTCTGACCCTTTTGTGTTTTCATTTTTCCTGATCTTTGCGTGTGCAGGGATCCTTGCAACGCTGGCACTATTTACGCGCCAGCCGCTTATCGTCATGTACATCGTCACCGGGATGATTCTTGGTCCATCCGGCACGGCACTCATTGATAACCCAGAGCTCATTAGCAGTATCGCCAAGTTCGGGATTATTTTCTTACTGTTCCTGCTCGGTCTCGATATGCAGCCCGCGAAGTTAATTAAGACCCTACGTAGCGCAATGCTGGTGGGTGTTGGCAGTTCTTTGGTCTTTTTTGCGGTGGGTTTTTCGATCGCATCAGTCTTCGGCTACTCCATGACTGAAACGATCATCATCGGCATCGCCATGATGTTCAGCAGTACTATTATCGGAATCAAATTACTACCGACAACGGTGCTGCATCATCGCCACACCGGTGAACTGATGATCAGCCTACTGCTGATCCAGGATCTAATAGCAATTATTGTACTACTGGTGATTACCGGTGGATTAATGGAATTTGATGGTGTCGCCAAAATCGCGAGAGTTTTAGTCAGCCTGCCTCTGCTGGTCCTGTTTTCATGGCTATTCGTAAAGTATGTCCTTCTACCATTGCTGGAAAAGTTCGACGCCTTCCATGAATATATTTTTCTGGTTGCGATTGCCTGGTGTTTGGGGATGGCCGAACTCTCTGAGCTGGCTGGCCTGTCACTTGAAATTGGTGCCTTCATCGCCGGCGTGACTATTGCCACAAGCCCTATCGCTCTCTACATCGCTGATCACCTGAAACCGCTCCGGGATTTTTTCCTCGTGTTATTTTTCTTCTCGATTGGCGCAGGGTTCCATATGGATCTTCTGGCTGAAGTCATCATACCCGCAGCTGTCATCGCCTCCGTCATACTCGCGTTGAAGCCCCTCACATTCAAGATCATGTTAAGAAGGATGAGTGAAACAAGCGCGTTGGGCTGGGAAACTGGATTCCGCCTCGGCCAGATCAGTGAATTTTCATTACTGATTACGTTTGTCGCAACTGCGCAAAACCTGATCAGCCAAGAAACCTCGCACCTGATACAGGCAACCGCTATCCTAACTTTTCTGGCGTCT
>Ga0115002_10008440_pt1 | contig 11412 bp, 8 predicted proteins | sample ArcticOcean_MG_C_8_FD_89576 | JGI IMG/M metagenome (GOLD analysis project Ga0115002, IMG submission 89576) | Marine microbial communities from western Arctic Ocean - ArcticOcean_MG_CB11_86 | ecosystem: Environmental > Aquatic > Marine > Oceanic | place: Arctic Ocean: Canada Basin | collected... | reverse complement strand
GAAAAATTCCTAAAAAAAAATAATGTTGATAGAAATAGATTTATTATTTTACTACCAGGAAGAATTACAACATGGAAAGGTCAGAGAATATTTATTGAAGCTTTAAAACAGCTTAATACAAAAGAAAATGTACAGTCTTTTACTGGAATCATACTTGGAAGTGACCAGGGAAGAACTGTATATAAAAAACAACTTTTGGCTTTAGTCCAACGTCATAGATTAAGTAAAATAATTCAATTTATTGACCACTGCGATGAAATGCCAATTTCTTACAGGATTGCTAATTTAGTTTGTTCATGCTCAGTTGAGCCAGAAGCTTTTGGAAGAGTTTCGGTTGAAGCCCAAGCAATGGAAGTTCCAATAGTTGCAAGTGATATTGGGGGTTCAATAGAAACTATAATAAAAGATAAAACAGGTTTTTTTTATAAAAGTGATGATTTTAACGCATTAGCCGACTTGATACATAGCATTATGCAAAAGGACTATAATTCATTAAAATCTATTGGGCACCAAGGAAGAAAAAATGTTATTAAAAAATTTGATGTTGATAAAATGTGCCATACGACTTTTACGGAATATAAAAAATTGATAGGGTTAATATAATTCATGCCAGATATAAAATTAATGGATGGTAAAAAAATCCCATTCAAAAAAAATATAGATGGTTTAGAGATAGCAAAAAAAATAAGCTCATCTCTCGCAAAAGAGGCCTGTATTATGAGCGTAGATGGTGTGCTTAAAGATTTAAGCTATTCTATTGATCGCAATGCCCAAGTTAAAATAATAACATCAAAAGATAAGGAGGGTCTAGAAGTTATTAGACATGATGCTGCTCATTTATTAGCAATGGCAGTACAAGAATTATTTCCTAAAACACAAGTAACAATTGGACCTGTAATAGAAAATGGTTTTTATTATGATTTTTCTAGGAAAGAACCTTTTACAGATGAAGATTTGAAAAAAATAGAAAAAAAAATGAAAGAAATAGTTGACCGCAATGAAGTTACTAAAAGAGAAGTATGGAAAAGAAATGAAGCAATTGAGCATTTTAAGAAAATAGGGGAGTTTTATAAAGCGGAAATAATTAAAGACATTCCAGAAAATGAAGAAGTGTCAGTTTATTATCATGGAAAATGGTACGATTTGTGCAGAGGTCCACATCTTTCCTCAACAGGAAAAATTGGAAAAGCATTTAAACTTACAAAAGTCTCTGGTGCCTATTGGAGAGGAGACTCAAAGAATGAAATGTTGCAAAGAATATATGGAACATGTTGGCGTAATAAAAATGAATTAGATGAATATATTTTAAGACTAGAAGAGGCAGAAAAGAGAGATCATAGAAAACTCGGTAAAGAGATGGATTTATTTCATTTTCGCGAAGAAAGTCCAGGTGCAGTATTTTGGCACCATAAGGGTTGGACGCTATTTCAAACTCTTATTAATTATATGAGATTAAAGCAAAAAAATGCAGGATATAAAGAAATTAATACACCAGAAATTCTAGATAAGTCACTATGGGAAAAATCAGGCCATTGGGAAAAATTTGGTGAACATATGTACACTTCGAATACTCCAGACAAAAAAACTTTTGCAATAAAACCAATGAATTGCCCAGGCTGTATACAGGTATTTAATCAGGGTTTAAAAAGTTATAGAGATCTTCCTCTTAAATTATCTGAATTTGGGAAAGTTCATAGATATGAGCCTTCAGGATCGCTACACGGATTGTTGAGAGTAAGAGCTTTTACACAAGATGATGCTCATATATTTTGTACAGAAGAACAGATTACACAAGAATGTTTAATTGTAACAAACTTAATACTTGAAATTTATAAAGACTTAGGTTTTCAAAATGTACTATTAAAATATTCTGATAGACCTGCGGTACGGGTTGGAGATGATAAAATTTGGGATAAATCAGAAGACGCTCTGCTAGAAGCTGTAAAAAAATCAAAACTAAAATATGAAATTAATAAAGGTGAAGGAGCATTTTATGGACCAAAAATAGAATTTGTATTAAGAGATGCCATTGGTAGAGATTGGCAATGTGGAACTTTGCAAGTTGATTTAAACCTTCCAGAAAGACTCGGAGCTTCTTATATTGCTAATGATGGAACAAAAAAAATTCCTGTGATGCTTCACAGAGCTTTATTTGGTTCCCTAGAAAGATTTATTGGAATTTTAATTGAACATTATGCGGGGAAACTACCTTTATGGCTTGCCCCTTTACAAGCAGTAGTTCTTCCAATTGCACCAGAATTCGACAGTTATGCAAAAAATATATTTGAAGAAAGTACAAAAGCAGGTATAAATACCGATGTGGATTTAAAAAATCAGAAAATAAATTATAAAATAAGAGAACATTCACTATCTAAAGTACCGCTTCTTTTAATTTGTGGAAAAAAAGAAATGGAAGAAAAAAGTGTGACAATAAGAAAATTGGGAACAGATAAGCAAGAAACTCTTCCGCTTGACCAAGCGATAAAAAAAATATCTCAAAATAGCAAATTTTTAATAAACTAAGTGGGATTGAATAAAAAAAATTATTTCCAAAGAACTACGAGACCCAAAGGTCCCAGAACAAACGATAGAATTCGAGCGCATGAAGTTCAAGTTATAAGTAGTGACAAAAGAAACTTAGGAACGTTTTCTATTAAAGAAGCCGTTGAAATGGCAAAAGAAGAAGGATTGGATTTAATTGAAATTTCTCCAAATGCAAAACCTCCGGTATGTAAAATAACTGAAATTGGAAAGTATAGATACGACTTACAAAAAAAAACAAATAAAGCTAAAAAGAAACAAAAAATAGTTAATTTAAAAGAAATTAAACTTAGACCTGGCACAGATACGCATGATTATAATTTTAAAATAAAGAATTCTAATAAATTTCTAGAAAAAGGAGATAAAGTAAAATTTACTGTAAAATTCAAAGGTAGAGAGATGCAACACACAAATTTGGGAAGAGAGCTAATGAACAGGATAATAGCTGATACTACTACGTTTGGAAAAGTTGAGGTATACCCCAAGTTTGAGGGAAGACAAATCATTATGATAATACAGCCTAAGTAGAAACATAATTATATTGTAAATCAAATATAATATTTGTATAAACTGCTCTGATTTTATGCCAAAATTAAAAACTAAAAGTTCTGCTAAAAAAAGGTTCAGATTAACCGCTAAAGGTAAAATAAAAATGCCTCAAGCTAATAAACGTCATGGAATGATTAAAAGAACTAACTCGCAAATAAGAAAACAAAGAGGAACAACTATCATGTCAAAACAAGATGCAAAAATTGTAAAGTCATATATGCCTTACAATTTGAGAGGATAATATGGCAAGAGTAAAAAGAGGCGTAACTAGCCACGCAAGACATAAAAAAGTTTTAAAACAAGTTAAAGGACAATACGGAAGAAGAAAAAATACAATACGTATTGCAAAGCAAGCTTTAGAAAAAGCAATGCAATATGCTTACAGAGATAGAAAAGCCAAAAAAAGAGAATTTAGGTCACTCTGGATACAAAGAATAAATGCAGGTGTAAGAGCAGAAGGTATTACTTATTCTAAGTTTATAAATGGATTAAATAAGTCAGGAATTAAGCTAGATAGAAAAGTATTGGCTGATATAGCCTATAACAACCCAGAGGCGTTTAAATCTATCGTAAAAAAAGTACAATCCTCCCTTAACTAATAAGGGTAATTCTATTATCTTCATTAAAGTAAAGAATCAATAAAAAGGTTTTTATATGGAAAATTTTATTCAAGTAGAAAATGATATTTTAAATAAGTTAAAAAATATTAAAGATAGAAATTCACTAGATTTAGTTAAAACAGAAGTTTTTGGTAAAAAGGGCATCCTAACTGAGCTTTTTAAAAAAATTGGTAGTTTAGAACAGAGTAAAAAAAAAGAATATGCTTCCAAGCTTAATGATCTCAAAATCAAAGTAACAGAAATCTTAGAAAAAAAAGTTATTGAATTTGATCAATTAGAAATTAATAAAAAACTTCAAAATGAAAAAATAGATATAACTTTACCTGGAAGAACTTTTTTCTCTGGAAAAATTCACCCTGTTTCTCAAGTTATTGATGAAGTTACATCTATTTTTTCTGAAATTGGTTTTTCTGTTGAAGAGGGACCAGATATAGAAAGTGAGTACTATAATTTTTCAGCATTAAATACACCCGAAGAACACCCAGCAAGAGATATGCATGATACTTTTTATCTTGACCATTCGAAAGAGTTACTTTTAAGAACACACACTTCTCCAGTTCAGATAAGAACTATGATGAAAAGTAAACCCCCATTTAAAATAATTGCACCTGGTAGAACTTACAGACGTGACAGTGACCAAACACATTCACCTATGTTTCATCAATTAGAAGGACTACATATTGATAAAAATATAAATATGGGGCACCTAAAAGGGTGTTTATATTATTTTGTAAAAAAATTTTTTGAAGTTGATAAAGTTAAAATAAGATTTAGACCAAGTCATTTTCCTTTTACCGAACCTTCAGCAGAAGTTGATATTGGTTATAAAATTGAAGATGGAAAAATTAAAATTGGTGAAGGAGATAAATGGTTAGAGATTCTTGGCTGCGGAATGGTGCACCCCAACGTTCTTAAAAATGCAAAAGTAAATCCTAAACAATATCAAGGATATGCATTTGGTGTTGGCATAGATCGATTGGCAATGTTGAAGTATGGAATCAATGATCTACGTGCTTTTTTTGAAAGTGATATTAGATGGTTAGAGTTCTATGGTTTTGATCCATTAGATGTACCAATGAATTATAGAGGTTTGAGTAGATGATAATTACTCTTTCTTGGTTAAAAAATCATTTAAGTACTAAAGCAAATCTAAATCAAGTTGTTGAACGTTTGACTGAAATTGGTCTTGAAGTAGAAAGTGTAAAGTCACCTAAAAGTGAATTAGATAATTTTATTATCTGTAAAATTGTTAAATCACAAAAACATCCAAATGCAGATAAATTAAAATTATGTGATGTTAACGTTGGGAAAGGAGATTTAGTAAAGGTTGTTTGTGGGGCCCAAAATGCAAAAGATGGATTATTTACAGTTTATGCTCCCCCAGGTTCAGAAATTCCAAAAACAAAAATTAAACTTAAAGTAGCAAAAATTAGAGGAGTAGAGTCATTTGGAGTGCTTTGTTCTGGAAGTGAACTTGAACAATCTTCAGATAAAGATGGAATTATTGAACTAAAGAAAAAAGAAAAAGATATAGGCAAAAAATATTTTAAAAGTAAAGGCGAACAAATTATAGATATATCGGTAACACCAAATCGACCAGATTGTTTGGGTATCAGAGGTATAGCTAGAGATTTAGCGGCATCTGGTTTGGGGCAACTAAAAAAACAACCACCGATTAGAATAAACCAAAAATTTAAACAACCTATTAAAGTTTCAATCAGTAAAGAAAACAAGCAAGGTTGCGGAATTTTTGGAAGTATATATATAAGAAATGTTCAAAATAAAGTGAGCCCTGATTGGCTTAAAGATAAAATTATGTCTTTGGGTTTAAAACCTATTTCAGCACTAGTAGATATAACAAATTATGTTATGTTTGATTTAAACAGACCTTTGCATGCGTATGATGCCGATAAAATAAATAAAGAAATCATTGTAAGAAATTCTAAAAAGGGTGAGTCATTTGAAGCTTTAGATAATAAAAAATATCTTCTTGATGAAGGCATGTGTTCAATTACTGATAAATTAGGAGTATTGGGGCTTGGCGGAATTATTGGAGGAAATAGATCTGCCACAGAGCTTTCAACTAAAAATATTTTGTTAGAATCAGCTTTTTTTTACCCCAAAGAGATTCGAAAAACTGCAAAAAGATTAAATATTGATACTGACGCTAAATTCAGATTTGAAAGAGGTATAGATCCAAATTCTGTTAAAATAGGTTTAGAATTAGCAATGTGCATGGTTTTGGATATTTGTGGTGGAGAAGCAAGCAAATTATCAATTGTAGGGAACTTAAAAGGTAGTAAAAAAATAATTGATCTTAATTATGAAAAATTTCTAAATGTTGTTGGTTTTCCTATAACAATTTTAGAAACTAAAAAAATATTAGCATCACTTGGTTGTGATTTAAAAACAGGAAAAAAAAGTATTAAAGTTTTACCTCCCACATGGAGACCTGACCTTAAAGAAGATATAGATCTTGTAGAAGAGTTAGTAAGAATTAAAGGATATAATAAGATACCTTTAATTAATCCAGAAAAAGAAAATATTAAAGAAACATTAAATCAAAAGCAAAAACTTTTCCATTTTACTCAAAGAGCAGTTGCTTCAAAAGGTTTTATAGAAGCTATTACGTGGTCTTTTACTGATTCAAAAGTAGACAATCTTTTTACTGAATTAAAGGAAGAGATTAAATTATCAAACCCAATATCTAGTGATTTAAACGTCATGAGATCTTCGCTTTTTTCAAATTTAATGGTGAGTGCAAAGAAAAATATACATAGAAATTTTGAGGACTTAATGTTATTTGAAATTGGTCCAGTTTTCAGAGGAAAAAAACCTGGAGAACAATCAACTATGGTTTGTGCAATTAAAACTGGAAAATATTCTAGAAAAAATTGGATAGAAAAAGAAAGAAACTTTGATGTTTTTGATATAAAGAATGATGCTTTAAGAACCTTAGCTGAAATTGGTATAGATATTTCACAAATTGTAATTAGCAATGAAGTAAAAAAATGGTATCACCCAGGCAGATCAGGATTAATGTCACTAGGATCTATTGATGGTCCAAAATTAGCATATTTTGGCGAAATACATCCGTCAATTATAAAAAAATTGGATTTAAGAGTTGAAACTATACTGGGTTTTGAAATATTTTTTGACAATATACCAACACCAAGAAAAAAAGTTAGAGAAACTAAACCGCAATTTGTTATTTCAGATTATCAAAAAGTAGTTAGAGATTTTGCATTTGTAATAGAAGACAAATATAGTTCTGGTGAAATTATCCAATTAGTAAAAGACATTGATAAAGAATTAATTAAATTTGTAAAAATTTTTGATGTTTATCAAGGCGATAATATCGAAGGTGGGAAAAAATCTATTGCGTTTAATGTAACACTTGAACCAAAAAATAAAACTTTAAGTGAAAAAGATATAGAGGAAATAAGTAAAAAAATTATATCTACAGTTCAAAATATAACTGGTGCAACTTTAAGATCTTAATGTCTGATATAGAAAGAATACGTAATTTTTCCATAATTGCACACATTGATCATGGAAAATCAACAATAGCAGACCGAATAATTCACAAATGTGGAGGATTAACTGATAGAGAAATGAAATCTCAAGTGCTCGATTCTATGGACATAGAAAGAGAAAGAGGCATTACCATTAAAGCTCAAACTGTAAAGTTAAAGTATAAAGCTAAAGATGGGAAAGATTATATTTTAAATATAATTGATACGCCAGGTCATGTTGATTTCGGATATGAAGTCAGTCGTTCATTATCAGCATGTGAAGGATCTTTATTAATAGTTGATAGTACACAAGGAGTTGAAGCACAAACTTTAGCTAATGTTTATCAAGCACTAGAAATTAACCATGAAGTTATACCAATTTTAAATAAGATAGATCTAACAGCATCAGATATTGAAAAAACTAAAAAAGAAATTGAAGATGTAATAGGTATAGATACATCAAATGCAATTAGTTGTTCAGGGAAAACCGGTGAAGGTGTTGATGAGATTTTAGAATCAATTATAAAAATTTTACCATCACCAAAAGGAAAGGTATCGGACAAATTAAAATCATTACTAGTTGATAGTTGGTACGACACCTATTTAGGTGTAGTTATTTTAGTTAGAGTTATTAATGGAAAAATAAAAAAGAACATGAAAATTAAATTAATGTCCAACGATCAGGAATACTTTATAGAAAAAGTGGGCGTTTTTACACCTAAACCTACAGATATAGATGAATTAAATTCTGGAGAAATAGGTTTTATAATTGCAGGTATCAAAACTTTATCCGAAACAAAGGTTGGAGATACAATATGTGATGCTGCTAATCCTATTGTAGACCCCTTGCCTGGATTTAAGCCTAGCAAGCCAGTAGTTTTTTGTGGAATGTTTCCAGTAGATAGTTCTGAATACCAAAAGTTAAAAGACGGGTTAGGAAAATTAAAATTAAATGATTCAAGTTTCTCTTATGAAGCAGAATCTTCTAGTGCATTAGGCTTAGGTTTTAGATGTGGATTTCTTGGTTTATTACACTTAGAAATTATTACTGAAAGACTTGAAAGAGAGTTTGGCGTTAATTTAATCACCACTACCCCTGGTGTTATTTATAAAGTTTATAAAATCAAAGGTGAAGTCATTGATTTACAAAATCCATCTCACATGCCTGACCCTACGCAGATTTTAAAAATAGAAGAACCATGGATTAAGGCAACTATCATTACACCAGATGAATATTTGGGTTCAATAATAAAAATTTGTCAAAATAAAAGAGGGGTACAAACAAATCTTAGTTATTCAGGAAACAGAGCTATTTTATCATATGATCTTCCTTTAAACGAAGTTGTTTTTGATTTTAATGATAAATTAAAATCAGTTTCAAGTGGGTATGCTAGTTTTGATTATGAAATAACAGGTCACAAAGAAGGTGATTTGGTGAAACTGGGAATTCTAGTAAACACAGAGCCAGTTGATGCTTTAGCAATGATAATCCATAAAAATTTTGCACAAACAACTGGAAGGCAGGTTTGTGAAAAATTAAAAGATCTTATTCCAAGACATAATTTTATGATTCCAATTCAAGCAGCCATAGGCGGTAAAATAGTAGCAAGAGAGTCAATAAAAGGATTTTCTAAAGATGTTCTAACAAAAATACATGGTGGTGGAGCAGGAGATAGAAAGAAAAAATTGCTTAAGAAACAAAAAAAAGGGAAAGCTAGATCCAAGCAATTTGGTAGAGTAGAAATTCCTCAAGAAGCATTTATTGGTGTTTTAAAAATAAATAAAGAAACTTAGCTGGAGAGATGGCCGAGTGGTTGAAGGCGCACGCTTGGAAAGTGTGTATACGAGCAATCGTATCGTGGGTTCGAATCCCACTCTCTCCGCCAACAGCAACGCTTATTCGCGGATAGCTCAATTATAACTTTCGATAATTAACCAAGTGGACACTCGCTGGACACTTTTGAAAGGAGAAAGTTGATGCATATAAGAAAACACAGAAAGAAATGGCAATGCATTGTTAGGCACAAAGGACATGCGGTCATCAGTTCTTTTGAGTCAAAAAGTGAAGCTAGATCGTGGGGCGAAACAACAATAACTTCATTAAGGAATGGATCTTATCAAAACAACGATAAGTTAATTTCTATGAGGTTTAAAGATTTACTTCATATCTATTTAGATAGAACAATGCATAAATCTAAACGGGCAAAAATACTAAAATACGAAATAGAGATGTTAAGAAGATCAAGTCTTGGTAGCCTGAGCCTTGCTTCTTTATCCCCGAACAAAATCTCTAACTTCAGGGACGATAGATTAAGAGCGGGCAAATCTAAGACAACGGTCAGAAAATATCTTGCGCTTATGTCTAGAGTTATAACAGTTGGACAAAGGGAGCTACAAATACCCCTACAAAATAATCCATTCCAATTAGTAGAAAAACCTAAATCTGCTCCTGCTCGTGAAAGAACTCTAACGGGTTCTGAGTTAAATAAATTATTTGTTGCTTGTGAAAGCGATAAGAAGTTTCATTTTCTTAGAGCATTTGTTGAGTGTTTATATCTAACGCTTTGTAGACGTGGAGAGCTTTTAAAACTTAAAAGAGATGATGTTAATTGGACAGACTCAACAGCTATACTTAGAGAAACTAAGGATAATGATAAAGACAGAAGAATTGGTCTGTCGCCTAGAGTTGTTGAGCTGTTGCAAAAACTACCTAGAACAGTTGACGGGATATTCTTTCCCGTTAGATCCATTAGTTCATTTGAAAAATCTTTCCGTTCAGCAGTTAAGAGAGCCGGCATTAAAGATTTTCACGCTCACGATCTAAGACATTGCGGATCTTCAAATCTTATTGAGAATATGAATTGGAGCACGATAGAATTAATGCAACAAGGTGGGTGGACGAGCTCAGCTATGGCAAAAAGATATTCTAAAATAAGTCCAAAACATTTAGCAAAAAAACTTAAGCAGGGCTAACGCTCTCTACCAACGAGCGCCCTAACGGGCGCTCGTTGGGGTTCATTAGTCTATAATTTAATTTTATTTATATTGCTTTCTTTTATTAATTTATTTACTTTGCCAACGGATATTCCCAGATCATCAGCAATTTTCTTTTGACTAGGTCTTTCCTTTTGTTGAAAGAATACTTTTATTTTTTCAATATATTCAGCGTCTTCTTTTTCTTTTATGGATTGACCAATCTTCCAATTACCCTCGAAATCATAAGTGGCAACATATTCTTCTGTTTCATCAGGTTTCAATCCTCTTGCTTTATCAAAATGAATTTTTATCTTCATAAGACGACTACCTTTTTCGACTTCAGGTATGACCTGCATACAAACATTAGCCCAATCAGATTTAGATGAAGTTCCTCTCATACCTAACTCTTTTGATTTACCGGTATGGTCAACAACATTAGATGAAAAACCATGACCTCTTAGATCTCTTAACCATAGACCTATCGGACGCCAACTATCTGAATCATTTTCAATGTAGTTAGATAGACTTCTTAAATTATCTAAAAATAAAAATGGCTTCTTACCCGTTAGCAATTCCTGCTTCTGCAAATAATGTAGAATTAAATCCTGACCTGCTTTCTCTCTTATGTCAGGAATTTTCTGATCTTTTTGGAAATGCCAATTAATAATATGAAGATAATCTTTTGGTGGAATACCAAATGTTTCAAGATAAGGATTATCTCTTTCAATAATATCAAAAGGATCCATTTCTCCATCAACATATAATACTGGATTTGCTATTGGATTTTTGTAGTTAAGAAAGGGCAAACCTCTACACATTGCATTGGCTAAACCTAAGCAAAACTCGGTCTTTCCTTTTCCTTTTTCTCCAAAAATAAAATTAATGCTTCTCTCTTTATATAATCTTTCTGTGATGAATTTAGGTTCTTTAATATTCAATCTTCTATAATCAGAAATATCATAACCAACCAAAGTAGTAGGGGGAGCTTCTTCTAGTTCTGCTTCAAAGTAATCTTTCCTCTCATTCGAGCTAATAACAGTTCCAGTTATTTCCTTTTCAGGTAAAGGTGGATCATTAAATAATTTATTATATTCAATGGTTTTATCTTCCCAGTCGTCAAAATGCTTTTTAAAAAAAGCTGTTGCAGCAAAAGTTCTGTTATTTCTATCCTGAGTTTTTCCATGATCTAATAACTTAAACTTGCTCCAATT